>Ga0315279_10006470_pt1 | contig 14791 bp, 12 predicted proteins | sample YL17G06_20_MG_FD_203694 | JGI IMG/M metagenome (GOLD analysis project Ga0315279, IMG submission 203694) | Sediment microbial communities from Yellowstone Lake, YNP, Wyoming, USA - YL17G06_20 | ecosystem: Environmental > Aquatic > Freshwater > Lake > Sediment | place: USA: Wyoming | collected... | reverse complement strand
TGCAAAATGTAAAATGCAAAATGTAAAATGTAAAATGCAGACTGAACAGTGCGAATTGAGAAGCGCAAATTGGAGATCGAGGCGCGACTCTCCCTTGTATCCTCAATTCTCATTTTTCATTTTGCACTTTACATTTTGCATTCTGCATTCCTCCCCTTGCGTGTGCGGTTGTGCAAGAATCGCGCGATTTCCTTTAGAACGAACCGAATAGCCACAGGAACTGCCCCATGCCCATGAAGGTGCCGCTGCTTGACCTGAAGGCCCAGTACCGCTCGATCAAGGCCGAGATCGGCGCCGCGATCGACGCGGTCCTGGAAAGCCAGTACTTCATCCTCGGTCCGGCCGTCGAGGAGTGCGAGCGGCGGATCGCCGACTACAGCGCCTGCAAGTCCGGCGTGGGAGTCGCCTCGGGAACCGATGCCCTCCTGATCGCCCTGATGGCCGAGGGGATCGGCCCCGGCGACGAGGTCATCACCACACCCTTTACGTTCTTCGCCACGGCCGGCTCGGTCGCCCGGCTGGGCGCCAAGCCGGTCTTCGTGGACATCTGCCCCAAGAGCTACAACATCGCCGCCTCGAAGGTCGAGAAGCACGTCACCAAGAACACCAAGGCGATCATACCGGTCCATCTCTTCGGCCAGTGCGCCGAGATGGACCCGATTCTGGAGATTGCCCAGCGTCACGGGCTGGCGGTCATCGAGGACGCGGCACAGGCGATCGGGGCGGAATACAAGGGGCGCCGGGCGGGCTCGATGGGCCGCTACGGCTGCTTCAGCTTCTTTCCGTCGAAGAACCTCGGCGGCGGCGGGGACGGCGGAATGGTCGTCACCCAGGACCCCGAGCGGGCCGAGCGCCTGCGGATCCTCCGCGTCCACGGGTCCAAGCCCAAGTACTACCACAAGGTCATCGGCGGCAACTTCCGCCTGGACGCCCTCCAGGCGGCGATCGTCAGCGCCAAGCTCCCCCACCTCGACGCATGGACGGCCGGGCGCCAGGCCAATGCCCAGCGCTATCGCCGGTTGTTCCAGGAGGCGGGCCTGGTGGAGCAGGGGCTCGTGGTGCTTCCCACCGAGGTGGCCGAGCGCCGCCACATCTACAACCAGTTCGTCGTGCGCGTGCCGCGACGCGACGAGCTGCGCAAGCACCTGACGGATCAAGGGATCGGCACGGAGATCTACTATCCGGTCCCGCTGCACGTCCAGGAGTGCTTTCGCTATCTCGGGTATGGGGCGGGCGATTGCCCCGAGAGCGAAGCGGCGGCCCGCGACACCGTGGCCTTGCCCATTTACCCGGAATTGACCGACGAGCAGATCCGATGCGTCGTCGACTGCACCGGCCGCTTCTTGAGAGGAGGCTCGAGTTGATCCCGTACATTGCCGACCGACAGGTCTTCATCACCGGAGGCGCCGGCTTCATCGGCTCCACGCTGATCGGCTCCCTCATCGAGAGAAACCGGATCACCGTCTACGACGATTTCCGCCGGGACGCCCTGAGCAGCCGGCCCTATGCCAACCATCCCAATCTTCGCGTGGTCCGGGGAGACGTCCTCGATCTCGCGTCGCTGCGGGACGCGATGGCCGGTGCCCAGATCGTCGTCCACTGCGCGGCCATTGCCGGCATCGAAACGGCCATGAGGCGGCCGACCGAGACGTTGCGCGTGAACCTGATCGGGACCGCAAACGCCCTGGAGGCGGCCAAGGAGCTCACCGGGCTGGAGCGCTTCGTGGACTTCTCCACCAGCGAGGTCTTCGGCTCTACGGCGTTCCGCGCCGACGAGGCCGATACGAAACACATCGGCCCCATCGGCGAGACCCGCTGGAATTACGCGGTCAGCAAGCTGGCCGGCGAGCATTTGGCCAAGGCCTACTGCGACGAATTCGGCATGCCGACCGTTACCCTGCGCCCGTTCAACGTCTACGGCCCGGGCCAGGTCGGTGAAGCGGCCCTCCGGACCTTCGTGCTCCGCGCCCTGCACAACGAGGAGATCGAGATCCACGGCGACGGCAACCAGATCCGCGCGTGGTGCTACATCGACGACTTCCTCAACGGGCTGCTCTTGGCCATGGTCCATCCCAACGCGATCGGCGAGGCGTTCAATATCGGCAACGCGCGGGCCGTGATCACGATCTACGGCCTGGTCCAGACCGTGCTCCGCGTGCTGGACAGCAAGTCGCCGATCCGCTTCACGCGCAAGGACTATGCCGACGTGGAATTGCGCGTGCCGAGCGTGCAAAAGGCGAGGGAGAAGATCGGCTTCGAGGCCAAGGTGGACCTCGAGGAGGGGATTCGCCGGACCGCCGAGTTCTTCAGAGCCCAAGCGGCCAACCCGTGAGGTACCCGACGGGCCCGCTCGCCCGAGCGCACCGTGAAAGTCCTCCAACTGCCGGTGAACATTTCCTCGCAAGCCAGCGTCACGGTCCGCGCATTGCGCGACGCGGGGGTCGAAGCCCGCGGGCTGGTGTGCGGCAATTTGCCCCTGGCCGACCTGGCGGGCATGGAAGTCTACGCGGTGCCGTCGCTGCGCAAGCACCCGCTGAAGGGAATCGTGCGCGCGGCGGGTTGGATGCGGCGCGTGCGCGAGGCGATGGGCTGGGCCGACGTGATCCACTGGCATTCCGACTGGTCGCCAATCCCCTGGGACCTGGAGCTGCGCCGTGCGGCGAAGCTCGGAAAGCCGCGGATCGCCGAGTTCTGGGGAACGGACATCCGCATCCCCGAGATCGCCGGCGTTCACAGCCCCTACCTGGCGCGGATGTTCGTCGAGAATCCCCGCTTCTTCCGCAGCGGCCGGCGCTCGGGACGGAGGACTCAGGAGCGCTTCGCCCGGCACGGGTTCTCCTGTCTGATCCCGTGCATGGAGCTCCGACCGTACATCCAGCCGGACGTGTTCCCCGCCCCGTACTTCACCTCGCAGCGCCTGGTCCTCAGCGACTTTGAGCCGCACTACCCGGACCCGGGAAACGACCGGCCGTTGCTGGTCCATATGCCGTCCCACACGGTCGTCAAGGGCACGCCGGTGGTGCTGGCCGCGGTGGAGAAGCTCCGCGCGACCCACCAGTTCGATTTCCGGCTTGTCCACGGCCTGCCGCACTCCGAGGCAATGGATTTGGTGCGCCGGTGCGACGTGTTCTTGGATCAGTTCGTGATCGGCGACTTCGGCCTGGCGGCCTTGGAGGCGATGGCCTTTGGGAAGCCCACGGTCTGCTATATCCGGCCCTCGCTCGCCGCCGTCTATCCCCCCGATTTCCCGATGGTCAACGCGTCGCAGGAGAACCTCGCCGACGTGTTGAAGGGGCTCCTCGAGGACGCCCAGAGACGCCGCAACCTGGGCCGGGAGGGCCGGGCTTACGTCGAAACGCACCACGACGCCCGCAAGATCGCTCGCCAGCTCGTGGGAATCTACGAAGAACTCCTGGCCAAGTCCCGGACGGAGCAAGGCCGTGCAGGTCCGTAGGCACCTCAAGCAGCTTGCCGGCGAATCGCTGGTCTACGGGATCTCCGGGACGATCTCGATCGCGATCGGGTTCGTCCTGATCCCGCTTCTGACCCGGGTGTTCACGCCCGAGGAGTACGGGATTGTCGAGCTGGTGGACGTGCTGTTCATGCTCCTGGCCATGGCGGCGGTGCTCGGTTTGGACAACGCCTCGACGCGATGGTTTTACGACTCCGAGGACCCGGCGGACCGGCGCAAGACGATCGGGTCCTGGTTCTGGTGCCAGCTCGCGTTGAGCGGGGTCCTGGCGCTTCTGTTGATCGGGTTTGCGCCGGGCGTATCCTGGGTGGTCACGGGCTCGAGCGACTATGCCCTGCTGGTGGTGCTCTCGGCGGCGGCGCTGCCGTTCCAGGCTGCGCAGCGGGTGTTCAACAATTGGCTCCGCTATCAGCGCCGGCCCTGGGCCGCCGTGGCCTTCGGCAGCGGCACCGCATTGAGCAGCCTGACGTTGGTGGTCCTGTGCCTTGCCGTCTGGCGCACGGGGCTGCCGGGCTTGTACGCGGCCAAACTCATCGCCTTGCTCCTGGCCGCAACGGCTGCCGTCCTCGGGTTGAGACAGTGGATCGCCCTGAAGTCGTTCTCCTGGGACCGGCTCAAAAAGATGCTCCTCTTCGGTCTGCCGCTGGCGCCGGCGGGCGTGGGTTTGTGGGCCATGCGCTCCGCAGACCGCTATATCTTGCAGAACTTCTACGACAACCGCGAGGTCGGCCTGTTCGCGCTGGCCGTCAAGATCGCCACCGGCGTGGGCCTGGTCTTGGTGGCCTTCACGCAGGCCTGGGCCCCCTTCGCCTTCTCCATCCTCCGCCAGCCCAACTCCCGGCGGGTCTACGTCCGGGTCTTGGACGCCTACAGCTTCGTGGGCTGCGGGCTGTGTACGGCGGCTGCCTTGTTTGCGCCGCTTCTGGTGCGGATCCTGGCCACGGAGGCCTACTATCCGGCGGCCTCGAGCGTGGCGTTTCTGGCGTTCGCGAGCCTCTTCAACGGGGGCACGTCGATTGCCTCCCTCGGCTTGGGGATCGCCAAGAAGTCGATGCCCTCGGCGGTGTCCGTCGCCATCGGGCTGGCCGTGAGCCTCGCCTTGAACTTCCTGCTCATCCCGGTTTTCGGCAGGAACGGGGCCGCCGCGGCGAGCATGATGGCTTGGTTTGCGAGCATGGCCTTCTTGTTCGCGGCGAGCCAGCGGGCCTATCACATTCCGTTCCATTGGGGCCGGAGCCTCGCCTGCCTGGCGTGCTCCTTTGCGATCATCGGGCTCGACCGCTGGGTCGTTCCCATCGCGCTCGAGCGCTGGGCCGTTCCGGCGGACGGGCTTGTCGCGTGGCTGCTGCGGTCCGTGCTGCTGCTCGCGTTCCTTCCACTGGGCATCGCCCTGGGGTTCATCCGGTGGAATCGCTCCGGCGAGCGCGGCGAACCGGATGCGTCCCAGGGCGGGGAACCAGCGGTCCTGGCGGGCGACGCCGAGGGAGCAGGCAACCTGATCTCGCCGATCCCGGGAATCTGTCCGGAGCCGAAGCGAGTGCCGTGACCGCTCATCCCGTCGCACTTCGAGGAGTCGGATGCGCTTTGTAAGCGTGGTAGGAGCCCGGCCGCAGTTCATCAAAGCGGCCGCTTTGGGCGTGGAGCTCCGCTGCCGGCACGAGGACCTGCTGGTCCACACCGGCCAGCACTACGACGACAACATGTCGGACGTGTTCTTCGAGGAGCTGTCGATCCCAGCCCCCTGGCGCCACCTCGGCGTCGGCTCCGGACCGCACGGGCGGCAGACCGGCGCGATGTTGGAGCGGATCGAGCAGGTCCTGGAGGAGGTCCGGCCCGACGCGGTGATCGTCTACGGCGACACCAACTCGACCATGGCCGGGGCGCTGGCGGCGGTGAAGCTGCACATCCCCGTGGCCCACGTCGAGGCGGGCATGAGGAGCTTCGACCGCCGGGCGCCGGAGGAGATCAATCGCGTGGTGACCGATCACGTCGCCCGCTGGTTGTTCGCTCCCTCGCCACACTACGCCAGACAGCTTGCCGCGGAAGGGATCGTCGAGGGCGTCTACGACGTGGGCGACATCATGGTCGACGCCATGCGGTTGTTCGCCCCGCTGGCCGAGCAGCGGTCGCGGATCCTCCAGCGGCTGGGCGTGCAGCCGCGCCAGTACGGCGTGGCCACGGTCCACCGCGCGGCCAACACCGATGATCCCGCGCGGCTGCGCAGCGTCCTGGCGGGGCTCCGCCAGCTTCCCTATCCGGTGATCCTGCCGCTCCACCCGCGGACCCGGGCCGCCGTCGCCCGGCACGGGCTCCAGCAGTCGCTCGATCCGCCGGAGTGTCTGGCCGGCGGCGGCTCGTTGGCCCATCGCCTGGTGGCGATCGAGCCCGTGGGCTATCTGGACATGCTCCAGCTCCAGCAGCACGCGGCGGTGGTGCTCACCGACTCCGGCGGCATGCAGAAGGAAGCCTACTACCTTGGCGTCCCCTGCGTGACGCTCCGGGAGGAAACGGAGTGGGTCGAGACCGTGGCCTGCGGCTGGAACCGGCTCACGGGGGTCGATCCGCACCAGATCGCGGCGGCGGTCCGGCACTACCAGAACGAACGGCCCCGCGAGCGCCCGCCGCTCTACGGCGACGGCCATTCGGCCGCGCGGATCGCGGAAATCCTCGACGGCCGCTGCGGCGCGCCCGGTGGGGCGGGTCGCCGGGAGACCGATTAGTCCTCCGTACGATGCTCTTTAACAGTTACATCTTCTGGGTGTTCTTCGCGGGCGTGATAGTCCTTTATCGCGTGCTCCCGCACAAGTTGCAGAACCGGATGTTGCTGGCCGCCGGCTACATCTTCTACGGTTCCTGGGATTGGCGATTCCTCTCGCTGCTCTTGATAACGACGGTCGTCGACTACGCCGTAGCGCTCAGAATCGCCGCCTGCCAGTCGGCGCAAGGACCTCGGCCTGCGGCAAAGAAGGCATGGTTGATCTTCTCGCTTTGCGTCAATCTGGGGCTGTTGGGGTTCTTCAAGTACTACGGGTTCTTTGCCCGAGAGTGCGTGGACCTGTTCGAGCGATTCGGCCTGACGCTTTCCTTGCCCACGCTCAGAGTGATCCTCCCCGTGGGGATTTCGTTCTACACGTTTCAGAGCATCGGTTACGTCGTCGACGTTTACCGGGGCGCGGCCGTGCCGGCCCGCAGCTTCCTGGACTATGCGCTCTACGTTGCGTTCTTTCCACAGCTCGTCGCCGGGCCGATCGAGCGTTTCAATCACATGATGCCGCAGATCATGGCCCCGCGGGTGAGCAAGCCGAGCGATTTCGCGGAGGGCCTGTACCACGTCCTGGCCGGGCTGTTCAAGAAGGTCGTCATCGCCGACAACATGGCGTTCGTGGTGAACGGGATTTTCGGCTCGGAGCCGTCCAAGTTGTCGGGCTTGGACTGTCTGATGGGGGTGTACGCGTTTGCCTTCCAGGTGTACGGCGATTTCTCCGGATACTCTTCGATTGCCCAAGGAATTGCGAAGTGGCTGGGCTTCGACTTAATGGCCAATTTCCGCATGCCCTACTTTGCTCAAACCCCCGGCGATTTCTGGCGCCGCTGGCACATCAGCCTTTCAACCTGGCTGCGCGACTATCTGTATATTCCTCTGGGCGGGAACCGGCACGGAGCCTGGCAGACCTATCGCAACCTGATGCTGACGATGTTCCTGGGAGGACTATGGCACGGCGCCAACTGGACCTTCGTCGCCTGGGGCGTTCTGCACGGCGTGCTTCTCTGCGCGTATCGTCCGTTTGAGCGCCGGCCTCGCCGCGGCGAGCCGAGCGCCAGGCCGCCGGCGTGGAGGTCCGTTATCGCCGCCTTCATCATGTTCCATCTGGTGTGCGCGGGCTGGCTTTTGTTCCGGGCGGACACGATCGGCCAGGCTTGGGGAATGTTCTCGCAAATGTTCACGGATGTGCGCGTGACGCCGCTGACGACCTACGCGATTGCGACGATCGCGTTCTTCGTCGGTCCGGCGATGCTGTTCGAGTACTGGATAGAGCGGTCGCAGGACATCCTCCGTCTCACCAGGGCTGCGCTGCTGGTCCGGGCCGGCGCATACAGCTACGTCGCCTTGATGATGCTGGTGTTTCACCCAACGCTCAATTATGAGTTCATCTACTTCCAGTTTTAGCAACGAACTGAGGGTTCTGGCGATCGTGGCGTCGGTGCTGGCGGCGGCCGAGCTTGCCGGGCGCTTTACGGGCCGCTGGCTTTCCGTCGACGAGTCCCACGTCCGCGAGATTCCGGAAATCGCCCGGCGCCTTCATGCCGGCCCGCCGCCGCGCATCTTGTTCCTCGGCAATTCGCTGACCCGGTGCGGCGTGGACCTGGAGGCCTTTCGAGCCGAGCTGAGGGTCCGGGGGGTGCCGGACGTCGCTTGCGAGAAGGTCGTCCCCGACGGCACGGGCATTTCCGAATGGTACTACTACTTCAAACGCCATTTTGCGGACGCGAACGAGACGCCGGACGTGGTCATCGTCGGCTTCCAGGGGGCGACGGCTTCCGACCAAAACCTCGTGCGCGTCGAGAAGCTGGGGCAGGACGCATGCACCCTGCGGGACATTCCGGAACTGTTTACATCCGACGTCGAGGGTTTCGGCGACCGGGTGCAATTCCTCCTTTCTTATTGTTTCTATTCCGTCGGAAAACAGACGAACATGCAGCACCGCGTTCTCTCGTGGGTCGTCCCGAACTACATTCAGGAGACTCAGGAGTTGAATCAAGTCGTCCAGTCGGGAAGGAAGAAGAACGCTCCCTCTGCCCCGCCGCGGAGCACGTACCGGCGGCTGGAGCGCCTGATGAGCATGCTCCGGCGGATCGACGTCCGCGGAGTGTTCGTTGCCATGCCGGGCGCCACGGACCAGACGCTGGACCCCATGCTGGTGGAGACGGTCCGCGAAGGCGGCATGACGTTCGTCGACGGCCGGAGGATCGAGCGTCTGGGCGCGGAGCGGTTCTTCGACGGAGTACACATGGACGCAGCGGCAGCCGACGTGTACAGCCGGTTCGTCGCCGGCGCGATCGCGGGGCAACTGAAGGAGCTGACGGTCGCCCGCCGTTCGGCCGGAGGACAGCCCGATCGGATCGCTTCTGCGAAGTCCCGGGTCGAGACGAGGACGATCGAGGACACGCGGGAGCAGCGTCGGCCGTGAGAGGTTAGAGTGCCCTTGTGGCCCGTGGGCTGGGGTCCGCGGGCCCGCCAGAGTCCGCAGATGCCCGGCAGCAGATTTCGAGAACGCGTTGACGGCAACCGGCCCGCATCGCCACTGAAGGTGGTGATCGTGACGGGTTTGTACGACGTCCAGACGGCGGGGAATCAGTCGCTCAAGAACACCTTGATCTGGCTGGGAAGGTCGGGCATTCTGATACACATGTTCTCCATCCTGCCGAAGAGGTATCGGATTCTCCAGGCCCAGTCGGATTTCGGGCCCAACGTCCACGTCCACCGGATGCCCCAGTGGCTCAGCCGGCTGTTCGATCTGGCGAAAGTGGTCAAGGACTCCCTGGGCCGGTGGAAGCCCGGGGCCCCAAAGGGCGAGGACGACCCGGATCAGGCCAAGGGCTACTACGCGGAGTACAATTGGATTGGGCACATGATGCACATTGCGTTCACGTTTCTGGTGTGCGTGCCGATCCAGTTGCTGCGAGTGGGGTTCTTCTCCATGCGGTTCAAGCCGGACGTGCTCTACGGACTGAACAACAGCGGCGCGGTGACGACCAGCCTCTTGGGGCGAGTCCTGCACATCCCCGTGTTGATCCGGTTCCACGGCGTCAGCCTGCCCGCCGAGGCCGTCTCCCGATGGCGCGGCCGGCTGTGGAACCTCGACGAGATCACGGGCTTGAGGGCGCCCTGCCGGGCGATTTTGGTGACCAACGACGGCACGCGCGGAGACGAGGTTCTCAAGGCCCTCCGGGTGGACCCTGCCCGGGTCCACTTCTGGCTCAACGGTTTGGACGCTGCCGATCTGCAACGTCCCGAGGGCTGGGACGCGGCGGAGTTCAAGCGGGGCTTGGGCTTGGAGGGCCGGCACGTCCTTTGGATGATTTCCCGGCTGGCCGGGTGGAAGCGCGTGGACCGCGGGATTGCCTGCGTGGCGGACCTGGTGAGCCGCTACGGCCGGCGCGACGTCGTGCTCCTGATCGCCGGCGAGGGCGCGAAACGCCGCGAGCTGGAGGCGCTGGCCCGGCGTCTGGGCGTCGAGGCCCACGTGCGGTTCCTCGGGGCGGTGCCTCACTCTGAAGTGTACAAGTACTACACGATCGCCGACGCGTTCTTGAGCCTCTACGACGTGGCGAATCTGGGAAACCCGCTCATCGAGGCCATGTACTTCGCCAAACCGATCGTGACCCTCGACGACGGCAGCACGTCGGCACTGCTTGCGGACCGGGAAAACGCGATCCTGGTCCCGCCGGCCCGGATCAGTGAAGACCTCCCCCGCTGGGTGTCGGCCTTGCTGGCCGACCCGGGCCTGCGCGAAAGGCTGGGCCAGGCCGCCCGCGCGACGTTCGACCGGAAGGTGCTCACCTGGGAAAAGCGCATGGCGATGGAGGCACGGCTCCTTCGCCGGGTGGGAAAACCGAACTTTTATGCCGAGTGATTGACGATGACGATTCCGTCCGCATCCCCGCACCCTGCGATGGCCCGCCCTCGCGTCCCGTTTCCCGCCGCGGCCGCGCCGGTGAGCCGGACCCGCTGGGTGATCCTCTTTTTGCTGGTGTTTGTCACGTACGTCTCGCCGCCGCGGTTCAACGTGGGGACCGTCGCCGCCCCCGGCGCGCTACCCAAGACCGTGGACGTGCGGGCGGAAGACCTGCTCCTTGTGGCGATCCTGTCTTTGTGGATGATCCGGCCCAGCTTTGTCCGCTGGCGATCGCCGCTGAAGCCGCTGATCTTCGGCTACCTGGCATGGTCGATCACCGCGACGGTTTTCGCGATTTCCCAGGAGTGGGTCAGCCCTCTTCGGGCGACCTTCTACACCGCGAAGGAGATCGAGTACTTCCTGTTCTTCGCGGTCGGGTTGCTGTGCGTGCGAAGCATCGAGGATCTGCGGGCGGGCATTGCCGCGCTGGTGGCCGGGGCCTTGGTCCAGGGGCTGTACGCCGTTTACCAACTGGGCACGGGCCAATACACCGGCGGGTACGCGGTCGGTCTGCTGGGAGAGGCCAATCCGCACGCCGTGGGGTTTTGCGGCCTGCTGTCGCTGTGCTTGGGGATGGCGTTGTTCGACCCGGCCAGGCCGCGCATGGCGGCAGTCTCGATCGCCTGTGCCGGTCTCGGCGCAGTCCAGATCCTGGGAAGCGTGGCCCGCACCGCCGCCATCGCGGCGGTGGTCGCCGCCGTGGTCCTGCTCGTTGTGGAGTTGCCCGACCGCAGAAGGATCCTGCCGCGTTGGGCTCCGGTCGCTCTGTTCTCCGTGATGGCCGTTGCCGCGGTGGTCACCTACACCCTGTTGAGCGCAAGCGAGAAGGAAGCGGACATGTGGAAACGCCGCATGGACCCGCTTCTGGGAGCCCAGTCCGGCTGGGACGAGGGCGTCAAGGCGTTTCATCAAACCCGAGTGGACTACGTCTTCGTGCCCTATTACGAGCTGGTGGCGAGAAGCCCGATCCTCGGCAACGGAAAAGGGATCACCGGTCAATCGGAAGACCGGTTCGCGGAAACGCACAACTACTATCTCCGCCTGATCGTGGAAGCGGGAATCGTGGGCCTGCTCTTGTATATGATCATGCTCGCCGTGGTCCTCGGAGCGGTTTACCGGCTCTACCGTTACGGCCGTCCCATGTTGGCGCGGAGGATGGGGTTGTTCTGTCTCGTGTTCACGGTCGTGATCCTGGTGTGTGCGTTTGCCCAAGACACCTTCAGCGGTCCGCGGGCCGCGGAGCTTTTCTGGATCATGGCCGGCATGGCGATGGGCCTGGATCGCCTGGGGCTTTCCCGGCAGCCAAGGCCGGCGAGTCTCAGAGGGCTCCGATAATGCCCAGTTTGCGGAAGTACGTCTTCATCCTGGACGATCCATTCTACCTGCCCAGAGTCCTGGACAAGTATCTCCGCGAATACCACGACTCGACCGTCGGCGTCAACGTCCAGCCCACGGTGTTCGCGAAGCACAGCCGCCTCCAGACGGCGCGGACCCTGCTGTCGCTCTACGGCCCTCGATACTTTTGCTGGAAGCTTTGGAGAATGGCCGCGGCCAGGGCCGCGTCGAAGATCATCAACGGCTGCCTGGGCTCCTACCGCCGCTGCTACTCGGTGGCGGCCGTGGCGAGGAAGTACGGCGTGCCGATCGACCTTACGAACAACGTGAACGGGGATGCGTTCCTCGGACTCCTGCGGGAGCGGAACGTGGACCTCATCGTGTCGATCTCCGGGAGGGAGTTCTACGGCAAACGGCTGCGCGAGCAGACCCCGCGAGGCATCATCAATTGCCACGGCGCGCTCTTGCCGAAATACCGCGGCCTGATGCCGTCGTTTTGGACCCTCGCCAACCGGGAGACCGAGGGAGGGGTCAGCGTCCACTTCGTCGACGGCAAGATCGACAACGGGCCGATTATCGTGCAACGCCGGTACCGGATTCATCCTTCCGACACGCTGGAGGACATTTTGAGCCGCAGCAAGGACCTCGGCGCAGAGGCGGTCATCGACGCCGTGCGCCTGATCGAGGAGGGACGGGTCTCACCCATACCCAATCCGGAGGAAGCGGCAACGTGCTATTCCATCCCTACGAAGGAGGATGTAAGGCGGTTCCGGGCAAGCGGGCACCGCTTCTTCTGACGCTCGAAATCCCATGGTCCCCGCCGCGGAGAAACCGGCCGTCGACAACATGCTTTCCTTCGACATCGAAGGGCAGGCCGAGGCCCTGGACGGCTTCGCGCAAGTGCCGCAGCGCTACCTGCAGGACAGGCTGCAGAACGGGGAGATCGAGGCCAACACGCGGACCCTCCTCGACTTTCTCGGCGAGCGGGATCAGAAGGCGACGTTCTTCATCCTCGGCCGCATTGCGCGGGAGATGCCCGGGCTGGTGCGCGCCATCGCCGACGCGGGCCACGAGATCGGCTGCCACAGCTTCCATCATCGGCGGCTTTACTACTACACGGCCGCAGAAGTCGCCGCGTTTATCAAGGAGGCGAAGCAGCGATTGGAGGACGCGTCGGGGAAGCCCGCGTTCGGATTCCGCGCCCCCCAGTTTTCGATTGTCGCCCGGAACCGATGGGTATTCGACGTGCTGGGTGAGTTGGGGTTTACCTACGACTCGAGCGTTTACCCGACGGGGTTGCACGACTTCTACGGGATCGGGGCATTCCCCACGGAGCCGTTTCGCCTTCCCAACGGACTGATTTCGGTGCCCATGTCGGTGATCAGACTGTTCAAGATGGAGATCCCCTTCGGGGGCGGGGGCTACCTGCGGTTGTATCCGCTGGCCTTGACGACGTGGTGCTTCCGCAGGCTCAACCGCGGCGGCGCCCCGGGGATGGTCTATCTTCATCCCTTCGAGGTGGGAAACCTGGTGGTCAAGATCGACGAGATGTCCCTGCCGCAGAGATTCAGGCGGCTGGTCGGGCGAAGGACGGCCCGGCGCAAGCTGGCGCACTTGATGCGGAACCTGAGATTCCTTCCCATCAAAGACTACCTGGACCGCCACGGCGTCTCCGACCTTGCCGGGTGCGTGCCGCCGAAAGAGACAGATCGATGAACTCCACTCCTGAAAGCCGGCCCGACGCGGGAAAAGTCTCCGTGGTGGTCCTCTGCCGCAATGAGCAGAAGCACATCGCGCGCTGCCTGGACTCCCTGCTGGCCAGCGACTACGATCCGCGCCTCGTGGAGATCATCGTCGTGGACGGGATGAGCACCGACGGGACCCGGCAAATCGTCGCCGAGTACTGCCTCAAATACCCCCGGATCCGCACGGTGGACAACCCCAAGAAGATCATTCCCGCCGGACTGAACGCCGGCCTCCGCGAAGCCGGCGCCGACGTCATCGTGCGGATCGACGCCCACGCGGTCTATCCTCCGCACTACATCGGCGGACTCGCCGGCGGGTTGCACCGCTACGGGGCCGACTGCATCGGGCCCCTGCTTTCGGTCGACGAGGGGAAGACCGCCTGGGAGCGGGCGATCGCGCTGATCTGGACCCACCCCTTCGCGGCCGGGAACGCGGTCCATCGCACGGTGGCCCGCGATTCTCAGCCCCGTCCCACGCGGTCGCTGTTCCCCGCTTGCTTTCGCCGCGACGTCTTCGAGAGGGTGGGGCTGTTCAACGAGCGTTTGGTGCGGGCCGAGGATCGCGAGTTCTACGGGCGCGTCCTCCGGGCGGGCGGAAAGGTGCTCCTCGACCCATCCGTACACTGCACTTACTTTCCCCGCACGGCCCTGAGGAACTACGTGCGCTACGGTCTCATCAATGGATTCTGGCTGTACTACGCGCGGCGTTTCACCCGCACGCGGCTGATCTTTTGGCGGAATCTCGTCCCCCTGGCGTTTGTCCTTTGGCACCTGGCGGCGATCTGCGCCGGCGCGATCTTTCCGTTTTTGCTGCCGTTTCTGCTGGCTCCCATCGCCGCGTATTGGGGCCTGAGTGCCTTGATCTCCGTCCAACTTGCCTGGACCCACCGCAACGCGGCCCTGTGTCCCTGCCTGTTCGTCCTCTTTCCGCTGACTCACTATCCCTACGGGCTTGGGAATCTGTACGGGTGGCTGCGAGCGGCGGTCGAGGGCAAGTACGCGCCGCGCGGCGATCCCACGCCCAGTCCCATCGGAGCACGGACCCCTTGACTGCTATCCTGGCCACGCGTCGCGCGGAGCTGGCCCCCGGCGTTGGGCGGTCTCCGGTCCCCGCTAGCGATTCCGCGTCGAGCCGGAGCGCGGCGCCGCGGCGCCTGCCTTGGTGGGACGAGGGCGCCAAGCGGGCCTTGGACGTCTTTCTGGCCGCCGTGGCGCTGGTGCTGATTGCCCCGCTCCTGGCGGCCATTGCCCTGGCCATCAAGCTCGATTCCCCCGGTCCGGTCTTCTATCGCGGCGTGCGGGTCGGCCGGGGTTTCAAGCGGTTCCGGGTCTTCAAGTTCCGCTCGATGGTTACCGGCGCCGGGCTGGTGCGCGAGGTCCCGGCCAGCCGCAACGACCCTCGCGTCACCCGGGCCGGCCGCCTGCTTCGCAAGTACAAGCTGGACGAGCTGCCCAACCTGATCAACGTGCTTCTGGGGCAGATGAGCATTGTGGGCCCGCGCCCCGAGGTGGAGTTCTTGACGGAAGAATATACTGAGGAAGAGCGGCTGATCCTCTCCGTG
>Ga0315279_10006469_pt1 | contig 14796 bp, 8 predicted proteins | sample YL17G06_20_MG_FD_203694 | JGI IMG/M metagenome (GOLD analysis project Ga0315279, IMG submission 203694) | Sediment microbial communities from Yellowstone Lake, YNP, Wyoming, USA - YL17G06_20 | ecosystem: Environmental > Aquatic > Freshwater > Lake > Sediment | place: USA: Wyoming | collected... | reverse complement strand
CCGCGCTTGTGAACCGCGCGCTCGCCTGGCGATCAAAAAACCCCGTGCCGTCCTCGGCGGCAGAGTTGCGCGCGCCACCCCAGAGATGGCCGGGGAGCGCGACCGTAGCGCCGCCGTCCTCGGCGGCAGAGCTGCGCGCACTGGGGGAACGCACGGGCCCCACACGGCGATGGCTGCCCGTGCACCTCAAGAGGCACACCGAAAACACGCCAGCCAGCACGACTGCCGTAAAGACCATCGCCCACTTGCGGCGGACCAGAAGCTCAGGCATGACATGACTCCTTGGTTGAAAGGCGTTCGGGTTAGAGGATGGTTTAGTAATTCGTTCCGTTCCCCGTTTTTCCGTTAGACTTGTAGGCCAGCCTGAACACCGCGTGATAAACAGTACTGCTGCCAGCCACCTCGATAACCATGGGAACGGTTGACGTGCCAGACTTGTTGGTGACGCCGAGGCTCTTGGCCAGAGGATTTGCGTTCGTGGCGGAACCAGCCTTCAAGCTCAGGATAATCTGCCCCTTGGCGAGATTCAGCTTGCAGCTCGCGTTGCGCGATCTGAAGCTGGCACGGCGGTCCAGGATGACGCTGAGACCCGGCACCGGCACGCCGTTAACCAGGATTGCGTAGGTGTTGCCTTCGAACGTGCCATCGCGGAGGGCATCGCGCGCCTGCTGTCGCGTGTAGACCAGTTGCGGCACAGTCAACGTGCACTGCAAATCATCCTGCCCCTTCCTGAAATTGAGCTTGACCCGGGCGCGCGACGGGAATGCCTCCACCACGCCCTTGACCACGTTGATGACGATAGGCGTAGCGGACATGCGGTTGTTCTGTGGGTCTACGACAATCAGCCCCACAGTGTAACTGCCGGGCGCCTGGTACGTGTGTTGCACATCCGTGCCTTGAATCTGTCCAGTGCCGTCGCCGAAGGACCACAGGTAAGTCAGGCTGCCGTTGGGGTTCAAGGGCGAAAATGAGACCAGCAGGGGCGCCGGGCCGCTGGAGGGCGAGGCCAATATTGCCGCCGCGGTGGCGATTACAGTCACGGTGCTGCTGGCCGTCGTGCCGTCCGCGGCGGTGACGGTCAGTGTAACCGTATAACCGCCCGGGTTGGCGAAAGTATGGTTGACGTTCAGGCCTTGGCCGGTCGAGCCATCCCCAAAATCCCAGTTGTAGCTCACAACGGTCCCGGTGCTCAACTGCCCGCTGAGAGCGACATCCAGCGGCACACCCCCAAACTGCGGCGTCGCCGTTATCACAGACTTGAACCCCAGCGGCTGTGCGGACACGTTCAAGCACACCGCGAAGGGCTGGTCGCCGCTGGGGATGCTCGTCCCTTTCACGCGAATGGTCCACGCGCCATTGGCCGGATTGGCTACCACGGTCTGTTCGATCGGGTCCACAGTGTTCGGTCCGCTATTCGTGGCCGGGGCGGATGGATTATTCGGGTTGAGGGAATAGGGGTAGCGAATGCTGCTGCTCGGGCCCACCAGTTCCAGATCCAGGTCGTTCACCAGTGCCTTTGCGGCTGCGGGGTCACCCGCAGGATCCAGCCAGCATAGCGTCGCCTTCAACACGGTCGCGTTCTGAACGTTTGCGGTGAACGTCGCCACGTTGCCGTTGGTGACTGTGCCTTCGAAGAACGGACTGGAGCCTGAGGCAAGCAGGGCCACGGTGCTGATGGCCGCTTCCGCGTTTACCAGGCCAAAGCCATATTGAGCATCCGGGCCCGGAGGCCCCAGGTCCGTGGCCGAATTGCACAGCAGCGCCTTGGCCAACTGCGCCGTAGGTTCGGATCCTGTGGCCGTCTTGTAGGCCTGGAAGACCAGTGCGGCCACGCCTGTCACCACTGGAGTGGAGAAGGAAGTGCCGGTATTGATCTGCGTGCTGTTACTCCCCTGGTCGAGCGTCACGTTATCACCGAAGGCCACCAGGTCGGGCTTGATGCGCCCGTCGTTCATCGGGCCGAACTGCGTAAAAGAAGCTATGCCATCGGCCGGGGCGATGGGCGGAGTGGCGAGCGGATCGCCGGCGCGAGCGGACGCGCTGGTTGCCCCCACACAGATGGTGTTCTTCGCGCCCACGAAGTAATCCGTATTCTTGTACTGATTGCCTGAAGCCGCCTCGTTCTGGGCAAACATGCCCAAAAGGTTGCTGCTCCTCAACGCGCCATCCCAGTCCGCGGAAATGCTCTCGTAGGCGCCTAAATCGCTGGGGAACAGGTTGGACGGGCCATAGGAATGGTTGGAGATGCGCGCGCCTCTGGTTGCGGCATCCAGGATGTCCGTGGTGGCAAATGTATCGGGATCAGCCCCCACCACGTAGGCCAGCATGTTCACAGCCGGCGCCACGCCTCTTGCCGCCGGCTGATTTAATCCGCTGGAACCTATCTGCCCCGTCACGGCCGTCGCATGGTTAACCTCGATGTTGTTTGAAACGCCGTTCGTGTCCACTGCTTGCAGGCGGTTCGCGAAATCCACGTGCAGGGAGATGGCGCCCAGTTCCCTGACCGCCACGGTCACTCCGCTGCCATTCAGATTCGGCGGGTTGTCGCGCACGACGCCGATATTGGATTCCAGGTCCGTGGTCGCGTCCCGTGACGCTGCGGGCGGCGGCGCAAATTCCAGGAAGGCCGCGGCATCCATCGCCGCAATCCGCGGCGCCAGGGCCACGTCGGCCACAATCTCAAAACGCGGCCCCAGGACGCTGGCGTGGACCGCGCGCGCTTCAAGCGCAGCCAACGGTGGAGTGGCGGCCAGTTGGGAAGCCAGCGCGGCGGCCGAAGTTCCAGGCTGGGCTATCAGCCACAAGCGCGCCTCGCCATCCGCGGTCCGGGCGTGCTGCGGAATTTCGGGATTTCGGGGATTTCGGGGACTGACACCAATTTCCGGCTGTTTGGAAATTGGCTGTCTGTCCCCGAAATCCCTGTCCCCGAAATCCCCCGCAATCGAAGCGCGGAAAACCTGCGCATTCAGTTTGTCCCGTGGATCAACCTGCGCCAAAGCACGCACAAAAGGCAGTCTCGACGCCGCCTCGAACGCCTCGTCCCTGCCGCGCGCCAGCCAGGCGTAACCCGTGGCGTAGGAGAGCAGTTCTACTCCCGCGGCTTGCAGTTGCGCTCGCTCCTCAGCGCGCGGATGGTCCAGGAACTGAAGATAAACAGTCTGTTGAGCTTTCGGGGACTGACACCCCGAGCCGGTAGGCGACCAAGATTGACCGGCTGTTTGGAAATTGGCTGTCTGTCCCCGAAAGCCCGGCAGCGGCAGGAATGCGCGAGCGTTGAGATCCACGACGTACTTCTGAGTTTCCGGCCTCACGGTCGCGACGAATGCCCGCGCCCGCTTGCCGTCGAAAAACCCGGCGCCGTCGGACTGGGCTGAGTTCAAGGCGCCGCCCCAGGTTGGCGATTTTTGATTTTGGATTTTAAGCGAAGTTCCTGCGGGCTGGGCCGCGGTTTGCCTGCTGGACTCCGCGCGCTGGGCACCGCTGGCCGCTTGGCGATGCCTGCCCGTCCACGACACGCCCAGGCAAACGGAAAGCGCGGCCGCAAGCGTCAGAAGGCAGACCAGGATGCACGCGCGTCTAGACAAAGGAGAAACCATCTTTAGCGGTCAAACCCCCCCGAGCGCTCCAACAACTCGCGCGACGCCAACAACAGGGGGGCGATTATGGCGCTGGCGGCACAACGGGTCAAGGGCAGCCCCATACATGCAGCAGTCCCTTAGACTGCCCCCCGCAGTATTAGTGTATCATAACCGGCCAAAGGGTTGTGGGTTTCTTGAAAAAAACTGGCGATTTTCAGGGGCTGCGGGTTGACAAGCGGCCAAAAATAAACCGGAAACCTTGGCGGTTTCCGGTTTCTCTCGTAACGGCGGCTCGCGCGAACCTGTGGGGGGGAGAAAGTCCGTTTGACCACCGTGTTCGAGATACTCTTAAGTGCCAGCCCTCCAATCTTCAGAACCACTATCAGTTGCGATGCTTCATATACTATATACCTCCCCTTTGAAAAAAATCAAAACAAAAAATGAAAATAAATGCTAAATTTACTAGATATAACACAACTGCTGTTATATCAAGGACTTCAGGGCTCTTTCATTGCGTTGATTCGTTCCAGCAACGTCGGATGGGAATAGTGATACGCGCTGTACGCCGGGTGCGGCAGTGGCGCGGCCAGATTCTTTGCGTAAATCTTGAGCAACGCCGACTGCACCGGCTCCGCGCCGCCCGCCTGCGCCGCGGCATAGGCGTCGGCTTCGTATTCATGCCGGCGCGACACAAAATGGAAGAGCGGCCCCACCCAGAACGTGAAATGTCCCGCAATAAGGCTGAGCGCAAGCAGTCCTTTCTGTTCATGACCGCTGCCCACCCCCAGGGAAAACGCCACGTACAGAGGACCCCAGTCGAGGACCAGGCTGAGGATATACGAGCCCAGCAGCGTCAGCGCCGCCGAGAGCACGAGCATCTTCAAAATGTGCTTCCTCTTGTAGTGGCCTATCTCATGCGCCAGCACCGCGCACAGTTCGGGCACGTTGAGCTGCTCGATCAACGTGTCAAAGAGCGCGATGCGCCGCGCCTTGCCCAAGCCCGCGAACCAGGCGTTGGAGTGCCCGGAGCGTTTGGAGCCGTCCACCACGAAGACCCCGCGCGTGGCGAAATCGCACTGCGCGCATCTCGCCTCAAGCTGTGTTCTCAACTCGCCTTCCTGCAGCGGCGTGAATTTGTTGAACAACGGCGCGATGAACACCGGGAAAAGGACCGTTACGAGCAACTGAAAGGCGATCACGAATATGGCCAGCCAAAGCCACCACAGCGGCCCGGTGAGTGTGATCGTCGCCAGCACACCGTAGAGAAACGGCACACCCAGCACCAGCAGCAGGAACAGGCCCTTGAGTTTGTCCAGCCAGAATGTTCCCGCCGTGGTCTTGTTGAATCCGTACCGCGCCTCCAGGCGGAATGTGGCGTACGATTCCAAGGGCAAACTGAGCGCCGCATTCAGCAGGAAGAAGAGCAGCAGCACCACCACGTCATGCGTAAGCCCCTCCAGGCCCAGGAACGCCCCGGGAAAATCATCCAGTATCGGAATAGTCCCGCTGAACAGCCAAAGAAGCGTCACGGCCGCAGCTAAAAAGCGTGCCACATGCCCAAAGCGGGCGCGCGCCAGAGCGTAACTGACGCTCTTCGCGTAGACTTCCGGCGAATATGCCGCCCTAAGCGCCTCCGGGATTTCGGGGACTGACACCAATTTCCGGCTGTTTGGAAATTGGCTGTCTGTCCCCGAAATTCGCCGCGCCAGATAGCGCGAGTTGATGACGGACAAGACCGTCTCAATCAGCAGGTGCAGAACAAAGAAAAAAAGAAACGCAGCCCGTACAATCTGGTATTCAGCCATGCCCGTGCAGCGTAAAGCGTGAAACGTGAAACGTAAAGCGTGAAACGCGGGCCATCAGTTCACGAGTGAGCGGTTTCGTAGAGCACCTTCCCTTTTTCAAGGATGTCTTCGATGAACCAGTCTCCCAGACGCAACCGTTCCCGCACCTTTGCGGGGGAACGCACAAGCAGGTCGAGCGGGAAGGGGGCGCGAATCTTCGTCTCGATCTCCACGGACTTGTAGACCGCGTTGCCTTTGTGCCGCATGATGACCAGGAGGTCCACATCCGACGCTTCGTTCGGCTTGCCGTAGGCATACGAGCCAAACAGGATGATCTTCTGCGGGTGGAACTCCCGCGCCACCTGGTCGGCAAACCGCTTTATCTCTTTCAGTGTGGTCATGTTTCTACCGCCGCAGACAATCTTACCTTGGTTTCGTGGAGCATGTCAACTCAGCTTCTCTGTGCGCTTCCCAGGGGGTGTGCATGACCGTAACTGCAGGACGTGCCGTAGATCCCTCTCCCCTGTGGGGAGAGGGTGCCGCGCCGCAGGCGCGGCGGGTGAGGGGGTGCCTGAGACGTCCCCATCGCCCCCTCATCCCGCGTTCGCTTCGCTCACGTCGGCCTTCTCCCCACAGGGGAGAAGGTACAGTTACGGTCATGCACACTCCCAGGTGGGAGCGTTTCATTTCAGTTAGTTGCCACGCTATAGGCCCCTTGTCCAGCCAGGACTTGCCAAGAGCGGCTGATTGCAACAAAACAGTCCCAGGATTGCCACCCCGGCTGAATTGCACTTGACACCGTCACTGTATATACGTATTATATTATAGATGCAGGGCAACTCTCTGTGTCTTCTGTGGTAGGATTGGCCTGCTCTTTGAAAACCGAATAGAGGCGCTTTGGATGCGGCTGCCGTCCAGCCACAACGGAAGCCGAGACGTGCTGGTCACGACAAAGGCCCAACAAAACCCATTCAAGAGGCAATCAAAAAACCGACATTCTCCTATCAAACGCATGTCAAAAACCTATCAGAAACCAATCAGAAACATGACAAAAACCGCGTTTCCATTGGACTTAGAGCCGTTAGCCTGACACTGAACAGTCCCTACCTGCGTGGCGAGCCAGGTTGGGAGGGAGTTGAGAACGCTGCAAGTGGCTAGTGGCCACTTTTCGCGGGCAGCCATTAACCACTAACCACCATCCACCATCCACTAACCGCCCGCCGCCACCGGCTCATCCAGCACATCCCACGAATCCGCGCGCGTGTTGGCCGGAGCGTAGCCGTAGGCCCGGGCGAGCACTTCAATGGGATGCAGAACGGGTTTGCCGGAGCCGTGCTCCATTTGCAGGCGGCAGGTGGATGATTCGCTCAATCCGCACGTGATGCCATGTTTCGCGTCCGTCAAGGCTTTGAAGAGTTGCTGGCCGATGGCCATGGATTCGTCGTAGTTCCGCTTCTTCATGCCAAAGGTGCCCGCCACGCCGCAGCAGCCTTCGTCCAAATGGATCGCTTTGACCCCCGGGATCATGCGCACCAGTTCCAGCCCCGGCACTCCGATGTGCAGCGCCTTCTGGTGGCAGGCCTGGTTGTAACCGTAGACCGCGTCGCTGGAACGGAAATGGGTGAGCAGCTTGTTTTCCTTGTGCAGGCCCATAAGGAACTCGCTGATGTCACAAGCGTGCCGCGACAGCGCGCGCGTTTCGGGCGTGTCGACAAAATAGAGGAACTCGTCGCGCATGCACAGGCACGCGGTCGGCTCGGTGGTGATGATGGGAATACCGCGGAAGGCGAAAGGAGCCAGCGCGCGCGCGATCTGCTCAATCTGCCGCCGGCTCAAGCGCATCGCGCCCTCGTCGAGCGCCGGCATGTTGCACCACGGCGCCTCGGGGATGACGACTTCCAGCCCGTTGTGTTCCAGCACGTCCACCGCGGCCTGCGCGATTTCCGGCGCGTTGTACTTGGCGAAGAGGTCCGTGTAGAGCACCACCTTGCGCCGCGGCGAGCTGGGCGTAGGGGTGTAACGCCGCCGCAGCCTCCAGGTCTTGAGTGGCGGCAGCGGCCGCCGGCGGTCAATCCCAAAGCCCTGTTCCAGCAGCCAGCGCGCGGGCGCGGTGGCGCTGAGCATGTTGGCCAGGGGCGCGAAGCACAGGCCCAGGCGCATCCAGGTTTCGATGTGCGCGAAGAACCAACTGTCGCGCGGCAGCCCGTGCAACGCGGTGCGCCGCGCTTTGGCTTCCATCGCCAGCTTCGGGATGTTGACACCCGAGGGACAGCCGTCTAAACAGAGTTTGCAGTTGAAGCAGCAGTCCAGGATCGCGTTTATTTCGCGGCTGCCGAACGAGCCCTCCTTCTGCCGCCCGCTCATCAGGCGCCGGATAATGTTGGCCCGCGCGCGCGGCGCGGCGTATTCCAGCCGCGCGTAGCGGAAGCGCGGACACATGTCTTCCTCAGGCCCGGTCGAGCGGCAGACCGCGCAGCCGTTGCACTTCTCGGCCTCGTGCGCGAACTCGTTCTCCACCCAGTTCAGCAGCGTGCGCGGCCAGCGTTCGTCGCCCGCGCCGAACTTGTACCCCGCCCCGAAGCGCAGGTTCTTCACCATCAGATGCGGGTCGGAGGTGATCTTCTTGTCGGGGTTCAGCAGGCCCGCCGGATCGAAGAGCGTCTTAACTTCCTTGTAGACGGCGTACAGTTCCTTGCCCGCTTGCTGTTCGATCCACTGCGCCCGCGCCAGCCCTTCGCCGTGCTCGCCGGAGATCGTGCCTTCGCACTCCCACACCGCGGCGTGCATCTCGCCGGCCAGCGTCTCCATCAGGTCGAGGTGCTCCTTCGTCCGCAGGTCCATCATCGGCTTGATGTGGATCTCCCCGCTGCCGGCGTGCGCGTAGGAACTCCATTCGATGCCGTGCCGCGCCATGACCGCGCCCGCCTTCTCTATGAATTCCGCCAGCCTTTCGGGCCGCACCGCGGCGTCTTCCACCATCGGAGTGGGCTGCAAAGCGTCGGGCCGGCGGTAGAGCATTGGCGTAGCCGCGGTGCGCGTGGCCCAGATGCGCGCCTGCTCCTTCGGGTCCGCCACCAGCTTGAAAGACTGGTGCGGACATTCTCGCAGCCGTTCGGCCAGGGCTTGCAGGCGCCCGTTGATGGCGGCCTCGTCCGCGCCTTCGTACTCGGCGATAAGAAGCGCCTTGGCGTCGAGCGGCAGCAGGTGCAGCAGGTCCGGCCGGGCCTCGCGGCCCAAAGCCATCAGGTGGCCGTCCAGCAACTCGCAGGCGAGCGGCTCGGTCTCGCGGATGAACGGCACGGCGCGGGCCGCGTCCAACAACGAGGCGAAGTAAACCACCGCCATCCCCGCGCGCCCGGGCAGCGGCGCCACCTTGAGGACCGCTTCGGTCACGATGCCCAGCGTGGCTTCGCTGCCGCAGATGAGCTTCGTCAAATCGTAAACGCCGCCGCTCAGGCAGTCGTAGAGCAGGTAGCCGGAACGGTTCCGCTGGACCTTCGGCCTGCGCTCGGCAATCAAGGACGCGTGTTTCTGCAGCAGCGCGGGCAGCTCGCGGTGAATCCGCCCCGCCAGGCCCGGCTCCTTCGTTTGCTCCTCGTACGCCGCGCTGTCCAGGCGCACGGGGTGCGCCAGCGTCACGGAACCGTCCGCAAGGCAGACCCGCGCCGCAACCAGGTTGGAGCGCGTGTCGCCGTATTTCAGCGAGCGCGCGCCCGAAGAGTTGTTGCCGATCATGCCGCCGAGGGTGCAGCGGCTGCTGCTGGCCGGGTCGGGACCGAAGCGCAGCCCATGCCGCGCCAAGCCGCGATTGAGGCTGTCGAGGACCACGCCGGCCTGGACCGTGACCACGCGCCGCTCCAGGTCCAGTTCGACGATGCGGTTCATGCGCGCAGAGAAATCCAGCACGATGCCGTGCCCCAGGGCCTCGCCAGCCAGCCCGGAACCCGCCCCGCGCGCTGTCACAGGCACGCCTTGCTGCCCGCCGAGCTTCAGGCACGCCCGCACGTCGTTCTCATCCAGGGGATGGACCACGACCAGTGGCTCGACCTCATAGATGGACGCGTCCGTGCTGTAGAGGCTGCGCGTGAAAGGATCGTCAAAGACTTCGCCCTTTACCTGCGCTCTCAAAGCTTCGGCAAGACCCGCTGAAGAAGGATTGGAGGTTACGGTCACGGGTGATGAAACTCCTCTCTAACTTCAAATCCCAAACTCCAAATCACAAATCCCAAGGAAACGGAAAACCTCAAATCGCACCGCTGCGCCTTTGCTGTTTTCCGTTTGCCGTTTCCCTCGGATTTGGAGTTTGGGGTTTGGAGTTTCTTTGCCCAAGTATCCACTCCACGGCCGCGCGCAGCGTCCTGGCTTGGTGGTCCGGCCGGCATTCCGGGGACATGACCCCCCAGCCGGCAGGCGGCCGAGACTGGCCGGCTGTTTGGAAATCGGGATCGTGTCCCCGGAACTCTCCGCAGAAGATCGTCCGGCAACCTGCGGCCCGGCCCATCTCGATGTCGCGCATGGAGTCGCCTACCAGGAAACTCGCGCGCGGGTCCAAACCGTGCTCCGCGCAGGCGCGCAGGATCAGCCACGGCGAAGGCTTGCGGCAACGACAGCCAGCTTGTGGATGATGATGGCAGTAGTACAGCGCGTCAAACGCGCTTTGGCCCAACGCCGCTTGCATCCGCCCATGGATGTCTTCGAGCGTTTCGCGCGTCATCAGCCCCCGCCCCACGCAACTCTGGTTGGTCACCAGCACCAAAAAGAAACCCCGCTCCTTCAGCCGCCGCAACTGAGCCGCCGCGCCTGGCACGAAGCGAAACTCCTCCCACGAGAGCACGAACCGGTCCACCCCCGGCGAGACGTTGATGACACCATCGCGGTCAAAGAAGACTGCCGGCCGCAAGCCAGCGGCTCTACGGTTCGTCGGGTTTCCACCAGTCATACCAGGTGACCAGCGTGTTGCGGATGCGAACGTCGCGATCCGGCAGCGGAATCTTGCCTTTGGGCGGCCGCACAACCTTGGTCGTGCCTTCCACAGTCGGCGGCAACGGCGGACGGAAAGGCCAGAACCACGCCCGCGACTGGTACGGCGCAAGCCGGTGCGTGCGATAGTAGTTCAACCAGGCGCGCTGAGTCGGCGGCAGGTCCACGCCGGTCATCTTGCGGAGAGCGCGGTGGGTAATGCCGGCCAGTTCGGGGTTGTCGTCGTCCACGCGCAGCTTCTGGATGAGCTTGGGGATGAAGCTGTCGTCGCCCAGTTCGTACAGGCACGCGGTCGCTTCGACTCCCACGCGCGTCGTGTCCCAGCGGGCGAAGCTGCGCAGCGGCGCGATGGCGCGCACGTCCCCGTATGCCGCCAGCGCGTGCATGATGCGGATCTGGATGAAACGGTCATCTTCCTTCTCCAGACGCTCCAAAAGGAACGGCACCAGCGTCTGGTCGTCCGCCCGCTCGATGACATCCAGGGCTTCCATCCGCTCAGCGCGCGAGCCTATTGTGGCCTTGCGCATCAGGTATTCGCGGTCGGTCAGTTCCGAAGATTCCTTGGCCGGCAGCGTCACCTGGCGTCCCGGCTCAGGCTTCTCTCGCCTCCGGAATGGAGTTGGACCACAGGCGCTCAGCAACAACGCCGCAAAGGCAATGAAGATAGACACCCGCAAAATCATTCGTGCAGTCTAACGCTTTTGGCGGTTTCCTCAAGCCCAGGAGTCAAAAGTCAAAAGACAGAAGACAGAATGCAGAAGCTTGCAGCGGAAAGCAAGGGGCGCATGGATTCCAAGATTCTGTATTCTGTATTCTGTCTACTGTCTTCTCTTCGTTCCGCCTTCAGCCTTCTCTTATCACCTGCTCCACCAGTTCCTCCAGCCGCACGGTGGCGAGCGCTATCGCCGTGTCGCAGACGCCGTAGTACAGATACAGCAGACCGTCTTTGACCACGTTTCCCGTGGGGAAGATGACGTTGGGGATATACAAGCCGAACTTCTCGTAATACGCCTCCGGTTCCATGATGAACTGCCGCGTGCGCGCCAGCACTTTCCGCGGATCATTCAGGTCCAGCAACATCGCGCCCAGACGGTAAACCACGCGGCGCGTGGGCGGGTATTGGTTCTCGACGCCGTGGTAGAGCGCCAGCCAGCCGCGAGCCGTGCGGATGGGCGGCGTGGAACCGCCGATGCGGCCGTCTTCCCATTTATAGAGTGGCCTGGCGACCAGTTCGGGCTCAGACCAACGCTCCAAGTCCCGCGAGAAGGAAATCCAGATCCCCGGCTGGTCCGTGCCCTGCCCAGCTCCGACAAGTTGCAGCGGCCGGCGCAGCAGTGCGAACTGGCCATTTATCTTTTCGGGAAAAAGGATCACGTCCCGGTCATCGAGTTCCACGGGCGTCGGCCAGCACTTGTGCTCCCAGTGCAAGCGGTCGCGCGAAACCGCGATCCCCGAGCGCGTCTGGTTCTCTTTGGGGTTGCGGCTGAAGCCGGGGTAGTCGGCCTCGGATGATTCCGGCACTCCCAAGCCCGTCGGGTTGCTGTTCCAGGCATAGGGGCGATAAGCATAGGTCATGTAATACACGCCCTCGATCTTGACCACGCGCGGGTCCTGTACGCTCCCAAATCTGCTGCCGGCCATTTCCGGCGTGAACACCGGCCTCTCGCTGACGTGCTTGAAATGCACGCCATCATCGCTCTCCAGCATCCCGATGTAGCAATGAAAGGGGCGCAGTTGTCCCGCGGCCCGTTCGTACATGTAGAACCTGCCGTCGTCATCGAGGATAACGCCGGGGTTGAAGACGCAGGCCATGCGCCAATCGTACAGGCCAGGCGTCACGATAGGGTTGTCCGGGCAACGCGTGAATTTGATAGGCATGTGCTGAGTTTACCCTCCTCCTCAGAAGTCAGAATCGAGAAGACAGAATACAGAAGCCGGCGGACGGCAACGCGCGGCGCACGGATTCCAAGATTCTGTATTCTGTATTCTGTCTACTGTCTTCTCTTCGTTCCTCCTTCCTCCTTCATCCTTCATCCTTCATCCTTGCGTTTGGCGACCAGGTACAACCCGAAAGGCGTGCACAGGTCACGTGTGGCACGGGCCAGTCCCGACACCTCGGGAGCGGGCCACGGCTCCCAGTGCAGGTGCTTCTCCAGCACGGCGAAGAACTTCAAGGCGCGGCGCACGACCGTAAAACCGGCGGACTCGACAGCGTTCACCACGGTTCGCGGCGAGAAGAAGAAAAGGTGCTGCGGAATCTGCCAACTGGACACGTCGCGTCTCTTGCGCCCGTAAGCCAGAACATTGGGGGTGGAGAGGATCAGCACTCCGCCAGGGCGCAGGAGTTGGTTGGCCCGCTTGAGCGCCGCGCGCGGGTCATGGAGATGCTCCAGCAACTGCAGCATGCTGATCGCATCGAAGGATGCGCCTTCAAACGGGGACGCGGCCAACTCACAGCTATGCAACGAAAGTCCGAACCGTTCCCTGGCCCGCGCCACGCGCGGCTGCGACAGTTCCAGGCCTTCCACCTGCCAGCCCGCGGCCCGCGCGGCGTTCAGGAAGTAGCCGTCGCCCGCGCCAACCTCAAGCAGCCGCCCGGGCCTGGGCGCGTAGCGCCCCAAGCGGGCAACGTGCCGCTGTGCGCGCCGGGCCTCCCTCGGACTGCGCTGGTCAGAAGCATTGTTATACAGGGCGTCGTAGTAAGCTTTCACAGTGGCTGGGGCCGGGCGCGGCGACACAAAGACGATGCCACAGGCGCCGCATTGCTTCAGTCCGAAAGGCGGCTTGGGTTGCACGGGCGCCTCGCGCGGTCCAGGGGCGTCGCAAAGCGGACACACGCTAAGCGTTTCAAGCTGTTGCGATTCGCTGGCGGTTTGAGCTTCATTCCGGCATGACATTGAGCTGGCGGATCTCCTTTTGGTAGCCTTTCAGTGTCCACTGTGTCCACTATGTCCACAGTGTCCATCGCACCTGCCGCGGACACTATCCACCATCTCTGGTTGCGGCCCCGCCCCATCGCAACTGGAGTGGATTATCCAGATTAGAGCCAAGCCGTCAAAGGCCACGCCAGATTGCGTTGAAAAAAGCGTGCTTCAGCCTGCAGCATTGGCGGGCAGCCTTGCCGAAACCACTCCGGCGTCATATACTCTTTCCGTCGGCGAATTGCATATCACCGTTTGGGGGGCTTATGAGCGACGAAGACACATTGCACCCCGACGCGGAACAACCGCGGCGGCCCGAGGACGCCACGACTCAATCGCTGCACGTGCCGGGTGCGCCCGGGTCCGACTCCGCCGGCACGCCATCCACCCTTGTCCGCCCGCGTGACGGTCGGGTATCGGCGCCCAGCGCACCTCGTCCCACCATCCCCGGCTACGAAATCCTCGAAGAACTCGGCCGCGGCGGGATGGGCGTGGTCTACAAGGCGCGGCACATCGGCTTGAACCGAATCGTCGCCCTGAAGATGATTCTGGCAGCGGAACACGCAGGGCGGGAGGCCGTCGCTCGTTTCCGCGCCGAAGCCGAGGCCGTCGCGCAGCTCAAGCACCCCAACATCGTCCAGGTTTATGACATTGGCGAGCAGGACGGACGGCCTTACTTCTCGATGGAATTCGTCGAAGGCGGCAGCCTGGCCAAGCGCATTGACGGCAAGCCCCAGCCGCCCAAGTGGTGCGCTGAAATCTGCGAGAAGCTCGCCCTCGCCATGCACCTGGCCCACTCCCAAGGCATCGTCCACCGCGACCTGAAGCCGGCCAACGTGCTCCTCTCGGTCCCCCTCGCCCCAGCGGGGAGAGGGGCCAGGGGTGAGGGGGCCACGCCAAGCGGCAATCTTCCGAGCCGCAACCTTCCGAGCCGCGACCGTAAGGGAGCGGTCCGACCGCTTGCTGACGCGCGCGGCTCGGATGAGCCGAAGATCATGGACTTCGGCCTGGCCAAGCGCCTGGAAAGCGGCTCGGCACTGACGCAAAGCGGTGCTGTGATGGGCACACCGCAGTACATGGCGCCCGAGCAGGCCTCGGGCGAAGCCAAGCGCGTCGGCCCGCCAGCGGACGTGTATGCCCTGGGCGCGATACTCTACAACATGCTCACGGGCCAGCCGCCATTTCGCGCTGAAACTTCTCTTGGCGTCATCCAAAAGGTCTTGAACGAAGAGCCGATGTTGCCGAGCCGGATGCAGAAGAAGATTCCGCCGGATCTGGAGACCATCTGCCTCAAATGCCTTCAGAAGGAGCCGCAGAAGCGCTACGCCAGTGCCCACGAACTTGCCGCCGACCTGCGGCGGTTCCTGAACCATGAGCCGATTGTGGCGCGGCCCTCCGGGCCGTGGGAGCACGCCGCCAAGTGGGCCAAGCGGCGGCCTGCGGCGGCGGCGCTGATAGGCGTGAGCGCGCTGGCGCTGCTGGCTCTGGCCGGGGGGGCACTTTGGTACAACGCGCAGTTGCGCGCTGAACGAA
>Ga0315279_10006468_pt1 | contig 14797 bp, 10 predicted proteins | sample YL17G06_20_MG_FD_203694 | JGI IMG/M metagenome (GOLD analysis project Ga0315279, IMG submission 203694) | Sediment microbial communities from Yellowstone Lake, YNP, Wyoming, USA - YL17G06_20 | ecosystem: Environmental > Aquatic > Freshwater > Lake > Sediment | place: USA: Wyoming | collected... | reverse complement strand
GCAGCCTGAAGTCGGCGATGTCCACCCCCGTCACGTTCTCGCTGAAGTTGATCGTCACCACCCCAGCGGCCGTGTTCCGTGGGTCCGGCGTCACGTCCACGATGTCCGCCGTGGGCGCTGTGGTGTCCATGACCCACGTGTCGGTCGCATCGGCCGCCAGAGGGTTCCCTGCCGTGTCCGTGATCCCCGAGCCAGCCGCCGTCAGTGTGAACACGTAGGTCCCCGCCGTTCCCGTCTTCGTCGACAGGTCCAGCGTGTATTGCGCGGGCGTCACCTGGGTCACCGTCAGCCCCGTGAGGCTCACCGCCGAACCGTCCCGCAGCAGCCTGAAGTCGGCGATGTCCACCCCCGTCACGTTCTCGCTGAAGTTGATCGTCACCACCCCAGCGGCCGTGTTCCGTGGGTCCGGCGTCACGTCCACGATGTCCGCCGTGGGCGCTGTGGTGTCGCCGCCTGTAACCGGGATGCTCTTGCCGACGAACTCTATCTGGTCCAACTCAACGCCGGTGAAGGACTGGAAGAAGAGGATGGTCATGAACGGGTCGTCCAGGACCAGGCTCGGGGTGAGGATCAGCGTGCCAGGATTGTCCGCGTGAAAGGGCACGCTGAACACGGGAAACTCGGTGTTGGCGGGGCTCGGTGCAATCTGATCGGTGTCCTTGCCGCCGACTTTGACGAGTTGCCCCGCAGAGACCGAACCAGAAAGAGGAGGCAGCTTGTACTCGTCCCCGTGGGTAATTGGGTCGGAGAACGTGACAAGACTGGCATTGTAGCCGAGGTTGAAATAGGCCTGGTTTACGCCCTTTGGAGAGTTGCGGATGTCTTGGATGTAGGTTCGCAACGTGTAATCGGATCCCACCTGGAGCGATTGGACGGGGGTTTGGGACCCGTTGGCGAATTCAAAACGCACGCGCAGATCAAGAGAGAGCAGCACTCGGTCTTCGAGGGACTCGATCGCCAGTTTGCGTCCGAGGTGTTGCCGGCCGACCCACCTTTCTCGCCGCGGGGGGGCAAGGTTGGCGAGGATTTGCCGGCCGATGGAGGCTAACGCCGATAGTCGTGCCCGGCGCATGAGCAATGCTCCGATGCTTGCGAGGTGAAAGGCGGATCGTGGGCGTGGGAATTAGGCCCTATAACTCCTATTGTTGCCTCGCGGGGGGCCGCGCTCAAGGTTCGGGGGATTGCGGCACTGGACGTGCGGCGCCGAGTCCACACTGGTAAAGCGCCGGCTGGGCGCAGAAAATCGGTCCCGGTGAAAACACGTCGGCCTGTCCCGCTACTGAGAAGTACAGGCGCGGGCGCGGCACTCGCGAGCGGGGCCCGGGCCAGACGCAAGCTGACCCAGCCCCCGAGCAAAATGTCCCCCTCCAAATAAAACCTTTGAGCCTCAAGCCGTCTCGGCGAGGCGGATCTGCTAGTACGTCCAGTCCTCCAAAATTTCGAAGGTGGGCCACAATCCCAACGGCGGGATCACGCCCAGATCGCCAAAGAACTTGTCTTGCAGTCCCGGCCCTCCGTTCATCAGGAGGATTCCTCCGAGGGCCGGATTGGGCAACGTCGAGATCCCCTTCACTTTCATCCGATTGTTGCCGGGGCCCAACACCACATTGAGGGCCACCGAAATGGTGCACTGCGTAATCCTCAAATCGTCGTTCCCCGTGCCGGCGTTGACGGTCAGCCCCGCCGTCGTGACGGTGTTGATGTCGACGCGGTTGTTCCCGTTGTAGAGGACAAGTCGCGTGTTTCCGCCAATCGTGGTCCCGGTGATGGTGATCAGGTCGGCGGCGCTGTCGCCCGAGATGTACAGGCCGTCGCCGGGAAGCGCCGGCGGCGGGAGAACGGGACCGAGCGGGCTCGTACCGATCTTGGAGGTATCAATGGTCGTTTCGCTGCCCCACGTCGATGCGCCGCCCGCGGCGAGATCGTTAATGATCTCCAGGCCCCACTGCATTTCCGAACCGGTCATGGTGAACTTGTCGGATCCGGCGTTGTTGCTGATCGTCACCGGTGCCGGAAGGGTGAGCCAGGTGCCCAGCTTGCTGTTCTGCACATCCGTCCGCGTATTCCCACCCGCATCGGTGATGGCCACGGCTCCCAACACGTCAGTGTTAATGAAATGCACCTGGTCGAGCGTGCCGGGCAGATTGGTCCCGTTGGTCATGGTGAGCCCGCCGAAGATCTTCGTGCGCAAGGCGGTGGTGCCGGCGGTGAACGTGACCTCGCTTGCCCCGTCGCCGTTGGCAACGGTGACGATCGGCCCCGGGAAGGCCCCGGTGCCGAAGTCGGAGCTTTGGACGCTGAGGAAGTCAAACCCATAACCGTTGGTGATCGAGAAGGCGATCCCGCCGCCGCCCTGGAGGTGACTGTTGGTGATAAACGTGGTGGAGTCTCCGCTGCCGCCGACCGTCTGGTTCTCTACCGTCGTGTTCCCGACCACCGTGACCCCGGCCAACTCCAAGTTGCAGGAGCCGCCCGCTCCCGCAACCTTGTCCACAATGAGGTTTCCGTTGATCGCGGTATCGTGAATGACGTTACTATCACCTCCCGAATCGTTGGTGATCCGGAGATTCCCCTGCACCGTGGAGGGAGTTGCGACCCCGGCCCCCACGAATTCAAAACTGTCCGCGCCCCCCAGCAACTGGACTTGGATGCTCCCGAAGATCCCCGGGATGGTCACCGGCGAGGCGGCAGGTGCGCCGTTGATTTGCAGCAGCGTCCCGTTCAGGCCCCTGACGACAATGGCAGCGTCACTGACGGCCGTGCCCGATTGGATCTGGATGGAATTGTTGGCGCCGTCGCCCTGGAGCTGCATGTCTCCCGCGGGGAGGGCCGGGGCGATTGAGATATTGACCACGCCGCTCAGGAGATGCCGCGATTCCAACGGCTCGACTCTCAACAACCTGGCATTGAGCCGACCAGGGCTTCTCACGTTTCTCCTGCTACTCGTTCTTTGCTTGCCACGCCAGAACATGGTATTTCCTCCCGACTGGTATCAGAAGCGTCATGTCGTCCATGAGTACGGATTGGTAAAACCAAACTCCGCTCAGTCGGAGTCTGAAAACACATCATGTAAAACTGATTTCCTGGAAAGCAGCGATGCGACCTGTGTTCGCACCGATTAGTCTACAGAGCAAGAGTATTGGCCTGGAAGGAAAAAGCGTTTAGGTTGGTTGGGGCGATTACGACGGATGTACAATATACCAAGCATTTGGTAATGTTGTCAATCTCCTGGGAGTTCGCACAGTTCCAAGTACGCAGGTTGGCCGAAATATCCCACCATACCCCCCACTAGATGTAATTTATAGCTTGCGTAGCTCCACACCTAGTTAATGGTTCCTTTCCCAGCACCCACCCAATCACTTTGTGTTTCGACTGACTTTTCTGCCAGAAGAGTCCGAGATCGCCATCTCGGAATTCAAGACGCCGAGAACCCGTGCAAGGGTGGGTTTATCCCGAACCCTGTGTGTCCTTCTGCTGGGGGGTAGTGGCCATCTTCGTAGCCCGGACGCTGGTCGCCTCACCTCCAAGTCCTTCAGCGGTGAATCTGAAAGTCGATACTTGTCCAGAAGGGCGGGATCGCCACTCCGTCCCTCGATTCGATTGACGGGCCATAGAACGGCCGCCGGCGCACCGGTTGGTATTCTGATCGAGATGGGCCTCGGGAACACCAGGGCGTGTCTCCAGATCGCTCCGTACGCCGTGTCGGCGGGGCAAAGACCGGGTCTGGCGGCCAAGCTCGGACACCGTCTTCCCGCGCCCGGCTGTTCAATGTCGGAATTTCCGACATTGACTCCAACTCATTCCGGTATGCCGATAGGCACTGCGGCCTGGCGTGGGGGATCGCATTTGACATCTGGAACCCAACGTTGGCGCGCCGGAAAACGCGCCAGAATCGCTTTTGAGCCACCGACCCGACCCGGAAGCCGTCAAGCGGACTTGCGTGCGTCTGGCGACGTTGTGGCGCGGCTGGATGTTGGATGAGAGCCCTGTCGGGGGGCGTGTCGGTCTGGACGGGGGTGGAGGCCGTCGCCGCCCCGCCAGTCCCCAGCCATCTGTAAGAAGAACCTGGGCGCCGGTCCACGCTTTCAGCAAGATGAATCGGGCTTGGTGAGACGGGGATTCTTACATTTCCAGACCGGGCAGCCGCGTGCCATCCGGGATGCCGGGATCGGTCACTCGGCGCCAACGAGTCGCTGGGATACCCCATCCGTCTCTTCCTCCACCGGTCAGCGATACTTGCCCCCGGGTCTGCCGCCGAAGTAACATGGAATCGGACGCTTCGTCCGGGCCCTGGTGCCGGGGTGAACTCGGGTCAGAACACCGGGGCCTTTTCGTTCTCTCGGGGAGCAACACGTCTCCCCGGACGCCCTTCCTGAATCCAGGAAGAAGGGACCCCAGGTTGGGGCAGGATGCTTGACACGCCTTCCGGAGATGAACCGACGCGAGGGTTCGTGATTGGAGGATTGACCATGCGAAGTGTTGCTACTCTTACTATTTGGGTGCAGGTCGGCTTGGCTGCTGCTGGGGCTGAGCCGGTGCTCCCCGACAAACCGCAAGCCTACATCCCCGAGCCCCAACCGGCGCCCACCAAGATCCTCATCGGGGCGCATCACTGCCCGCTCTGGGAAGCCGACAAACCCAAGATGTGGGACCAGGTCGTCAAGCACCCGGAGCGGACGCCGGCGCTGGGCTTCTACTCGCAGGAGAACCCCGAAGTGGCCGACTGGGAGACCAAGTGGGCCGTCGAGCACGGGATCTCGTTTTTCGTGTACTGCTGGTATCGCGACGGCCAGGGCGGGGCAATCAAGATGCGGTTCGGCAGCGCCATCCACGACGCACTGTTCAAGTCCCGATATGCCTCGAAGATGAAGTTCACCATCATGTGGGAGAACCAGGCGCGGGGGAAGGCCGGCGTGGCCAACGAAGCGGACCTGCTCGAAAACCTCCTGCCGTTCTGGGTGCAGAACTACTTCCGCCACCCCAGCTACCTGAAGATCGACAATAAGCCGCTGTTGTTCATCTACCGGCCGGAGTTCCTGGTCCAGGACCTGGGCAGCGCCGAGAAGGTGCGGGCGGCCTTCGAGAAGATGCGGCAGGCCTGCCGCCAGGCCGGGTTCGACGGCCTCTATCTTTTGGGCGAGTACCGCGGCCTGGACCCCAATCACCTGCGGCTGATGAAAAGCCTTGGGTTGGACTACACCTTCGCCTATTGCTGGCATGTCCAGGGCAACCCGTCGCCCCAGCGGGCGATTGCCGCGCAGTTTGACTCCATCACGAAGACGCGCCGGATGGGCATCCTGCCCGAAGTCGTCACCGTGTCCCAGGGATGGAGCGGTTGGCGCGACGAGGGGAGCATCTGGAAGATCCCGCCGAACGACTACCAGGAACTGTTACGCAAGGCCAAGGATCTTGTGGAGAGCTTCCCGGCCTCCGAGTTGGGGAGCAAGATGTTGCTCTTGGACAACTGGAACGAGTGGAGTGAGGGCCACTACATCGCCCCGCACCGCGAGTTTGGTTTCGGTTACCTAGACGCGGTGCGGGCCGTGTTTTCCAGTGTCCCCCCAGAGCACACCGACCTGCTGCCCGAACAGATCGGCATGGGGCCGTATGACCGGGCGTACAAACGCCACGTTCAGGCGGGGTATCGGCCCGCCATTCCTTGAATAGCGGCAGGCAATCGGCCGCGTTACGAAATGAGAGACGCCACCATGCTCGGCGGCCAATCCTTCCATTGTGGGCCACGACAACATAAAGGGACCAGCCTGTGATGCGCAAGCAACCTTTCGCGAAGGCGGCGGCGATCGCCTCGGCGGCCTTGATCCTGGCAGCCGTCCGGCTTGAGGCCCAGGGACCGGCGGGAATCGCGCCGGCCGCGGTGCCTCAGTGGGACGCCAAGTGCATCGTCGTGGAAGTGCCCGAGGAGGTCCTCACCGACCAGGTCTTCATGGGCAGAATTACCGTGAAGAACACCGGCAGCGCCCCGTGGAGGAGCATCCCCTACGCCGGCGAACCCAATCCGCAGCCCATCCTGTATTCGCAAAACCCGGATCGCAACAAGACTTGGGGAACCGACTTCGCCTACGTCGGGCAGGGGAAGGAGATCGGGCCGGGCAAGGAGTTCACCTTCGTCTCGGGATTCAACGCCCCGAGCGTTCCCGGCGAGTATAGCTTCCAGTGGCGGCTGGCCCGGCGGGTGAAGGAGGGCGACACGGTCTTCTTCGGCGATCCGACCCTCCGCAAGGTGATCCGGGTACGGCCGCGGCCCGAGGCGCCCCGGCCGGCACCGCCCGCCCGTGACCCGGCGGGCAAGACGGTGCTCGGACTCGACGATTCCCAGTACGTCGGCTCGTTCAGGCTTCCAGAGAGAGTCGGGGAAAGCGGGGCGGGCTACTCGGAAATCGGCATCGCGCTGCGGAAGATGCCGGACGGCACCAGGCGTCTGCTGATGAACTATACCCATCCGCGTCAGACGCTCTTCGAGGCGGAGGTTCCGCCTTTGGCCCAGTTCGCGGGCACGGACCCCAAGCCGCTTCGCGTGGCCGAGGTGAAGAAGGTCTGGGGATCGCTCGTGCTGGAGATCCCGAAGATCGGCGACTTGCAGCGGATCAGCCCCAACGGCGGCCTCTGTTGGGATGAGGACAGCAAGACCCTCTACTGGACCTTCTACCACGGCTACTGGACCGGCGGAGGCTTTCCAGTGCTGGGTGCCTCGCGACTGGGCGACGACGGCAAGATCACCAGCGTCGGCCGGTGGCGATTGCCCCAGACGGTCAACAAGTGGAAGTCGTACTGGGGCGGCGTGACGAAGCTGCCCGCGGAGTTCGCCCGGAGGTACACCGGAGGGCGGACGATGGCCCTGGGCTTCGGCGGCTACTACAGCATCTGCGCCGGTTGCAGCCGCGGGCCGGCCTTGGCCGCCATCGCCCGGCCCGATCCCAATCGCGACGAGTTGGACGTCGCCGAGTTGCTCTGTTACCCGGATCCCGCCGCCGCGCCCCGGGACGGCGACTACTTCTACGGCCTTGGCGACATCTGGTACGACATGCCGAAAGGCCCGGACCAGGGCTCCTGGACCATGGACGACTTGTGCCGCAGCGGCGTGCTGATCGACCTGCCCGAGAAGCATGGATACATCGCCTTTGTGAAGCTGGCCAACGGCCGGATCGGCTACGACTACGGTGCGATCGGCGCCACGGGGGCCTCCCACTGGTGGTATTTCTACGACCCCAGGGACCTTGGCGAAGCGGCGAAGGGCCTGAAAAAGCCCGCCCAGGTTGTCCCTCACGGCATGGCCAGGGTTTCGTACGCCGGGCAGGGCGAAGAAGCGATCCGACAGGCACAGGAGCGGGGAATGGTGCACGTGGGCGGAATTGCCGGCATCGTGAGTGGCGCTTGTTTCGACGATCAAGAGCGGCTGCTCTACGTCTGCAAGCTCTGTTCGATACGAGTCGGCTTGGAGCTTCATCCCTGCGTCCATGTGTACCGGGTGAAGTAAGTTGGGCATCGGCGGGCGGGGGTGTAACATGCTGAAATCCATAGCGACGATCGCGGGGATGTTGGCCACTCTTATCCTGTGCCGTCCGGCCATCGGTCGGGATAGCATCACGATCGGCGGCGTCGACGTGCCGGCCGATTGTGCCCTGGCTCGCCGCGAGCATCCTCGCCTGCTCTTCACCAAGGCGGACCTGCCCGGTTTGCGGGCTCGCTTGAAGCATCCCCGAGTCGCCGTGGAACTGGAGCACGCCAAGCGGCTTGCGGCCGAGAAGAGGGCCGGGCCGATCCTACTGGGCGTACTCTACTACCTCACCGGCCAGCGGGAGTACATCGACCAGGCAAAGGCCAGGCTCCAGCCCTCCTGGGTGCAGACCTATCCGCTAGCCGCCGATCTGGTCATGGGTGCCCTGACGCCTGCCGAGCAGCAGGCGGAGGCCGACCGGATCGTGGAGGTCGTGAAGAAGGAGCGATGGCGGCCGCACGTCGTGCTCGACCTGGCCGCCTGGGGCCACGGCCACGATGACTTCCTCGATGCCGATCTCAAGATCCGCTACCGGACCGATCTGGTTGAGGGGATTGAGTACAACAACCGCTGGTCCCAGGGCCGTGGCGGCAGCTCGATGTCCCACGGCTACTACGGCGAGCACTTCTACAGCGAATGGTTCACCATGGCGGTCGCCTGGTCCAATGCGACCGGCCAGGACTGGGCGAAGAAGTGCGACTTCGCCGCGCACACCCCGGAGTATTACCTGTTCCATTACCGTCCGTGGGCCTGGCCGCCCCAAGTGGCCCACGTCGGCGTCAACGCGATGTGCGGGCATTGGCAAGCGATCACGCCGGCCTGCTTCGAGGGGGACAACCTGGCGGTGCTGGCCGCTTCGCGGTTCCGTGACGGCTTGGGCCAGTGGTGGATCGACGAGGTGATCTCGAAGATCTCGATGGGCTGGGGCACGAGCGCGTTGGGCGAAGGAGGCGTGTGGGGGAAGCTGCTTTGGTACGATCCGGACTTGCCTGCGGTGGAGCCCAGGATGCTTCCGCCGGCCCGGCTGTTCCCGGAAAACGGCCACGTGGTGATGCGTTCGGATTGGTCGCCGGATGCGACCTACGCCCTGTTCCGCTGCGGCCGATATGGCGAGATCGACGGCCTGTGGGGCCGCAACAACGCGGACAACCTGCACTTCATCATCAACAAACGGGGAATCCTCGCGGCGGACACCGGGGCCGTCCACTCGCTGAACAATGCGGCCTTGGCTTTCGCCGGCTCTCAGGTCCACTCCGACAACCTGCCGCACATCCGCGAGTACGCCCGGCAGACGATCGCCCACAACTCGATTGTCGTGGGCAACGACCCCGTGGAACTGCGGGGCTGGAACGGAGCACTCCTGGGGACCGTTCGCAGCGGCGGGCAATCGCCGATTCAGGACAAGTCGTGGTGGAAGGCGTGGGGACTGCCCGAGCCCAAGGGCAACCCTCGCGGTTTCAAGGAGGGCGAGATCGTGGCCTACGAAACGTCTCCCCTGTTTGACTACGCCGCTGGTGACGCCACGCACTCCTATCCTCCGACGCGGGTCAAGTCGATCACCCGGCAGTTCGTCTACTTGCGGTCGGACACCTTCGTGATCTTCGATCGGGTGGTCACCGTGCAGTCGGGCCTGAGCCTCCGGTGGCTCCTGCACAGCCTGTACGAACCGCAGTTCGATGGAAGGAAGGCGGCGGATCTCTCCCTCGCGTCCGAGAAGCAACTCGTCGTTACTCCGAACGGCGATTCGACGGCCCTCAACCCCAGGCCGGGCGGGCGGTTCCTGCACGCGGGCGGCAATACGTTCCTCATCGACGACAACGGACCGCGAATGACGGGACGGCTTGTCGCCAAGGTCCTGCTGCCTGAGGAAGACGCCCGGGTGCTCCGCACGATCGGGGGGCCGTGGCATGAGTTCGAGGTGGACGGGATCAACTACGGCCCCACGGAAGACACCTACACGACCAATCAGCGCGAGCGCAAGGCCCACGCCGGAGAGAACAGCATCGGCCTGGAGGGGTGGCGGATCGAGTTGTCGCCGAGAGTCAATTCCACGACCGCGCATTTCCTCGTCGTGCTCCAGGCAACGGATCAAGCGACGAGCGGCCCGATGTTGCTGGCCGAACGGCTCGAGCGACGGGGGCAGATCGGCGCGAAGGTCACGGTGGGCAATATGGTCTACGAGGTGACGTTTGCCGTGGCGGGGCCGCCCGCTGCAAACGTCAGAATCCACCAGTCGGGCAAGCTGATATTGGATCGCGCCTTGGCCCGTGCTGTCGAGGACAACTATCGGAAATGGTCCGATGATCCGCGCTACCGGGCCTGGATGATGCGACCCGAGTACAAGAACTTCATCGGCGCCCGGGAAACTGGCACTCGGGAGCCGTGAGGAGGACAGCAGTGCCAACACTCCAAACTCCTGGCGAGGAGCCATCCGTGCGTAAAGCCTTCCTTCTGTGTGGGCTTGCCATGATCTCGCTTCTGAGGATTCTCCATGTATCGCCGCTGCTCGCAGAACCGCCGGCCTTCGATGTCAAGCTCGACGTCGTCAAGCAGGAACTCCATCCAGACTTCTGCTGGTTCCATCCGCGCGTGGCGGCCGTCCCCGGGGCAGGGCGTGAAGGCCAGCCCGCGGTCGTCATGACGCTCCAGAAACACCTGGCCGCCTCGGATCATTACTCGGGCCTGTGGATGATGCGGACCGAGGATCTGGGCAGGACCTGGACCGGGCCGAACGAGATCCCCGAGTTGGCGCGGGTCACGGAGCCGGGTGGTGCCGTGACGGCCGTGGCCGATGTCACACCTGGCTGGCATCCGCAGACCGGGAAGCTGATCGCCATGGGCTGCACCGTGCGGTACGGCAAGAGGGGCGAGCAACTGTCCGACGTGCGCCGGTTCAGCCAGACGGCCTACGCGGTCCATGATCCGAAGACGGGCCGGTGGTCGAAGTGGCAGGTCCTGGAGCTGCCCGGGGAGGACAAGTTCAATATGGCCCGCAACGCCTGCGCCCAGTGGCTCGTCCTCCCGGACGGCACCCTCTTGGTGCCGATCTACTTTGCCAAGGCGCCCAATGTGCCCGCTGGCGTCACCGTCCTGCACTGCGCGTTCGACGGACAGAAGTTGACCTACCTGAAGCACGGTGACGAGTTGTCGCTGAATGTCGTGCGGGGCTTGTGCGAGCCGTCGATCATCGCCTTCCGGGGTCGCTTCTACCTGACGATCCGCAACGACATCAAGGGCTACGTGACGTACAGCGACGATGGCCTGCACTACCAGCCGATCAAGCCTTGGACGTTCGACGACGAGAGCGAACTAGGCAGCTACAACACCCAGCAGCACTGGCTGACGCACCACGAGGGACTCTTCCTGGCCTACACCCGGCGCGGGGCCAACAACGACCACATCCCCCGCAACCGGGCGCCGATCTTCTTGGCGCAGGTCGATCCGGAGCGGCTCTGCGTGATCCGCAAGAGCGAGCGGGCGATCATCCCGGAGCGTGGCGCGATGCTGGGGAACTTTGGGGCGGCGGCCATCAGCCCTGGGGAATCCTGGGTGACCGACGCCGAGTACATGTCGAAAGGCCAGGCCAGTCCGCGGGGGGCCAACGGGCGCGTGTTCGCCGCCCGGGTGCTCTGGCCAACCCCCAATGATCTCGCCCCTCGAAGCGGCACCGGAGGACGAGAATAACGGCCGCAGGGCCAGTTTGCGTCCCAGGATACCACAAGTGCCGTGCTCGAATTGACGGAGCAAGAGAAGATCGCGGGGACACCATGAAGAGCATTCGCGCGATTGGGACCTGAAGAATAAGACCTGGAGGGCAGTATGAGAGAACCGTTGACATCCCGGCCGCTTGCTCGTCGGCGGATCTTGGCCGTTGCGGCAGCCGGCGTGGCCGGTTGCCGCCTGGGGACTTCCACGCCGGCCCAGGCGCCGCCGGCAGCCAGAGGCACGGTCCGAGACCGACTCTGGATCTTCACCTGCGCCGCCAACAGCGACTTCCCGCACATCGGCCGCCGGTCGGTGATGACGCCGGCCGAAGGGGCTTTCTACCTCGGAGTGCCCAACATCATCGTGGTCCAGTCGAGCGAAAGCGAGGCCCGCTACGGCCGGCTGGAACCACCCTTTGCTCCGTACACTGTAGCGCTTCGCCCGTTGAAGTGCGTCGTCTGGTCGGTGGTAGGCTCCGGAGGCTTTTGCTCGTCCGCGGAAACCAAGGAAGTCTTGGAGCTTGCCCGCTCGACCCCCAATTTCACCGGCGTCATGTTGGACGACTTCTTCACGGGGCAGAAGGAGGGCAAGCGGGCGCAGTTGACGGCCGGAGAACTAGCCGAAATCCGCCGCCGGCTTGACGGGACCGGCAAGAAGTTGGACGTCTTCGTCACTCTGTACGTGACCCACCTGGGCCTTCCCCTGCGCGATTACCTGGAGCTGATCGACGTGGTCACCCTCTGGACGGGAAACCCTGCCGAATTGGCGAACCTCGAATCGAACCTCAAGAAGGCGGAAACACTGGCCCCCAAGGCCCGGAAGATGCTCGGCTGCTACGTGGTTGACTACGGCCGGAAGGAGGGCATCCCCGTTCCCTCGATGAAGCTCCAGTGCGAGACGGGCCTGCGATGGCTCCGGGAAGGAAGGATCGAGGGCATGATCTTCCTGGGCAACACTACGATGGACCTGGGGTTCGAGTCGGTTGAGTGGACCCGGCAGTGGATACAGAAAGTTGGGGATACCAAGCTGTAATGCCACCTCAATCGGCGGCTGAACCCGAATCGACTCTCATTCCAGCGTCCCGCGGCTCCGCCATGGGTGCTTCACATGAATAAGGCCTCGAAGCGGCCATCCCGCAGGACCTTTCTCAACGCGATGACCGCCGGGCTTGGGGCCGCGCTGGTCGCGCCGGCGGAGTTCGTTCTCGGGGAGCAGAACACCTTCGAGTTGTCCCAGGAACACCGAAGGGCGGTGGACCGCCGGCGGCGGATTGTCGTGCAGTACGATCCCCAGGACCTCTATGGCATCGACTTCCAGACCTGGATCGACTATCGCTTTCGCTACATCGACGAGCCGGGCACGCAGATCGACAGCGTCTTCTGGGACATGGGCCGCCTTGGCCGCGTGCTCTATCCCAGCAAGTTCCTCGATCCGCTTGTCCACCCTGGGCTCCGGAAGTGGCGGGACCAGAGCATCGACCTGGTGGGCTGGCTGGTCACGGAGACCAGACGGCGCGGGTTGGAGGTGTTTTGGAACCACCGCGTCAGCGAGGTTGACATGGACTCCGAAGGGACGGGGGCGGCCTGGAGGGACGGTCCGGACCCGCTCAAGCGGGCGCATCCCGAGTGGGTCCTGAAGACGAACTGGTGGCGGCACGGGCTGTGGAACTTCGCCGTGCCGGCGGTGCGGGTGCACACGGTCAGGGCGTTGCGGGAGGTGGCCGAGAAGTACGATTTCGACGGGCTCCAAATCGACTTCGCCCGGCACGTGCCCTGCCTGCCGCCCGGCCGCCAGTGGGAACTTCGCCATCACGTGACCGAGTTGATGCGGATGGCCCGGCGCATGACCTTGGAGGTGGCGCGAGGCCGCAAGCGCCCGCTGCTGTTGGCGGCCAAGGTGCCGGAGAACCTGGAGGGCTGCCGAATCGACGGGTTCGACGTCGGGTCTTGGTGCCGGGAGAATCTGGTGGACATCCTCACGCTCGGATCGCGGTCCGCGGACGTGAATCTGGCCGCCTTCCGCCGGATCGCGGCCCCACGGAACATCAAGTTCCAGCCCTGCTTTGACGACCACCACACTACGGACGGTTACCGTTACGCCCCCATTGAAGTGCTGCGCGGTGTGTTCGCCGACTGGTGGCAGCAGGGCGCCGATAGTGTGGTGACATTCAACTGGTCGAACGCCCCGCCCGAAGTGTGCAAGCGACTCGGGCAACTGCCCGGGCCGATCTCACACCAGGAGGCCTATCACGAGATCGGCAGCCTGGCGACTATGGCCTTCAAGGACAAGACGTTTGTCGTCCAACGGCGCGGCGGTTATCCGTGGGCCGAAGGGTTCTTCAATCGCAACGATACGGCGCTTCTTCCGATGCGTCTGCGGGGCGAGGCATCGGCAGCGATTCCGGTGCGTCTAAGCGACGATCTCCCGCAGCACGCCGCAAGGGTCCGGAGCGTGATGTTGCGGGCGATCTTGTTCAACGCTACCGATGATCAGCCCGTCCAAACCGAGCTGAACGGCACACTGCTTCCGCTCTTGACGCGAGACCCTCGCTGGAAGGACGCACAGATCTTCTCGCCTAAACCGCAGCCCGCGTCGGGCGGAAGCGGCGTCTACCCGGTCGATCCGCGCCAGCGATTCCTGCGCCTGGATTTCGGCGTCGATCCGAGGAAGTGCCGAGCAGGTGAGAACCTGGTTCGCCTCTCTGTCGGCCGGGCAAAGGAAGCGGCGGCGGAAGAGGTTGTCCTGGAGAAGCTGGAAATACACGTCTGTTACGCCGCGCGTCAGTGACCGACAGACGGAGCGCAGCCAGACACTGGGCCACGGAGTTGCTCCAGCACGAGGTGGGTGACCGTCGTCTTTCCGCAGCCGGGCGGGCCGGTCAGTAGGAGGTTCTTCCGCAAGATTGGCGCCCCCTGGCGAGATCTATCTGTGAATGTATCCTGGGCCGGCGGCCTGTGCTACGATAGGCAGCGCATGCGCTACCTGCGGGCGCGGCCCTACGACCATATCAGCCAGTCAGTCGGGCAGTCGCAGGTCGAGTTGGCGGCCGGCGTGGCGCTGGCGGTTCCGGGGAAGGTGAAGGTTTCCATCGAGATGGTATCCGCGCTGCCGGTGGACCTGGTGGAACTGCTGGTCAATGGGAAGGTGCTGGCGCGGCGGCCGATATGAGAGGAAGAACATGGAACGCCGCCAACGGGAACAAAGCTGGGCTGTGACCCGAGGGCATCTCGACAATGCTCGACATCTTCTTCCCGAGAGGTTGCGCGATTCTGACGAAGGCTGGTCGCTGGAAAGATACGAAGAGTGGCTTGCCCACAACGAGTTGGAATTGGCTCTTGAGGAGTTGGAGGGCCTGGGCGACGAGAATGACGCGCCGACGGCGTTCTGGGCTGAGTTACTTGCAGCCGCCGAGAACATGGGACTTGCCCAGCACGTCGAAAGATGTAAGCAGCGGCTTGCTGGGCTAGACCTCAATCAAGCGTATGCCTTACGCTGAAAGTGCAAACAAACTCGAAACCTCCTGTGTTTTTCCGGGTCTAAAGGGTATGGCAACAACCCCAGGCCCGTCAAACAAGG
>Ga0315279_10006467_pt1 | contig 14797 bp, 19 predicted proteins | sample YL17G06_20_MG_FD_203694 | JGI IMG/M metagenome (GOLD analysis project Ga0315279, IMG submission 203694) | Sediment microbial communities from Yellowstone Lake, YNP, Wyoming, USA - YL17G06_20 | ecosystem: Environmental > Aquatic > Freshwater > Lake > Sediment | place: USA: Wyoming | collected... | reverse complement strand
CATGTCGGCTTTCGCAACGGCTCCCTCGAAGCCCTCCTCCCTTGGGTGTTAGGCAGAGTTCGGCGCCTAGGTTCGCCATGATCTTTATTCGTTCTCCTGTCATGTGTTCAGGCATTACAACCAGCATACGGTAACCTTTCGCTGCAGCGACCATCGAAAAGGCGATGCCAGTGTTACCACTAGTCGCCTCGACTATCGTGTAGCCCGGCTTGAGAAGACCTCTCTCTTCCGCCTGCGCCACAATGTATCCTGCTATTCGGTCCTTGATACTACCGCTGGGGTTGAGAAACTCAGGCTTGCCATAAAAGCAGTATGCCCCGTCGTCGTGTGTAACACTCAACCTGAGCATGGGCGTGTTTCCGATACAGCCAAGAAGTGATTGATACATAGCGACCATCTTGAACGCCCCGATCGGACCAAGCATGCTGGGGATGATATAGAGCTATGCAAATTCGCGGCTGTGGAAAGTTAGCCGTCTTTCCTCTTTCATTGGTGCTAGATTCACTCCGTCCAGTCTATGCTCTTTCGCGAACTGGATAATATCACCAATCTGAGTTGTGTTTGCCTAAGGTACCAGTGTGGCTGCAACACTCCGGCTGACTTTGCATTCTTGAAAGGAGGTGACATCAATGTCAGCAGAAGAAAAACGGGTGCGCAGAACGTCGAGGAGAGATTTCCTGTGTCTAGGAGCCGGGCTTGCGCTGGGAGCAGCGCTCGGCGGAGGGACGACCTATCTTGTTACGCCGAAGAAGGAGGAGCCGGAGACATTCAGTGGGCGTGGAGCGAGTAAGGTGAAAATCAGTGCTCAAAACCCCTAGCGTCGAGGAGTTCGGCGCCGCCACCGCCGCCGGCATCACGCCGACGTATAGCGGACGGTGCGATATCTTTCGGGAAGGTCAGGAGTTCATTGTCGATGCGGGACGACCCCAGAGTGATACTGAATTCCAAAAGAAAGTATCGTTCACTGGCGCCTTCTGCCCATATGCTTGGGAAGTGCTCTTCCCAGTTTCTTGGGTGTACTATGAAGCGGGCGCGGGGCGCGAATGGTACGGGAACGATAGAGGCATTATCTCTCCTTGCCCTGATGGGCTTAGGCCCGTCAGCTTCAAGCTCGAATGGATATAGCATACTCGGCGCGCTTTGACGTTCACTTGACCACAAGGTCCGCGTTTGCGTTCTCGATGACCGCCAGGAGACTCGGCGCATGGCTGCGGGACCCGGGCCAGTGCGTCGTCGTAGTTTGGATTCCTCATTTTGTGTGTGTGGGTCTCATGGTGCGAGCGGTCGGATTTGAACCTAAACGACCAGATTTAGAGAGAGCCCCTACCAAAACGGGCACTCCATGATGCTCGACCATCAAACGACACCCAGGGGGATTCAAATCGCCAAACCTATCAAGCCTTGCTCTTCTCTGCGTTTTTCCTAGCGCGGATCTGAACCATTTGGAACCGTTTAGTGCACACGGGGTTTCTCAAGGCAATCTTCATGCCAACTTTCTAGGATTCCGTCATAGGTTCCCATCCAAGACTCCTCAATGCTTTCTATCTGTTCGACAAATCGCCTGAACTTTGGCGGGAGGCGAACCGTTTTCGCCCTCTTGGATTTGGGAGACATGGTTGAGCCGTGACGAGGCATGTTGCTACTATCCCTTCACGACAAGCGCAATCGTCAACACGACAAGAACAATCGTCAGAAAAGCAATGACGTAACTTGCGGACTCCCCTCTCCGGCTCGACTTGTAGATTAGGTAGCCAGATTTGCTTTGTGCGAGTTCGGCAAGCGAGAAACTCGACTGCTTGGACGAAGAGGTTGACTGCAATCGCTCCATCTCTTGGTGGCCAAGGAAGGATCTCGCCACAACCAGCGCAGCGGAAGAGTTGCTGGTCATTATCGTGGAACCTGAGCATCGGTCATAGAACAGGATGGGTGCACATGTCAGGCCGAAAGCGCATGTAACGATCTGGTCCGCATATCGGAGTCATAACCTGACACTTGCCTACTACTGGCATAAGCACAAGAGGCGACAGTAACAAACCCAGACCAGACTGAAAGTCGGGACGTTCGCATGAATTTCTTCACTTGACTCAGTAGTGTTAGATAAGCTGCCTCTTCCATTACCTGTCCTCGACCTCTCCCTGTTCTCATGGTTCCGATTCCAAGTCCCCGTCTCTGTAACCATCCACGACTAGTCAGACTTAGACAATTCAAGGACCACGACGAGGTCATCTACCGCTGCCTGCTCTGCGACTGCGTCATATCCAGAACGGAAATGCCGGTCAAATTGGGAGAGCTTACAGTGGGAGAGGATGGATAGGTCTGAGGGTCCGCCCACAAGACTGTCGTCGTTGCGGTCTGAGTGCTGGTGCCGGACCGATTTTCGAGCTGAGTTTGGTGAGGACCACGCGTTCAATTACCCCACACTCTCTCAAAGACTCGGAGGAAGTTCTCTCCCAGGATCTTCTTTAGCTCCTGCTCAGAATACCCTCTGCGGAGCAGAGCTTCTGTGATGATGGGGACTTGGGAGGCGTCTTTTAGCCAGGGCGTATGCAATTCGTATGAATCGATCCTATCGCGCCCTGACCTGAGAAAAATGTCCTCAACCTCTCTGACATGTTTTGACGTCAATCCTGTGAGAAGGCGTCTCTCTTCCATTATCCTTTCAGGCGTGTAGTAATCTCCGTCGCTGCAATCCAATCCGATGCCAACGTGATCTGCGCCGACAAGCTGAACCACGTAGTCAATGTGATTTACGTAATCTTCTACAGTCTGCTCTGCAACTTTCTTCCCTGCTGAGACGAACATCGTTAGAGCAGACAGGCCGACGACTCCGTCTTTCTCAGCACAGGCCTTTATTTGATCGTCTGTAATGTTTCTGGGATGTTCACAAAGGGATCTTGGATTAGAGTGTGAGAAGATTACTGGATTCTTTGACGTTTGTATGACATCTAGGCTTGTCCTATAACCGGCGTGGGAGATCGAGATGACCATGCCTAATCTGTTCATCTCCCCTACCCAGTCAATTCCTAGGTTGCTCAATCCGTCATCCGTTCTCTCACTACATCCGCTGCCAAATTGGTTGCGCTGCTGGTAGGTTGGCTGCATGGTTCTCATACCCAATCTGAAGAAGAAATCCAGAGTACTCAGGTCGAGACCGAGGAATCCAGCGCCCTGAGAGCCAAGTATTACCGTGATGGCGCCCTCATCCTTGACTTTTCTTATTTCTTTCACTGTAGTGGCCAGTCGTATTCCACTCGCTTCCAATTGCCTGAGTCTGCTGAACCATCCGGCCAGCTCATGTACTACTCGTGTTATGCTGAAGCATTCAACGTCAGGAATTGTGACATGAATGCAAGAGGTTCCGCCCGCTCTCAGATTGGTGACGAACTGTTCGTTGAAATCTTTCGGATAAACCGCATTTAGGCTGTCTAGGACAATGTACTTCTTGTGAAATTCAGTTGCTTGGTCTTTCATTTGTGTCTTGATGGTCCTGCACCTCTCGGTCATTAAAGAAGAGGAGAGGCATATATAGGAAAACGGATATCGATTCATGCGGGTAAGTATGCATTCTAATGTTGGTCTTGTTGGCTGCGCGCGAATCATAGTCGAAAAAATGGCTCAAGTTGAGGTTGGCGAGCGTGTTTTGGTAGTTACGGACTACACGTATTCGAGCAAGCGCCTAGCCAATCTGGTATTCGAGACTTCGATAGCTCAGGGCGCGGAGAGTGCGATAATCAATAGTCCTCCTCCTACAGGATCGTTTGCTGCGGGCAGTATCTCGCCGATCGCCCAAGCTGCAGCTGACACATCTGATGCTATTTTTGCTTGTACTGGAGCTGCCTTCCCGTTGCCCGTTACTAGAGGACTCGTGAAAAAAGGAAAAAGGGTCATGCAAATGCATTTTCTGAATGACGATCTAGTGTTGAGAACTGTGCCGATAGACCTAGAGTTGCTTCAGAGGCGCGCGAACAAACTTCTCACAGTTCTGCCGCACACGCAAAAGGTACATATGACTTCTGCTGAAGGAAGCGACTTGACGTTCTCTTTGGATGGTTGCAAATTCGCTTTGGTCTATGATGGCATGTGCCGACAAGGGGAGTTTGATGCGGTACCGGCTGGAGCCATCGGCACTCTGCCCGTACCCTACACGGGCAATGGTGTGATTGTCATCGATGGTAGTGTGGACGGCTATGGCCTCGTGAGGAGCCCGATAAGGCTCTCGATCAAGGATGGGCAAATCACTAAGGTTGAAGGGGATGGGCCGGAGGCCGTCTGGCTGGATAGGGCGATGAAGAAACAGCTCGTCGCAGGAGACAAAAACGCTAATCACTGGGCGGAATTCGTCATAGGATTGAATCCCAGCGCCCAAGTATGTGGCAGCGTCCTCGAAGACGAGAGGCATCTCGGCGCGGTGAGCATAGGCTGGGGAAGAGACACTCATCTTGGTGGCACGTTCGACAGCCTGTCTCATGGAGATGCTTCACTAGTGAATCCAACTATTACAATAGACAACGTCACGATAATCGAAGATGGTAGGCCAACGAGAGAACTATCTTGACAGTTCTGACCCACTTGTGAAGCGAGTTTGGTGGCGCGTGCCCATTCGCCGAGTCATGTATTCGGATCCAGTAGTTGGCTGTTGATTCAACGACGGCTCTTGCGTCGTTGAACATCCACAACGCCTTCTCAGCAGAAGAGAATTTTCATACCTTCAGAGCCGCCCCTATGCTCGGCAGTCTTTTATACTGGCTCAACGACGTGATCTTGACGGGCTTTGAAAGCGTTAGCGATTGCAGTAATCGGCATTGTTATTATGGCAACGGGTTTAGGAGCGTATTTCACAACACTGCCCTTGAAGGGGAATCTAGTTGTTGATTTATGGTACGAGTCTTCTGGACACTATCCACAAAGTGCTGATCAAGCAGTGGTATACAAGGCGCAGCTGGAAAGGACTGGTCTGATAACCGTAAACTTGCACGCCGCCGACTATGCTTCCTTCCAAAACTACATGACTGAGGCCGGCAATATGCCGGTCTTCATGACCGGCTACTCATTGCCTGACTACATCGACGCTGACGACTACTTCTACCCGATGTTGCACTCAGTGGGAGGCAGCTACTATCACGACGGGTACAATAGCACGGAAATGGATCGTCTCATAGGGCAGGAGCGGACGACCCTCAACACAACCCAGCGAGCTCAACTGTTCCACCAATTGCAAGAGTTGAGTGTGCAGGACACTCCCATGGTACCGGTGTTTCAAAGTAAAGCCTGGGCAGTGACGAAGCCAGATGTTTCCGGAGTGGTGTTGGATGAAACACAGGTCATGAGATATTGGCTCATCAGCCTACCCGCGGAAAAGGACACCTTGGTCGTCGGGACGACTGAGTCTATTGAAACCAACATAGACCCCGCAGCGTCCTGGGCCTATTTCAGTTCAGTTCTCATATCGAACCTAGGCGCGCCCTTGGTATACATCAAGCCCGGCTCCGTTGCAGGTCCGGATGACTTCACTCCTGGATTGGCAGCCAGATGGTCATACAGCCCTGACGGTCTAACTTGGACCTTCGACCTGAAGCAAGGTTTGAAATTCTCGGACGGAACCGAGTTCACGGCAGACGCAGTCAAGTACAGCTTCGATAGAGGCATAGGATTGGCCTCGGACACTGGCCCATACGTAGGCCTTGGCTATAGCGATATGATCGCAAACGTGACGGCACCTTCAAAATATCGAGTTGTTTTGACGCTCAAGTATCCAGTTGCGTGGTTCTTGGCGCTTCTGGCCTTCAGTGGATCATCTATTGTGAATCCAGAGTATGCACCGATGAACAAAGCGGTCGATTACGTTGAGGGAAATGCAGCGGCGAGTAACCCCAATGACTTGGGGCCTTATGTTCTCACAGAGTGGGTTCGCTTGGCTGGAAAAGAATACGAAATGAAGCTTGACTCAAACCCGAACTACTTTGGTGCTTCAGAAGGGTATCCAAAAGTTAAGCACATTGTTTTCAGGTTCTACAGTGATGCGACGTCTCTGGGTTTAGCGATGAGATCTGGGGATGTCGATATGGCATTCAGGCACCTTACTCCCACCGACATCAAGAACATGCAGACCGATCCGTCGCTCAAAGTCTGGGAGGGCACAGGTGGCACAACGATGTATATGGCTTTCCAAGAGAAAATTCCCCCGTTTGACAATCCAAAGGTAAGACAGGCAATCGCAGCGGCCCTTGATAGAAAAGAATTGGTGGACACCGTATTCCTTGGCCAAGCGGTTCCTCTGTATAGCATGATACCCATGGGGATGAACTTCTATGAACCTCTCTTCAAGACTCTGGGCGACGGCAACATCACCTTTACTGTGAGCACACTCCGAGAGTTAGGTTATACTGAAAATGCCACAAATCCAGCATCTCAGACTTGGCTTGGAGTAGCAGGAGTCGGCATAGTACTAGCTGTCGCCGGCGCAGCGATCCAAACGCGCAAGAAAAAATAGAACGCCGTCCCACGGCGAGTAGCAATTTTTTCCGACATGCTTCTGATTTCTGAAGAGACTTCGATCGATTCTAATCCGATTCTTCCACGTTTTCGGGATTAATCTAACCAGCGTTGAACTCTTTTGCGGTTTCGGTAAGTCCCTTCAGGAAGGTTTCAACTTCTTCGATTGTGTTACAATGTACGAGACTTGCTCTGAGTGCATCTGTCTGGCCGTATATCATGAGCGCTCGCGAACAGAAATCGTCTCCTATGACAACTATTGCGTGCTTATCCCAGAAGTTTTTGGCCACTTTCTTCGCTGGAACTCCACGGAGGTTGAATGAGAATGTAGGTGTACGCATGCGCAGTCTCGAGGCATCCTTCAAACCATAGATTTCAATTCTGTTGATCGTGCGCATGCCTGGCGCCCTTGCTGTTCCATCAAGCATTGTCGCGGATAGCATTTGCTCGTATCCTTCCATCCATGATAGAACTGCCTTAAGCAGTCGCGCCCTGCCACTATATTTCAAAAGCTTGTCTGTAACTTGAGATTGGACTTTGCTACCCAACCAACTCAGATAGTCCATGACCGCACTGATCGAGGCGAAGAGAGCTTGGTCGCGTGTGCCCATTTCCCATTTCCAAGGAATGTCATTCGGGCAAGGGTCCACTTTGTATGGTGTAAGCCTCTTCAAAAGATCTTCTCGTCCATACATGAAACTCCCGCGACGACTGAACAGCTTGTATGCAGAAAACACCAAAAAATCGCAACGTAGCTTGTCAACATCAATCGGAACGTGCGGTCCATATGGACGGCATCAAGAAAGGCGTACGCTCCTGCGTCCTTTGCGAACTGAAAGACTTCCGGGACAGGGGTCTTTGAACCTATACCGTTGGATACCCCTGTTACAGCAACCAACCGTGTCCTATTGTCAATGAGGCTCGCAAGATCCCCCACGTCCAGTTGTCCGTCTTCCGGGTTAAATCTAGCGAATCTCACTTCTCTTACAAGTCCTCTCCGCTGGAGTTCTGGCCATGGACTGATATTCGCATAATGATCGTATTCAGTGACGACAACGTTCTCGTCTTGACCAACCTCTCTAGACAAGGCGTAGCTGAGATAGAAGAGAAGGCTTGTAGCCGATTCGCCGGAAACTATGCAGTCTTCGGAAGGAGCATTCAGAAGATCTCTTACTGCTTTCCTTCCCTCTATGATAGTTTCCTCGTTCATCCTTGATTCCCACGAGGCTTCATGAACATTCGGAAAGAAGTCGCGGCGCGATTTCATCTCGGCTTCAATCGCCCGCTGAAGAACCAAGGAGCCGGCTGCGTTCTCGAAAAAGATCCTGTGCCGTCCATTAGCATCAATCTGGACTCGGGGGGACTCACTCCTGATTGTCTGCAGAAATTCATTAGTCTCCGAGCCACCATCCGATGCAAAAACAGCAACTCGGGGCTCGTCGGTGAAATAAGAACTGTTACGACTCTTCTGCCCGTCTAAACCCAGCCATATGTCTCAGGTCAACGCTGTGAAAAGATTACCCGATGCTCACCCCGAAATGAGTCGTGAGTAGCATTTTGTGACGACGATGAATTCCTAAGCGTGTTCCTTCAACTGTCCGCCCATTGTCCAGCACACGTTCAATGGTTCCATCATGAACTTCCGTTTCGCTAGATTGGCAGAGACCGGAGATGAGAAATGGAGAAGGGAGGATTACGTTCGTGACTATTACTAGGTCCACGATCTGACCGCTTCCTTGCTGCGACGCAATCGCGGCTGAGCAAGCTCGACTCTCGCGAATTCAGGAACGAACCTCGCCAGCTGACCTTCATTTCAGTTTCTTGCAGACGAGCGGGGGTTCATCGAATTCTGTTCCGCGATCAGAAGCATGTCGGAAAGAATTGCATACGCGGTCTGAGCAAGAGTAGGTTCGTCTTCAATAATGGTGATTTTCCCCATTAGGTCGGTCTTGAGCGTAAGCGCGCTCGATGTTCCGTTCAGACACCAAAACGGGCTTTCAGGTCCAACTAGCTTTGGAGCTACCTCGGTTCTCACAACACCACTAGTTCTCTCCGCATTCGCAACGAGCTTGACCTTCTTGCCTTTGCTTGCCGCCTGGCGAATGCTTTCCAAGCTAACATTCCTTATGCCTTCACGCTCAACTCCCTTGGGGGTAGTCCTTGCATCCATAAGGACATTCGCTAGAGCGGCTATCTTCACCGCCGCATCCCAGCCATCAATATCTATGGAAGGATCCGCCTCTGTGATGTGCAGCCTCTTCGCTTCCTCTAATGCGTCTTCCATGCTCTTGCCTCTCTCCATCATGGCAAGGACGAAGTTAGTTGTGCTGTTGAGGATGCCACTTATTGCTTCGACTCTGCATCCAGGCAAAGCTCTCTCTACCAGATTGAATACAGGGGTCCCGTCCATGACTGTGCCCTCGAACCTGAAATGAGCATTTTTCGCACTGGCCATAGCTTTCAGTTTGTCGTAGGCGAATGCGATAGGCCCTTTGTTCGCTGTAATTGCATCCATGCCCATTTCGAAGGCGGTCTTGACATGGTCGATTGCGGGTTGGCCTGTATCGATGTTAAGAGTTGTCAGCTCGACCATAATGTCTGCGTTGCAATGCTCCAATATACCGACTGTGGATAGATCTGTCAACTCTCGTCCGTACGACATTAGTGTCCCTTCGCTCTCAACTGTGCCCAGGACACGCTTAAGGTCCAGACCTTTCTTTGATGCTAGGGAACCTTTCATAGAGTCGGCTATCGCAAGCACCTTGATATCCAAGCCCATAGCATTGAAGAGCCATTCTCGTTTGGAAAGCAATAGTCTCGTGAACTCTTGGCCCACTCTGCCGAATCCTACTATGGCCAATCGCAATATCATCGGATAGTCATGCCATTGTGCATCTCGTGATGGCATCTTAATAAGAACGTAGGACGTCTCACAGAGCAGAGGTAGACTCTCAGGACATGAGTGTCCGGCGTCTGGGCATTCAATAGATTCGTGGCTGCCTTTCTGTGCTCAACTATGACTTCTTAGGTTATCCCAGACTGGTCGATACTAGAGGGTACCGAGTGAGTTCGACAACAGGTATGCCACGGAGGCAGTCTAGGCATCGTATCGATGAAGACTTCACTCCTTCATCGATCATTGTGACCTGTGAAATGGAACGCAGATCCTGATCGGGGCACAATTCGTCTACCACCAGTTGTACTCAACATGTGTGGAGAGAGAAAACGTGTGAAGACGCACACACACATGGCGAATGCCAAACTTGTGGAATTGCTCTGGCCTTTGGGAAGAGTTAGAAATCTTGGTGCTCCTGGTTTCACCGAGGATTTTGGAAAGCTCCTGAAAAACAGTTGAGACAGCAACGGAATGCTAAGACGTTCCAATCATGCATCAATAGAAGAATCGCATCGATGTGAACAAAGCCCTCACCACTAGATTGATTACGAAGGTGCTGAATCTGCGGTCACAGGTAAGAGTGAATGACGCGCAATGAAGTTTCAGCCTCACAATCAACTAGCAAAACGATGAGTAGGTTGCACGAGGCCGTCAGAAGGGAATTTCCTAGAGCAGATGCTGATGCGAACGGGAGACGAAGGATATTCTTCGAGAATGCAGCAGGTTCGCTAGTTCTACAACGCGTCGTTGAAGCGGAGGCGAAGGCTCGTCTCGACTGGTCCGCGAACGTGGATGGACCCTTCTGGGAGTCGAAGATGAACGAGGAAGCAATCATGGATGGCCGGAAAGCAGTGAGGGATTTTCTCAACGCGCCCTCCGAGGATTGTGTCATCTCAGGTGAGTCGGCTACAAGCATCCTCTTCAATCTCAGCTACGCCCTGTCGAAGGAGATGTCAGGAACCGAGAATATTGTACTCACGGAGTATGAGCACTATGCCAACATTAGCCCATGGCTCGAACTCGAACAGCGCGGAGTAGTCAAGGAAGTAAGGTTCGCAAAATTCAATCCAAACGACGGGCAGCTAGACGTATCCCACTTGGCAAGTCTCCTCGATGAGAGAACGCGAGTGGTTTCCCTCGCCGGCGTTTCCAACGTATTAGGCTCCAAAACACCTGTGGCCCAAGTCTTCAAGTTAGCAAAAGAAGTCGGAGCCTATACTGTTCTCGATGCTGTGCACACGGTTCCGCACATTCCGGTCGATGCCCAGAGCCTTGGCTGCGATTTCGTCGTGTTTTCCGCGTACAAAGTGTTCAGTCGACGGGGAAGCTTCGCATACGGCAGGAGAGAGTTCCTGGAAAACCTCAAACCGTACAGAGTGGAACCTGCCCCCGACAAACTGCCAGGAAAGTGGGAGATGGGAACCCGAGACCAAGCCCTTTTTGCTTCAATCACCGCGGTCATTGACTATGTCGATTGGCTAGGCTCCCAAGTAGAAGCCGAAGTCAGAGACGAAATCTCCAACTATGCTGGAAGAAGACGCACGGTCAAGGCTGCTCTCTCGTGGATAGAGAAGTATGAGCAAACGCTTTCGAATGCGATGCTAGGCGGAACAAACGGCGTACAGGGAATGCAGACCATGAGAGGCCTAGAAGTCTATGGCATGAAGGATCCTTCTAGGACACACTTGCGAGTGCCGACTTTCACCTTCAACATTGTGGGCGCAGATCCATTTCAAGTGGCCCAATATCTCTGGGACAAGCACGGAATAGCTGTCCTAGCCGAAGATGGCGGGGGCTTCTACTCTAGGACGCTTAGAACCTATGGGAAATCTGTCGGAGTTCGCGCAAGCCTCATACATTTCAACACTGTTCAAGAAGTGGAGACTTTCCTGCTCGGTCTTGCTGATACCGTGAAGCACTTCAACGCTCCCTAGCGACTACGTACATATGAATGTGAGACTGTGACTTTGGGCATCATGAGTTTTACTTTGTACCCTTTTGCGCCACCCACCAATGAGAGAGCAATACCGGTGTTACCCGTCATATGAAATTGCGCATACACTCACCAAGAAGCATACGAAACGATTTTGGCAGATTGTTGAAGCAATTGACCTCAAGTTCGAAATAGGTCAAAGTCTCCTCACTAAATACGGGAACGACTTTCAGGCGAAATGCGAAGCGAGAACCGAGATAGGCAAGTTCTATCCAGCAGATCCTGACGGCAGCATCCCCGTTGGGTACATCTGGGCAAGAACTGTTCGATGTCAGAACCCTTCATGTGGCACCGAGATCCCCCTCGCGCATCAGTTCTGGCTGTCGAAGAGAAAGAACAGTGAAGCAGCGCTGAAACTAGTCCCATCCAAGAAGACGAAAACCATCGGATTCAAGGTAGTAAATGGCGACAAGATTGACTTCGATCCGTCCGTGGGCACTACTTCCAGGGCCACGGTTCTCTGCCCATATGTGGTGCGGGGATTGAGGCCACCAAGGTCAGAAAAGAAGCGAAGGAGTCCAGGATGGGTCAACGAATCATTGCAGTCGTTCTCCGCAGGAAGGATACGCGAGGAAAGCTGTTTCGCATTGCCAGAAACGAGGATACGGAGGTCTTCAGGAACGCCACTGCAAGAAAAGATGGACAGACTGAATGGAAATTTCTCAGCAGTACCAAGTGAACCTCTGCCGGTCGAACGCAAAACGGGCAGTTCCGGGTTCCGTGTCTTGCTCTATGGCATGAATTGTCGAAGAACCCTCGATAAGCAGGGTTCAGTTCTCTGGACCCGCCACACTTCTTGGGCGAGTTCTGAAAATCGGGCCTTTCACGGCTTTTATAGCAACCGGAGAGGAGGTTCGAGGCCCCATGGGATGGCGCACAAGACGCTCCTGAAGGACCCTCAGGTCCGTCGATGGTATGATAACGTGAGCCGCGGGTCGGTGCTGACTGCTCAAGCGTACCTTCGCCGGCTCGGACTGTTCTGCAAGAGATGGCACTCAACACCGGCCGGCCTCCTAGAGAAGGAACCGCGGGAGATTCACAATCTTCTCGTGGACATATTTACAGAGCTTGAGAGGAGAGTTACGCCGGTTCTTACGGGTAGGCAATCGTCAAGGCCGTGAAATCATGGCTGTCATTCAACAACATCACCTTGCGAGAGAAGAATAGACTTCACAGACTTGGACGCTTTACACCCATATCGAGTTCATACAACGGGTGCGCATCGTCCTCCATTGGCTCTGTGTCAGCTATTGAAATTTTGGGCGTATCCTAATCGTTCATAACGAACTCATTGCTTGGGGAGCGGTTCTCGTTTCCCGAAATAATTTCGCATCCCGTAAGATACGTTACATGGTCAAACTGAATGAGAGGAAGATCCGCTGGATCATCCAAGAGAAACTGAGGGGGAGGGGTGCAGGCGAATTAGCATTGATCCAGCGAGTCTCCAGGAGACGAATAGAGCAGCTCTGGCAAGCCTACAGGCGGACAGGCGTCCTCCCAGCCCTCAAGAAACCTGGCAGACCCAAGAAAGCCTCCATCAGTCTACGAGACACCGCACTCATCCTAGAAACCTATGACGAGCTCAAGGTTAACGCCTTAACCCTAGAAAACGTATTGAAACATACTCACGGATTGAACCTACCCCACAACAGAATCCACACAATCCTCAAGGAGAATGGTAGAGCCATGCCTCAACAGAGCAAGCAGACCAGGCGGAAATGGGTCCGCTACGAGCGAGAGCATAGCATGAGCCTCTGGCATACGGACTGGAAACAGCTATGGGATGGCTGCTGGTGGGTCGCCTACATGGATGACGCTTCAAGGCTAATCGTAGGCTACGGCATATTCCAGCAAGCAACAGCCGAGAACACAATCCAGACCCTGAAGCAAGCTATAGCAAAGTACGGGTGCCCACACGAGATCCTCACCGACCGTGGAAGCCAATTCTACGCCAACGAAAGCGAACGACACGAGAAGGGCATAAGCCAATTCGAAACCTACCTCACCGACCATGACATCAAGCACCTCCTATGCCACGTCAACCACCCCCAAACCAACGGGAAACTGGAACGCTTCTACGGCGTCTACGAACAGAAACAACACCAATTCAAATCCATAGACGAATACATACACTGGCACAACGAGGTTAAACCACACCTCAGCCTCAACATCGAAACCCTAGAAACACCCATCCAAGCCTTCCACAGGAAACAACCACTCGAAAAGACCGAAGCCATCCAAACAACTCAGGATGCGAAATAATAATGGGAAACTACATTGCTTGGGGAGCGGTGGCAATCCTTTTATCGAAAGGGCTTCAGCATGTGCTGTTGACTTCTTGAACGGTTGGGACCTTCTTGAGAGAAATCGTTGCATCTCCTCAGGAGTCTATCTTGAACTGTATCGGAAACACGCCCATGCTCAGGTTGAGTGTTACACACGACGACGGGGCATACTGCTTTTATGGCAAGCCTGAGTTTCTCAACCCCAGCGGTAGTATCAAGGACCGAATAGCAGGATACATTGTGGCGCAGGCGGAAGAGAGAGGTCTTCTCAAGCCGGGCTACACGATAGTCGAGGCGACTAGTGGTAACACTGGCATCGCCTTTTCGATGGTCGCTGCAGCGAAAGGTTACCGTATGCTGGTTGTAATGCCTGAACACATGACAGGAGAACGAATCAAGATCATGGCGAACCTCGGTGCGGAGATCTGTCTAACGCCAAGAGAACAGGGTTTCGAAGGTGCCGTTGCAAGAGCAGATAAGATCGCCAAGGACGGCTCTGGATATTTTCTCGCGAATCAGTTTAGGAACCCGGATAACGTGATGGCTCACTATCACACAACCGGACAGGAGATAATTGACCAAATGGGGGGCCAAGTCGACTCTTTTGTTGCGGGCGTCGGAACAGGCGGCACTTTGATGGGAGTGGCAAAGGCTTTGAGAGAAAAGAACCCAGACATCCTCATTGTTGCTGTGGAACCAGAAGAAGCCGCAATCCTTTCCGGTCGACGAGACATGGAAAACTGATAGGGCAGAGAGGTATTTTAGCACAGATCTGTGCATTCCGGCTGAAAGCCAAGTAAAGCAGTGCTCGAAATTCTGCGAGTGTCCCTTCCAGGAGAGGTCTGGGCGTTGGCCGACGTGACGAAGGAAGATTCGTCTGAATTTCTAGTGAGACATGAGAAACTTGATCTTAGAATCTACATATCGTCGTCGAACTCGCTCCTCCCTCATGAGGAAACAATTCCCAGTCGAGTATCCCAACTGGAAGTATCTTTTCGACTCGATGGTAGAGAGCAGGGGCTGACCTCTAATCTTGACATAGACATCATCAGTCACGCCATCAAACTGCAGCGAGACCTCCAAGGAAACGGGCAGACTTGGAGAAGCATGGAACCTGAAATGGATCGATGT
>Ga0315279_10006466_pt1 | contig 14798 bp, 12 predicted proteins | sample YL17G06_20_MG_FD_203694 | JGI IMG/M metagenome (GOLD analysis project Ga0315279, IMG submission 203694) | Sediment microbial communities from Yellowstone Lake, YNP, Wyoming, USA - YL17G06_20 | ecosystem: Environmental > Aquatic > Freshwater > Lake > Sediment | place: USA: Wyoming | collected... | reverse complement strand
GCCACGCCGGCCGACCTGCAGGTCGTGGTTCCCATGAACCTGATGCAGACTGATGTGAACCCACTAACAAAGAGAGTCGTACACTAAATGCCCACGGTCAGTGTCTCAAAGTCGTTGACAGGCTCCGTCGCGCGGCTTGTCACCACAACAGAGCCTATAGGGAGGAGCCTTGCCGCGCTTCCCATCAGGCCTTCTTGGGTGATTCGTTCGGCGGTTTCCGCAAGATACTTGCTCCGTAGTTGAGTGATCTCCCCTGGGGTTACCCAAGGAATAATGCCACCCCAATAGCTGAGATTGCTTCGGCTCGGCGTACCACCAGCCACAATCTCCCCGAGGTCGCGAAGTCGCACTTCCTCCCAGCCTACCGGGATGTCAGAGGCGTTATTCATGCGTAGCCAAGTTTGGCAGCAAGGCGAGTTAAGTTGGTCTCCACGTCTACTTTCTCCCGTTGCAGCTCATCGAGCATCACGCGGTACTTGTCCCACAGATTTTCCACAAACCGCGCCAAATTCTGTCGCCGGGCGGCCACGGCAGCGTCCAGGCCTGCCTGAACATCCTGGGCCATGAGAATGAGCACCAGCGCCTGCTTTTCACTTTGGCTCTTTACCTCGCAGCGGATCTTGAGTTCGTCGAGGAAATTGGCGACGAGTTTGCGGTAGTGGTCCCGGGCGGCGGTAAGCTGCTCCTTTAGCTTTTCGTAGGGTGCCAGCGCCTCTTCGATGACGGCCAACTGATCGAGGACGGGGCGCAGGCGGGCTTGAGCCTCGGCGAGAGACTGCCGGTCGGCATCGCTGGCGCGAGCTTTGGCGGCGGCCCTTTCGAGCTTTTTCAGTTCCTTCAGCGCGTCGCGATGCTCAGCCACGACCTCGCGGGTCTGCTGTTCGAGGTCCTTCGCGTAGTTCCAGTTGGCCAGGTCTTCCTGGTCGGCGTCTTCCGGCGGATTGCTCTGCTCGAAGGATTCCTTTTCTCCCGTAAACCGAGCGATCTCGGCCTTCGCAGCTATCATTTGCTCCAAGTAGTCGGTCATGATGGCCCGGACCAGCTTATGGCTGAAGGGATCAAACGCCGGGCCGGCCGCCTCGCCGTCCTCCAGGGCGTCGGCGATAGCATCCACCCAGCCCTCGATCACTCCACCAAAGCCGTTCTCAAGCAGGGTCTTGAGGTCGGGCAGACTCTCGGCCCACCAGGACGCGATCACCCCGGACAGGGTGAAGCGGCCGAGGACGCCGAGGGGCTCCAGGCCAGCGACGAAGGTATTGAGGATCTCGCCGCGCACGCTGTTGAGGTCTCGCCCCTCGGGCAGGCGTACGAGTCGGGGGGAGTGCTCCTGCCACCACGCAGCAAAGGCGTCGCGAAGCGCCTGGCCGCGGGACTGCACGCCAGGGTCGCTCTCCACGAGCGGTCGGATGGCGGCCCGATCCATGAGTGCTGGGGAGAAGTCGGCGTACCGGGCATCATCCGGTCGCGTTGTAAAGGCGCGCGCGGGATCGAAGCCGAGGCTCCCGCACAGATCCCGGCGGGCCTCCACCTCCGCCACGGGCACGCCGCCCTGAAGGTGCGCGCGCGCATCGTGGGGCTCAGGCGGCGGCGAGTTGTCCACGTAGCGGCGGATGTTGAGATTGAAGTCATTCTCCCGGATCTCGTCCAGGCTCACGCGCCGGGCATAGGCGGGGATGTCCTCGAAGTGGTCGAAGGTGGAGACGATCTTCTCAACGTGCTCGGGGCGGAGGTAGTTTTGCGCCCGGCCGGCGTGAAACTCGGCATCGGCATTGATGAAGAGGATCCGGCCTCGGTGGTCCTCCGGCTTATTCCGGTTCGGTGCCTGCCGCGAGAGGTTCGGCCGCATGACGAGGATGCAGGCGGGAATGCCAGCGCCATAGAAAAGATTGGGCGGGAGGCCGATGATCGCCTCGATGAGGTCCTCTTCGACGAACTTCTGGCGGATGCCCTTCTCCGCCCCGCCACGGAACAACACGCCGTGAGGCATGACCGTGGCGACCATGCCGCCCTCTCTACACACGGCCAGCATGTGCTCCGCGAACATGAGGTCGCCCTTCTTGCCACTCGTGGGACACCAGCCCCAGCGGAAACGCTCGGGGAATTCCATGTTGTCCCGTGAGTAATTCTGGCTGAAGGGCGGATTGGCAATGACGCGGTCGAACCGCTCAAGCTCGCCCGCCTCGCGGTGAAGCGGATGAAGGAGCGTGTCTTCACGCTGGATGTCGGCATCGGGGATGCCGTGGAGGATCATGTTGAGTTTGCAGATGGCCCAAGCGGAGTGGCCATTGTCCTGGCCGCAGAGCCGAAGGTTGCGAGGATCCTCGCCGCTCTGCTCGACGAACTCGTGGCTCATGATCAGCATGCCGCCGGAGCCAGAGGTTGGATCGTAGATCTTCATTCCGGCGAGTGGCTTGAGGAGCCGCACCATCAGCCGCACAACGTCGCGCGGGGTGAAGAACTCGCCCCCCTTCTTCCCCGCGGACTCGGCGAACATCTTGATGAGGAACTCGTAGGCGGCCCCGAGGAGATCGGAGAATTGGAAGTCATCGTTCCGCAGACGGTAGCGGTTGAAGTGCCGGACCAGCGCGCGGCAGTCCTCGTCGGACAGCACGCGCTTGCCCCCTGAGACCTTCTGAAACTGGATATGGTCGAGAACGTGCTCAAGCGAGGAGTTGTGGTCGCTGAGGGCACCCAGGGCTTTGTCGAGAACTGCTGCGATGTCGGGAGCGTTGAGATTGGGAAGGATGTGCTCTTCCCAACGGGCCTCCGGCGGGACGAAGAAGTGGTCGTAGAAATCCGGGTTCTCGCCGTAGTACTGCAGGACCTCTTCCTGGGCGCGCCCTTCCTCAACCTTGCGACCTACAAGCCGCTCGCGCTCGGCCTCGAAAACGTCCGAGCAGTGTTTGAGGAAGAGCATGCCGAAGATGTAGTCTTTGTACTCGGCGGCATCCATCCGCGGACGAAGGATGTCCGCAGCGGCATAGAGATGACGTTCGAGCTTTGCGAGGGAAAGCCTTGCCAACTGATGACTCCTCGGCCTGCTACGGGAAATAGCTACGGCGAAGGACCGACCTTTGTCATTTGGCTCTCATCGGAATTGGGGGACGTTGCAACTTTATTAACCTTATTTCCAAGACGCGGCCGCCCTCGTCCCCTGTCGCCGCTGGTCCTTCGGCTGCCGCACCATACGGCCGCGGTCATCCGGCCACCGCAACCGGCGCCCTCTCCGCACCCGATAGACCGGCCCCGCTTCCTCGACGCGGAAGCTGATCGACCGCCGCGCCTTTTCTGGCGGCGCCATCAGGGCGCGGATGGCATCGAACACCACCTTGAACTGGGCGTCGTACCTCGCCTCGAGAGCGGCGAGCTTCCTCGCCAAGTCGGCGTTCGTCTGCAGCATCTGCCGAAGCCGCACGAAGGCGCGCATGATCTCAATGTTCACCCGCGCGGCGCGCGGGCTCTTGAGCACACTCGAGAGCATGGCCACGCCTTGCTCGGTGAAGGCATACGGTAGATATTTCCGGTGCTGTCCACGTCCGGTCTTTAAGGTCACAGTTTGTGACCTTAGAAGGATAGCCTCCGCCTCGGTGAGTTGGAACATGAAGTCCTCTGGAAACCGCTCGATATTCCGACTGACAGCCTGGTTCAGGACCTTCGTTTCCACGCCGTACAAGGCCGCAAGGTCCGAATCCAGCATGACCTTGTGGCCCCGCAGCAACAAGATTGCGCGTTCGATGCGCTCCATCGGGACAAGGCTCGCCTCAGGCATCGGAACCTCCGAAACTTGAGGTGCCAATTTGTGACCTCAAGATCATTACCACTACATGCAAATAATCCGGGACGTTGCCAATTACGTCACTTTCTTCCAAGTCGGAAGCCCGCGGGGCGCAGCCACGGCATGCCAGGCATCCTCGCCGAAGAAAAACGCCGACCTTCGTATGAAGATCGGCGCAGTATTCCGCTCATGCTCCGAAATCATCTGGCCGCTCGACCTCCCCTGTCTGAGGACCCTCCGGCGTGTGGCGATACCTTCATACCACAAACGCCCCCTCCGCTCAACCCTGGCTCACGGAATTCTCCTTGCCTGCGGCCCGGGCCGCCGGAGTCCCGTGAAGCCGAGGGGACGTTGCGGCTTTAGTGGCTTTACGCCCGACGGCCTTTCCGGTGGGTGCATCCCCAGGAGAGACCGCGCTTTGATGTGCCGTCTTTCTCTGCTATGATCGGGCTTATGCCGAACGAACGAGACCGTCTGGAGGAAATCCGTAACGCCTTCCGCACGGGGCATTACGAAGTCTCTCGGCACGCAACCGCGCGCATGCTTCGGCGCGGCATTGGACACGACGCAATGGAGACAGCGGTACAGTCAGTCTGCGAGCGGTGAGCTGATCCGTCGCGCGAACTCGGCCTCTTCAGGGCTGCCCTCGTGGCGTTCCGCCTGCCTCCCGCCAAGGGTACTCACAGAAGAGCGGGCCGATTGACAGGTGGCCATCCGCCTCCCGGATCAACTCAAGGAAAGCGTCTGCCTCGTTTCGTGTCCCTGACGAAGAGCCTGCCCCTTGTTTTCATGGGCGGGCGGATGTACGATGCACCCATGAAGCGGATCCGGCGTCGGATGACGCATTTCAGGGTAGTGGGAGAGGAGGGTGGTTCATGAGTGAATCACGAGAGAGCGTCAATCTGGAATACCCGGCGGACGTGCGGACGGCGCTCCGCGAGACCAAGGAAGAGTTCGCTCGGGATCTGCTGATGCTGGCGGGCGTGAAACTCTACGAGCTGGGGAAGATCTCATCCGGTAAAGCGGCCGCGCTGGCAGGCACGGACCGGGTTAGCTTCCTGCTCGGCCTGGGACGTTACCGTGTGTCGGTGTTCAACTACGCCCCTGAAGAGCTGGAAAGAGAAGTGGCGGAGGCGAGGACTCGCGCCGCGTAATGACAGCCGTCGCCGATACCAGCGCGATCATCCTCTTGGCCAAGGTGGGGCGATTGGCCATTCTCCGAGACCTGTACGGTGAGGTGTACGTGCCTCCAGCGGTGGCGGCGGAACTACGGGCAAAACGCGACCTAGCATCTCAGGAGGTGGAGGGCTTCATTGGAATACCTGGCTGCATCCGCCCTCCCCAAAACGCACCACTGGTGCAGGCACTCTCGGGAGATCTGGGCCTCGGGGAGGCGGAGGCCATCGCCCTCGCAACAGAAGTTCCCGACGGGCTCCTCATCATGGATGACAGCGAGGGGCGTCGGGTTGCACGAGAATTGGGTCTCGGCGTGACGGGATTGTTGGGCGTTCTCATCGAGGCGAAAGCGCGTGGGCTGATCCCGGCGATCGGCCGGCTGCTGGACCAGTTGGTTGCTGAAGGCTTCTGGCTCAGCGAGATGATGCGGAGGATCGTCTTGGAGGCCGCCGGAGAATAAGGGGAGGGTTGCCGGCACTGGCATCTGGCAGGAAGCCGGGGCACGCTACGTCAGAGCCGGCTTTCGTGCTGGATCGCTACGTTGCGTGCGCTGGCGTCCCGACGCACCTCCAAAAAGAAAGAGGCCTTCGTGTGAAACGCGAAGGCCTCCCGTTTTTGCTGTAAGGGTTCGCTACAGGTACTTCTCGATCAAGACCTCGGCGATCTGCACGGCGTTCAGCGCGGCACCCTTCCGAAGCTGATCGCCCACCACCCAGAGGTTCAGGCCGTTCTCAACGGCCAGGTCCTCGCGGATGCGTCCCACAAAGCAGTCATCCTGGCCGGCAGCAAACAGAGGCATGGGGTACTTCCGGTTGGCCGGATCGTCCAGGACCTGAAGGCCGGGGAAGGCGGCGAACAGCTCTCTGGCCTTGGCGACGGAGATCTTTCGTTCCGTTTCCACATGGACCGACACCGAGTGGGCGGTGAAGACCGGGACCCGGACCATGGTCGGGGACACCCGGATGGTGTCATCCTCCAGGATTTTGCGGGTCTCGTTGACGAGCTTCATCTCCTCCTTGGTGTACCCGTTGTCCTGGAAGGCATCGATGTGAGGCAAGATGTTGAACGCGATCTGGTACGGGAAGACCTCGACCGGGATCGGCGTGTCGGCCGCCCAGGCCCGCACCTGCAGTTTCAGCTCCTCCAGGGCCTTGGCGCCTGCCCCCGAGACCGCCTGGTAGCTGGAGGCGACGACCCGCTTGATCCGGCTGTAGCGATGCAAGGGCGCCAGGGCCATCAGAGTCACGATGGTGGTGCAGTTCGGGTTGGCGATGATCCCCCGGTTCGTGTACTGGGCGATGGCGTGCGGGTTGATCTCGGGGACGACCAGGGGGACGTCCGGCTCCATCCGGAAGGCGGAGCTGTTGTCCACCACGACCGCGCCGGACTTCCAGGCGGCCGGCGCGAATTCCTTGCTCCGGCTGGCCCCGGCCGAGAAGAGGGCGATGTCCACCCCCTCGAAGGCACCGGGGCTGAGCAGCTCGACCTTGATCTCCTCGCCCTGAAACTTCAAGACCTTGCCGACGGATCGCTCCGACGCCAAAAGTTTCACCCGGCGGACCGGAAACTTCCGCTCCTCCAGGACCTGGACCATCACTTCCCCGACTGCGCCCGTGGCCCCCGCCACGGCAACCACATAGCCGTCCCTGCGCATGATCCTGCCTTTCCTCAACTACTAACTTGCAGAAGTCCGCTTGCGATTGCCCCCGGGGCCACCCCTCCGAGCGCCGGGCCTCGTCGAGAACCGGGTGGCCTTGCTCCGGGTCGGCCACCACAAAACGGTGGCCTCCGGGCCGGACCCGGCCACCCCGCGGGCCCGTCGCCTCGGGGCGCCCCCGGGGGCATCGCCAAATGGCCCGAATTTCCGGAAGGAGGTCCTAGATCGCTCTCCGCGCGCTTTCCAGTTCGCTGACCGTCTTCTTTCCCCCGGCCGCCACCACCTTGTTGATGGCGTGCAGGTAGGCGCGCACGCTGGCCTCGATGACGTCGGTCGAGCTGCCCCGGCCCACGACCCGCTGGCCGTCCATCTCCACCGCCACCGTCACCTCCCCCATAGCGTCCTTCCCGCCGGTGACCGCCCGGAGTTGGTATTCCAGGAGCTTCCCCGGGATCTTCGTGATCAGGTCAATGGCCTTGTAGGCCGCGTCCACCGGCCCGTCGCCCCAGCCCGACTCCTGGTGGACCTCGTCGTTCATCTTGAGCCGGACCGTGGCCGTGGGCACGATGTTGGTCCCGCTGGTGAACTGGAGATGCTCCAGGGTGTAGGTCTCGGCCGGCGTCATGACCTCCTCTCCCACCAGGATGAGGAGGTCCTCGTCGAAGACCTCCTTCTTCCGGTCGCAGAGGGCCTTGAACCGGACGAAGGCCTTGTTCAGGTCGTCGTCGCCGAGCTCGACGCCCAGCTCCTCCAGCCGCTTCTTGAAGGCGTGGCGACCCGAGTGCTTGCCCAGGACCAGCTTGCTCTTGGGGACACCCACCGACTCCGGCGTCATGATCTCGTACGTCAGCGGCTTCGCCAGGACGCCATGCTGATGGATGCCCGCCTCGTGGGCGAAGGCGTTGGCCCCCACGATGGCCTTGTTGGGCTGCACGCTGATCCCGGTGATGGACTGGAGCAGCTTGGACGTCCGATAGATCTCCTCCGTCCGGATCCCCACTTCGTGCCCCAGGAAGTCCTTGCGGGTCCGGAGGCTCATCACGATCTCTTCCAGCGAGGCGTTCCCGGCCCGCTCGCCGATCCCGTTGATGGTGCACTCCACCTGCCGCGCCCCGGCGCGGACTGCCTCCAGGGAGCTGGCCACCGCCAGCCCAAGGTCATCGTGGCAATGGGCGCTCACCACGACCCGGTCGATATTGGGTACCCGGTTCATCAGGTCGCGGATGCGCTGGCCGAACTCCCAGGGGATGCCGTAGCCCACCGTGTCCGGGATGTTGATCGTCGTGGCCCCCGCCTTGATGGCCGCCTCCACCACCTTGCACAGGAAGTCCTGGTCGGTCCGGTGGGCGTCCTCGGCCGAGAACTCCACGTCCTCGGTGTACCGCTTGGCCCGCTTCACGGCCGCCACGGTGGCCTCCAGCACGTCCTCCTGGGTGGACTTCAGCTTGTACTTGATGTGGATCTCGGAGGTGGCGATGAACGTGTGGATGCGCGGGCGCTCGGCGTGCTTCAGCGCCTCCCAGGCGCGATCGATGTCGAGGTCCTTGGCCCGGGCTAACCCGGCGATGATGGGCCCACCCTTCAGGTGCTGGGCGATGGTTTTGACCGCCTCGAAATCGTCGTCCGAGGCGATGGGGAAGCCGGCCTCCAGCACGTCCACGCCCAGGCGGGCGAGTTGCTTTGCCATCTCCAGCTTTTCCTTGGTGTTCATGCTGTACCCGGGCGACTGCTCGCCGTCCCGGAGCGTGGTATCGAAGATCAGGATGCGCTCAGCCATGATGTGATTCCTCCAGCCAACCCCGCCCGGCTACTTCCCGGGCGAGGGCTGCTCAGTCGTGTCCACGGGATGCCGTTTCTGCCAGGCCGGCAACGATCGTACGATGCCGGACACCGCATACAGGAAGAAGAAGAGGAACAGGAACAGGATGGGATACGACGCCACGACCAGGAACACCAGGAGCAGCGTCGTCATGATGGTGAAGGGTCGCCGCTTCCGCATCTCCAGTCCCTTCAGGCTGCGGTAGCGGATCTTGCTCACCATCAGGAACCCCAGCCCGTACATCCCCAGCAAGACTCCGGCGGCCGTCGCTGCTGGCGGGATCAGCTCCCGCCCGAACACGACTACCGCCGAGGACTCCTTCATGAACAGCACGAACGCGGCCACCACCGCGGCCGCGGCCGGAATAGGCAGCCCGACGAAGAAGCGCTTGTCCAGGCTGCGCGTCTGGACGTTGAAGCGGGCCAGTCGGAAGGCGCCGCAGGCGGTGAAGGCGAAGGCCGCCAGGCCGCCGATCCAGCCGAAGGGCTTGAGGGCGAAGACGTACGCCAAGAGCCCGGGGGCCACCCCGAAGGAGACGAGATCGGCCAGCGAATCCAGCTCGATGCCGATGTCGCTGGTGGCGCCGGTCATCCGGGCCACCCCGCCGTCCAGATAATCAAAGACCAACGCCAGGAAGATGGAGATGGCGGCGGCGAGGTACTCGTCGTTGTACACCGCCACCAGCGCGTAGAAGCCACAGGAGAGGTTCCCGAGCGTCAGGATGCTGGGGAGCAGGTACACGCCCCGCCGCATCCGCCGCCGCATGCCACCCCGCCCTGCCTTCATGGAATCACCCCCAGGATGGTGCTCCCCCCCTTGACCGCTTGGCCCCGACGGACCTTCAACTCGGCGGTGGCGGGCAGGATGCAATCCACCCGCGACCCGAACCGGATCAGGCCGATCCGGTCGCCCGCGGCAACCTTGACGCCCTGGCGGACCCGGCACACGATCCGGCGCGCCAGGAGGCCGGCGATCTGCTTGACCCACACGTCCCCGTCGGGGGACGCGAAGTGGATCAGCGTCTGCTCGTTCTCGGCCGACGCGGCCTCACCCCAGGCCGCCACGAATCGGCCCGGCGAGTGGGCGACCGCATTCACCACCGAGGTGATTGGCGCCCGGTTGACGTGAACATCGAAGACCGAAAGGAAGATGCTCACGCGGGTCAGCGGCTCGCCGAACGCGCCCTTCCAGTCCGCGAAGGCCTTGATGGCGACGATCCGCCCATCCCCCGGGGCCAAAATCAGCCGCTCCCCCTGGGGGATCGCCCGCTCGGGGTCGCGGAAGAAGTACGCCAGGAACGCCGCCAGCAGCAGGACCGCCGTGGCCCACCACGGAAAGCGCAGCCCGTACAGCAGCCCGCTCACTCCGAGTGTGGGCAGGATGAAGACAAATCCATCCCGCTCGATCGGCACCCGAAGGCTCCGCGCGGGAGGCAAATTGGTCATTTATAGCACCCAGGTCTGCAAGGATTCAAGAAAAACGTGAGGGCCTCCCTTGGCTGCCCAGCCGGGCCATCTCTCTCCTCTGCCGGCGCAGCCGTCCCCTAGCCTTTCTTGCTGAGCTGATCGCGGACCAAATCGGGCAACTTGGCGAGTGCTTCTGGAATCCGGGAGGGATCCTTCCCGCCTGCCTCGGCGACATCCGGCCGACCGCCCCCGCCCCCGCCGGTCAGTCTCGCCAGATCCCGGGCGAGATGGCCCGCGTGAAGCTTGGCGGTGAGATCCTTCGTCACCATCGTGACCCAGGTGACGCGCTCTCCTGCCTGGCTCGCCAGGACCACCACCCCGCTCCCCAACGCACCCCGCAGGCGATCGCCCAGCTCCCGCATCCCCTTGGGATCCCGGAGATCCACGAGGGACGCCACCACGCGAACCCCGTCCACCTCGACGGCTTGGCGGAGGATGCCTTCCAGCGTCCCCGCCGCCAGGCGACCTTGCAGGCGCTGGATTTCGCGCTCCAGCTCCCGCGCGCTGCCGGCCAGCTTCTCCACTTTTTCCGACAACTCCAAGGGGCGCGCCTTGATCCGTTCGGCCGCCTCCAGGAGGACCTGCTCCTCGTGCTTGACGTGGCGGAAGGCGCCCGGCCCCGTGAAGGCCTCGATCCGGCGGACGCCTGCGGCGACGCCGCCTTGGGTGACGAGCTTGAACAGGCCGATCTCGCCCGTGGCTGCGACGTGCGTCCCGCCGCACAACTCGAGGCTGAAGTCGGGGACCGTCACGACCCGGACGCGCTCGCCGTACTTCTCGCCGAAGAGGGCCATGGCCCCGAGGGCCAGGGCCCGGTCCAGGTCCATGACCTCGATCTGGAGGGCCCGGTTCTCCCACACCTGCTCGTTGACCAGCTCCTCGATGCGATCCATCTCGCGGTCGGTGAGGGGGCTGAAGTGCGTGAAGTCGAAGCGCAGGCGATCGGGCGCCACCAGCGAGCCGGCCTGCTTTACGTGATCCCCCAGGACCTGCCGGAGCGCGGCGTGCAGGAGGTGCGTGGCGGTATGGTTCTTGGCCGTGACCTTCCGGCGCGCCGCATCCACCAGGGCATGGACCGTCTGCCCCCTGGTGAGACTTCCGCGCTTGACCCGCACCCGGTGGAGCACCAGGCTGGGCACGGGGCGCCGGGTGTCCAGCACCTCCACGGCGGTCCCATCCGACGTCAGCGTTCCCACGTCGCCGACCTGCCCGCCCGCCTCGGGATAGAACGGCGTCCGGTCGAGCAGCACCTCGCCCGTCTCCCCCTCTTTCAAGACCGGCATGACTTGACCGTCCCCATTGAGGAGCGCCAAGACGACCGCCTCGGCTTGAAGCGCCTGGTACCAGAGCGGCTCGACCGGGGCCATCGTCGCCGTGAGATCCCTGAGGCCCGCGGGAACCTCCACCTCTCCGGAGCCGACCCAGGACTCCCGGGCCCTGGCCCGCTGGTCGGCCATCTCGCGCTCGAACCCCGCCTCGTCCAGAGCCAGGCCCTGCTCGCCGGCGATGTCCCGCAGCAGGTCCACGGGGAACCCGTATGTGTCGTAGAGGCGGAAGATCTCCACACCCGGGATCGCCGCCGCCCCTTTGGTCTTGAGCTCCCCCACGACGGATTCGACCAGCTTCAGACCCACCCGCAGGGTGTGACCGAATCGCTCTTCCTCGTTCTGGGTCACCCGCGCCACGTAGTCGCGGCTCTCGGCGAGCTCGGGGTAGGCCGCCTGCATGAGGTTCACGACCCGCCCTGTCACCACGGCCATGAACGGCTCCTCCAGGCCGAGGAGGCGCCCGTGGCGCAGGCCGCGGCGCAGGATGCGCCGCAGGACGTACCCGCGTCCTTCGTTGCTGGGCAGCACCCCGTCGGTGACGAGGAAGGCCGTCGCGCGGGCATGGTCGGCGATCACCCGCATGGAGACGTCGGCCTTGGGGTCGGCGCCGTAGCGCTTGCCCGTCAGGTCTTCCACCGCGGCGATGATGGGCCGCAGGAGATCCGTGTCGAAACTGCTCGCCGCGCCCTGCAGGATGGCGGCGATGCGCTCCAGCCCGGCCCCGGTGTCGATGCTCGGCCGGGGCAGTGGCGCGAGCGTGCCGTCGGCGCTTCGCTCGAACTGCATGAAGACCAGGTTCCACAGTTCCAGATACCGGTCGCAGTCGCATCCCACGGCGCAGGTCGGCTTGCCGCACCCCAATGCCGGCCCCTGGTCATAGACGATCTCCGAGCACGGACCGCAGGGGCCGGTATCGCCCATGGCCCAGAAGTTGTCCTTGGTGGAGCACGCCACGATCCGGGCGTCGGGGACGTAGCGTCGCCAGAGGCCCCGGGCCTCCTCGTCCGGACCGATGCCCATGGCGGCGTCCCCCTCGTGGATCGTCACCCAGAGCCGGTCGGCCGGCAGCCCGAGGGACGTCGTCAGGAACTCCCAGCCGTACTCGATGGCCCGTTCCTTGAAGTAGTCGCCGAAGGAGAAATTCCCCAGCATCTCGAAGAACGTGTGATGGCGGGCGGTGCGACCGACGTTCTCCAGGTCGTTGTGCTTGCCGCCGGCCCGGACGCATTTCTGCGCCGTGACCGCCCGGACGTAGGGTCGCTTCTCCTTCCCGGTGAAGACGTCTTTGAACTGGACCATGCCGGCATTGGTGAAGAGCAACGTCGGGTCGGCCTTGGGCACCAGCGGAGAGCTGGTGACATGGGTGTGCCCGCGCTGGGTGAAAAAGCCGACGAACCCGCTGCGGATCTCGTTGCCGGACTTCGGCGTCATTGCCATCCTGCTGTCCACCCTACTCACGCCCGGGCTGGAGCCGCCGGTCTCGCCCATTGGTCATTGGGCATTTGTCATTGGGTCATTCGGGTCTTCGCCGTGGGGGAAGTGCTTCCGGCACAGGCCCAGAACGATCTCGACGGCAAACCCCTTCCGCGTGAGAAATGCGCCCAACCGCCGTCGGGCGACTTCCGGGGGCACGCCGCGAAGTCCCTTCATCTTCCGGGCCGCCGCGGCCTCCGCGACTTCGCGGGCGTCCCGCTCGCCGAACGCCTCGCCCAGCGCGCGGGAGATCTCGGCCTCGGCGATGCCTTTGGACCGGAGTTCCCGCGCCAGACGCGCCGGCCCCACGGAATGACGATGGGCCCGGGCATGCGCCCAGGCCCTGGCGTATTCGGCGTCGTCGAGGTAGCGGGAGGCAATGAGCCTGGCGACCACCGCCTGGATCTCGTCTGCGGCATGGCCGCGCCGGGCCAGGCGTTGCCGCAGCTCATGCGTGGTCAGGGGCCGCATGGCCAGCAGTTTGATCGCGACCGCCCACGGGTCCGGGCGCTCCGCCGCTGCGCCCTCCCTGCTGGCCGATCTCCGTTTCACCAGGTTTCCGCTTCCCTCCTCCTTAACACGCCCCACCCTTGACGCGTCTATTCATTCCGCATTCCGCATTCGCCATTCCGCATTTCTTACAGTCGCGTCATCCCCGGGATGCCCTTCGGGACGTCTTCCGGCACTCCCTGCCACGTGGTATCGGCCGTGGAGGTGACGCCGCGCACCCGCAGGGCGAAGTCGTCGGGGTTGCTGCACCAGTGCAGCGCTTCCTCATGGGTGATCAAGCCGCGCGTGTATAGCAGCATCAGCGACTGGTCGAACGTCTGCATTCCGTACTGGCTGACGCTGGCGGCGATGACGTCATTCAGCTTCCGGGTCTTGTCCGGATCCATGATGCACTCCCGCACGGTGCCGGTGGCGATGCAGACCTCCACGGCCGGCACGCGACCCCTGCCGTCGGCCCGCGGGATGAGCCGCTGGGCGATGATCCCCTTGAGGACCGCCCCAAGCTGCAGCCGGATCTGCTTCTGCTGGTACGGCGGGAAGACGGAGATGACCCGGTTGACCGTCTCGGTGGCATCCAGGGTGTGGAGCGTGCTCATGACCAGGTGACCCGTCTCGGCCGCCAGGATGGCGGTGGAGATCGTCTCGTAGTCCCGCATCTCGCCCACCAGGATGATGTCGGGATCCTGGCGCAGCGCGCTTCGCAAGGCCTCGCTGAACGAGGGGGTGTCCACCCCGACCTCTCGCTGGTTGACCAGGCACTTCTTGTCCCGGTGCAGGAATTCGATGGGATCCTCGATGGTGAGGACGTGCCCCGAGCGGTTGGAATTGATGTGGTCGATCATGGCCGCCAGGGTCGAGGACTTGCCCGAGCCCGTCGTCCCCGTGACCAGGACCAGGCCCCGGGGCTCCATGGCGATCTTCTCCAGGACCGGGGGCAGGTTCAGTTCGGTGATCGACTGGATCTTGATGGGGATGACGCGCAGGACGAGCCCCACCGTTCCCCGCTGCTGGAAGACGTTGGCCCGGAAGCGGCCCAGGCCCGGGACGCTGTAGGCCAGGTCGATCTCGCAGCGTTCCTTGAATCTCTCCCGCTGTTTGGCGTTCATCACGCTGGCGGCCATGGTCACGACCGCGTCCTGGCCGAGGCGCGGCATCTCCGCCAGGGGGACCAGCTTGTCATCGATGCGCAGGATCGGCGGGCTTCCCACCTTGACGTGAAGGTCGGAGGCCTTCCGCTCCACCGCTATCTTGAGCAGATCCGGTAGTTCCATGGACCTCACACCTCCGTCTCGGCCGGAGCGACTAGGCCCAGGGCCGCCCGGAGCTTCCCCTCGACCTCGTCGGCCATGGCCGGATTCTCTTGGAGGAATCGCTTGGCGTTCTCGCGCCCCTGGCCGATCCGCTCGCCGCCGAACGCGTACCACGCCCCGCTCCTCTCCACCACCTTGTGCACCACGCCCAGATCCAGCAGGCTCCCCAGGCGCGAGATCCCCTCCCCGTAGATGATGTCGAACTCCGCCTCGCGGAACGGGGGGGCGACCTTGTTCTTCACCACCTTGACCTTCACCCGGCTGCCGATGACCTCCTCGCCGTC
>Ga0315279_10006465_pt1 | contig 14798 bp, 22 predicted proteins | sample YL17G06_20_MG_FD_203694 | JGI IMG/M metagenome (GOLD analysis project Ga0315279, IMG submission 203694) | Sediment microbial communities from Yellowstone Lake, YNP, Wyoming, USA - YL17G06_20 | ecosystem: Environmental > Aquatic > Freshwater > Lake > Sediment | place: USA: Wyoming | collected... | reverse complement strand
AAGGCTCGACATCGGAATAGACTTAGCTATCTCTTTGAAATCGACATCGAACTCCTTCAGCCACGTGTGAAGTGTGTCCCTGCTTATTCCTAGAGCTTCGGCCGATGCCAGAACTGTCGGTCTGCTCTTGGCAAAACCTCGGGGGCTTGCAGCTTTCTTTGCAGCTTCCGTCAACATTTTGACGAGTTCCTCTTTCGACCCGGGCTTTTTAGGTCCTCGTTTCTCCATTGCAATTCACAAAGCAAGAATAGCCGTGAACTGATATATAAAAATGTCGGAAAAGACAATGTTAGAAAGCCAGTTTGCCATTAGAAATGTCGGAAGCGACTCTTGGACAAAAGATCTTAACAGTTCCAAGGCCTGGTTTTGTCGAGTTTCTTGGTAAAATGCTGTTCACAGTATCGGAAGACTACACAGATATGCCGAAGGACTATAGAAAAGCTTTTATTTCTACGAATAAACACTACAAGCACATGAGAAATCGGTTTTTGAACTTTGAATCTGGATTGAAGAAAGAAAAACTTTATGTCGGGCTCGAACATCTTCCTCTGCACTAAGAGGGCAGAGTAAAATGCAAGAAAGGAAAGCCGTATCAAATGATGTATGCGTGGCTGGTCTTCATCAGTTTATCGCAGTCGCGGCTAATATACTCTATTCGCTGAAAGGTGATTTAGGCAGTTTTATTGCTCAATCTAAAACCATCACTCGCTCTAATATTGCAGCCATATATTCGTTACATACAAAGGACAATATGCCTGAAGCACTAGAGGGTCTTGAAAAAATCCCAGTGGGAACTAAGGAGTTGATTATGGAAAGTGACTATCCGGAAGCAGTGAGATTTGAGTGGTTGAAGTTCGTTCTTCTCTTTGAGAATTTCCTCAACGGCATAAAGGAACACGAAGTATGCAGCGAACCTCAGGACTATATTGACAGCGCAAAAAAACTGTTAGACACAGTTAATAGCTTTCAAAAATTAGCTGAAAGTCTTTCCACCAACGTCGAACTGGTGACCGTAAGGCAAGATCTGAATGGGGGACTGAGCCAGTTGCTTAAATTTGAAGACATCTTCTCCGCAACCTACAAGTTGGCACAAGGCTGTGGTCTTGCAATGGGCCAGATAGAGAAGCAAAAGAAACAAAACCCCAAAGTCTAATCGTAGAATCATATCCAAGCAGCTGATGAGCATGTCTGCATGGGAAAAAGCATCTAAGACGCTCCTAGCGAATCTGCAAGATTCGCTCAAGCGCTCAACCCCCGAAGAAGTTTCGCGCTTCTGTAGTTTCGTCTTGGAAACCAAAAGCAGGGGAGGCGCAGTTTATCTTCTAGCAGTAGGGCGGTCATTAGAAGTACTCAGAATGTTTGGAGCAAGAATAATGAAACCTCCCATAAGTGTAGTAACGCGCCCTCTTGCTCTTGCACCCAAACCGCATATAGAAGATATAGATTCCGCGCTGATATGCACTGGAACAGGTGAAACCGCGACGGTGCTCTCAATGACCAAGAGCTGGCTGGCCATCAATAAGAACGTCGGTTTAATATCATCTTTTTCTGCCAAAGATTGCCCCTCAACGATTTTTTCCCTTGTCAGAAAACCGAACGTCTTAATTCTTCTTCCGGGGACAACGCTCAGAGATATTGAAAGGAGAAGAAAAAACCCAGAAGAAATTCATACTCCGTTGCTTGAGCTCTTTCATGACAAAACGGTTTTTGTGCCTTCCCCGACATTATTCGAACTAACAGCGCTACTTTTTCTGGAGAGTGCCGTTACGCAGTTGTTTTTTGCATGCAAAGGAGATACCCCTTGTCCATAGTGTGTCCCGATACGATGGTTATCGTGAGCATTGTTACAATGGAACGAGGCTGGAAACAATGGGAAAAACGTATGATGGATATCAACGAAAAAGTTATGGTGCAGCCTGTCCTTTTCGAAACTGCAAGGCGTTGTGCCGAGAATTATTTTGCAGTGGCAAAGGCACTTTACCAAGAAGACACTAGAAGAGGAGTTTTGGATAAGTACGAACCTGGCACGCCAGTTTACAACATAGCAAGCCAAAAAGAATATCTCTATCAACTGATAGAACTGCATAGTCTGGCCAAAAACATACCCGAGGACGTTTTCAAACTTTTATCGCAACACGGAATGAAGATTTTTCCCAACCCTTTCCAGTCAAGCTGTTCTGTTTTGACGAATCTCGAAGAGAAGAAGCTAGCAATTAAAGAGTTTGTGAAGAGAGCCGCACCCTTGCCTATGCCAAAGATAGTTATCGAAAACCTCGAATCTTACATTCGGAAGTACCGTCTTGAGGAATATCTTAGAGAAGCTAGAAAGAATCTGCTCTCATCATGGCCAAAGGCACAGAATGATAGATTCTTTCTTGCGACCTACTTGAAAGCCCGAGAAGTCTGGCCGCGTCTAGAGATATTGACTTCGGACACCGGATTGGATTCCGCGGGCAAGCAGTGCCCTAGCAAGTTCTCCGTTCGTTATCTTCCAAGACCGGGCTAGTTCTTTTGCGACGCTCTAATTCGTGAAAAGACATGAAGTAAGCCTCTTTATAAGGCAGTTATTGTCTTGACATCATTGAAGTTTAATGCCGACACCAGAATCTGCTCTGTGGTTCAAAGGCTTCAGTGCGCTCGACCATAAGATACGATTCAAAATCCTGCCCATACTACTCCATAATTCTCCTAGGTCGGCAAATGAAGTTAGAATCAAGCTAGGTGCAAATGAGGCCGTTTTTGCTCACCATATTTCAATTCTGGAGAACGCTGGGCTAGTTGACTGTTCGAAGACCAAAGACTACTATCACATAACGGATGATGGAAAGCACATTCTCTCAGAACTCGGTGTCCATAGCGTAGCAGACGACTCAACCTCTTCAATCAGAGAAATAACAGCGACTGCCTTCGAGAAGTTGAAATCATTTAAAGAAACCGCTTTCGGACCCCGAGGTAAATGGGTAACTGTCCTAGGTGCATTTGACACATGGCCTTACATGGATCACGTAAGTACGATCTTGGCGACTTTTGGCTTTACGGCGTTTACTTCTAGATATAACTACAGAAAGATAGGAACCGATCTCCATGAACATAGTGTTGATCCAGACCCTTCTGTGTTAATGGGCAAATTCTTGCAAAAAATGATAACTAAATCCAACAGAGACGTAATAATATTTTCAGTATCGGCTGGGCACTATATAGAAGCTGATTGGTGCTACCAGTTAGGAAAACCAACACTCGGTATTGCTTTCGTCCGTGAAGCTATCCCAGAGAAGAAATTCTGTGAGGACCTAGTAGTTCATTACAATCCCCGTTACTCTTGGTGCGGTTGTGTGAGAGGCGGGACTTCTTGGAATTGCTTAGACAAGTCGGAATGCCCATTCAAAAAGCAGGGCATTTCGTATAACGTGATTGAATACTTCCTCAGAAGGAAGAATATGACTCTTGCAGCTGTCAATAAAATGTCTTCGCTGGAATACCTGCTTAAAGATTGGCTGTCGGGAACTCTAAAAGAAAGACTAGGTTAAGGATAAATATGAGTTAGAACTTAGACACTCACTGGGGCATGAGACTATATGCCTCACCACATCGTCTTTCCACAAACCAGCTAGTAATAGTTGGACTCGTGGAAAAGTGAGCAAACGTTTCATCCCCCATTGTTGATTCGCGCGCGCAGAAATCGTACACAATTTTATTAGTCTAGACTCATAATCAACGCCTAAGCAGCCAGGGTGGGACAGAGGTGTTGGACGAACAGTACAAAATCCTTGCACAATTTATGATACTAAGTTACTAAATAAAGCATGGGAGACAAGAAGAGTACGGGAATTCTCTCACTTTTTTCCGCCTTGCCTATCTTTATCATGAGTTCAAATGGATACGAGACTGCATTTCCTAAAATGCGTATCATCAGGCCATTCGAGAACTGAGATTTATTCTTGATTCTATAGTTCAAGCATATTATATAGACTGGAGGCACCCTACTTCGAAAATGGAATGCAAACTTGATAGTCAAGGAGCTGGACCGTCTCTACGGTGGACAACTGATAGAACGCACCGACTTGGAACAAAGGCCAAGATTAAAAAAGCTGTATGGTGAACTGTGCGCGTATGTTCACAGTTCTTACAATCGTGAATCACACAATGGACACGGTATTCTTCGTGGCCCTCAGCGTATTCCCTGAGATCCTCGCGCCTAGAGAAAAATCCATGAAAATGAGAACAGGTCTTCACCAATCTTTAGAAAAACTTGGCCTCAAGTTGACACTAAGCAAATGGCCACATTCGCGCGCACGACAATAGCTTTGTAGGTCTTGGATCAGTTGTTGAATGCATTAGCGCGCGCTTAAGCAGGGGCCTGATAATAGTTAACGCGCGCCTAATGACTATTAATCCAAAGGAACGCTTCTGAAAACATTCCATTTTGCTTCGCGTATCTTACCCATGTCAAGTAGACGATCTATAGATTCCTTAAGTTTGAATTTGTCTTGATTTAGAAAATGCTCCTCTATCAAGTGGAAGCCAACACCTACTTCTTTTGTCTCATTGTCTGTTATGAACCTGAGAATCTGTCTGTCCAATTCATTTTTCAGGGTTGCCATTTCAATTCCCTTAGAAGTGAATAGGTTGGGCCATTCTTCGTAGACTATTTTGAAATTCTCCAGATAGTAGTCGTTGAATACTTTCATTGTGGAGGCGTTATCGATCTCAATCTGTGATGATGCTCTCGCCGATGCCAAGGCAAGTCGTAAAACAGATTGGGGTTTTCCGTAGGAGTTTGGGTCAAAAATACCGTGTCTTCGAACTTCTGGTGTAAGATCATAGCTTTTGGCTACTTCAACGATCTTGGAGCTTGCCTCGTTGAGAATATTCATGAAATCTTCTTCCCTTTTGCCGACTGTGGGATAGAGCATTTGGGTAGTAATGAGATACTTGGTTACTTCGAGTGGTGGATCAACGTTTGTGTTTCGCTTTTCTGCACTTGACAAGCGCGCGCTAACCTTATTACTTCTTTGCGAATATAGTTAAGAGTTGAAGGCAAAATAGTTTGTGTCAAGATGGAGGTGATAAACGGAGATGTCAACCAAAGAACCACCAAAAGTCAATTTAACCATAGAGTCCAGTTCAGGGGTAATAAAGGAGAGCTACAACCTTAACGAAAAGATTCACGCTGTCAAGGTTTCAGCTATGGCAAAACTGCACTTAGACCCTTCAACTGCAGGGAACTACGGATTGTTCATAAAAGGCAAAAATGAACCACTAGCAGAAGATAAGACACTAGGCGACCTAGGCATCTCTGATGGTATGACCCTAGTCATATCACCATTAAAGGCTGAGGTCATTTAAGAATTAAGAGGGCGCATCTTCTAGTGGACCCAGAACTGTCGAAACACTACTTTGACCAAGAGGTTTCCAAACTACAGTCCTTGAAGGGGCTTATAGAACATCATGGCTGGGCGATTGAAGTTGAAGGCTTTGACATTTACATATCTATGTATCCGAAGCGACACCCTGAAAAGAAATTTCTTGCTAGGTTACGTTGCGATGAATACCCAAAGAGAGCACCGTCTTTCCAGTTTCTTGGCCCAGCTACCAAACAAGAAGGAACTCAATACTGGCCAGAGGGTGATCCTTTTAGAGCTGCCATAGGCAGACCCACACCACAACTTTGCATTCCTGGAATCAGAGAATTTCATGAAGGATGCCATGCTGGCGATTCGTCCAAGCCTTGGTCACCAGAAAAATACTCGTTTGCAAAGACACTCGAAGACGTTCAAGCAGAACTTGATAGGGCATATCCATGAGTAAAGATAAAACTGATTCATTGCCCGGTTATTCAAATAGTCCAAGGAGAAGTCGATTGGTTCAATCTATCAAGCGCTACTATCTTCCACGGGACTTGTTCGAGAAGACAATAAAGGCACTTCGAAAACGTGGACAACAGAAACAAGAGGGTCTGGTACTTTGGGCAGGCGCAGCAAGTTCAGATGCGGAGGAAGCTTATGTACTGAGTTGTATTATCCCTAAAAGAGGGCACTGGGGCGGCGGGGTGAGGCTAAATTCCAGGTGTCTCCTGAAACTTTCCGATGAACTTCAGAAGAGGGACCTCTTGCTTCTCGCCCAGGTTCACACTCACCCAGGAAACTTTGGGCACTCCCTTGGCGATGAATACAAGGCGACAAGTTACAGAATAGGGTTTGTATCAATCGTAGTGCCCGGGTTTGCTTTAAAGGAAACCGGTGACCTCTCTAAGTGTTATGTTTATGAGTATGAGGGAAACTGGAAATGGCGACTTCTTGAACACAGCGAAGTATCCCAACGTTTTGTAATTGAAGATTCTTTGGTTATGGTCTGAGCCTATGCAAGAACGAGCCGATTCAAGAACATCAGAGATGCTAAAACAACTGCTCCCAAAAGGCAAAACTAGCACAGATGATTGGGCTAGAGAACCGGGCACTGCGCTCGTAATTGCTGAAGAAAAATCTCTTCAAACCACAAACGCAAAGATGGCCTTGTGCATGGCAGTAAATCTGCTTTCAAGGTTATACCCAGTCATCACCCATATGTATGTTTCAGTACCAGATTCTGTAAAGCTGTTTGAGAGCATTCCTTTATTTGAACCAGGCGGGGTTCGAAGTTCGCTTATAGATTTCATCAATAGGCTGCAACCATACTGCCGAGTAGAGTTTGTGGATACACTGAGCGGCGATTGGGATGCGGGCCTCTCTATTGGTAACTCAAAAAAGAGTTTGGCTGGCGCAATCAGCATAGCCTCTGACGGATGGATAGCATGCGTATCAACAACTGAGCTCTCCGCTAGTTTCACAGACAATAACAATCCAATCGGAGCCTATGCTGCTGCTTGCATCGGCGGAATGGAAGTTTTCAAAAAAATATTCCTCAAAAAGTCGAATCTTCTAACACCAGAAAAAGAAACAGCGGATATTCGTTGGAGGCTTAAATTTATTGACGGCCAGATTGATTTTTCTACCTTTGACTACAAAGTTAATGACAGTTCTTCAAAGAACCCTACATTACCATCAAACATTAATCTTGGAGATATATGGATAGTTGGATTGGGCGCGGGCGGAGGCGCTTCAGCTTACGCGTTGGCTAGTTTGCAGCTTCTTCAAGGGCAATTGAACCTGATTGACCCTGACGAAGTGAAAACCGTGAACATGAACCGTTATATTTACGCCCTGAATGCAGACGCTGTTAGAAATAAGCCAAAAGTTAAAGCAGTTAAAGAACTCTTTAAGCGCTTTGAGAAACTTGAAGTAAAAACGTATCCATGCTCTTATCAAGAATTTAAAGAATCCTATAAAACCATCACAACGGATTTTCTCATATCAACAGTCGATACAAAAGAAACAAGACGCAACATACAATGGGATATGCCAAGAATCATACTTGATACCGCTGTAGTCTCAACTGAGTTCTATATTCGCCGTGTTGACCTAGGCAAAAGCCCCTGCATGCTATGTACTCACCAACCAGAGAAACTTGAGCGTCCTACTGAAGAAATTCTTTCTGAGGTCATAGGCATTAGCGCCAAGGAGATTATGACACTTCGAAGTACTAATGCGCACGTAACTCCGGCACACATTGACCAAATGAAAAAATTCAGCAAAATACAGGGTTTTACTCTACCCTCAGTGGGCGAACGTTTTAACGACTGGTTGTTGGTACACTGTGGAGAACTTGTCTCACCTGTAACACGCGAACGAATTCCCCTACCGTTTGCGACCGTTCTCCCCGGAGTTCTTCTAGCAGGGGAGGTGATAAAGGCTCACTATTTTCCAAACGATGTAATTCAGAATTATTATACCTACGACATGATTAATGTACCACCAAACGGGATGACACAATTAAAACCCGCCGTCGACTGCATCTTTTGTTCAAACCCCCAAACCAAAGAAACATTTCAAAAGAAGTATGGCAAAAAGCAACCATAGGCATTAGCAGCCCACTACACACTAGCTTCTCAGACATTGGATATTCTCCTAACAGTCGCCAGGTCGAACGCAAGGATAAACGATACTGTTGCATTATTTGTGGTCACTGTTCTCTTGGGTATTGACCAAGAGTTCGTTGTTCATGGTTTGCGCGAGTTGATAGATTTGCGAGTTTGTCAATTGCTCTCGGTTCTAAAGTCTCCTTATGTCGGTTCTTGTCGTAGAAGGATAGGAACTTGTCATAGAAAATGAAGTTCCAATTGTATTGGATAGGTTGAGTGCTGAAAAGATAACAGATTGCCAACAGAGGCGTTCCCTTGGGTTTTTTGGTGGGTATCCGCTCTGGGACGAAGTTTCTTTTGTGTTGCCAGAGCATTTGAAGATACAGACATAGACCCCGACCAAGTCATAGAGGAATACGTCAAATTAAAGCACGGCACATCCAACACATTCCGCGCAGTTAAATGAGCAGTGAGACATATGAAAATTATAATCCACATAGTTGACAAGCTCGCTGAAGCTGGTGAACGTGGCAAATCAGCGAAAGAAGTGATTAGACTCAGGACAAGTGTCAATGACGAAAACCCCGATCCCACTGAAGGTTACGTCTGCTAGCGCGCGCTATGTTTAGCGTTCACCGATCAAGTCAGCGAGCAATCGTCGTTCCGCCTTCCTTCGGTGAGCAATCAGGGTGGAACTCCCAAGATTTAGTTTCCTAGCCAACTGCTTGGAACTCGCTTTCCTTGGCATATCGTAGTAGCTCATCCTGTACGAGGCTATGATGACCTTCAGCTGCTTTTCGGTTAGGCGGTTGAGCGGTGAAGTGGGAGAGAACATAGCATCCGAGATCGAGACCACCTTGTAACGGGCTCCTGCCTTTTCGAACATTTGTATAAGTCCTCTTACCTGTTTTGCATTTCCAAGGAATATGAGTCTCACTCTTCCATCTCTTATCTCAAGCGGGCTCAACAAGTATCCTCCAACCGTTGTTATCCGGGACGGTCCGGGCCAATCTCGCGGTCTGGCTTTGATGAATACGATGTAGGCCCCTTCTGTATCCCGTTCCAGAATCTGCACTCCACGCCACGAGGGAAGAAGGTCTTCAAGCCGCGCGCGCCAAATTACACAAACGTAGAGGAAAAAATCAAATATACACAAGCACCGTAATGAGCAGTAGGCGATTCGTTTGGCACAAGTCATGGAAATACCAATAGCTAAACTCTTTGTTGGCAAGTCAAATGTTAGAGGTGCCGCGGGAGACATTACAGAGTTAACAAAATCCATTGAAGAAGAAGGCATACTTCAGCCTATATTGGTAAGACCTGTCAAGGACAGATATGAGATAATCGTGGGTTCTCGTCGGTTCAGTGCGGCTAAAGCAGCAGGGTTGAAGGTCGTTCCTGCAATCGTTAGGGAGATGAATGATACCCAAGCGATCGCTGCATCATTGATTGAGAACATACAAAGAGGGAATTTGACTCCTGAAGAAGAAATTGCGGGAATGCAAAGACTGATGAATCTGGATGATGAACATTATGGTTCCTATAGGAAGCTGGCTCAAGCCTTGGGATTAAGTAGCTCAACCATTGAACGGAGATTCACAGCCTATGAATTAGTAAAAAGGTTAAAGGCGAAGGGCGAAAGAGTGTCCCTTAAAGGGACACCCACGAGGGAGGAGAGGCAAAAGGGAGAAGCCATACCTTTCGAACATGCTGAGATGATAGAAAGAGCGCTTAAGACTGAGGAAATTCAGAGACTTCCAAAGAGAGAATTGGAACAAAAACAGGTAGAACTTGTGAGAATAGTAGCCCCTCTTACTCAATATGATGCCCGAAAAGTTGTAGATCGCTTCAAGATGTTTCCAGAGAAATCTATAGAAGTTATCAAGGATGAAGCTCTTGCTTCTGAAAGTGGTGTTGCCGTACATGTATATTTCATTCCGAAAATTGCGAGGCTTCTAAGCAAAGCTGCTGATGATAGACATATGAGCATGGAGGAACTTGTGCCCATCGCCGTAGAAGAATGGCTAAAACAGGTGGGCTACAGTGGCATGGATTAAAAAGGCACAAGAGGCAACCACAAGATACGTAGGCTATTTCCCAACTCCTCAATTTTGGACAATTATAGGTCTTTGGAATGAAGAAGATGTCAAAAAGCAAATCAACATTCTAAGTCTGAGATGCTTGAGAGGAAAAATGCATAGCAAGAATGTGCTAACACCTCTTCCATATATTGAAGTTACTGAGTTAGAAGTAAAAACGGTCTTGATAGACTACAACTACATAAAACACGGAAAGCTAAACATCGAACAATTGTGCAAAACAGTTCCAGAACAAGGGGCTAAAGAGTTAGTTGTCGAGGAACTCTGCACTCATATCCCCAAGGATTTACTTGATTCAGAATTGAAAGAAGAAGCAGAGATAGATGGATGGGATACAGGTAATTTTGTAGCTGCGATTTTTCACCGCACCCACGTTAAAGCTGATGGAAAGTTTAGAGAGGAAATCAAAAAACATACAAAAGAATGGACAGAGATCGGTGGAAAGATCAGTTCTCTGGATCTTGTGGGGTTGCGGGAGGCAAAATACTGGCACCGAAAGGGAAAATATGGCACTTATGACGTGAATTTCAACATCAGAACACTAAGGTTAGTAATGAAGGCTCTTGATCCGTATGGAACGTTAGGAAGATGGAGAGAATATAAGAAGGAGCAAGGTGCAGTGTGGGCTTTGGTGAATGATAAGAGCATAAAGGAGGAAAAGTGACGATGGCACTGGTGGTTAAGGAAAACAAGTTCTATATGTTAATAGAAAAGCAAGGTTCAAAGAAGGAAATCAGAATCTATGATGAAATGAACCCAGCAATAACCATGATAAAAGGTTCTTTGAAGAAAGGAATCACTTCAGAAAACATAGAGTTGCTGAGCATTGAAATAAAAGAGGAAAAGTTTGAGATTAAGACGATACCTTGGAACGTCATAGCAACACAGCTCATAAAAGAAAGCTAAGTTCTATGGGCATTGCGGTGCTCAATCCTAGGGCGAACAACTCAATGAAACCTATGTATTCTCAATTCATAAATGCTAAGTGCAATCAATAGTGTCAATATTCGGAGCCGCATTGACGTGAGAGTGCTACGTACTTGCAGACGAACAGTCCGAGTCAAGAACGTAACCCTGGCGATAGTCGCCTTGGAAAATATATCTGCAAGTGCATATCTCTCATAGCTCGCGGACACTCCCCTCAAAGCATTAGCACGCGCTATCACCACAAATAACTTAACAGTATCGCTAGTACACCCTGAATCTAAATGATACGGGCAAAGTGTGAGACTATGACATATCTTGAGCCTGACTGTGGTTCAAATGGAAGATGGTTTTTGCGATTGATTCTGGACCAGAATCAGTTCTTAAGCCGCATTGAATGGGCAACGCTTCTATGCGGACATCACGAGTGAAGGATAAGCAGCACACGTTTTTGATGAAGTCGATTGAGCAATTCATGTATCTTGGCGCAATATTGCAGAGATTTGAAAGTATTTCGTGCATCTCTATAGGATCAATTTTCAACTGCCAATACCTGCTCAGAAGGCAAATAATGAAGATATTGAGACTCTTCCAACTCAGCGTTGTAAGGGTAATCCGCAGATCCTTCTTGGTCTTGTCAAACAGGAACAATAATACTAGCCTATATGGACGGTTGAATTGAACGACTTCTATCTGGCAAGGTCTGCTTAGGAGCTGTTCTTTGGAGTATTCACCGAAAGCCTCGATTTCCTCATCCGACAGTCTGAAGGCTTCCTCCCTGTAAGAAGTCACGAACTCATTGATCCATCTTCTCATATTAAATATAATATCTGACACCGTCCAAAATGATGCTAATCTATTCCAAGCAGAGGGACCGCGGCCAAGTAAGCTCTTCTCAACTCCTTCTTGTCAATATGATCGTAAATGTCCACAGCTTCCTTTCTTGCATCTCCTCTGAGCTCCTTCAAGAACTCGCGCCTCAAACCATTTCGTCTCAAATGCGTGGTGAACCAGTGACGACAGCAATGTGGCGTAAAGTGATCTTCGATTCTTTTGCTCTTAGAGTCATTCAGACCAACTCTCGTTGCATATTTTATTACGATACTGTAAACACCATGCCTTTCAAGCCGCTCGCCACGTTCTCCGATAAACAACGCCTTGCAGTCTCGTGATGCTTCATAATTCTCTCTTGCCCTTATCCAACGCCGCAGGACTAGAGCACATTCGTCATCGAAGAAAACTGTTAGGTTGCTTCTTTTCGGATGGGCTTTCAGCTCGATGCTTTGCTCTTCCCAGTTGATGTTACTGATGTCGATTTTGATGAGTTCTTTGCGGCGGATTCCTGTCTTGGCCAAAACAGTAACGATGGCTCTATCCCTTGGATCAAGGATCGAGTTTATGAGCATTCTCATCTGCTCGATTGATATCAGTTGTCTGTTGGATCTCTTACTATATCCATCCGATTTGTATTGCCTAAGGTACCTCTTCCTGAAAGGCAGTATTGGATTCCTGTCGGTCAATCCTTCATAAGCGAGGTAATCGCAGAAACTTGAGAGAGCCGAGAAGTAGTTCTCCAGGGTTTTGGGTGAGTAACCGTGTTCTTCCGTCAAGTGCCTCAGCAATTCCGTTAATGAATATCTGTCAAGTTTCAGTAGAGTCAAACTGTTGTGGTTTAGGTAATTGGCTGTTATCTTCAAAATCGATCTGTAACTCCTGATGCTTTCGTCAGAGAAAAATGCCTTAGTCTGCAATCCTGTATGAATTCCTGAATTGCTTTCTCGTCGCTGACTTCCTTGTTGTCCAAGAGACTTAGTGAGGAGATCATTCTGTCCACTTCCAGCCTCTGGGTGAAGGTTTCGCAAGTCCGCATGCCTCTAGAGCGTCTAATTGCTTGGAAACTGCTCTGATTTCGTCGCTGGCCGTACATGCGATTCCTAAACGGGAGAGAATTTGTTCATCACTGACGATTTCGCTACTCCTCAATATGTCTATCAATCCCTTGTCGTAGTTTCTGACTCCTTCGAAGTTCTCCTCCAAGAAAGGCATGCTTCTGTATCTCCTCAGCTCGTGCTCCAGCTTATCCGTTACCGTCTCCAAAAGTCGGCATTTCTTTGCCAAGTCCGTCACTTGTTTCTTCAGCTCGCTGTTTTCTTTCCAGAGATCGCTTCGAGACTTGAAACTAGGCTCTTCTTCTTGCCTGAGTGAATTTTCGACGTGTTCTATGACAAATTTAGAAATGCTAACGTCTGCTCTTTCCGAGCCTTCTTGCCATCTCTTCTTATGCTCCTCCGAAGGAAGATAGACGTATACCGCCCTTTGTTTGATGCTCTCTGTCCGGCCCAAAAAGGCACCCGTTGTATTATCGTGACTTTTTCTATTTAAGATTTACTAGTAAAATGGCGCCGGGGAAGGGACTCGAACCCCTGCGAGCCCAAAGGCCCACTGGCTAACTTGTCAAACGCTGTTCAAGCCCTTTTGCAGTAAGATCTCGAGGCCAGCGCGATAACCACTCCGCCACCCCGGCTCAGATTAGAAGTTCTGAATTGTGCCTTTTAGCTTTATCCGCGGCGCGAACGTGGTGCCAAGATCAATCCTCGTCTACCACAACCAAAATTAAGTGTCCAAGGTGCAATAGTATTCGGGCTCGGAGAAAGAAAAGTTTGTCAGATGAGCAGAGAAGAACAAAATACGACATCTATGCCGATATCATTGAGATCATCGCCAGAAAGGGACTGTGCTCGCTGACAAGAGTCTCCTACGGAGCAAACATGCCAGTAGACCGGACAAAGAAGGAAATCAGTTTCCTACTCGCTCATGGCTTCATTACCGAAGTGACTTTGGAAGACTCAAAGAAATATCGAGCAACAAAATGGGGACTCGAGTACCTCGAAACTTTCAAACACATGAGGAAATTCTTCGCCGCACTCGGAGATCGACCTCACAACTTGTGACTACAAAGCGTGTTTGCCGAACGTGCGTCGCCTTTTAAGGACTCCAATGACGATTCCTATTCCAGTAAAGAGTTCGAGGTGGTAGGAATGACAGTTCGTGCAAGTAAGGTGTTGGGTTGGAGGAAAACCGAAAGCAGACGTGTACATAAATTTGGGATTTTCAAAAACGCAATGACGCCAGACGGTAAAAACGCTGTTCCGGTGGTTACGTACGATAAATCACGCGAAACCGAAGATGCCGTGATTAGAGCTTCTTTAGGAAGAGCAATTGGCGCCATACTCCTGAAAGGGGCTCAGATGTCCCAGTGACAGCCAGTAACGAAATGTGAGTATCCCTTTTAAAGATAGAATTGAAATGAATTAGGGTGAAAAGAGATGAACGCTGAAACATCAGTCCCGTCAAGAAGCACGATTACCTTAGATGTCATCAATGGAGATTTGGAAATAGGGGAACACACCATTGTGCGCGGAACGGGAAATCCACCCGCAGTGAAAGTCAACGGCACTGTCTACTGTGAAGGACACAACACTTTTGAGTGCAGCCTGTTCGCCCGAGAGCTCAACGCCGAAGACTCGGTAACGATTCGAGGCGACTTAGAAGTAGAAGAAGACATCGAAGTTGAAGATGGACGACTCGAAGTATATGGAAGAATGAAAGCCGAAGACGTGGACGTCGACGACGCAGTGTACGTAGGCAAAGACCTTGTCGCCAACGACATTGACGTGGGCGGGTGCCTAAGAGTCGACGGAAACACTACAGCAGAATCCATAGATGTAGGCGGAACCTTCGATGCGAAAGGAGAAGTCAAGGCAGAAGAAATAGACGTCGGAGGAAGACTCACGATCGAATCAAAAGTCGACATCGAA
>Ga0315279_10006464_pt1 | contig 14799 bp, 16 predicted proteins | sample YL17G06_20_MG_FD_203694 | JGI IMG/M metagenome (GOLD analysis project Ga0315279, IMG submission 203694) | Sediment microbial communities from Yellowstone Lake, YNP, Wyoming, USA - YL17G06_20 | ecosystem: Environmental > Aquatic > Freshwater > Lake > Sediment | place: USA: Wyoming | collected... | reverse complement strand
TAAATAATCACCGCCTTTTCCCAATCCTTTGTTCCATCAAAATGTTCAATCTTCAAACGATATTTCTCCCTCAGGTTGGCCAGGGAGGCTTCATCAAAAGAAAGGATCTGTTCGGCCAATCTCTCAAGAGCCTTTTCCATAAAAACTCCTTTAAAAAATCTAAATGTCATCCTTCGACATGCTCAGGATGAAATCATGGTGAGCTTGTCGAACCATGAACCTTGAGCTTTGACATTTGACATTGCTTTATCTATTTTGACATTCTTCACAGAGATGATCCAGGATGGGAAACCGGCTTCCTCTTGTTCTGTACCGGCTGCAATCCCTGCAAAGAAACAGATAATCCAAGCAAGCCCGGCAATAATAGTAACCAATATGATTGGGATGGGATTTCGCACAGGCATTTTCTTTCCCGGTGAGATCAAAGCAGAGATATTTTCTGCATCGGTAGCAGAATTCAAAGGAGTATCGGTCCAGAACTGCGCCGCAGACCTCACAAATATGGGTCTCCATGCCTTATAAAGTTCTATTGATTACCCCCCCCTTCGATGGGGGAGGGCGAGGGTGGCCGCCGGCTCAGAGAGCCTCTGGCTCGGAGAGGGGTGGACAATTAGGTTTAGTCCCCCTCCCCTTCATCCCCTCCCACCAGGGGAGGGGAGATATGTTTACGGTGCAAACTTCGTAACCTGATGGGGAGCCTCAAAGGTTTCGTGAAGGGCCCTCATGGCATCCTCTATTTGATCTGCTTGAATGACGCAGGAGCAACTGGAGATGGAAGTGCTGATCGCTAAGACTTCTATCCCTGCTGTTCCGAGGGCATTGAACATTAAACCAGAGATCATTGGCCTCTCCCTGAAGTGGGGACCAAAGACGCTAATCGTAGCCACATTTGGATGATAAGAAATTCCCTTCGCTTCAATCAAGGGTTTGACTCCCCCTAAAACTTCTAAGGCTACTTCTAAATGCTTCTGATCGATGCAGAAGGTCATATTACCACTGCCTTCAATATCGATGTTATAGACAACAAATTCAATATTGATATTCTGTTTCCCCATCGCATGAAGAATCATTCCTGGTATATCAGGTCGGTCTGGCAGTGAAAGGATGCTGACGATAGAAAGGCCACTGTTCGCCATAATTCCACCCACCTTAATCTTTCCTTCGCTCCCCATCCCTTCTACTCCCAGATCCTTCGGTCATCGATCTTTTTGGCTCGGTCCGGAATGCCCCCTCTCTGGACAAATTCCACTTGGCCCTTTACCTTAAGAACCTCCTCTATCTCCCTTTCCACCTTTCTTTTCAGACTGGTCTGATCAGCTATTGTCTCTTTTAATTCAATATACATTATCATCTGGTCACGATATTCTTTTCGGGTGACCACGATCTGATAATTCGCTACCTCCGGGAATTTAGTCATCACATCGTCCACTTGCCATGGATGGATGAAGATTCCCCAAACCTTGGTCACCTGATCCGTTCGGCCTAGAATCCTTCCGAGACGCATTGAAGTTCGGCCGCAGGGACATGTTTCTTCGATGAGATAGGAAAGGTCTCCAGTGGCGAAGCGAATCATCGGAAAGACCTTGCTGAAGTTGGTAGCAACGATCTCTCCGGTAGCCCCCGTTTCTAATTGCTTTCCTGTTTCTGTGTCAACAATCTCTACAATCACATCCTCAGAAATGTGCATCCCCTTTTTCTCCGGACATTCGTATCCAAGGCAACCCACATCCACAGTGCCATAAGCCTGTCGGATGGGGATATCCAGCTTTCCCTCCAGTTTTTGTCGAAGCGATTCTGGAAACATCTCCGCACCGACAAAGGCAGCCCTAAGATGAAGATCTTTCTTTAACTCAAGGCGCATGCCCTCTGCGGCTTCTATAATGGACATGAGGAAGCTGGGTGTTCCCAAGTATCCCGTGACCTGAAGTTGTCGCATCAGATTGGTCTGCATGGAGAGATTTCCTGGACCAACGGGGATGGCAGTTGCCCCTAACATCTTAAGTGACTCATCGAGCATGATGGCCAATGGCGTTAGATGATAGTTGAAGGTATTTAAAACAATATCTCCTTTTCTCATCCCGCAGGCGAAAAGGGCTTGAGCCCATCGTATATCTTTATAAGACCACTCCCCTGGTTCAAATACCGGTCCGGGTGAGATATAAATTCTTCTTATCCCTTTCTTTGGAACAATCTCAAATCCTCCAAAGGGAGGAGTCTGTTTTTGAGAGTTGACCAAATCTGCTTTTTTTGTGATGGGGAGTTTCTCAAGGTCTTTAAGGGTCTTAATCTTCTCAGGCTTGATACCAGCTGCGTCAAGCCTTACCTGAATGGCCTTTGAATAACGATACCCATAACGAAGAATTTCGGAGAGCCTTTCTTTCAAATAGGTCTCCCGTTTTCTCCTCGACATCGTCTCCTTTTCTCTCTGAAAAAAACCATGTGCCCGATCAATCATAGGTATCTCCTCAAACATTAAAAGTCTTTAGTTAAGAGGTTAGGGTAAGGATGCCCGTTTCGTTGAAAGGTTATGTTGTTCGTCTTGAAATTCTTTTGGCCGTAACCCTTTGACCATATACGATACAGGCTTCGTAACCTTAACCCAAAAACCTTGGTTTTGGATAGTGAGCGCCATTATAGGACAAAGACGGGGTCCACATCAATATCCAGATGGACCCCCTTTCCTTTCAATTGAACCTCCATTCCAAAAGCTAATTCCTTGGCAAATCGATGAAGCAACTGAGGACTCTTCCCTTTTGCCAGCATCTGCCACCGAAATTTTCCTCTCATCTTGGCAAAAGGCGCAGTGCTTGGGCCTAAGATCTCAATCCCTCTCCCATATCCCTTTTTCAAAAGAGATTGTCCAATCCTCCCCATCTCTTCTGCCGCGGCCTTTGTCCTCCTTTCACTGTTTCCGACCATTCTAAAATTGATGAGTCGTGAGAAGGGAGGATATTCCAGCGCTTTCCTGAATTGAATCTCTTCCTGATAGAAGCCGATATAGTCATGGTCTTTTGCCCTGAGGATACTATAATGGTCTGGGTTAAAGGTCTGAATCACCACCTCTCCAAAGACATCCCCTCTTCCTGCCCTTCCCGCTACCTGGGTAAGAAGTTGAAAGGTTCTTTCACTGGATCGAAAGTCAGGAAAGTGGAGGGACGTGTCAGCAGAGACCACACCTACAAAGGTTACATTAGGGAAGTCATGGCCTTTAACAATCATCTGTGTCCCGACTAAGATATCAATACTCCCGGATTCGAGCCTTTTCAGAATCTGCAGATGAGATCTTCGTCGCGAAGTGGTGTCGCGATCCATCCTTCCCACTTGTGCCTCCGGGAATAATAATCTGATCTCCTGCTCCAGGCGTTCAGTCCCAATCCCCATTCCTTGAAGTCGGTGGCCTTGACATTTCGGACAGTCTCCAGGTGCTTTGATTCGATAATCACAATAATGACATTGGAGCGTCCGATCCCGAAGATGATAGGTGAGCGTTACACTGCAGTTCGGACACTTAAAGGTGTAACCGCAATCCGGACAGAGGATAAAATTGGCAAACCCTCTGCGATTGAGAAAGAGCAAACTCTGTTTTTTATCTTCGATATTTTTCTGAAGAGCCGTCCTTACTTTTTCTGAGAGAAGACCCGCTTCTTTCTTCACGTCCACTACTTCTACTCGTGGAAGGGGTTTCCCTGCGATCCTCTCCGGAAGATTAAGGAGTCGAAACTTTCCTCTCTCGGCATTATAGAACGATTCCAGAGAAGGGGTGGCAGATCCTAAGAGGAGTGTCGCCTCGACCTGTTTTGCCCGGACCACAGCCACATCCCTGGCATGATATTTAAGCTTCTCCTCCTGTTTATAAGAGGGATCATGCTCTTCATCCACGATAATGATTCCTACGTTTTTAAAGGGAGCGAAGATGGCAGAGCGAGCCCCCATGGCTATCTTCACCTCTCCCTTCCAGATTCTCCTCCATTGATCATAACGCTCTCCCCTCCCAAGCCCGCTGTGAAGGAGAGCAAGGTTCTCTCCGAATCGATCTATAAATCGTGAGAGGAGTTGTGGGGTCAGGGATATCTCCGGAACAAGGACAATCGCTTCCCGGCCTTGGATCAACACCTCCTCAATGGCTCGAATGTAAATCTCTGTCTTCCCGCTCCCTGTGACACCGTAAATCAGAAATGGAGAAAACCGCTTCGAACGGATCCCCTTTAGGATCTCGCCGAGAATGGCTTCTTGATCAGAAGTGGGTTCAGGTTTTGGATAAGGTTTTAGCTCTGATCGAACAGAGAGATCACGACACACCTCTCTCCTGGAGAGTGAGAGGAGCCCTTTGGCTTGAAGAGATTGAACATATTTTGAAGGAGATTTAAATCTCTTACTCAGTTCAAAATAAGAAATCTCTCCTTTCTCTTTTACATACTTGAGAATCTCTACCTGCTTTTTTGAAATGGGTTTGCCAGGTTCACCTCCTTGAAACTGGACCATCTTCTCAAATTTCGGTTTGACCTCTTTCCCCTCTATTCCTGTATCAATATTGAGAAGGCCTTTCCTCTTCCACGAAAAGAGTTGAAACTTCGATACCTTGCCAAGATAGTCTTTCAAAATCTTCTTTAATGAAACTTTTCCGCACCTTCCAATTTCTTTAAAGACTTTTTCCTGAATTGGTTCCAAACCTCCTTGACTCAGAGATTCCATCCCGTCTTGAGTGAGGCTCAGGATCAGTTCGCTCTTCAGTTGGAGTCCTGGCGGAAGGCCAGCCTTGATCACTTCTCCCAGTGGATAGAGGTAGTAATCCGATATCCAACGATAAAAACGGAGCATTGGGGGATCGATCAAAGGAGCTTCATCAAGGAGATTCTCGACCTCCCGTATTTTTTCTTCTACACCTTTTGGAGGTTGTTCCAGAAGATCAATTGAAAAACCAGTGACCTTCCTCCCTTTAAAAGGGACGAACACCCTCATCCCTATCTGAAGAGAGTCTCTCATTTTTTCTGGAATGCGATAGTGGAACGTCTTGAAGACAGGAAGGCCAACCGCCACCTCAACAATTTCTTTCATCGTCCCCAAATTATCCCCTTTTGTTTGAGTTTGTCAAATTCCCTCTCTCACATCTTCCCCCTCAATGGGGGATCCATAATTTCCCCTCCCCCTTGACGGGGGAGGGGTGGGTGGGGGTGAAAGCAACTACTTTACACCTTCCCTTCAAAAAACTATAATAGGCTAAAATCCCCACATGAAAGAATTCCTTAAACAAATATCCGACCTTGTTGAACGTTTCGAACGAAACATCGAAGCCTACCATAGCCCTGCTTACAACGAAACTCAGCTGCGAAGAGAATTCATTGATCCCTTCTTTGAAGCCTTAGGCTGGGATGTGGCCAATAAGGCAGGCTATGCGGAACAATATAAAGACGTCATCCATGAAGATGCCATCAAGATTGCCGGAGCCACCAAAGCGCCAGATTACTGCTTCCGCATCGGAGGTGTTAGAAAGTTCTTCCTCGAAACAAAAAAACCTTCCATTGATATCAAAGGCCAGAGCAGCCCTGCTTATCAATTGAAGCGATATGCCTGGAGTGCAAAGCTACCAATTTCTATTCTGACCGACTTTGAAGAGACGGCTATTTACGATTGCCGCCTTCGACCGAAACCAAGTGACAAACCAAGTATCGGACGCGTCCGTTTTTATACATATAACCAATACATCGATTCCTTCGAAGAAATCTATGATCTCCTCTCAAAAGAATCTGTCTTGAAAGGGTCCTTCGATAAATTTGCGGAATCTGAGAGACAGAAGCGTGGAACAGCAGAAGTTGATTCCGAATTTTTAAAAGAGATAGAATCCTGGCGTGAGGCCTTGGCCAAAGACATCGCGTTGAAAAATCCCAGGCTCACAGTTCCAGAGCTCAATTTTGCTGTTCAGCTCACCATTGACCGCATCATTTTTCTTCGGATGTGTGAAGATCGGGGAATTGAGCATTATGGTCAGATCCAAAATCTTCTAAATGGCACCAATACCTACCGCCGTCTCCGAGAAATTTTCTACCACGCCGATGATAAATATAACTCCGGTCTCTTCGACTTCAAAACAGACCGACTCACCCCCGAACTGAAAGTGGACGACAAACCACTGAAAGATATCTTTAAGAACCTCTACTACCCGGAATCTCCCTATGAATTCTCAGTCCTCGGCGCAGACATTTTAGGCCATGTCTATGAACAGTTTCTGGGAAAGGTGATCCGGCTTACCGAAGGCCATCGGGCAAAGGTTGAAGAAAAACCTGAAGTGAGAAAGGCTGGTGGCGTCTACTATACCCCGACCTACATTGTTGACTACATCGTTAAGAATACAGTTGGAAAAATTGTAGGGACGGGCCTCAGCGCCCGCCCGGAGGAGGGCAGCCACAGAGAGGTGCCTCTACAACATAAATTAACGCCCAAACAGATTTCCAAAATATGTATCCTTGACCCAGCGTGTGGTTCAGGTTCTTTTCTTCTTGGGGCTTACCAATATCTCCTGGATTATCATCGGGATTGGTATCAAAAAGACAGTACTCCGAAGCATACCAAAGAAATCTATCAAGGCCGTGGCGGCCAGTGGTATCTGACCATTCAAGAAAAAAAGAGGATTCTTTTGAACAATATCTACGGTGTGGATATTGACCCACAAGCAGTTGAAGTGACCAAACTGAGTCTGCTTCTAAAGGTTATGGAAGGTGAAAATCAAGATACTCTGGAGAGGCAGATGAAGTTATTCAAAGAACGGGCATTGCCTGATCTGGGAAGCAATATTAAATGCGGAAATTCTCTGATTGGCCCCGATTTTTATCAAGGCAAACAAATGAACCTCCTCGATTCTGAGGAGGCCTATCGCATCAACGCCTTTGATTGGGAAAAAGAATTTCCAGAAATCATGAAACGCGGCGGCTTCGATGCAGTGATCGGAAATCCGCCATATATTCGCATTCAAACCATGAAGGAATGGGCGCCTGTTGAAGTAGAACTTTATAAGAAAAACTTTACCTCTGCAAGTAAAGGCAATTATGACATCTATGTGGTTTTCGTAGAGCGTGGGTTAGGCTTGCTGAATAAACGAGGACGGCTGGGATTTATCTTGCCTCACAAATTCTTTAATGCCCAATATGGTCAGCCATTAAGAGGCTTGTTGGCAAAAGGAAAACATTTAGCCGACGTTGTCCACTTTGGCGACAAGCAGGTATTCTCTGGAGCAACGAATTATACCTGCTTACTGTTCTTAGATAAAGCCGGCAATAAGCAATGCCAATTTGTTAAGGTAGATGACTTAACCGCATGGCGTAATAGTGGAGAATCCACCGAGGGCAAAATACCTGCCTCCAAAATTACCTCTTCAGAATGGAACTTTACAGTTGGAAAAGGCACGGTATTATTCGATAAATTGAGCAAGATACCACTGAAGTTTGGCGATGTCGCGGATATTTTTGTTGGGTTGCAAACAAGTGCCGATGATGTATTCATTATGGATTTGATTGAAGAAACGCTCCGTACTTTACGATTGAAATCCAAAGCACTCGACACTGAATGGACATTTGAGAAAGGACTTCTATTCCCATTGGTCAGTGGAACTGACGTTAATCGTTATTCCGATCTGCCCGAGCGTCAATATATTCTCTTTCCATATAAAGTTGACGGTAAATCGGTAGAGTTGATTGACTTCGATGTTATTTCTAAAACCTACCCTAAGACGGCAGCTTATTTATTGAAAAACAAGGAAAGACTTGAAGGAAGGGAGCAAGGGAAGTTTAAGGGGCACGATTGGTATCAATTTGGACGTAGTCAAAACATTGGAATTCAAGAACAGATTAAACTCTGTGTTCCACGTCTTGTAACGAATTTGTATGCAGCCTACGACGTCGAAGGCAATCATTTCTTAGATAATGTTGACGTAGGAGGTATCACTTTAAAACCAGCCTATCAAAAGCAAGGATTGCTGTATCTGCTCGGTTTACTCAATTCAAGGCTGTTGCGCTGGTACTTTCCCCATGTGAGTGCACCATTTCGCGGTGGGTGGTTGTCCGCCAACCGCCAATTTCTATCGCAACTTCCCATTTTCATTATCAACTTTTCCGACCTAACCGGCAAAGCACGCCATGATGACGTGGTGAATCTGGTTAACAAGATGCTGGAGCTTCATAAGCAATTGGTATTAACAAAAACTCCGGACGACAAAACACGATTACAACGCCAGATCGACGCCACCGACCAACAAATCGATAACCTAGTGTATGAGCTTTATGGACTAACCGAAAACGAAATCAAGATTGTCGAGGGAGTACAATTTGGACAATAATCCATCAGTTTCTTGGGAGAAGGAAATAGAAAAATGAGAATAAAAGAATATAAGGATTCCTGCAAGGGATGTGACATCTCTAGGGAAATTGAAAAGAAACCCGGGGGAATTATTGACCTTGAGGGTGATTGGATACTCAATCATTATGCGGGAGATGAAGGGTTTTTGGGGTGGATGGCGTTGCAACCACGTTTTCATCGGATGAAGTTTACTGACTTCACCGATGATGAGGCGAAAGCCCTTGGCAAAAACATTCAAAACATCAACACGGCCCTGTGTGAGTATTGGTCGATACATTTTCCGGAAGATCCGGTTGAAAAACTCTATGTGGTTTGCTTCCATGAATCTGAAGAGTATCACATACATATTCACCTTATCCCACGAACCAAGGAACTCGGTGGCGAAGACCCCACAGCATACATGGCTTGGAAAACATTTAAACGGACAGAGAAGGAACCCTTTCCTCAAGAGTATCGGATAACGATAAAAGATCCAAGTGGGAGTTTGATTGAAGACCAAAAAGTGGTAGATCTCATGAGTTCTCTTAAGGGTTTCTTATTGAAAAAATCAGCGAAGTGAAGGAAGAGGTGTCTGGTCTGTACTATATACACCCTCTTGTTTTTTAACCTTTACCTCAACACTTTAATCCGTGTCACGGCATTTCTTCCGAGTCTATCCTTTACATATTCAATTCTTACCCTGTCTCCAAAGAAAGGCACCCTCGATTCAAAATGCGTGCGATGGCCCATCCAGAACCAGGGAGGAGACAGCAAGAGGGACGTCCACAGCAAGAGGGACGTCCATAAAATTATAAAATCTCAAGATGCTTTTAACGAATGGCGGACCCCCCTTGACAAACCATCATAAATTAATTATCATAATTACAGAAATACATAATCTGTAAAATACTTATAAAGAACCCAAAAGGAGACATCATTATGCCATTCGTTAAAGTGTTAAGAGGTGGACAAATCACGATGCCGAAAGAATTGCGGAAGGTCTTAGAAATTAAGGAAGGAGACATTTTAGAAGTGCAAATGGAGAAAAATAAAGTAGTCTTGAAACCTAAAGTGCTCGTAGACAAAGATCAGGCCTGGGAAAGACTTAACCGGGTAATGGCGAAAGTGGGCAAAAGGCATGGCAAAATCTCTGAAAAAGAGGTAGAGAGCGATGTCTTAGACGCCATCAAGACGGTTAGGTCTAAGTGATATGCTCAAAGCCGTCCTCGATACCAGCATTTTGGTGAGTGCTTTTTTGAAACACGAGGGGGTTAATGCCAAGGTTCTCCTTGGAGCGAAAGACCGGTATCAACTTTATCTATCAGAAGATATTTTGGAAGAGACCAGCCTCGTTCTTCTGACCTATGAACGAATTCGCAAGAAATATCATTATAGCGATGATGAAGCATTGGAATATTTAGAAACTCTGAGAGTAGTTGCCAAAGAGGTTCTAAAGAAATTACCGAAAATAAGAGTAATTGAAAGAGATCCGAAAGACGATCCTGTTTTAGCTTGTGCGTTAAAAGTGAAGGCTGACTATATTGTCTCCAAAGACGACCATCTAAAAGATTTAAAGGAATATCGAGGAATCAGAATTGTATCAAGCCAGGAATTTTTAGAACTTCTGAAATAATCATTAAGGCAAAGCTGCTGGGGTCAGCCCTTGACAATGGACAAAACTGAAATCAGTAGAAAAGGGGAACGGTTTTTATTTTTTGCAGCCAATTGTTAATAACCAGATCCTTTGGTTAGGTGACGAAAAATTTATTTAATACTTTCTGAAATTGGTGTAGAATTGAAATTAGAATACAGGAGGTTTGATATGACCAAAAAAGAACTTCTTTCAAGAATTTCGATCGATCCGAATATTTGTTTCGGTAAGCCATGTATTCGCGGACACCGTATATGGGTCTCCCTGATCCTTGACTTCCTTGCCAGCGGGATGACCACTCAAGAGATTCTTCAGCAGTATCCAGATTTAGAAGAAGCGGACATTCTTGCCTGTATCGCCTATGGGGCAGAGATGGCACGCGAGCGCTATGTTGAAATTCCACATGAGGCCGAAACATGAAGTTGAAGCTGGATGAGAACCTGGGGTCTCGTGGTGCAGAACTATTCCATCAGGCAGGTCATGACGTGTATACTGTCGCAGAACAGGGTTTCTGTTCCGCAACAGACAGAAAACTATTGGAGGTTTGTCGAGCCGAGAAAAGGTGCCTTGTCACATTGGATCTCGAATTTGGGAATCCTTTGATTTTCAGGCCCGAAGATTATTCAGGTATTGCTGTCCTTCGTCTCCCTCACTCACCAAATCCAAATGACTTATTTGACGCCATAAGCACACTCATCGCTGGACTAACTCGAAAAAAAATCGAAGGCCAACTATGGATCATTCAGCGTGGGAGAATAAGAGAATATCAGCCCGAAGAGGGAGGGGAAGAAAAAAATGGGACCCGATGAGGAAGGGGGACGATTCTATTTTTAAGGGTGTTGCCTCCGTTCAATGTTTTGTTCGAAGATGGATACTCTCCATTTCCTTGTGTGTACATTCTTCGCACCAATATTCATTTCCTTTTGTTGAATAGCCATCATATCCCAGAGAGATAATTACGCCGCATCTCGCACACTTAGTAGGCAGGTAAGCGGGGGGATTTTCCAGTTTTTGGAAATTGAATTCATTTGTCCCATAAAAGACATACATCTCCGTTTCAAAAGAGTTCTTGCATTTCGGACAGTCCTTCCATTCGCCCGGGTGTTCTTCAGTATGGTGGTATCCACAGAGAGTATAACGTCTGTGATTTCTATAGCAGCTATTCGTTGCATAGGAGAACAGAACATATTTGCCTTCATCATCACAAATCCACTGACCACAACATTCTGTTTTCGTCAGTTTCTTTGTTTTCCCACATAGTCCGCACTTTGGCTTGCCATCAGCTTTTTTCTTTTTCAGTGTCCTGGATTTTGCTTTAGTAGCCATATTCTTCCTCTCTCCTCAACATAATTCTTTCTTACATAGTTATGAGGTAAAAGGAATATATATCGCACGTACCACAGTTGTCAATCTGAGGGATGGGAGAGAAAAAAGGAATACCATGAACTTGATTTGTTTGGCAATATATGGTATTAATAGACCAATATGAGAGCAAGTCTCATCTACCACGAGAAGAGGTATCTTGAAGATGGTTCCTTTCAAGAAATAAAGATATGGCAGGTTCCCAAAAGCAAAGATAGGCCACACGGACTTAAATATTCATTTGCCTACATCGTTAATGATGAAAGGGTAATAGGTTATGACAATTATAAGCACAAGATAGACCACAGACATTACCAAAATAAAGAATATCCTTATGAGTTCCAAGGATTGAAGAAGTTATGGCAAGACTTTATCCACGATATAGAACAGTTCAGGGAGGGCAACCCATGAGAGTCAGAGATATAAAAATATCTTTAAAGACCAATAAGGATCTCTTTAATGAGGTTAAAGAAGTATGGGGAAGGCTTGAAAAGGGAGAGCAGGTTAAGAAACACGAGGGAATCTCTTTTGAAAACATTGAGGCCATGCGAAAGATACTTTCTGAAGAGAGATTGAGGATATTAAAAACGATCAAAAAAGAGCATCCAAAATCGATCTACGAACTTGCGAAGTTTCTCAACAGAGACATCAAAAATACCTTTGACGATGTTAAGTTTCTCGCTCAAATAGGGCTAATCGAACTTAAGAAGACAAAGGAAGGCAGGGAGAAGACGGTTCCAAAAGTAAATTACGATAGAATTCTTCTTGAGATACCCGTATAAGATTCTTGCCAATTTCTCAATCCTGTAATTTTTCCATTGGGAACCCAGAGTGTTTCGAAAAAGTGATTTCATCCTCCTTTTGGTGATCTTTGCTTCGATGGGGGTGGGTATCGGACTTCCGGAATTTGGAAGGATCTTTGTCCCTTATCCTCTCACCTTCATGATGTTCCTATTGTTCTTCAGTTTTTTAAAGATCGATTTCCTTCAAGTCTTTCATGATATAAGAAAGAAAGCTTTCATTCTTTTCATCTTATGCTTTTTTAAACTATGCGTCATCCCTGTAGGTCTTTTCTTTCTCACCCAAGCCCTCTGGCCAGAATATGCTGTGCCTGTTTTACTTCTCTCCGGAATTTCCACAGGTGTGGTGGCACCTTTTATTTCTGGCCTTTTGGGGGCCTCTACTTTGCTCGTATTGATGATGGTGGTTGTCTCCTCCCTTTTATCCCCCTTTTCTCTTCCCGCCCTGGTCTCCCTCTTAGTAGGACGAACAATCGAAATCTCTTTTTTATTTATGGTAAAGATTTTAGCTATGGTCGTATTTCTACCTGCGGTGGCAGCCATTCTACTTCGCTATCTATTCCCTTCCTTTTTAGAAAAATTGGAGAAGGTCCAATTCCCAGTATCGTTATTCTTGTTTGCTTGCATTAATCTCGGTGTCTTCGCAAAATACTCATCCTTTTTTATAGAGACACCCTTGAAGGTAGCAGAGACCATCCTTGTAGCTTTTATTTTATCGGTCATCTATCATGTCGTAGGGTTTTCAGTCACTTGGAGAATGAAGAGGGAAGATCGATTAGCAGGAGCGATATCTTTTGCCTATATGAATAATGTATTGATCATCGCCTTCTCATCACAGTTTTTCGGTCCCCTTGCACCTGCTCTTGCAGCTCTGTATATGTTACCTTTTTTTACGATGATTGTTCCGGCGAGGATCGTTGGGCACCTTATGAAATGAGGCGACTCGTTCCCCAAGATAGAAATGAATAGACCTGTCGGTTGCATAAATTTCCCAGGGAGGTGGCATGTTAGGCAACGTTAAGGGGGATTTATTGATGAGGATCAAACAGGACGTTCACAAACACTCCAGGAACCCATTTCTTCTTCTGAGAGGCCTAAGATATAGAGGATATTTTTAAGGCGGGCTTGGCCCAGACTCATATTAGCTGCCCGCATGAGTCTTTCCTTCGCATTATAAGCAATGCCCAAGCCAGCTTGGCCTAACATCAAAACGTCATTGGCTCCATCGCCAATGGCGACGGTCTGATCTAAAAGCACTCCTTCACGGCTTGCGACCATGTGGACGATCTTTGCCTTATAAGTATTGTCCACAATCTTTCCCAATACTTTACCGGTCAGGGCTCCATTCTTAATTTCCAGTTGATTCGCATAGGAAAAATCTAAACCCAATTTCTCCCTCAGGAAGTCAGAAAAATAATCGAATCCCCCACTCACCAAACCCAGCTTATAGCCCAGTCGCTTGAGTGTCTCCACTAAATCTTCGGCTCCCTCGGAGAGTTTCATCTCATTGCGAATCTTCTCTAACTCTTCCACCTTCAATCCCTTGAGGAGTGCCACACGCTGGACCAGGGCCTCTTCAAAATCGATATCCCCCCTCCTCGCCTTCTCCGTAATTCTTGCAACCTCCTTAAAGACCCCGGCCCTTTGGGCCATCTCATCAATGATCTCCATATCCACCAGGGTGCTGTCCATGTCGAAAAAGACGAGGCGTTTGTTTTTCCGGTAAGCCTCCATCTTCTGGAGGGCGAGATCAATATTGAGTTCATGACTTTTGGCGAGTACCTTTGCCTTCAACCGGCCGAGGTTCATGACCTCATTCACATTGATGGTCAATTCCACACAACTTGCACAGTGACGGGTGAGATTGCTGATCATTTCGATATTGGCGTTTTCTTCTGCCAGGATATTTGAAAGCTCCGCCAAAGCTCGGGTATCCCCAAAATAAGTCAGGATGAAAAGGTTCTTGCTATTTCTGGCTTTCATCTCTTTCTCAGAGAAGAGTCTGAAGTTAAGCGTTAAGCGAAGTCGGCTGGCCTCAAAGAGAAGGTCTTTCAGAACACCATCCTTGGATTGCTTCGCTTCGCTCATGTCCAAAAGGAAAGAAAGACCGAGAAAATCTTGTAGAGAAGCCTGTTCGATATCCACAACCTCGACATGATTGTCCACGAGAATCTTACTGAAGGCGGAGGTGATTCCTGGCTGATCCGGGCCAGACACGGTCACCATCACAAAGTCTCTTTTCTCATCCATACCTGCATCCTTTTAATAAGGAACTGTTCTTCATTTTATCCAGGAACCCAAACCCTGTCAATCCAAAGTAGACATAGGCGCATGGTTTGCTGACAGATAAGTCACTATCAAGGCGCTGAAAAAATATTTTTTATCACCCTGAACCCTTCGTTTATTGTCATTCTGAAGGAGCATAGCGACTGAAGCTTGTCCTGAGCATGGCGAAGGAACTCCGAGATCCTTCACTTCGTTCAGGATGACACTTCGCGTCAGATTCTTCGCTCCGCTCAGAATGACAAATCCCCTGCCCCTTGTAATTTTTAGGAGCCTGTTAGACATAAGTACAATCTGACTCCCTCATTGCCGATATCCAAATCGCTCTTCAAAGATGGGCGCGACCAAATTGTCCACGGGTACATAATCATCGGTAAG
>Ga0315279_10006461_pt1 | contig 14800 bp, 15 predicted proteins | sample YL17G06_20_MG_FD_203694 | JGI IMG/M metagenome (GOLD analysis project Ga0315279, IMG submission 203694) | Sediment microbial communities from Yellowstone Lake, YNP, Wyoming, USA - YL17G06_20 | ecosystem: Environmental > Aquatic > Freshwater > Lake > Sediment | place: USA: Wyoming | collected... | reverse complement strand
CCATTAAATATAACCGCCCGCGAAGGAATTGCTACTGCTTTTTATGAAAATAAACAATGGGAAGAAGCTATCGAAGCTTATAACTACCTTCAAAAGATCCATCCGGATGACCAAAAAATAAAATTAAGGATCATTGATTCTCAATTCAATTTAGCTGTAAATGATGAAAAAAAATCACTTTTTAAAGATGCGTCCAAGGGTTTTAAAGAGGTATTAAATTTAAATCCTAATTATCCTTCAGCCAAAAAAAGATATTATTTGTCTTATGCTAAATATTTATTTTATTCAACTTATTTTAGAGTAATATTTTTATTAATAATTATAGTGATATTTTTTATAATAGTATTACCAAAAATAAAAAAGAAAAAAACCAGTCGACATTTTAAAATAGAATAAATAATAAATATTGTGTATTAAATTTGATAATTTTTAAAAGAGTAGGGGAGGAAATTTTATGGATAAGTCAGAAGTAAGGAAACCTGCCGTTGCAGGTAGTTTTTATAATGCTAATTTAAAATCTTTAAAGAAACAGATTGAAAATTGTTTTTTACACAAAATAGGGCCAGGCAAGATTCCTACAGTAAATTTCCAAGGAGAGAAAAATATTATTGGTTTAATTAGCCCACATGCGGGTTATATGTATTCAGGACCTGTTGCAGCTAATGGATTTTATAAAATTGCTTTAGATGGTAGGCCTGATACAATTATTATAATAGGTCCTAACCATCGTGGTTTTGGAGAAGATATTTCTATTATGGTTGAAGGAAACTGGGAAACACCTTTAGGTGAATTAGAAATTGATGCAAATATTGCAGAAAGCATTTTAAAAAACTCTAAAATAATTAAAATTGATAAAAAAGCCCATCAATTTGAACATTCTATAGAAGTTCAATTACCATTTATTCAATATATTTTTGGTGAAAAGGTTAAATTTGTTCCCATTTGTATGATTCATCAGGATATTAATACAGATATAGAAATTGCTAAATCAATTTGTGCTTCAATAATTAATAAAAATGTTTTAATCATTGCTAGTTCGGACTTTACCCATTATGAAACACAAGAATACGCAACAAATATAGATAAGCAAGCGATAAATGCTATTCTAGATTTTGATCCTAAAAAATTATATGATATGATTTACCAACAGAATTTAACTATGTGTGGCCCTGGTCCAATTACTGTAATGCTTATTGCTTGTAAAACACTAGGTGCAAAAAAAGCTGAATTGACTAAATATTCTACTTCAGGAGATATTTCTGGTAGATATGATCAAGTAGTTGGTTATGCTTCTATAATCATCCGAAAATGACATGTATTGATTATTATAATATCACTATTTTGTCATTGCGAGCTCCGATTTATCGGAGCGTGGCAATCTCGGTATTGAGATTGCTTCATCACTTATATGCTAAATATATTGAGGAATAATAATATGATAGAAAAATATAGTTTTGGACAAATTTTAATTAGTGGGAAAAAATATAATTCAGATCTTATTATTTTTGCGGATCATATTTATGATAATTGGTGGAGGAAGGAAGGGCATAATCTTTGTATTGATGATATAAAGGAAATAATAAATAAAAAACCAGACATTTTAATTATTGGAACTGGATTTTATGGTTTAATGAAAGTATCAGAAGATTTAATAAAATATATAAAATCAGCAGGAATTGAACAAATAGTCATTAAAAAGACAAGAGGTGCATGTGAGGAGTATAATAAACTTTATAAAAATAAAAATATAATTGCTGCTTTTCATTTAACCTGCTAACCTTTCACCAACCTGTACGTGTTTTTTCATTTAAATACCTCCTAACCCCCTGTGCTCTAGCATTGCAGGGGGTTATTTTTTTATAAATAAGTTTTTTGAAAAAGAGGGTTTTTAAAAGATTTGTAGTAATATTAATTTAGAAGAAATCTAGAATTATTATATGATTATTTTATAATAATGAAGGATAGATTCCTTTTTAATTAATTAGTTATGTCAAATGTTGAAATCAGAAGACCTTATTAATTTTCCAAAAGAGGAGTTGAAATGAGGTTGAAGATTTTAGTTTTAATTTTAGTAGCAATGCTGTTAATTTATACTTTTAATGTCACTTTATTTGCAGAAAATACTGTTAGTGAATTAGATATTGACTATGCGGTAATTAGAATATTAAATCCAAAACTTAAAGCAATAAATAGTGATTCTCCTGTATATAGAGCTGGTTGTCCATTGGGTAGTGGATTTTTAATAAATTGGAAGAATGATTTATTTATAGTTACAGCTCGCCATGTTGCAGAAGCTGACAATGATTTATTGGGTGTTGTTAGGGTAAAGAATAAGAAAAATAATTGTATTGAAAGATATAAGATAAAATTACCAAAAGATTATTGGATTTTTCATCCTGAAGAGGGAAATAATAATACACATTATGTGGATGTTGCAATAATGAAAATAAATTGGTTAGAAGGTTTTGAGATTAAGACTTTTGATTATAATGAAGATTTTTTAGATGAAAAAATATTAAACAACATTTTAATCAATAGAGGCATAGAAAAATCTTATATACTAATTGCATATTGTTGGACTTCAGATATAGGAGAGGCACAACTGGACCCTTCAAGACCTCTACCAGCCTTTGCTGATTTGTCTATGAAAGTTAATAAATTATCATTAAAAAAGGATAATATCATTATTAATTTTGAAGAAAAAGCTATTTTTTGTAAAGGTGATATATATCATGGTAATAGTGGAGCACCAGTTATAGATATGATGCCTTGGGATAAGCCAAAGCGTAAACTATTAGGATTAGTAATTGCCACTGATATAGATAATTTTGTTAATTGGAAGGGTAATAAGCCCTTAGGTTTAATTGTAATTGAACCAATAACTAGGATTAAAGAAGTGTTATCCTTCGCAAAAAATTATCCAAATAATTTTAAAGATGATAACTGGAATCTTTTATATAAGTGATAAATAATGTAAATAAAAAATAATTTTAAAGATAAAATAACCGCTCTTTAGGGTTTTGCTAGAGGCCTTTTTATTTTAAAAGAGGGTTTTTAAAAGATTTGTCGTATAATAAATATAGAAAGTTTTAAAAAGTTAGGTTGGAGAATAATTAAGATAATATTAAAATATCAAGTTTTTTATTTGTAAACAGAAATTTTTCAAATATTTCATCTTAATTATCAAAAAGGAGGAAAGTTAAATGCTTACAAAACTTCGTATAAAAAATTTTAAATGTCTACAGGATACGGGAGATTTGGAGATTCGTCCCTTAACATTCCTGGTAGGCCCGAATTCGTCGGGTAAAAGTAGTCTTTTACAAATGCTACTTATATTGCGGCAAACGGTTGATAGTACAGATATTAATAATCCCTTATCGACTAGTAATGGATGGATTAAGATGGGTGCTTATCCTGAGTTTATATATAAACATGAAATTAATAGAAACTTAGAGGTAAACCTAGAATTTACCGAATATATAATTAGCAAAAAGGGGAAAAATAAGAAACCAAGAAAAATCTTGCTTAACTCAACTTTTTGTTATAATCGTAAAACCACTCAAATTAAACTTAAAGAAAGAGAAATTAAATTAGACAACAGTGCTTGCGAGCGAATTTTTCGCGACCAAAAAAGAAAGAAATATTCCATGACTCTCTCATTTTTAGAAAATGAAAAACCAAAAGAATGGCATCGTACTAATGTAAGCCCAATAAAATTCTATAATTTTTCTTTTTCTCTTAAACGAGGAGAAAAATTAGAAAATCTGAAAAAAGTCCTTCCTTCTCAGGAAATTCTCTTCCGCCTTGGGAATATTATAGAAAATGAGTTTCGTAAACTTATCTATTTAGGACCACTTCGCGAATTTCCAAAACGCTTCTATGTAACTAGTGGACAAGCTCCTCAAGATGTAGGAATAAGAGGGGAACGTGCAGTAGATGTACTTTGGTTTTCCCATAGAAGTGGTAGTAAAAGAATGCTTAAGATTGAAGAAAAGACCCGAAATTGGCTCAAGAAGTTTAATATTGCCAATAATATACGATTAGATCACTTAGGAAAAGGAAACTATTATAGAATTATAATTATTGACCCAGTAACTGAAGTAGAAACAAATCTTGCAGATATTGGCTTTGGTGCTTCCCAAACAATACCAATTATTATTGAAAGTTTTTATGCCTCTCCAGATAGTATTATTTTAATAGAACAGCCTGAAATTCATTTACATCCAAAAGCTCAGTCAATTCTTGGAGATTTGTTTATAAATTCTATCAACGAGGAACGCCGTACTTTTATTATTGAGACACATAGTGAACATATTTTGAATCGTGTTCGTCGTCGAATAGCAGAAGGAAAAATAAAAAAAGAAGATGTAATAATTTATTATTTTGAAAACACTTTTGATGGTACAAATATTCAAGAAGTAAAATTGAATGAAAAAGGACAGTATTATAAATTCCCTGAAGGATTCTTTGAAGAAGCTTATAATGAGGCCGTTGAACATTTAGAAGCTTTATAAATGTGGGGGACTAATTAGTATGAATAGAGTTTGGACAGTGGATACTTGTGTGCTTTATGATTTTGTAGCTGGAAGTTGTGATGCATTTTATTTTCTTCATGGAATAACAATAAAAAACGATAAAGTTGCGTTAGATCAAGAAAAGTATATTGAGACAGAATATCAGATCTGCATTAAAAAAATTAGATCTGAGAATAAATTTGTTCGTGAATTTATATTGAAATGGTTTACACCTATTGTCTCAAGATGTTTTATAAAATACTGCGGAGATTTAGATATTAGGCACAAAAAAGCATTAAAAAAACTAAACTTCCACGGTAAAGACCTGCCATTTGTTGCTGTTTGCAAACAAACAAAAGATAAAAATTTAGTTAGTAAAGACTCGGGCTATAACAATAAAGTTAAAGAATATTTGCTAGAAAAGATGGAAGTCCATGTTCTATCAATTCAAGATTCTATAAATTTATGCAAATAATACCCTAATCAACCAAAAGGGCAGGGGAGGAGAAACTGCTCAAAACGATTAATAAATACTATAAACAAAAATATTTTTTTAAAAGAAGGTATTTTGAAATTTATTTAGTATAATTTACAATAGGTGAAGAATAATTTAAATAATATGAAGGTTTAATTATTTGTTTAATATGTTTAAAGTTATATTTAATTTTTATAAAAAAAATAAACTTGGATTTATCGGAATTATCGGAATTATTTTTACAATTATATCTGTTGGTTTCACTCTTTATTATAGGTTTTATACTCCACAACCAGAAATATCATATACAATTTTATCTGATTCCAATGTAGTGGATTTACATAAACCATTAAAGGATTTAAAGATATTGTTTCGGGATGAAGATATTCAAAAGAATAATATGAACCTTAAGATATATTCGCTAAAGATAAGTAACTCGGGAAAGAAAAATATTTTAGAAACACATTATGCTTCAGATGAAAATTGGGGAATTAAAATAACAGATGGGAGAATAATTGAAAGTAGACTGGTTGAAAGTAACTCTGATTATTTAAAGAGAAATTTAAATCCAAAAATAGTAGATGATAAAACTATTAATTTCAAAAAGGTCATTTTTGACAAGAATGATTATTTTACGTTAGAAGTTCTTGTTCTTCATCCAAGAGATAGTGATATTAATTTAATACCTTTTGGAAAGATTTCTGGAGTTAGTAATAATCATACTTTTAAAAAATTAGATACGACAAGGGGAGGAATGTTTCAAAATCTTTTAACTGATTATGGTGTTTACATATTCACTATTTTTATATTTATCTTAGCAACAATTATTTTGACAAATAAAATAGGAGAAAGTAAAAGATATTTGAAAATATTGAATACACAAATAGATTTGATTTCAGGAGTGTTATCAACATATACCAGTCAATCAAAAGAATCTATGTTTATGTTAATAGATTTATTTAGAAATGATAAAATAAAGGAAGTATTAAAAAATAACCCTGAATTGCTTAAAAAATTTGAAGATTGTATTAGTACAATAGAACTTTCAATTAATAAAAGACAGGAAATTGAGAAAAAAATATTAAAAAAACAATAAAAAATCCATCTATAATTTTAAGTCTAATGTTAACTAAGGAAAGGAAAATGGAAAATACTTTATATTATGGTGACAACTTAGACATCTTAAGGGAATATATCGAAGATAATAGTATTGACTTAATTTATCTTGATCCTCCTTTTAGTAGCAATAAAGATTATAACATCTTATTTGGCGAAAAAAATGGAACTCAGTCTCCAGCTCAAATAAAAGTATTTCAGGATACCTGGCATTGGGACAGAAAGGCAGAAGAAACTTATAGAGAAATAGTAGAAAATTTACCTAAAAATGTCGCTGATTTGATTAAAGCTTTAAGAAGTTTTTTAGGTGAAAATGATATGATGGCTTATTTGGTAATGATGGCCATAAGGCTCCAAGAGTTACATAGAATTTTAAAGCCTATTGGATCTATTTATTTACATTGTGATCCTACTGCAAGCCATTATTTAAAACTTTTAATGGATGCGATTTTTGGAATAAAGGGTTTTAGAAATGAAATAATTTGGAATTATGGCAGGGGAGCCGGTAATATAAAACACGCACTTCCAAAAGGACATGAAACAATTCTGTTTTATAGTAAAGATACTAAAGCATATTGGAACTCACCGTTAAAACCTTACTCAGAAAAATTACTCAAATCTTTAAAGAAAGACGAGAAGGGTTATTACTATAAAAGAGGTCAGAGAACAGGTAGAAGAAAAATTTCTAATTGGGAAAAGGAATCAAAAATAGGATTAAAAACTTATGTTGATTTGGAAAAAGGGGGAACAAAATGTACTGACGTTTGGGATGATTTGGGAGGATATCCTACAAGAAAAGAAAGCCTCGGCTATCCTACCCAAAAACCAGAAGCCCTTTTGGAGCGAATAATTAAAGCAAGTAGTAATGAAGGAGATATCATATTAGATCCTTTTTGCGGTTGTGGAACAACAATAACAGTAGCTGAAAAATTAAAAAGGAAATGGATAGGGATAGATATTACTCATCTAGCTGTAACTTTAATGAAACATAGATTAGAAAATTCTTTTGGTAATAATATAAACTATAAAGTGGTTGGTGAACCAGTAGACTTAAAGGGAGCAGAAGAATTAGCAAGAGAAGACCCTTATCAGTTTCAATGGTGGACATTAGGTTTAGTTGGAGCAAGGCCTACTGAATCAGAAAAGATAAAAGGTGCTGATAAGGGGATAGACGGCTGTATCTATTTTCACGATGACCCTAAAATGATTAAAACTAAAGCAATTATAATCCAGGTTAAATGTGGGCATATAAATAGAGGAATGATAGATGCTTTAAAAGGTGTTGTAGAAAGAGAAGAGGCTCAAATTGGAGTATTTATTGCTTTACAAAAACCGACTAAACCAATGCAAAAAGAAGCCTTATCGGCAGGATTTTATGAATCTCCTTCAGGCAAACCTTATCCCAAGATCCAAATCCTAACTATAGAAGATTTAATTAGTGGTAATAAAAATATTGAACGTCCTCCTAAAGTAGCTATTAACGATGTAACTTTTAAGAAGGCCAAAAGACATATTTATAACAAAGGTGAACAAGGAAAACTATTATAATAAGAATAATTAAAAATATCTTAGAAAGTTTTTATCTATGCAAATAATAACCCTAATCAACCAAAAGGGCAGGGGAGATAAAACTATCCACAAAGGATTAATAAATAATACAAATTTTTTTAATCTTTGATATATTTTATAAGCCTATACTTATATAAAAAAATAATTAAAATTGATATATCTGGGAAGATTAAAAACTAAAAGGATTCTCAAATAATTCATTTTTTTTAATAAGGTAATTAATAATGCCATTTAGTCAACTGAAAGAAGAAGAAAAAAGAAGTATATGTAAAAAAGAGATTGAAACTTTGGAAATTTGGTTAAGACGTTTAGTTCATGAATCATTAAGCAAGGAATATGGAAACAAGTATTTAGAATATAAAGATAAAGATAATAATTATTTGATAAATACAGAGATTAGGGAAAAAGTAAAATCTTTAATTAAGCAAGAACCAGAAAGATTTCCAAGAGATATAGATGCATTTTTCTTACCTGATTTAATATATATAATCTGCAGAAATGACCTTTATAATAAGTTCTTTAAAGATCCATTTTTAAAGGCTTTTCCTGATGGAAGTAACGAAACAAGAACTTTTTTAAAACGCTTAGAATATCCTAGAAATGCTCTTTATCATGCAAATCCAATTTCCGATAGACATGCCGAACAAGTTATATGTTATTGTCATGATATTATTGATTCTTTAAAGGAGTATTATTTTAAAATGGGTACAGAACGTGAATATAATGTTCCTAGAATAATAAAGGTAACTGATTCTTTTGGTAATACGATTCATTCAAATGAAATGGGTGAAAATGCAATCTTTTCTTGGTTTTTAGACAATAATCAAAAAAATTATTTACATCCTGGAGATAATCTAACAGAAGAGGTTGAAGTTGATCCAAGTTTTGATCCTTCTTTATATACTATTGAATGGTGCATTGACCATAAAGCTGTTAATGAATATCATAATAAGAGAAAAATATCATTTGACATAGAAGTAAAACACGTAGGTCAAAATTTTTATATAGAATGTTTCATAATTTCAAACAAAAAATGGCATAAGGTTAATAATTGGGATGATCTTATTAAAATATACTATAAAGTTTTACCTCCATTAAATGATCATTAGATAAGAAAATTAATCTCAAAAGATGAAAGTTGTTATAAAATTAACGATTTTTTAAATGACTGGGTAGAAGTTAATTAAATAAAATATAAAAATAATTTCCAAAACCCCCTGCATTAAAAGAGCAAGAGATTTTTCATCTGATCCTAAAAAATAAACCTTCAAATTTCGCATATAAGGGGGGTATTTTACCCTTTCACGTATAATCATAAGCGACCCCTCAAAATTTCTTACCACAAGCGATATATGAGCATCTTCAAAAATCAAGCAAACCCTTTATATATAAGGGTTATAACGATTTTAGGTAAAAAATCATCAAAAAAATTTAATTCCCAGTATATAATTATATGAAAAAAGGTCAAGAAAGATAAAATAAATCATCTTTAATGTTAAAAAATACCTGACAAATAATATTACAAAATGGTAAAATATTTTTGGGGGTTAGTTCCCCAAAAAACCTCATAAAAGAAAAAGGAGGATAGACAATTTTTTTAATAATTGTCCACGTAACATGAATGAATATCGACCTAAGCAAATTAAGAGAACTAAGAGAAAAAGCTGGTTTGACTAGAAGAGATCTTGCCGATAAAATTGGTTGCCGGGAACACACCATTATTAGATGGGAAAATGGAGAGATCAAGAAACCATTATCACTATATCGGAAACAATTAGAAAAGTTTTTTTCGGAAATGTTAATGAAATAAAAAATACCTTTAAATGCTTGAAGGTTACTTTTTAATTATTTACTATTTACTTTACATAAGATATATTATAGGACGTTGTAAATTTATAAAAATAAGATAAAATTCTCCAGATACCCTCTTTTTATTAACATTTTATTCCTTTTATATTGGCATGTCATTCCCGTTACCTATTTGTCATTTCCGTGAAAACGGGAATCCATCTTTTGTATTTCTTTTTGTATTTTCTTCCTCTCTCTGTCATTGCGAACTTTCGAAGAAAGTGTGGCAATCTCATTATTCCTTTATATCTTTCATCTTTTTGCATTTGTATTATTTTTTCCCACACTTATAGCTCGCACTATAACTATACGCTATCCTATACGCTAATTTGCATTTTCCTAATAACGACTATTCGCTATTCACTAATAACTTATTTATTTACACTATATTTATGTTATTCCTGCTCTCTTTATGTCATTCCCGCTTCCATTTGTCATTCCCATTTCATTTATGTCAGTCCAGCGAAAGCGGAAATCCATCCAACTGTCATTGCGAGCACCGCTTTGGGTGCGTGGCAATCTCATTTTCCTCTATATTTCAATATTTTACGTTTTTTCGATACAAATTCTATAAAAAAACTATATTTTTTATAAATATTTACTATATTTTATTATTTAATAATTATTCACACAAAACGCTGTAACCATTATAAACAAAGGGTTTGCGTGATTTTTGAAGATGCACCAGCACTGCGTATATGAATAAATTTTGAGGGATCGCTTATGATTGTACGTGGAGGGGTAAAAGCCCCCCCTTAAATGAGAAATTTGAAGGTCTGATTTTTATAGTTTCAATAAAAAAACATGTTTTATATTATATTATAAAAATAAATAAGGTCTATTCTTCTAAGATAGAGAAAAATAATCTACACCTGTTAATTTTCTTATATAAAGTAACATCCCAAAAATTATACGATTAAAATAATATAAATATGATTGTATTTGTTCATCAGAAAGTTCAATTATTTTTTCTGAATGAACAATAACATTTCTTTTATCATTAATCTCTTGCCATAATTCTTTCCCATCTAATTTCCATAAGTCATTCCAAAACTCTTTATTATTTAATTTTCCTAGATTATTATGTTCAGCAACTATTAAATTTTTATATAAATACCCTTTTTTCTCTTTTAGGCTTAGTCTTTCAAAATATATAATCTCTTGTTCAGTAACATATTGAGGTATTGAATTAATATTTTCTGGTTTTAAAATCTCTCTGACTTTTATCTTGTTGTTACTTTCTTTTAGCATTGCTGGAAAATTATTTAAATATATTCTTACTATATTGCCTAAAAAAATTTCTAATATAGAAAAAGCGGATATGAGTATTTGTTGCCTCAAAGTATAAATACCTTGATTGATATTTTCATCTATACTTAATTCAATAGTGTTTATTAAAATACTTTCATTATATTGTTTATCAATTATAATATTTGGATAAGACTTTATTAAGTTAAGCATATTTTTTAATTCTTTTTCTTTTATTTTATTTCTTATTTCTTCTTTTGTAAAAATAGTCTTACAATAACTATAAAAACTATTTAAGTTATTAATTTGGAAAAGATATTTTTTAAGATTAATTACTTCCATATATAAAATATAATTCCATCTTCAATAAAAATTTAAAAAAATAACTTTATTTATACAGAATTACTAAACTATATTTACAATTTATTTAAAAATCCTTCTTTTATAGGAAATTTTTTAGAATAAACTTAATATATTTCTATTATTTCTTAATTGGTAGTAGTTCCTTAGTTATCTCATTAATTAATTCTTGATATCTCTCTTGGCTGTATTTATTATTCCATAGATTATCAAATTGATCTTGATATTTTTTAACTATATTGTTATCTTCTATTACTAATAGATTTTCATCATTTTTTCCACCTGCATAAGCAGTCCAATTGTATGAGCCGGTAATAACTATTTTATTATCTATAACTGCGAATTTTTATTATGCATCAAATTTTTGTTAGAGCTTATCCTTATATTCCCTATACCATTATTTATTAAATAATAAAACTTACTTGTTTTTATATTAGCTTGCGAATAATCTAAATATATTTTGATATCCACTCCTCTATCTTTAGCTCTAATTATTGCATCAGCTATTTTTCTTTCAGTAAAACAATACATCGCAATATTAATCGATTCTTTTGCATTGTCTATATTTTTGATAATTATGGATTCTGGATCATCATAAAGAGAGAAATAGACTTCTATATTAGCATGGACATTTAAAGAAAAAAAATAATATACCAATAATCAATAGGATGATAAAGTTAAGTTTAGTTTGTTTTTTACAAACAAAAATATTCATCATCAATCTCTTTCAATTTAAAGTAGTTTTTCCTTCCCTACCCTTTTGGTTGATTAGGGTTATTTTTTGTATGAATTCTTTTACTCATTTGAAACTATTTTCTATTTTATTTAATTTTAATTCAACATTATTCCAAAATAAAAAAGCTAATTTCTTTAATAGATGAACTTGCCAATAGATCAATTATTTCTTTTTGTGTTCCTGCATTACCTTGTTTACAGACTTATTTCCAAACTTCACTTTTGCAACAATGCGGTGATATTTGTCACGAGCATAGGATTTTTTCTTTTATCTTTCAAAAATGTATCACCATCAATAATCTTTCATTTAATTTTAGTTTTACAGTTAGGACAAACGTCTGTGCCAATGAGCAATCCTATATATGTATTACAGTTAGGACAGAAAAAATTAGAATATATCCCTGGTCCAATTTTTACTGCCATAGCACTATTTACAATTGAAGAAGCAGTGCTACTGGCTGTTGAGGGAGATATTCCATTAATCATTTCATCTGATATATTTTTTAACATTTCTTTTAATTCTTGAATATCTTTTTGTTGGTCATATTGACCATCTTGAATATGTTCTAATTTTAAATTTACTTCATTGAATTGATTAAGGTCTTGTTTTGAATATTTTTTTTCAATTATTTTGTACCACCAATCTCTCATTTGTCGTATCTCTTTACGCTTTGAGGGATTATCGCCAAATTGGTCATGGCAATTTTGACATAAGGGAGCCGCATTTTCGAAATCATTAGTCCCACCATTTTTCTCAGGAATAATATGATGAACATCAATTCCAATATTATTGAGACATCTGCAACAACGAAATGCCGCTTTCTCTTTAACTTCTATTTTTATTTTTTCAGAAAAGGCCATATTTACCTCCAAATTATTAATTTTATAGGAAATTAAGGATATTAGCAAAGTCTTTCTTATTAAAAAAGAGTTCCTATTCGTATTTTCTCTAGAGGTGATATGATAAACTAGTCCTGAAAATTCTATACATAATGGTTTAGTCATATTATTATAATATAGTGTAATTTTTGCTATATTATAAGATTTGACTCTCGTTGCTATTTTTTAATCACTTAGAAGCAGTTTTTCCTCCCCTGCCCTTTTGGTTGATTAAGCCGATTATTTATATGAATTTATCCGTTTATATGACCTCATTATTTCTTCTAAAACTTTTCTTTTTTCTTTTGTAACTATCGCATACACACTGTTATATGATGTATACTTTTCTTTTTTTCCGACAATAGCCGGGACACTTTTCTATCTTTTGGCTTTTTGAAACCTCAAAAATAAATGAATGTATGGAAAAAGTTCGGTTACTATTCCCATGCCTAAGACAATGATACCGATGAAGAATGTTGCCCAAGTTCGAACGGTAATTCCTATAATTAATCCTACTATTGAGAGTATTCCTCCGAATATCATAACAGTAATACCAAGAGCGACAATTTCTTTCCAAAGTCGCTCAAGCGTAGTGCCACGAATAGTAAAGGGTGGAACTAAAAACACTGCATATAAAGCACCAAGAATCTGTAAGACGGGAATGGAAAGTCTGCTTGGCATTGTTCTTTCAGCAAAGACCTCCACTCCAAGAATTGCAAGAATAAAGCTTAGAATTGCTAATAAGATAATTATCATAAAAAGAATTGTAGCAACTTTCGTTTGTTTGGTTGGTGCGAGCATCCCGACAGAGAATACAAATAAAAAACTAAAAACAAATGCACTCACACCATCTAAAAGTGTTTGATTCTGAAATCCAATCTTAATAAGTAATAAACCTAACAGCAGGTTGATAACAATAGCAATCAAAACAGCTGCTGGTAGGAATATTAGCCAGCGGAAAGCATTTGGTTTATTTTTGATCTCGGTTTGATTTTGATTGTCCATAAATTTCTAACTTAATTAGTTTATTAAAACGGTATTTGATTTTCCCGATATTGAAAACCTACTGTTAGACGATGCATAATATCATTTCATTGGCTCCTTTCCTGCTTCTTTTAGCTTCTGGTCTAAAGCTGCTCTCTTCTTTTTTACGACAGCAGGAAGGACAAAGTAAAAGTCAAAGAGAGCTTCAAGAACATCTAAGTTCCATTCAGCTTCCATTGGTTCAACCGGCAAGATTTCACCACTTTTTTCACTTTTAAGGGGGTGTGCAGCAAATTACCAATATTTCGCACTGCATCAATTGCATCAACAATATAAGAGGGTAAATTCCCACTATCTATAACTTGTTGGATTTCGTTGTAAAGATTACCGGGTTTAACTTTAGCTACTTCTCGAAGGATATTTTGTAAACATCTTTTGCTTAAAGCGGCAGAGGCTTTTGGGCTATCAGAAATAACGAGACAAGCTTCAATATAATCCTCCGCAAATTTCTTAGTGACTTCGGATGCCCAAACAGGACAGTATATAGAACTTTTCAAATAATATTTGATATGTCAAATTATGATAAAAAATTATAAATATTTTTTATTAAATAATTTGCTTTAATAGTGTATCATAAGTTCGTATGGCACTCAAGTCCTATCAAAAAATATAATTCAGTAATTCTCACTATTTTTTGGAGTATTTTTTTGTTTATTAATATTATATTAATTCCAGTAATTTTTATACTTATCTTTAGGTTCAAATCCTACCCGGCTCAGGATAGATTGGTAAGAACTAGCTATAACCTTAAATGAAGCTATTCAGCTTACTATATCAAACCCACCTATACTTCCAGAGCTTTACAGATAAAAAACTATTAGGGTATATGAATATAACAGATAAGGTGTAGAATTAATTAGAGATACGAGGAAAATTAAGGTGTTCATATTATTTTATAAGTATTTCATCCAATATTCTACACTATATTTATGATCTTCAATTATTTTATTTCCGCTTACCTCGCATCCATGAATAAATTCAAAAATCAGATTAATAGTATGATCAGAATTAT
>Ga0315279_10006460_pt1 | contig 14803 bp, 13 predicted proteins | sample YL17G06_20_MG_FD_203694 | JGI IMG/M metagenome (GOLD analysis project Ga0315279, IMG submission 203694) | Sediment microbial communities from Yellowstone Lake, YNP, Wyoming, USA - YL17G06_20 | ecosystem: Environmental > Aquatic > Freshwater > Lake > Sediment | place: USA: Wyoming | collected... | reverse complement strand
GCAGTATCGAGTCTGCCCTGGCTCCCACGTCGGCCACGGAGCAAAGGCTACGGTGTGGCTGTCGTGTGGCCCCCTCATCAGTGTACTGCGAACTGTCGCTTCCACAAGATTCATAATACTAGGAGCATGTCATGTCGAAACAAGAGTGGTTGGAGCAACTGGCGTTCAAGCGCGAAGAGTTGCTGATGTCGGTGGAGGGCTTGAGCCAGGCAGGATGGACAACGGGCGAGGTGCTGCCCGGCTGGATGGCTAAAGACGTGCTGGCACACGTTGCAGCCTGGGAGACGCGCGTGGCGACGTACCTGCCCGATTTGCTGGCCGACTCGGTAGGCCGCCGTCCCAATGGCGGCCTTGTCGGCGTCGAGGCAGATGCCTTCAGCGCCGAGCAGGTGGCGCTGCGTCGAGAGCGCGCGCCACGTGAGTTGCTGCAAGAGCTGGCCGATTCACGCCGCCACATCTTGGAAACTTTGACGACTGCCAACGACGACGACTTGACCCAGCCTCACGCCGTGCCCTGGGGCCAGGTCACGATCGAACGCTGGGCACTGCAAGAGATTTACGAGCACGACGGCGAGCACGCAGCGCAACTGCGTGCCTGGCGTGCGGAGCACCCCGAATCGGGCCGTTCCCTGTGGGATGTGCTCGTGGACGATATGGCTGCTCAACGCGCCGGGCTGTTGATGGCTTGCCTGGGACTGGACGCCAACACGCTCGTCTCCGTACCGGTGATGAGCGAGTGGACAGTCAAGGATATGTTGGCGCACGTGGCAGCCTGGGACGATATTCACGCCAATCGCGCCGAGCGGGCGCTGGCCGGGCGCGAGGCGGAAATCGTCGGCGTCGAGGTGGACGAGCGCAACGCGGAGCTTTTCGCCCAACGGCGCGGTTGGTCGCTTGAACAGGCTGTGCAAGCGACAATAGATTCGCGTCAGCATTTCCTGAAAATTGTGAACGCAGCCAACGCCGAACAACTGGTGCGGCCTATTCACCTGCCCTGGCAAGAGACCAGCGGTTGGGAATTTGCCCGATGGCGCGCACGGCACGATGCAGTCCATACTGAGCCGATACGTGCCTGGCGCGATGCAAATTCATCGCCATGTTCGCATGGCCCGCGTTCCGTGTTGCTGGCGGCGATGGACGCGGCGCGAAGCGATCTCTTGCGGCAGATTGACCGCATCCCCTTGAGCGAACGAGACACGCGTCACATCGTGGGCGATTGGACTTTGAAAGATATGTTGGGGCATATAGCGGATTGGGACTTGTTCGCTCTCAAAGCCTTGCGAGCTATGCGCGAGTTCCGCCCCCTGCCCTACGTGGCCGAGTCCGACGTTGACAAGGTCAATGCTCAACAGGTAGCTGCGCGGCGCGAACAGACGTGGGATCAAGCCTGGGCCGACTTGAAAAACATTCGGGCCCAGGTGATCAACGCATTGGCCGATTGGCACGACGAGCAATTGGCGCGCGCGGTGGACTATCCATCCGACTGGGGGCGCACGGCGTATGGCTGGTTTGTGAGCCAGACAGCCTGGCATGACCGTGAACACGCCGACGCGCTGCGGGCGCTATAGGATAGCGCCCTGAGCAAACTGAAACAAGCAGGCCGCTATCCCATAGCGGCTTGCTTTTGTGTTATAATCAAGCCGCACGGACGAACATTCACACCCAGCCAGGATGCAGGAGTTCGGTATGAGCTTTGCCAACGGGGAAAACGTCGGGCCGTACCGCATCATCACTCAACTCGGCAGCGGCGGGATGGCAACGGTCTACAAGGCGTACCACGCCGCGCTCGACCGCTACGTCGCCATCAAGGTGATGCACCAGGCGCTCAAACAAGACCCCAACTTTTTGGGCCGCTTCCAGCGCGAGGCCAAGATTGTCGCCCGCCTGGAGCATCCGCACATCGTCCCCGTGTATGACTTTAGCGAGCACGAGGGGCAGCCCTACCTGGTGATGCGCTTTGTCGAAGGCGAAACGCTCAAGAGCCGCATGCAGGCCGGTAAGCTGACGCTGACCCAGGTGATGGACATCATGCGCCCGGTGTGCCAGGCGCTGGACTATGCGCACAACCAGGGTGTGCTCCACCGCGACATCAAGCCGTCGAATATTTTGATCACGCCGCAGAACGGCGTGTTCCTCACCGACTTTGGCCTGGCCAAGATTGCTCAGACGGGCGAGTCCACGCTCAGCCAGGACATGATGGTGGGCACACCGCAGTACATTTCGCCCGAACAGGCACAGGGCCGCTCCGACCTCGACGCGCGCACGGATATTTATTCACTGGGCGTGGTGCTCTACGAACTGCTGGTGGGCCGTGTGCCGTTCCAGGCCGATACGCCCTACGCCGTCGTTCACGATCACATTTTTACGCCGCTGCCGATGCCGCGCAGTCTCAACCCGGCCTTGCCGGAGCCGTTCGAGCGGGTGCTGCTCAAGGCGCTGACCAAAGAGCGCGATGACCGCTATGCTTCGGTGAGCGATTTTCTCGCGGCGCTGGAAAAGGCATCGGCTGAGGCAGCCCAGGCCGCATCCACCGTCGCCGCGTCGGTCGAGCCGCCGAAAGCTGCGCCCACCGTGGTCGTGCCGGTCGAGAAACCTTCGCTGCCAGCCACTCCCGCTCCACGCAAATCGCGCCGCACCCTGTGGATTGCGCTCGGTGGCATTGGTTTGCTCTTGCCTTGTGTTATGGCTTTTCTGGTCGCAACCAGTCTGAGTGGCCGAGCGCAGTTACAGAGCGCGCGCAAGCTGCGCGATCAGGGGAAAGTAGTCCCAGCGTTAGCCGAGTATGAGGCAGCAGCAAAGGCCAACGCTCGGTTGTTGAGCGCGTATCGCGAGCCGGCGGAGATGCTGATGAATCGCGGGCAGCCCGGCGATTTCCTGCGCGCGGCTCAGTTGTGCGAACGCGGGTTGAGTGTTGCGCCGAATGACGCGCCGTTGCGAATGTGCGCGTCGAACGCCTGGCTCATCACGAATGATTTGGAAAAGGCAGCCCTACACCTGGACTGGCTAATCAGGAACAGACCTGGAGATGCGCCGCCACACGCCGGTATGGCGCTTGTCTTGCTGGGACGAGGCCAATTGGATGCAGCGGAAGATGAAGCAAGGAGAGCACTTGACCGGGACAAAGACTCGTCAGAAGGTCACCTGGCGCTCGCAGCGGTTTTGATGAAGAAAGGCCAACCCTTGTTGGCAAGAGAACAGTTCAGGATCGCGATGAATTCGCCCACGGCCCCTCCCTGGCTGAAGGAGCGGGTCCAGCAATTCATGAACGAACCGAGATAGCTTAATCATTTCGCGACTCTCCACACTTGCGAAGGTGAGCAACGCCCACCGGCGCAAGCGTGGCAACTTTCGGAGGAATCACATGAGGAAACCCATTATTGCCGGTAACTGGAAGATGAACAAGACGGTCGCAGAGACGCTGGAACTCGTCCGCGACATACGACAGTTGTTGGTCGAGGCGCCGGAGAATGTGGAGGTGGTGCTTTGCCCACCGTTCACGGCGCTGTGGGTGGCCAAGAACGGGCTGGGCCGCAGCCAGTTCAGCTTGGGCGCGCAAAACCTTTATCATGAACCGAAGGGCGCGTTCACGGGCGAGATCAGCCCGGTGATGCTCGCAGAATTGGTGACGTACGTCATCCTCGGCCACAGCGAGCGGCGACAATACTTTTCCGAGACGGACGAGTCCGTGAATCGCAAGGTCAAGGCTGCGCTGGCGAATGGCCTCAAGCCCATCGTGTGCGTGGGCGAGGTCCTGGCCGAATTCGAAGTGGGCAAGACGAACGAAGTCGTCGGGCGGCAGGTGCGCGGCGGGCTGGCGGGCCTGACGGCTGAGCAAATGCAGAACGTCGTCATCGCATACGAGCCGGTGTGGGCCATCGGCACGGGCAAGGCGGCCACGGGCGCGGGCGCGAACGCTGTCGTCGCGCAGGCGATTCGCGGGCCGTTGGCAGAAATGTTCGGCGCGGAAGTGGCGCAGGCGACGCGCGTGCAGTACGGCGGCAGCGTCACCCCGGCCAACATTGCCGAGTTCATGGCGCAGCCTGACCTGGACGGTGCGCTGGTGGGCGGGGCCAGCCTCAAGGCAGCGGATTTTGCCGAGATCGTGAAGCAGACGGCGATGGCTAAAGCGTAAAGTGTGGAGCGTAGAAAGTAGAGCGTGTTGCGTGTTGCGTGTTCCGTGATGCAGAATGGAATACGCAACACGCAACACGTTTTTGATGGAGCGCCCCCCATGGCCGAAAATGTCCTCAGCGACGTTGACGCGGACCGGTCAAGCCGTGCGCAACTGCGCCGGGTACTCGACGAGTATTTCAACGAGACCGAGTTGCGCAATCTCTGTTTCGACATGGGCATTGACTATGAGGGCCTGTCGAGCGGTGGCAAGGCGGACAAGGCGCGAGAGTTGATCGCGCATTGCGAGCGGCACGGACAGGCGGACGAACTGGAGTGCAGGTGCCGTGAGTTGCGTCCCACTGCTTCCTGGGTGGACAGACCTCAGCCTTCGGCGATCACGTTGCCGCGCCGCGCCGAGTTGCCGCATCAGCCGTACTTTTTTGGCCGCGAGGCGGAACTGGCCCGCATCGCCGATGCGCTCGATCCCGAATCGGCGGGCTGGGGCGTGCTGATTGACGGCGCGGGCGGCATCGGCAAGACGGCGCTCGCCATCCGCGCCGGGCATCTGGCCTCCGACGAATTCTTCCCCACCAAGATTTTCCTCTCCGCCAAGACGCGCGAACTCACTCCACACGGCGAGCAGAAACTAGAAGACTTTCAACTCCCCAACTATATGGCGCTGCTGGCCGAGCTGGCCCGCGAGTTGGGCGAAGACGAGATCGCCAAGGGTAACCCGAACGAGCGAGCCAAAGAGGTGCGCCGCGCTCTCGAAAGCCGCCAGGCGCTGATCGTCATTGACAACCTGGAGACGCTGGACGAGCAAGAGCGTGAGCGGTTGTTCCAGTTCCTGCGCCGACTGCCGCGCTCGTGCAAGACCATCGTCACCAGCCGCCGCCGCACCGACGTGGCCGCCGAGATCATCCGGCTCGACCGGCTGACGCCGGAAGCCGCGCACGCCCTCATCGCCAAGATCGGCGAACGCAATAGGCTTCTGGCCCACGCAACAGAAGCCGAACGACGACAGTTGTACGAGGTCGCTGGAGGCAACCCGCTGCTCATCGAATGGCTGGCCGGGCAGTTGGGGCGCGAAGGCAGCCGGTGCCGCACCGTTACGGATGCTTGTGCGTTCATGCAAGCCGCTCCGCCCGGTAACGACCCACTCGAATACATCTTTGGTGACTTGCTCGATACCTTTACCGAAGGCGAGACGCTCGTGTTGGCGGCGCTTTCGCATTTCACCCAACCGGCCAAGTCCAAGTGGATTGCCGAGATGACCAACTTGCCTCTATCTGCCGCGCAGACTGCGCTAGAAGATATGACAGACCGCGCGTTACTCACCGCTGACGCGCAGAACCAGACATTTTTCTTGTCCCCCCTGGCTGCCGTTTTCTTGCGCCGCAAACGTATAGAGGCCGTTGCCCAAACCGGCAACCGCCTGACTGACCGTGTCCTCGTGTTGGTGATTGAAAATAGATGGTACAAGTTTGATCGTTTCCCGGTGTTGGATGCAGAGTGGCCGGCGATTGCGGCTGCCTTGCCGTTGTTTCTGCAAGGCGACAATGCGCGCTTGCAGCACTTGTGTCAGGCACTGCACACGTTCCTGAACTATTCTGGACGATGGGATGAGCGACTAGCACTGAACCAGCAAGCTGAACAGCGGGCCTCGGCTGCAAACGATGCCAAGTATGCGGGATGGCGAGCATACAATGCAGGCATGGTCTATTTCCGGCGCGGTCAGGCTCTTGAACTATTGGCCTGCGCTCGCCGCGCCGAAGCCCACTGGGCTAGAGGCAGTGCACGTGAAAAGGCTTATGCCCTTCGATTGCGCGGGCTAGGTCATCAACTGCAAAGAGATTATGCCGCTGCTCTTGATGCGTTTCGGGAGGCGCTTGCCATTCATGGCACTCCTGAGGAAAGCGCAGGTGCGGCGGTATTGTTGCACAGCCTAGCCGAAGTTGAGCACCTCTCCGGCGACTATGCGGCTGCCGAGCGCGATTACCTGGAAGCCTTGCGGATTGCTAGAAAAGTGGATGACCATCACAACATCCCTACTTATTCGGGTAGCCTTGCCGTACTTGCACTTGACCGACAGGATTGGCCTGCTGCTGAAGCGCTGGCTCAGGAGGCTTTGTCACTCGCAGAAGCTGTGAGGCGACATGAACTGATTGCGCTGAATTGTCACTACATTGCCCAAGCCCTGGCCCGGCAAGGTCGTCCGGCAGAGGGTTTGACTTATGCTCTTCGCGCCGTCGAGATTTTCACCAGGCTGCGCTCGCGGTATTTGGCAGAAGCGCTGGCGGTGTTGAAGGAGTGCGAAAAGGTCGCAACAGATGGAATCGGATAAGCGGATAGCGCGAGCCGCATCCGTTTATCCAATATCTATCCGTTGCCGCTTCTCACGTTTCACGCCATCCCAGAATGTGGTATCATCTAAGCGGGAGGATGTTCGATGAATGACAGGATTGTGATTGACCCGCAAATTCAACATGGCAAGCCCGTCATCCGAGGGACGCGCATCCCAGTGGCTCGCATCGTAGGAGGGCTGGCAGGTGGCATGACCAAAGAGGAGGTCATGCGGGAGTACGAGGTCAGTGAAGAGGATGTGTTGGCTGCTCTCAACTACGCTGCTCAACTGATCGAAACCGAAGTCTTTCACCCCTTGCCTGTTTCAGTCTAGCCATGCGCTTCCTGATAGACGCCGATTTGCCGCGTTCCTCAAGCGAGGTAGTGCGCCGCCACGGGCATGAGGCTGTGGATGTGCGCGATGTTGGCCCCTCGGTTGCCAAGTATCCCCAGGTCGCAAGTTACGCCCAGTCCGAAGGATTGTGCCTGATCACCGGTGACTATGATTTCGCCGACATACGCAACTATCCTCCTGATCAGTACGCGGGTATTCTAGTTCTGAATCTTCCCCGCACTGCCACTGCCTCCTATATCATCCGGCTGCTGGATAGCTTCTTGAAACAAGAAGAGCTGACCGCTCAATTGCCTGGCAAGCTGGCAATTGTTGAGCCAGGGCGCGTCAGGCTTCGCGAAACTCACAGCACTCGTGAATACTGACCTCACCCTCATCATCATGGCCGGCGGAGGCGGCGAGACGCCCGTCGAGCAAGCCGTGGCCGGGGCGTGCCGCGCTGCCGCGCGGGATACCATCGAGCGGGCGCTTGAAGCAGACGTGGCGAGCCGTATCGTCGTCGCCACCGATCGCGCCGAGTGGGCCGAAACGCTGGCCGATTTGCCGGTGGTCATTGACCTCGACAAGTCGAGGACTCTGTTTCACTTTGGCAGGCGGCTGGCAGGCGTGATTGAGCGTCACGACATCCGCCGCGCGTTTTACCTGGGCGGTGGAAGCGCGCCGTTGATGGACGGCTCCACGCTGCGCGCCGTAGCCGACACAGTCCGCCACGACGACGGGTTGATCGTCACCAACAACATTTACTCTAGCGATTGGGCCGCGTTCGCCCCGGCAGAGGTCGCAGTTCAGCACGCGAACGATCTCCGCTCCGATAATTCGTTGGGCTGGATACTTTCGCACCCTCCCGCAGGTTCTCAAACCTGCGGGAGGTTAGCCGCGCGCGAATGGCCGCGCTCGGCGGCGACGCAGTTCGACCTGGACACGCCGACCGATTTGCTCATCGCGGGATTGCTGCCAAGACCTGTCAGGTCTATTGGCCCGCATCTGCGCACGCACGTCGCCGGGTTGGGCTGGGATGATGCGCACGTGCGCCAAGCGGCCAAGGTTCTGGTCACTCCGGCAAAACAGGTTATAATTGCCGGGCGCATGCCGCAGTCCACGTGGACATTCCTGGAAAGCAAAACGCTGTGTTGGATGCGCGTATTTTCCGAGGAGCGCGGGATGCGCGCCAGCGGGCGGCTATCGGGTGGGCTGGTGCGCTCACTGCTGGCCGATTACCTGGCGCTGGTGGGGTTGGAGCAATTCTTTCACGAGATGGGCGAGCTGGCCGACGCAATGTTTCTCGACAGCCGGGTGATGATGGCCGCGCGTGGTTCGTGGCCTTCGCCCGCCGACCGGTTCTATTCCGACCTGCGCCGCCCGGACGACATTGCCGATCCGTTCTTGCGCGAATTCACTGCGGCTGCGCTCGCTGCGCTGATCCCGGTTGTTCTCGGCGGACATTCGCTCGTTTCAGGTGGATTGTTGGCACTGATTGACTGAGTAACTGGTTGACCGAGTAACTGTTTGATCATGAAGACCATTCTTTTTGTGTGCACTGCGAACATGTGCCGCTCGCCGATGGCAGAGGGATTGATGCAGCGCAAGCTGGAACGCGAGGGTCATGCCGACGAGTTTCGCGCCGCATCGGCTGGCGCGTGGACGATGGATGGTCGTCCAGCCACCCAGAGCGCCATTCTGGTGATGGCCGAGATGGGCGTGGACATTCGCAGCCATCGCAGCCGCGTCATCACCGAGGCGATCGTGGATGAGGCCGCGCTGATCCTGGTTATGACGCACCATCATGGCGAGGCGCTCCGAGCCGAGTTCCCTGCGCGCGCACGCCGTGTCCACTTGTTCTCTGAGATGGTCGGGAGTAATTACAATATTGAAGACCCGGTCGGCGGCACAATGTTGAACTATGAGGAAACAGCTCTAGAGCTTGAGGCCATCATTGAGAACGGATACCTGCAAATGCTGGTGTTAGCCAGCAGATAATCACCCAGTTACTCACCCACTCTCCTTGTCTCCCTGTCTCCTCATCGCTTGCGCAGCAACCCGCTCGAACGCAGCGCGAATTTGGGCCAGCGCATCGGCCTGCTCCGGCAGTTCTCCATAGTGGACGCCCACGTAAGCTTCGGTGATTTGGACCAAGTCAGCTTCGCAACCAGGGAAGGCTTGGCGCAATGTGGCGAGGTGCTCGTAAGGTGTGTGCGACGCCGGGCGTGGATACCCATGCGACGCAGCCAGCCTGACCGTCTGCGCGTAAATGCGGCGGATGGTCAACGCCGCGAACAGCCCACCAGCGCCAAAGCGATCCATGATGCCGGCCAGACTTTTCAGCTTCGCCAACCGGTCGCGCAACCGCGCACGCAGCTTGCGCAGCAGATCCCGACTCGACCAGATGGACTCGTGCTGTTCGTCCTCTTTGTCTTCACGCGCCGCGCGCCGGCCTCCCACCATTCGCACTACCTTGATCACCACAACCATCACCAAGAAGATGACTAGAACAACGATGCCGTATTCGATCACACGCAACACCGTGTGAATGAACGGCGGCGGCGTAAAGTGAATCGTCCGGCGCATCATGTTTTGGATTTGCTGGATGAACGACATCAACTCGTTGAGGACAAGCAAAGCGCCACTCAAAAGCAGGTTGAGGATCCCTTGAAGCAGCCCCAGGAACGGCAGCGAGATCAACAACAACGGCAATGTGATGAGACCGATGAATGGCGCGAGCCAGAAGAGCAACTTGTCCGTAGGAAGCCCCAACACTGCCGCGCTCACCACTCCCGCGACGAGAGTGACGATGCCCGTCGCGCCAACGAGCACGGTCAGCCACCATCCATTGGATGGCAACCGCCTGCCGCCGCTTGCATACGAGATGGTCTCCACTCGCGTCAACGCCACGGCGAGCAATTGGCTAAAGAAAAATGCCGAGACAAAAGCCACGCTTTCTCGCGGGGTGCTCACCATCGCAAACAAGGCCAGCACGAGGACGCCGACTTGAAACCCCATCGCGGCTCCTCGCACACTCGGAGGCCGGTCAGCCAATCGCAAGCCGCGCCAACACAGCCACGTCACACTCAAGACCACGAGCACAACGCCGGGTGCAAGATAGGCCCAAACGTTTAGATCGAGCAGTGCGTATCGCCAGTCTCTGCCTTCCCACTGTGGCCCGTTGAATGTGAGCATGCGCAACGTCCACGCGCTCAGGCCGACGATGAGACTCAGAATCAGCCCGCGCTGAATTCCGGCCTTTACGCAAAACGCTTCCATCACGCGCGAAAGATAAAGCGTGCCCAGGATCAGCGCGAGGCACACACCGGCCACATGTTCGGATTGGACAGGGCGGCCCATCGCAAGAAACAACACCAGCCAGGGCGAGATGAGGCAAGTCTCCGCGACAGCTTGCGCGATCAGAATCACTTCGCGCCGCCAATGGACGTTTTGGAGCCACGCCCGCTCGCCGTTCATGTTGTCCCCTCTCGCCAATGGGCAAAGATGTTGGGCCGAGCGCTGGGGTCATGCGCGGCGGTCAAAGGCCAATCGGCCTCGGGCAGGTGATGCATCACAACGCCGTACAGATCAGGCGGCGCATCTTTGGCCAGCGACACGAGCACCATGTGTCGTCCCGCCGAGCGCAATTGGATGATGGACGCGAGCAACTCGTCGGTCACGATGGGCGTCACGACGACGAGCGTTGCGCCCCACGGCAGCGCCGGGCTTCCGCGCAACAGGAAGCGCCCCATCGGCATGGTCACGTAGCCTGTGATCGCAGCGAGCAGTTCAAGGATGCGCGTGAGTTGATCGGGGCTGCGCCCCGGCATCACGCGAATGGGCCGGTCGGAGCGAGGCACCGCGCCGTTCGAGACGAGTCCAACCGAGTAGCGACTCTCGACCGCGTGCGCGGCCAGCGACGCGGCCACGACGATGGCGCGTTCGAACAGCTCGGGCAGGATGCCTTCCCAGGGGCGCGGAAATGTGGCGACGTTCAAGCAGATGACGGCGGTCAGCGTCGTCGTCGGTTCATAGACACGCGTCTGGAGTTGCTGGCGGCGGGCAGTCGCGGGCCAGTGGATATGACGGAAGCTATCGCCGGGGTGGAAATCGCGTGCTCCCATCGTGCGGCTGGGATCCTCGAACAGGTGGTGACGCGCGCGGGTGTCGCCGAAGGGTTCCTTCGAAGGCAGCCCGAGTTCGGCCAGGGACAAGATGCGCGGATAGACGATGAGGAAATCCTGCTCGGCGACCACGCGCTCAGTCTGGAACAAGCCGAACACATCGCCCGAGTGCAGCCGCGTGGGGCCGAGGCCGTACACGCCACGTTTGTCGGCCAGCAATGTGTATTGGCGGCGAATGCGCTCATACCAACGGAGCGCAAAGACATGCGTGAGGTTGCCCATGTCGCGCTTGTGCGACGGGCCAAGGGCCTGGTGATCGGTGGGCGGCACATCCAGCGGCCATTCGTCTTCCACGCGCAGCCACGGCACAGGCAACAGCTTGGCGTTCTCCACCTGCACCTCGATGTCCACTGTCTCGCCGGGGAACGCGCGCTTGCGGGCGATGCGCCGGCGATACGTCACGTCGCGCAGCACCCGATCACTCCACCACCTCCCTGCGGCAATGGTCAACAGCAAAAAGATGGGCAGCACCAGCAGCCCCGGCCGGCCGACGACAAGCCCCAGCAGGATCATGAGGATACACAGGCTGATCCACCGTTGGTTGAACATCCCACTAACTCGCCACCGGCACTGGAGCCGTATCCACAATCTCGGCCACAATCTCTTCGGGCTTGCGGCCGCGCAGGCGCACTTGCGGTTGGATGAGGATGCGGTGCGTGAGCACGTAGGGCGCGAGCCGCTTGACATCGTCGGGCACGACGAACGCCCGTCCGCGAATCGCGGCCCAGGCTTGCGCGGCGTGGTAGAGCGCCATCGTCCCACGTGGGCTGGCGCCTAACGCAACTTCGGGGTGCTCGCGCGTGGCCCGCGCGATGGCGACGACGTATCCCCGCACACTGGCCTCGACGCGAATTTCGCGCACCTGCTTTTGCATTGCCAGCAGCTCATCGGTGGAAACGACCGGCGATAGTCCCATCAGCGGATCGGTCCGCTCAAAACGCAGCAAGATCGAGTTCTCTTCGTCCACCGTCGGATAGCCAATGGGCAGCTTGATGAAAAAACGGTCTATCTGCGCTTCGGGCAGCGGGAATGTGCCTTCCAGCTCGATGGGGTTCTGCGTTGCCAACACCAAAAACGGGCGCGGCAATGGCCGGGTGTCGCCATCCACCGTGACCTGTCGTTCTTGCATCGCCTCCAGCAGCGCGGATTGTGTGCGCGGCGTGGCGCGGTTGATCTCGTCGGCTAACACCACCTGGGCAAAGACCGGCCCCGCACGGAACTCCCACTCTTGCAGCTTTTGGTTAAAGTAATTGATGCCGGTCACGTCGCTGGGCAACAGGTCGGGCGTGAACTGGATGCGCCGGAATGTGCAGCCCAGGCTGGCGGCCAGCGACTTGGCGAGCGTCGTCTTGCCGATGCCGGGCACGTCTTCTACAAGGATGTGGCCTTCACACAACACCGCGACGAGCGCCAGCTCGATCTGCTCATCTTTGCCGACGATGACGCGCTGGATGTTTTCACGGAGACGTTTGGCGGATTCGGCGATCATGAGAGTCCTTTCATAGGCTGGCGGTTCAAAACCGCGCCTGATGAGCCTGCGGCTGGGCGTCGGCCTGCGCCGACGGAATAACTCGTCCGCGTAGGCGGACGACCGGCGCAAGCCCACTAGGTACGACTTGAGTCGCCACTTGCATCACGTTTCACGGCAAGACGACTTGCCCACCCGCCGACTGGGCCAGGAAACGCAGCACAATCGCATTCGTGAGTTGCTCCACGGGCGCCTGGTCATCGCTAAAGACGATCCGGCTGGGCATCGTGGGGCGCAGATTCTTGAGCGCGTCGGAGGCCACATCGCGCAAGAAGGGATGTTTGAGCAGCGGCAGATTCGCGCGCAGATTATCGGGTGTGGACGGCTGAACCGTGGCAACCAGGATGGCGTTGAATGTCCCCGGCAAATTGACGACGTGCACCGACGGAAACACGGTTCGCAGCGTAGCCACCATCGCCTCGACCATGCGAAAATCATCCTCCGTGTGCCCCACGTTGACGACGACCACGCCGTCGCCGGTCAGGTGCGCGCGGACCTGCGCAAAGAATTCACGCGTGGTGAGATGCCAGGGAATGTACGGCAGCCGGTAAGCGTCAATCCCGATCACGTCGTAGTGCTGCGTCGAATGCGCCAGCGCGTAACGTCCGTCGCCGACGATGACATTCAAGTTCGGCTCGTCCATCGCAAAATAATCGCGCCCGGCCTGGACAATTTTGGGGTCAATCTCAATCCCATCAATCGGCAGCGGGCCATAGACCGCCGTGTACTGCCGCGCGATGGTGCCCGCCGCCAGGCCGACGACGGCTACGCGCTTGACTCGCTCCGGCCCAAACGGCGGCGGATTGAAATACGGCGCGATCAGAAAATAGTCCCACGTGCCGAACGTCCGCAGGTTGTTCGGGTCATAGATTGAGTGAACCCCTTGCCCTTCATTGAGCAGCAGGTAACGCACGCTGGCCTGCTCGACAACCTGGATATAATTGTACGCCGACTCGGATTCATAGATCGCGCCCTCGACCGGCTTGACGACCTGCCCGCGCGACAGCACGGCCAACGCCACCAGCAAGGCCGGCATCCACAGGTAACGCCACGCGCGTTGTCTCAAGCCGACCAAGGCCATCGCCAATAGAACGAAGGCGAACAAGAGAAACGTGTTACGCGTGCCGATATTCGGAATGGTGACTAACACCGGCAGGAAGGTGCCCAGGAACGATCCCGCCGTCGAGATGGCATAGATGCGCCCCGCCACGCCGCCCGACGTCGCCACATCGGACACGGCCAACCGGATGGCGAACGGCGACACACAGCCGAGAAGTGTCACCGGGACACTAAAGAGCACCAACACCGCGCCGAACGAGCCGGCCAGCATCCCTGCGTTGAAATCGGTAAAGCCGCGACTGGCGAGCAACAACACCGGGCGCGCCACAAACGGGACCAACCCCACGGCGAACGCGGCCCAGGCGATGATGCCGAACAGCGTCTCCGGCCTGGGCGAGCGGTCGGCCCAACGCCCGCCCAACGCATAACCCGCCGTGAGGTAAAGCAGAATCAGCCCAATGATGCTGGCCCACACCAGGTTCGACGTGCCAAAATAGGGTTCCAGCAATCGCGAAGCCGAGAACTCGACTGCCAGTGAGGTCATTCCACCCACAAAGACCGTGACGTACAGGAATCTGATTTTTGAATTTTGCATTTTGCAAGTCGCAGGTAACAGGTCGCAGATCACATCACGTTTCACGCTGCACGCAATACGCAGTGTGGGAGTATAGCACATCGGCACATTTGACGGAAGTGGCATGGACTGATATAGTCAAGTCCCTATGGAGGAAGAAAAATGAAAACCATCGCGTTGATTGCTCACGACGGCAAAAAAGCAGACATGGTCGCGTTCGCTACATTCAATCGGGAAAAGCTCACCGCGTATCACCTCATCGCCACCGAAACAACCGGCAAGCTGTTGAGAGATAAAGTCGGGCTTGAAGTTGAGATTCTGCTTTCCGGCCCGATGGGCGGCGACGCGCAGATCGCCGCGCGCGTGGCGCAAGGTAAAGTAACCGGTGTAATCTTTTTCGTGGATCCGCTCAACGCTCACCCGCACGATCCCGACATCCAGGGATTGCTGCGCGTGTGCAACGTCCACAACGTGCCCTTGGCGACGAACGTCGCCACCGCCGACCTGATCGTTTCCGGCCAGGCGTTATGAACGACGCGATACCGGACGACGTGCCGCAGCCGACTGAACAACAGCGCCACCTGCGCCGCAACGTCGCAGCGTTCATGGCCGACTTTGGGGGCTTTGGCGGGGGGTTTGCCTTCATACACCCGACGACAGTGCTCCCGGTA
>Ga0315279_10006459_pt1 | contig 14803 bp, 17 predicted proteins | sample YL17G06_20_MG_FD_203694 | JGI IMG/M metagenome (GOLD analysis project Ga0315279, IMG submission 203694) | Sediment microbial communities from Yellowstone Lake, YNP, Wyoming, USA - YL17G06_20 | ecosystem: Environmental > Aquatic > Freshwater > Lake > Sediment | place: USA: Wyoming | collected... | reverse complement strand
CCCGGGAGCAGGCCCGCGCTGCAGGGGCCGAAAACATCATCTTCCTGGAGGGGGAGGCCCCCGGTATCCTCGACGGCCGGCCCGCACCCGAGCGGGCCTTCATCGGGGGTTCCCGGAATATCTCCGCGGTTATCGCGGCCCTTGCCGCAACAGGGACGGGAAGGATGGTGGTCTCCTGCGTCCGTATCGAGACCCTCGGGGAAGCGGTCTCCGCCATGAGGAGGCTTGGGATCTTCCGGGAATCCCTCCTCATCCAGGTTGCACGGTCTAGGGAACTCGCCGGCGGGACCATGTTCGTGCCCGGGAACCCGGTCTACCTCGTCGTCGGGGGTGAGGATCCATGCTCATAGGCCTGGGCCTCGGGCCGGGCGATCCCGAGCTCCTCACCCTCCGGGCGGTCCGGCTTCTCAGGGAGGCGGATGCCGTCTTTGTCCCCGGGGGCATCGCACACAAACTCGTGGCACCCTACCGGGATGCCGAGGTGCTCCCCTTCCCGATGAGCGATGATGAGACGGTGGTCCAGCAGGCCGTCGAGGAGTCGGCGGAGAGGATCGCACTCGAGGCAGGGAAAGGCCTCGCGGTCTTTGCCCTCCTTGGGGATCCAAATGTCTATTCCACCTACTCCCGGCTCGCTGCGGTGATCCGAAAGAGGTATCCCGGGATCCCGTGCACAACGGTCCCAGGGATCTCCGCCATCACCGCGTTCGCCTCGGTTACCGGTATTACCCTCTCCGGCTCCTTCACGGTCTCGGACGGGAGCAGGGAGAGAGGCCGGATCCTCCTCAAGGTGCGGCGCCCGCGGGAGGAGGCAGAACGCCTCGCAAAGGAAGGCTTCCGGGAGTTCGTGCTCGTGGAGCGGATGTTCCTCGACGGGCAGCGGGTCTACCGGGACCAGCTCCCCGAGTCGAGCACCTACCTCTCCATCCTCTTTGCGGGGCGGTGAAATGGATCCGGTCTTCTTTGTCGGGGCAGGGCCGGGGGATCCCGGCCTCATCACGGTGAAGGGGCTTTCGCTCCTCGAGAGTGCCGACCTGCTCATGTACACGGGTTCCCTCGTAAACCCTGACCTGGTGAAGAGGTCCCGTGCACCCGAGAAGCTGGACAGCCACGGGATGACGCACGAGGAGATCATCTCCCGGCTCGAGAAGGCGGCAAAGGAGGGAAAGAGGGTGGTCCGGCTCCACAGCGGGGATCCCTCCCTTTACGGGGCAATGATCGAGCAGATCCTGGCCCTCGAGGACCGCGGGGTCCCCTCCGTGGTGGTGCCCGGGGTCTCCTCCCTCTTCGCCGCCGCCGCGGCCCTCAGAACCCAGCTCACGCTCAAGGGGGTCTCTGAGTCCCTGGTCATCACCCGCCCCGCCGGTGAGACCCTCGACGAGGACCGGATCCCGGACCTTTCGGCCCTTGGGGAGACGCTGGCCATCTTCCTGGGCGGGGGCAGGATCTCCGACGTGATAGGGAAGCTCCGCTGCCCGCCGGAGACCCCGGCCGCCGTCGTGTACCATGCGTCATGGGGTGACGAAAGGGTGGTGAGGGGGACGGTTGCGGACATCGGGAAGAGGGCAGAAGAGGCCGGCATCCATAAAACCGCCCTCATCATCGTCGGGAAGGTGGTGGAGCCCCGCACCTCGGGGTTCAGGAGGTCGCACCTCTACCCATGACCGGAATTTGCGTCATCGCCCTTCCCAGGTTCATGAAGAAGGCGGAGAAGATTGGTCGCCACCTGGGGGCCGATCTCATCCCCTACGGGCCCGAGGCCTTCAAATCTGCCTTTTCGACATACCGGGGAATTGTGGCCGTCATGTCGGTGGGGATCGTGGTCCGGTCCATCGCCCCCCTCCTCCAGGACAAGTGGCGGGATCCCGCGGTGGTCGCGGTGAGCCCGGACCTCTCCTGGGCTATCCCCCTCTCGGGAGGGCACCACGGGGCAAACCGCATCGCCCGGTCCCTCGGGGAGCTGGGGATACAGCCAGTCATCACCACCGCGACCGAGACCATGGGAAGGATGTCCGTGGAGGCCATTGCCGAGGAAAAGGGTTGTGGGGTTCTCAACCCTCCTTCCACCCGGGCCGTGAATGCCGCGATCCTGGATGGCGATCTTCCCGTATACCCCGTGCCGGGCCCGGGGATCATCATCGCCGGTCCGAAGGTCTCAGTCCTCCTCCGGCGCGGGGAGTACTCCGTGGGGCTCGGATGCCGCAGGGGGCTTTCGGAGGATGTCATCCTCCCCGCCATCAGGAACGGGCTTTCAGCGGGGGGGATCTCCCCTGGTGATGTCTTTGCCTACGCGACCACGGTCCGGAAGATCCACGAGAGGGGTCTCATCCAGGCCGTCGAGGCCCTGGGCGGGAACCTCGTCTTCCTGGACGATGCCGCAATCGGTGCCCAGCCGGCGCCGACCCCCTCCCGTGCCGGTCTTCTGGGCCTGAAGGGGGTTGCCGAGCCCTGCGCCCTGGCCCTGTCCAGGATGGGGGTTCTTGTAGCCGGAAAGAAGAACTATGGGGGGGTGACCCTTGCCATCGCACGCTGACCGGAATGGTGTCCCTCCCGCGAAGGGGAGGCCATCCCCGGGGACGGGGAGGTTTCCCCAGGGGGGAAGGCTCTCCATCGTCGGGATCGGGCCAGGGGGGCAGGACCAGATGACCGGAAGGGCGAGGGATGCCATCGCCGGTGCAGACTGCATCATCGGGAACGGCCTCTACCTCGACCAGATCGCCCCCCTCCTTCCCGGGAAGGAGATCGTCCGCTCCTCCATGGGGAAGGAGGTGGAGAGGGCCCGGCAGGCCGTGGAGCTCGCCTGCTCGCGGGCGGTTGCGGTGGTGAGCGGGGGGGATCCCGGCGTCTATGGGATGGCATCCATCGTGCTCGAGGTCCTGGAACACTCGGGCCTCGATATTCCGGTTGAGGTGGTGCCCGGGGTGACGGCTGCAACGGCGGCAGCCTCCCGGCTCGGCGCACCGCTCTCCGGTGATTTCATGGTGATCAGCCTCTCAGACCTCCTCACCCCTTGGGAGGAGATCGAGCGGCGTCTCGGCCTCGCATTCCAGATGGGGGTCCCGGTGGTATTGTACAACCCAAGGAGCCGGGGGCGCAGGGACCACCTGGCGGTCGCACTCGCCCTTGCGATGCGCCACCTGCCCCCGGAGACGCCGGTCGGGTTCGTGAAGGATGCCTACCGCGAGGGCGAGACGCAGACCATCACCACACTCGGGGAAGCGGTGGACAGGATCGAGGAGGTGGATATGCATGCGACGATCATCATCGGTGGACGCGAGACGAGGATCTGGAGGAGGGGAGAGGATGCGAAAGGGATCATCACGCCCCGGGGATATGAGAGAAAATACCTTTATTGACCCCGGCGCGCGGACTGGGGCCGCGAGAGAGATATCGAGGAAGAGCAGGGCCATCGCCCGGGCAGCCATCGGCGACCGGACCCCCGAGGACCGTATCCGGCAGCGGTGCGCCATCGCCGTCGGTGATCTCGCCATGGCAGACCTCCTCAGGTTCAGGAATGACCCTGTTGGGGCAGGCCTCGACGCTCTTCGCGGCGGCGCCACGATCATCACCGATATCCGGATGGTCCAGGCCGGGATCCTGAAGACCGGCCACCGGAGCCCCATCATCTGTGCCCTTGACGAAGGCACAACCGTTGCCCGCGATGGGACGACCCGGACCGCGGCTGGGTTCCATGCCCTCGCGGAGCGCATGGACGGCGCCATCATCGTCGTGGGGAATGCCCCCTCGGCCCTCTTTGCCGTCTGCGAGCTCATCGACCGGGGGAGGGACCCGGCACTCGTCATCGGGACACCGGTCGGGTTCGTCCAGGCCGCCGAGTCCAAGGAGCTCCTCCGCACCATTCCGGTCCCCTCGATCTCCACCGAGGGGACCCGGGGGGGAAGCCCGGTCGCGGTGGCCGCGGCGAACGAGATCATCACCGTCTACATCGCCGAGAGCGGACAATGAAGGACCCCGTCACCGGTTTCGAGTATCCCGAGGCCTGGGTGAGGGCATGCAGGACGCCTGCCCTCCTTCCCGACGTGGAACGCGGCCTCGCCCTCCTCACGGCGGATGGCACGGTACTTCGGCGGGGCTTCACCACCGGAACAACTGCAGCGGCGGCATGCAAGGCGGCCATCCTCTCCCTCTCGGGAGATGTGGACGGGGTCTCCGTCACCCTCCCGTGCGGGATCTCCGTGGACCTCCCTGCCCGGGGCCGGGATGGCGTGGGGACGTGCGTGAAGGATGCGGGTGATCACCCCTCCGATGTAACAGCCGGGCTCCAGTTCCTCGCGAGGGCAGAGGGATCGCCCGAGAACCTCACCCTTCACTTCGGTGAGGGGATCGGCAGGTTCGCGAGGGATACCCCGAGGTATTCCCAGGGATCCCCGGCAGTGAGCGGGCCGGCCCTCTCCTCCATCTTTGGGGCATCCCTGGAAGCCATGGAGGAGACCGGCTGCCACGGTGCAGCCGTCGTTCTCCAGGTTCCCCGGGGGCCCGAGATAGCGCCCCGGACTCTCAACCCGAGGCTCGGGATCGAGGGGGGGATCTCCATCCTGGGGACCACGGGGTTTGTGGAGCCCTGGGATGAGCACCTCGTCGCCTCGGTCCTGGAACGGGTGCGGGCCGCGGACTGTCCGGTCCTCACGACGGGCAGGATCGGCCTCCGGTTCTCCAGGCTCCTCTTCCCTGATCGCGAGGTCATCCTGGTGGGGGGGAGGATCCGGGAGGCGCTGGAGGCGACCCGGGGCGAGGCGATCCTCTGCGGCCTCCCTGGTCTCATCCTCCGGGAGATCAACCCTGGGATCCTGGAAGGGACCGGCTGTAACACGGTGGAGGAGCTCATTGCGAGGGCTGGATGGGAGGAGGTGGTGAAGGCCTCCCTCGCGGCCTACCACAGGGAGAGGCCCGAAGTCCGTGTCGTCCTTATCGACAGGGGCGGGCATGTCCTGGGAGAAACACCATGAAGATCGTGGGGGTTGGGTGCGGGCCCGGCATGCTCACCGAGGAGGCTATCCTCGCCCTGAAGGGGGCGCGGCGGGTGTACGGCTCACGCCGTGCGATCGAGATCGCCCGGAGCGCCCTCGCCCGTTCCTGCGAGATCCACGAGATCCGGGACTATTCATCCCTGGACCTCCCCGAGGATGCCGTCCTCCTCTCGACCGGTGACCCCATGCTCGCCGGGCTCGGGGACAGGGGCGGGGAGGTGATCCCCGGCATCTCCTCCCTCCAGCTCGCCTTCGCCCGGCTCCGCCTGCCCCTGGTGAAGGTGGCTGTGGTGGACGGGCACAGCAGGGACCCCGGCCAGGCTATCTCTGAGACCGTGGAGGAGGTCCGGCGGGGAAAGATCGTCTTCCTCCTCCCGGATCCTTCCTTCCCGCTGGCGGATCTCGCCGCCGCGTTTATGAAAGAAGGGATCTCCTGTTCGATCGCCATCTGCGAGGATCTGGGATACCCGGCCGAGCGGATCACCGTGGGAACTACTGATGAACCCCCAGTGATCAGTTCCCGGCTCTTCTCCCTGGTCATCGGGAGGTTCGTATAACAAGTTTTATGCAGTTAAAACAAGCCAGCTTGTGTATGGTGATCTGATGCATATCATGGAAGGGTTCCTCCCTGTATTCTGGTGCGTGGTCTGGTGGCTCGTCGCCCTCCCCTGCCTGGCTTTCGGAGTCTACCAGCTCAAGAGGGTCCTTGCGGCGGACCGCGAGGCCCTCCCTCTTCTCGGGGTGACGGGAGGGTTCATCTTCATCCTCTCATCCCTGAAACTGCCCTCTGTCACCGGCAGCTGCTCCCATCCGACGGGCACAGGGCTTTCGGCGATCTCGTTCGGACCATGGATAACTGCGGTTGTCAGCGCAATCGTGCTTCTCTTCCAGGCCCTGTTCCTTGCTCATGGCGGCCTTTCAACGATGGGCGCCAATACGGTATCCATGGGGATCGCAGGCCCCCTGATCGGGTGGGGGATCTATCGCGCGCTCCGTGATACCCGTGTAAGCATGTATGTCACAGTATTCCTTGCGTGCGCCTTTGCCGATCTCTTCACCTATGTCGTGACATCACTGGAGCTTGCACTCGCCTACCCGGCCCTGGTTGGCGGCGTGGGCAGTTCCTTTGTCGTGTTCATGGGTATCTTCGCAATCACGCAGGTCCCCCTTGCCATCCTGGAGTCGGTCGTCCTCGTACTGGTCTTCAAGTACATCGTCCAGCTCAGACCCGGGATCCTGATCCGCCTGAAGGTCTTCTCTGAGGGGAAGATCCTGGCTGCCGGAAGGGATGCGTGATGCTTCGCAGGTACAGGTTTGAGATCCTGGCGATCATTGCGATCCTTGTTTTCTGTGCTCTCTTCTTGTATACGAGCTCGAAGATGGGGAATGCCGAATTTGCCGGCTCCGATACGGTCGGATCATCGCAGATCGCAAAAATAACCGGTATTCCCGAGGAACAGTTCCACCCCCTCATCGGGCAGTGGGTACCCCCCAGCGGCGAGATCGAATCAGCCCTCTTTGCACTCCAGGCGGCTGTAGGGGGTATCTGCGTCGGATGGTTCTTCGGGTACTGGAAGGGCCTGAAGGAGAAGGGATGAGAAGAGGGCGCTTACCCCATGTATGAGGAACTCCTCGAGGATATCGCTCAGAAGAACGGGCTCCGGGAGGTGAGCCCCTACCTGAAGCTCGCGGGGGCACTCGGGGCCATCCTCCTGTGTCTCTCGTCGACCAGTTTCATCGCACCCCTCGCCATTGCGCTCCTCCTCTCCCTGGGAATCCTCTTCCTTGCGAGGGTGGACCTGCGCACCTATGGTGAACTCCTGGTTGCTCCCTTCTCCTTTGCACTCATGGGTGCTTTCGTCATCATCCTCCTTTCCGGCGGAGGTGAGCCCCTGTGGAGCTGGAGCCCCCTCCCCTGGCTCTCGTTCTCCATCACCCGGGGGAGTATCAATGAAGGCATCCTTGTCCTCTCACGGGTGGCAGGGGGGATGTCGGCCCTGATCTTCATCGCCCTCACCACCCCGATGACCGATCTCTTCCTGGTGATGCGGAGATGCCGGGTCCCTGAGCCGGTCCTGGATCTCGCCATGATGATCTACCGCACTATCTTCATGATCATGGACCAGCTCGTCCAGACATACCAGGCGCAGCGGATGCGCCTAGGGTACACATCCTTCCGGGAGTCGGTGCGATCCTTCTCGATGCTGTGCGGGTCCGTGTTCATCGGGAGCTGGGATGCCGGCGAGGATCTTATCCGGGCCATGGATGCCCGCTGCTACTCCGGAAGGTTCGCGATGGCAGGGGAGATCCGGCCCGTCGAGGTAAAGTCCTTTCTCGCCGTGGCCTTCTTCCTCGTCGTATCGTCCGCGATCGTACTCTCGACCGGGAATATCGCCATCATCTGAGGAGAATACATGACCCACGTCATTCTCGAAGCCCGGGATATCAGGTACCGGTACCCGCATGGCATGGAGGCGATCCGGGGGATCAGCTTCCACGTGCGCCGGGGGGAGAAGGTCGCCCTCGTCGGCCCGAACGGCGCCGGCAAGTCCACCCTCCTTCTCATGTTCAACGGGATGCTCCGGCCCGATTCCGGGGTTCTCCTCTTTGACAACCGGCCGATCCGGTACGACGGGGGATCCCTGCGGGAGCTGCGGAGAAGGGTCGGCTTCGTCTTCCAGAACCCGGACCGGCAGATCATCGCCCCGACGGTCTACCAGGATGTCGCCTTCGGGCCGACGAACCTCGGCCTGCCCGAGGAACAGGTCCGGGTGGCCGTGGAGGCCGCCCTTAGGAACGTCGGCCTCACGGGGTTCGAACGTCGCCCTCCCCACCAGCTCTCGAGCGGGGAGAAGAAAAGGGTCGCTATCGCCGGCGTCCTCGCCATGGATCCGGATCTCCTGGTCCTCGACGAGCCGACGAGCAACCTGGACCCTGCCGGGTCTGAGGATATCATGGAGCTCCTGGAGGAGCTGAAAGGAAACGGGAAGACCATCCTCATCTCCACCCACGACGTCGAGCTGGCGTATCCCTGGGCCGACCGGGTGATCCTCCTCCGCGGGGGCGAGATCCTCCAGGAGGACTCCCCCGACGTGGCTTTCAGCGACACGGACCTGGTCAGGAAGGCACGGCTCTCGGTCCCGGTCCTCCTGGATCTCTACCGGGAGCTGGAGCGCCGGGGGCTGTCGCTCCCCGGGAAGAGACCGAAGACCGTCCTTGACATGATCAATACCATCGAGCAAGTGACCCGGAAAGGAGCATCCAGCCCCCTCTATGGCACGATCCATGTCTGCAATGTGGACGAAACAACCCGAGAGGCCCTGTCACGCTGGCTCTCCGACCATGGCGGGATCTCACTTGGCGCCATGGGCACCCGGGCCAAGCAGCGTGCCTCCGAGGAAGAGCTCCCCCTCGACTTCTCGTACGGGGTGATCGACAAATGCATCCTCAAGGCCCTGAACGGGAGATCATCGCTCATCCTGACTGTAGGCGGGATGGTGCAGCAGGTGGAGCGCCGGGTCTCCGATTTTAAGGTGGAATCGGGAGCTGAAATACCGGTGAGGAAGGTGGAGAGGACGTGAACCGCGCCTTGCCGAGGATCGTCATCGGCGGCACCTGGAGCGGGTGCGGGAAGACCACCGTTGCCCGGGGGCTCATGGCCGCCTTTGCAGCCCGGGGGCTCACGGTCCAGCCCTTCAAGGTGGGGCCGGACTTCATCGATCCTTCCCACCACACCGCCATCTGCGGCCGGATCTCGAGGAACCTCGACCCCTTCATGATGGGCGACGACGAGGTCTCATCGGTCTTCGCCCGGGCGTCCGAGGGCGCCGATCTCGCCATCATCGAGGGGGTGATGGGGCTCTTCGACGGCGTGGACGGCGGACCCGTTGGGAGCACCGCCCACGTGGCAGAACTCCTTTCCGCCCCCGTCATCCTCGTGGTTGAACCAAGGGGGATGTCCGGGTCCGTCCATGCAGTGATCAAGGGGTATACCACGTACCGGCCCGGGACCCTGCCCGCGGGGTTCATCTTCAACCGGGTGGGGAGCCGGAGGCACCGGTCCCTCATCGAGACCGGCCTCTCGGCAAAGGCCCTCGGGTGGATCCCGAGGCGTGAAGACCTCACGCTTTCGAGCCGGCACCTCGGCCTTGTCATGGCCTCCGAAGTCCGGCCGTACTCCGACCAGGCAGGGATCTTCGGAGAGTGCTGCGATCTCGACGCGATCTACGAGCTTGCCCGAGGTGCTCCCGAGATCCCCGGACCGCCGGCCCCCCCGCCATTGAAGCCTGGCCGGGTCAGGATAGGTGTTGCCCGGGACGCCGCCTTCTGCTTCACCTACCAGGAGAACCTGGACCGCCTCGCCCGTGCGGGTGCGATCCTGGCCTTCTTCAGCCCCCTTGCCGATCCCCTCCCTGATGTGGAAGGACTCTACCTCCCGGGAGGCTACCCCGAGCTGCACGGCGAAGCCCTCTCCACATCCCCGTTCCTCCGGCACCTCCGTGACGCGTGCAGCGACGGGATGCCGGTCTACGGGGAGTGCGGGGGCCTCCTCGCCCTCTGTGAGTCCCTCTCGGCAGGACGGGAGTTCCCTATGGCCAGGGTGCTACCGGCCCGGGCCACCCTCACAAGGCATGTCCAAGCCCTGGGCTACGTGGAGGCCCGCGCGACAGGCCATGCCGCAGCCCTCACCCCGGGCCTCGCCCTCCGGGGGCACGAGTTCCATTACTCGACGCTGGAATGCGCCCGGGATGCCCGGTTCTCCCTGGAACTCACCCGGGGGAAGGGCATCGGCGGCGGCCTCGACGGACTCACCGAAGGGAACACCGTGGGTTCCTACACCCACGCGTACTTCACCGATGCGTTTGCAGAATCCTTTGTCAGGGCCGCGGAGGAGTACCAGGGGACCTAGGGGAGGACCTATGGTCCTCCTCCCTTCCCGGAGAGATCGGAGAACCCCTTGTCCTTCATTGCCCTGATGAGGGGCTTGACCCCCTTTCCCCCCATCCGTCCCAGGGCGAGGAGGGCCTCGTCCCTCACCTGCGGGTCCCGGTCCTGGAGGAGGGGGATGAGGCTCTCGATCGCGCTCGGGTCCCGGATCCTCCCGAGAGCCCTCGCCGCCTCCCTCCTGCCCTCCCTCGCGTCACCCCGGAGGGCTCTCGAGAGCGGGGCGATGGCGGCCGGTCCTATCCCCTCGAGGACGGCTGCTGCTTCCCTCCGGACGTTCTCGTCCGGGTCCCCGATGGCCCGGACGAGCGGTTCCATGGACCTCTCCGACCTGAGGCTCCCGAGGGCCCGGACGGCCTCCCTCCGGACCCTCCAGTTCTCGTCGCCAAGTGCCGCGATGAGGGGCTCCTCGCCCGCCGGGTTCGCAAGGAGCCCGAGGGCCCGTGCCGCCTCGGTGCGCACGCGCCAATAGTCGTCTCTGAGGGCCGCGACCACGGCGTCTGTGACTCCGGGGTCCCCGATCTTGGAGAGGGCAAGGAGGGCCTCCGTCCGTACTCTCCAGTTCTCGTCCCTGAGGGCACCGACGAGGGGATCCTTCGCCTTCGGGTCCCGCAGCTCTCCGAGGGCCCAGGCGGCGGCGAAACGCACGTCGCCGTCCGTGTCGAGGAGCCTCTCGGAGAGGGGTTCCACCGCTCTCGGGTCCTTCAGCCGCACGAGGGCCTCCACCGCCTCGTACCTCACCCCGTCGTCCGGATCCCCGAGAGCCTTCACCAGGGGGTCGATGAGGACCGGATCCGCGACCTCTCCGAGGGCCTTGACCGCCCCCCTCCGCACCGAGGCGTCCTTCCGGTACTCCAGGGCCCTGACGAGGCCCTCCCTGTCCTTCTTCTCCCTGAGCCTCGCGATATTCGGCTTGAACACGTCGAACAGGTCCATCCGTCCCCCTGTCACTCCATGGTTCAGAATATGGCGGTCGCTCTTATAGGCATGCCGATGGGGAGAACGACCCTTCCCGGGATCTCGCCCGCCATCACCTCTTCGGGATGTTCCGGTCAGCGAAGGGGTCGCGCTCCTTCATCTTCGCCTTCAGATCCTGGATCTTCCTGAGGGCCCATTCCCCACCCTGCCTGAGGTTCAGGTCCCCCGTCTCCTGGAGGGCTTTCTTCAGGGGTTCGAGAGCGATTGACCCGAGCTTCACGAGCACCCCTGCCGCCTTCCACCGGACACCTTCGTCGTGCAGGGCCGCGATGAGGGGTTCCACGGACGGCTGGCCGATCTCGAGGAGTGCCCACTCGGCCTCCATGCGGACATGCCACTCGGGGTCCGAGAGGGCCTTGATGAGGGGCCGGACCGCCCGCTCGTCCTTCATGGCCCCGACAGCCCACGCCACCGCGTCCCGTACCGGGGTATGGAGGTCCGAGAGAACCGAGAGGAGGTAGGGGACCGAGCTCCGGTCCCCGACCATGCCGAGGGCGATGACCGTTGCGGTCCTGACATCCCCGTCCGGATCCGCAAGGAGGTTCACGAGGGGGGGGACTGCCCTCGGGTCCCCGATCTTTGCGAGGGAGAGGACCGCAGCGAGCCGGACCTGTTCCTCCTTCTCCCCGAGGATCCCGATGAGGGATTCCACCGCCCTCGCGTCCACGAGATCGCCGAGGGAAGCCGCGGCAGCCCTCCGCACCTCCGCCGGATGGGAGGGGCTCAAGGCGCGGATGAGCCCCTCGACATCCCCGAGGAGCCTGAGATCCTCGACCCCCGCGGGTGTCATCTCCGGACCGGTCATCTCGCTGCCCCTCCCTGCTCCATAGAGAGGATGCCTTCCAGCCTCATGAGCTCTTCCCCTGAACGAGCGCGAGGATCTCACGCGCAAGGGCCTCGCTCGCCGGCTTGTCCCTCATGAGGGTATCGAGCCGGACCGCACCGCCAACCTTTACCGGGTCCCGGATGTCCTGCACAAAGACGTCGAGGATGTCCTCGTAGAGGTCAAAGGCCCCCTGAGAGGTCGGTTCTGACCCCCGGGCCCTCATCAGCTCCGCCGCCGGCCCGCTCACCGCCCTGTCGCCGATGAAGGGGCTCACCGCCACCACGAACTTCCGGGAAAGGGCCTCCGGCACACCGGCGCACTCCAGGATGGGGGAGATGGAGGTGACGGGGTTGGAGGGGCCGATGACCACGCCGTCGGCCTTCCCGATGGCCCGGATCACCTCGGGGGTCGCCTTCGGCGGCTCCGCAAACCTCCGCACCACCTCTTTTACCCGGGGTGCACCCCGGTGTTTCACCCAGTAGTCCTGGAAGTGGAGGAGACCCAGGTCGGTGTCCACCAGGGTCGCGACCGGTGTATCGGCCATGGGAAGGAGGGTTGCCTCCACCCCCAGGCGTCTTGCGAGGAGCCCCGCCGCGTCGGTGAGGCGTATCCCCCTCCGGATCATCTCACCCCGCAGGATGTGGACCGCCCGGTCACGGTCGCCGATCCTGAGGGGCTCCTCCCCGCCCCACGCGGTGAGGGCGTTGTGCGTGGTGAAGCTATCGCCCATGATCCCCCACCAGGTCGTGGTATCGGCGAGGCCGGCGAAGAGGTACATCACCGTATCGAGATCCGGGGAGAGGTGGTTTCCCGAGATCCAGAGATCCTCGGCGGTGTTCACCACCACCGTTATCTCCTTGTCCGGGAGATGGGATCGCACCCCGCGGAGGAGCTTCGGGGTCCCGGTTCCTCCGGAGAGGAAGGTGATCATCACCCAATACTATTATCAATGAATATTTGATGATTCTTAAACGAAAAGCCGATGAAGTTCATCAAGGATCCGGTGCACGGCTACGAGGAGGTCGAGGCCGGGCTCCTCCCCCTCCTCGACTCCCCGCCGGTCCAGCGCCTGAGGCACGTGAAGCAGCTCGGGTTCTCCTACCTTGTCTACCCCGGGGCAAACCATACCCGGTTCGAGCACTCCCTCGGCACCATGCACCTCGCGACGATACTCGCCCGCCACCTGGACCTGGACCCCGCCGATGTCCTCCTCATCGGCGCGGCCGGGCTCCTCCATGACATCGGGCATGGCCCGTTCTCGCACACGAGTGAGGCCTTCCTCTCCGAGTTCGCGGGGCATGACCACCACCAGGTCGACCATCTCCTCGGCGAACCAGCCCTCGCATCAGCCCTCGAGGAGGCAGATCTTGACCCGGCGGCGATCTCCGCCCTCATCCGGGGTGAGCACCCCCTTGCAGACCTTATCCACGGGGATCTCGACGCAGACCGGATGGACTACCTCCTCAGGGACGCCCACTATACCGGGGTCCCCTACGGGACGGTGGACGCCCAGCGGCTCATCCAGTCGAGCATCCTCACCGAGGGGGGGCTCGGGATCCGCGAGAGCGGGATCCAGGCGGCCGAGTCCCTCCTCATCGCCCGGACCCTCATGCGCCCTGCCGTCTACTTCCACCACACGAGCCGGATCGCGACCTCCATGCTCACCCTGGCCCTCTGCGAGCACGCGGGCGCCGGGGGATCCGGGGACCTCCGGGCCATTCCGATTCTCGACGATGCAGGGCTCTGCCAGGTCCTTGCCACCTCGGGGAGCGGGGTCGCCCGCACCCTCCTCGCGGGGCTCCTCACGAGGCGTCTCTACAAGAGGGCCCTCTACGTGGGAAGGGACCAGGTGGGCGCCTCGTTCCTCACGAGCGAGCCGTTGCTCCGGAGGATGCGGGCCCTTGCCAGGGAGATAGCGGAAGCAGCGGGGAGGGAGGAGTGGGAGGTCATCGTGGACATCGCGCCCTTCCCTGCGGATATGTCCATGGGGGTGCAGGTCAGGAACCGCACCGCCACCCTCGACCTCTCCCTCGTCTCGCCCCTGGTGAACACCCTGAACGAGACGCGGAGGAGCCAGTGGCGCCTGGGGGTCTATGCACCCCGCGAGCACGCGGGGGCGGTGGAGCGGGCAGCTATCGAGGTGCTGCATGTGAAGAAGGCGACGCGGCAGGACACGCTCGCCTAGCGGGCAAGAACGGAGGTATGTGCTGTGGGAAAGGTCGTGGTTATCGGTATCACAGGGGCAAGCGGCATCATCTATGGCCGCAGGATCGCAGAAGAGATCGGAAGATCTGCAGAGGTCAGGCTCATCATCTCGAAGACCGCCCGGGAGATCGGGCGCCACGAGGGGGTTGACCTGGACGGGCTCCGGGCAACCTCTTACCGGAACGAGGATCTCGGGGCGATCATCTCGAGCGGGTCCTTCCGGCACGACGGTATGGTCATCGCCCCCTGCAGCATGAAGACGCTCGCCGGCATCGCCCACGGGTACGCCGAGACCCTCGTCGCCCGCGTCGCCGACGTGACCCTCAAGGAGCGCCGGAGGTGCATCCTCCTCCTCCGGGAGATGCCCCTCTCCCGGATCCACCTCCAGAACATGCTCACTGCTCACGACGCCGGAGCCACCGTCATGGTGGCAAGCCCCGCCTTCTACCACCGGCCCCGTACCATCGAGCAGCTGGTGGACATGGTGGTGGCACGGGTCCTGGACCACCTGGAGATCCCCCACGATCTTCCGGTGAGATGGGGTGGTTACGATGCGTGAGTTTCTCTCGGAGATGGAAGCGAAGGGACTCGTGGAAGAGGTCCCGCAGAGGGTATCGGCCGAGTACGAGGCAGCAAAGATCGCCGCAGGAGACAACCGGATCCTCCGGTTCCGGGACCTTGACGGGAAGGAGGCGGTGATGAACCTCGCGGCAACGAGGAGGACCCTCTCCTGCGCCCTCGGGATGCCGGAGGAGGAGATCGTACCGCGCCTCGCCGCAGCATGTTTCACGGGGGATGTGAAGATCGGGGGAAAGGTGCGGACGGAAGAGCCGGATCTCTCTCTCCTCCCTGTCATGAAGTTCTA
>Ga0315279_10006458_pt1 | contig 14804 bp, 12 predicted proteins | sample YL17G06_20_MG_FD_203694 | JGI IMG/M metagenome (GOLD analysis project Ga0315279, IMG submission 203694) | Sediment microbial communities from Yellowstone Lake, YNP, Wyoming, USA - YL17G06_20 | ecosystem: Environmental > Aquatic > Freshwater > Lake > Sediment | place: USA: Wyoming | collected... | reverse complement strand
GGAAGGCCGTCAAAGAAGCCAGCGGCGAGGAAGACGCCGCCAAGACGCAGTGGGAACTCAAGGAAAAGCCAACCGAGAAGCTTGACGATGTGGCTGGCCTGGACGATGTGAAGCAGGAACTCCGCGAAAAGGTCATTGAGCCATTCCTTCACCCGGAAATCTACGACCGCTTCAAGGTCAAGATTGGCGGCGGCATCCTGATGTATGGCCCGCCTGGCAACGGCAAGACCTTCATCGCCAGGGCCATCGCCGGTGAGCTGGACGCGGCGTTCTTTAACGTAAATGCCTCGCAGATCAAGGACAAGTATGTCGGCGAGACCGAGAAGAACCTCCAGCGTCTCTTCGATGAGGCCCGCGCCCACGACCGCTCCGTGTTGTTTCTGGATGAGGCTGACCACCTGCTCTCCAGAAAGGGCAATCAGAAGATCGGTGCCGTCACGCAGTTTCTGACGCTGATGGATGGCTTTGTGAAGAACACGAAGTGCATGCTGGTTTTGGCGGCCACAAATAAACCGCAATCGCTGGATCCAACCGTCATCCGCCCCGGCCGGCTGGGCACGCACATCTATGTTGGCCCGCCGGACACGACGGCCCGCGAGGCGATCCTTGCCTACAACATGCGCGATGTGCCCGCCGCAGCCGACGTTGCCTTTGCCGACGTAGCTGCCAAGACCGATGGCTACAGCGGTGCGGACATGGCCGAACTCTGCGACCGGGCGAAGCGGTCGGCGCTTGCCCGCCAACTCGTTGGCGGCAAGGAAGAAAGCGTTACTGCCGCCGACTTCACCGCCGCCCTGGTCAAGGTCCGCCCGTCGGTCACGCCGGCCATGTTGAAGGTATTCGAAACCTGGCGAGATTCCAAACTCACTCCTGCCGGTGCGGGGGAAGAGGATGAATAAAGCCCCACCGATGGGGCGGGAGGCCGTGCAATGTTGAAGTGGCCACTGACGCTTCTGTCCAAGCTTGGCACTTTTGCTTTAGTTGGCTACATCGCCTGGATGGCCTGGCAGAACCTCGGTCCGCACAAACCGGAGATCGGACCGGTGCGTCGTGCTTTTGCCGACAAGATCATTCCGACCATCGTCAATGATCTTCGTGCCGGCCGGGGCAGTGTCCGCGAAGCGGCCTTGCTCCACTTCGAGAACGATCCGACTGACTACTTCACCAACCAGTTCCGCACGGTTGTTGAGCAAAGCGGCATCTTGGACCTGCGCGACCGAACCGTCGGAGAGAAGATCGCCGACTTGCTGAATCTCCGCCATGCCACATATGGCTCGCCTGAAACCGCCTTAGAGAGGGGCCGAGCGCTCGGGGCGCCCGCCGTTGTGTTCGGAACGATCCACTCCTTTGAATCGCGCGGTGGCGGAGCCAATATTGACGTCGAGGTGATTCTGGCCGATGCTTCCACTGGCCAGGTTGTGTTTGCCCGTCGCTACAACAAGGACACCGCGCCGCTAACCATGGTCGCCGCTAACGTCGAGGCCGCCGCCAAGGGCTTCCCGTGGTTCCAGCGTCTGCTGGGCTGGCTGATTGCCGTGCTCCTACTGCCCGTCTTCACCATCAGCTTCATCCGCGCGATGATCCGCAAGGAGTCCAACAAGGCCAATGCGTTCGTCCTAGTGATTTATACGCTGGCTGATGCCCTCCTTGCGTTCCTCCTGGTCGGAGCGGCCCTGACGTCCTGGTTCCCGGTGGTCGTGTTCATCCTCGCCGTCCTGGCCGCATTGCTCTACAACATCCGCATCATGACCTTTGCCCTTCGGCTGGAGGAGGCATGAACATGGCTAACCGCTGGGCAGTTCTTATTGGCATCAACGGCTACGACGAAAGCCTCGGTTCGCTCAACTTCTGCGCAAACGACGCCAAGCTCATGCACGAGACGCTTGCCTCCGAGTGCTGCGCGTTTCCCGCCGATAACATCGTCCTCCTGACCGACGACCAGCCCAAGGACCGCCAGCCGACGTTCGGCAACATCCATGCTTGGCTGGGCACGTGGCTCTCCCGCCCCGGCCCCGACGATCTCGTGCTGGTCTACTTCGCGGGTCACGGCCGCGAGGCCAACGGCCAGGCCCTGCTCGCCCCGTTGGACGCCACGCTCGACTCCCTGCCCGTAACCGGTATTCCCATCCAGTACATCCGCGACCTGCTCGACCGTTGCCGAGCCGCCCAGAAGGTGCTCATCCTCGACGCCTGCCACAGCGGCGCTGGCCGTGACGTCACCACAATGACCAGCGGCTTCCGCAAGGCCCTCGACGCAGGCAAAGGCATCTACACCATCGCCTCCTGTGACGCCGACCAGCGTTCCTATGACTGGCCGGAGAAGGAGCATGGCGTCTTTACGCACTACCTTGTCGAGGCGGTTCGATATGCTGCCCCCGTGAACACAGAAGGGCAAGTCAGCTTGGATGAAATTTACGAAGTAACTCGCGATGGCATCCTCGCGTGGACTGGCGGAAAGAGGCTTCGGCAGGAGCCAGTTCGCATCTGCCGACTCACCGGAAGCATCCACCTCGCTTCTCGTCCGCTGAGCATAGAGCAGAAACTAGCGGCTGCTCAGGCACAAGTGCAAGCTCAAAGTCAAATCATTAACACACTCCGAAAAGAAGTCGACCGTCTAGCGGAGAAAACGGTAGGTCTTCGGACGGACAGCACGCCGATGAGCAACGCCAAAAACGACTTACTATTGCGGGATGCCCGCATCATTAAGGAAAAACGCGGTCTGTTCCGTAAGGCAATGCTACTTCAGGGGGAAACCATCAGTGGCCAGACGATGACGCTCTTGGATTTAAATGAAGCCAAGCTCCATGAGGAGGGTAACGCTCTCCAGATTACGGTTAGTCCGGACGGAACTCGCGTCGCCTTCACGGCCGTACCCGAGGACCGTAGTCCGGACGAACACCTATATGTCATCAACTGTGACGGCTCTCTCTGTACCCGGGTGTCTGACAGGAAGATATGCCTCTCACGGGGGAAGGCGATGCAGATCCTTTCGGTGAGGTGGCTGGATGCCGATAACCTCACAGTGGAGGCGGTGTTCGACGACAAGAAGAGTACGTATGGCCCTGTGACGGTCCGAATGGGCCGTGACAATCTCCCTGTTCTGGACGCGGCAGAGGAGGGCGGATAGCTGTGGCACTGATCAAGTGTGACGAGTGTGGGGCATCCATTAGCGAGCGTGCGAGCGTTTGCCCGCACTGCGGCGCTTCTGGCCCATCGCCCAGCCCGAGAGCACCGGGTTCGCGCGTGTCGTCACCACCATCGAAGCTGCTCATGGCATACGGGAAGAAGCTTCTAGAGTACTTCCAGACACTTGAACTGTACACATCCTACGGAGACCGATATGAGTCTGACACAGAGATAAGGGAGGTCCACCGGGAACTGGCAGCGCTTCGTTCCCAATGCATTCACGCTGGTTGCGATTTGTCAGGCATAGACGCCAAGATCGGGCATGTCGATCAATCTCGCGGAGAAAAGGGAAGAGGATTGAAAGGAGAGTGCAGACCGACGGTTACGGAATGGCAACGGTCTAATCGGCGCATTACTTCTTGTACTAGTGGGTGTTGTGTATCTTGATCGTATAGGAATGAATTGACGAAGCTGGTTTCAGAAATAGGTGTGCAGATGGACGGCTATTCATCATGCAAGGCTCTTATTGTAGGCGTCGGCCGGTACGCCGACCCACAGTATGATCTCAGCTACGCCCGGTCTGACGCCGAGGCGATGGCCGAGTTGCTTGGTAATGAGTTCGGCTTCGACCAGGTCTGGACGCTCTACGACGCCGACGCGACCCGGCAGAACCTGATCCGCTTCTTCGAGCAGGATCTTCAGCGGACGGACGAGGACGACGGCCTGCTGATCTTCTTCGCTGGTCACGGGATCACGGTCATTTCAGCTATTGGCGACGACCGGGGCTTCCTGGTGCCCCACGACGGTGACCCGAAAGAGCCCTACGCGAACCTGTCCCTGACAACGATCCGGGATGACTACATGCCGATGATCCCGGCTAAGCACGTCTTGCTGATCGTGGACGCCTGCTATGGCGGCCTCGCCCTGCGCGACGTGGTTACCGTCGAGCGGCCGAAGACCATCGACGACGCCGTCCTGGCCGAACTGACCCGACGAGACCGCAAGGTCCGCCAGGTCCTCGCCGCCGGCTCGAAGGACCAGAAGGTCCTGGACGGTGGCCTGTTCGGCCACAGCGTCTTCACCGGACGTCTGATTGAAGCCCTCCGCGAAGCGAACCCATACATTACCGCCGACCACGTCGGCGTTCATGTGCGAGATCGGGTTGCGAGAGATGCCCAAGATCGAAAGCATCGTCAAACGCCGCAGTTCGGGTATTTGTGCGGAGGAGAGGGTACTTTTGTCTTCGACCGCTCTGCATGCGAAGGGTTCGCTGGTCGCCAGCGAAACGGGGTCTTCATTTCCTCGCATAGCTATGAACTAGTTGCTCTGCCACTTGGTGGTGGCGGGAAGCAGTCCGAGTCACACACGGCGAGAATCCCGCACACGAGCACGCATCTGCCAAAATGGTCCATTTGGGGAGACGACTTAACTGACAGTGGTTGGTTTATTGCCTACGGTGCCGTTGGAATCGGCAGTGCGACTCTAGGGCTAATGCTCCCATTCATGTTGGCGGCGGCCCTCAATCTCCAACTCTGGCAAGCCGGTGCGGTTTTCCTCTCCGTCGTGGCCGGTGCGGAGGCCTGCGTGTTGGTCCCGCATCTAGTTGTACTTGCCATTCGGAAGAACGATTGGCGCCTCAATTGTGCTCGCATTCTGGCGAGAAACGGCGAGCCGCTTGCAGCAAGTCGCTATCTATTATCTCTGAGCCGGTTTGGTGCTGCGCGCGAAGAAGCCGCCGGGTTGCTGGACGAGGCTGCAGTCTTCGCCGAGGGCGCTGAAAACCCACATCTCGCGAGCTGCCTCCGGCGTGTTGCTAAGAGGAAACGAGCGTCCGTTCTCGTCTTGCTTGCTTTTGTCGGCATTCTTTTCATCTCCGTCGATGCACTCGTCTTGGCACTGGCTTTCCGACGACATGGCACCATCGGTTTCCTCATAGGCGCTGGCATTAACGCGGTTCTGGCGGCTTTCGTGAATTCCTTTCTTCCCCGCGTGCAGTCCTGGTTTGGAGATTCGCAGTCGTCAGATAGCAGAGAGGGCTGGCGCATCGCCGCGTGCATTCTGTGCTTCGCTGGAGGGGGAGTGTTTGGCTTGATATGCCTGATCGGGTGGCTGTGTGGAGTGTTTTGAGATTGCTTTAGGATAGTTCCGTGCGTGCAGGTCGGGGCCGCCTGGAAACTCGGAGTTACTGGCCTACGTCCAGCGGATGATCAACTCCGGGACAAAGTAGATCGAGTTGCCGTGCGCGTTGGACGGCAACGCGACCGATGACGCCTTAGACAAGATTCGCAGGCTCTGCAAGCTGTGTGGCGTGAAGATCGTGGTGCGAGCATGAGATACAGAACCGGATGTGATGATGGTGAAGAACGCAAGTGACAGATGGGCCGTGCTGATAGGCATCAACGGCTACCACGAGAGCCTTGGGCGGCTGAAATACTCCGTCAACGACTGTCGGCGGCTGGCCGAGGTGCTGACCACCGGTGACGATGCCTTTCCGGCCGACCATGTGCTCGTCCTGGCCGACGACGAGGCCGCAGAACGCAAGCCTACCTACGCCAACATCCACTCCTGGCTCGCCTCTTGGCTGGCCCAGCCGGATGAGGACGACACGGTCCTGGTCTTTTTCGCCGGCCACGGCCGGGAGATGGACGGCAAGTGCTACCTCGTCCCGGGCGACGCCACGCTCCAGACGATCCACGTTACGGGCATCCCGGTGCCTTTCATCCAGGAACTGCTGAACCGCTGCAAGGCCCGCCAGAAGGTGCTCATCCTCGACGCCTGCCACTCCGGGGCAGGCCGCGACGTGTCCACCATGGTCGCCCCGATGATGGAGACCCTCTCCGCCGGCAAGGGTATCTACACGCTGACCTCCTGCGACGTGGACGAGCTGTCCCACGAGTGGGACGAAAAGTCCCAGGGCGTCTTCTCCTACTACCTCGCCGAAGCCCTCTCCGGTTCCTGCCCGCCCGACGCCCACGGCCATTTGACTGCCGACGGAGTCTACGAGTGGGTCTTCGATCAAGTCCGGGGGTGGTCGCGAACACATCGATGTAGCCAGTCACCGAGGCGCATTTGCGACATGTCGGGAACGGTGTCCCTGATGCGACCTAAGCCGAACACGCTGCGATGCAGCCCTGGCGTCGACAAACACGAAGTCGACACCACTCGGGACTTCAAGTTACAGGAAAATAGTGAGGCGATTCCAACAGTCGCCCATAAGAACGTTTTAGAAGATACCGGGCGATGGGGCGAATTCCGAACAGTCATAAGCCCTCCGGGAGAGACCGTCGTGTTCCTGCTAGATGACGAGCCCGCTGGCATTTCTGTGAAGAAGGGATGGCTTCCGGGAGGCAAGCACACACTGAAGGTCATACCCGAGAGCTATCGCTTTGGCGTAAGGACGTTCAAGATCAATGTTGTGCCCGGGCAAGCCTTGCGTAAGGTCGTTTGCTTGCGAAGTGTTCTGCACGGACGAGTCATTGGCTCTCTGATGCTTCTTCTCGCGTTTGGGGCAGCAGTTGGCTCGCTTGCTATGGTTCTTCCGCAACAAGCGCTATGGGGAATTCCGGCAAAGCATGGGCAAGGCAACGCCCTGATCAACAACCTTCAGGATTCGTGGTGGCTCGCTGGTTGCTGGGTTGTTGGTATAGCCTACGGGGGAGTGTTGGCGCTCCTTATGTGGGCAGTTCGTCGTGCTTCATCTCCCATCATGCTTGCGTTCGCAGTTCTGTGCCCCGTCCCGCTTCTATATGTGGCGTCGATGCTCAGCTTTGTGGCATCAGGACCGTCTGCAGCTGGATTCGCCATTGGTGCGGCTACTCTAGTCGGGATTGTGGGTTGTGTCGTTCCTTGGCCAACCTACCATTATCATGACCGGGAGATGTGGTGAGGCTTCTGGATACATATTCACAACCGCTGGTGCTGATCCCGATGGCGGCGATGTTCGTCATCATCTTCGGGATCGTGCTGCGGTCGCTGCGCGAGATGCCGCTGTTCGAGGGCGCCGGCAAGGTCGTCATCGCCCTGTGCGTCACGATCCTGGCCATGTACGGGATGGACCAGACCCTCGTCAGGGCGGTGGTCGGGCAGTACACGGCCATGGGTGTAGCCATGCTGTTCGGTCTGGCCGGCTTGTTGCTTGCCGCATGGATCGGCCTGGTCGTCAAGACGCGGAAGCACATCCGCCGCTCGCAGCGCGACGACGAGGGGGTGGAATGACGCGGCTCGGCTGGGCGGCGATTGCGGCAGCAGGCGGCCTTGCCGTGCTGATTGGATTGGCGCTGGCCCTGGCGGGTGTAACGGCCCTGCGGGCAGCGTTTGTCGGAGTGAACGTGGCGACGATGCTGGCATACGGATACGACAAGTACGTTTCGCAGGCGCGCGGCCGGCGCGTGCCCGAGGCGGCGCTGCACATAATGGCGGCGGCAGGCGGCACGCCCGGGGCGTTCATCGGCCAGTTGCTGTTCCGCCACAAGACGCGCGACCGGCGGTTCCGCCTGGTGTTCTGGGCAATCGCAGCCGTACAGGTGGTTGCGCTACTGGCTTGGTCGTGCTTGCGGAACGGCTGACTGTCGCGTTGGCAGAATAGTTCGAGGCAAGGACGAGCACGGGCAATAGCCTGTTCGTAGATGTGGACCGCCGCAAGTGGTGCAGCTTGAGTGCTCAGACGAAAGAACTGACATGCGAATCGAGGATACTATGAAAACACACCAACCAGTCGTCGAAGTGCTTACCGTTCAGCGGCATCGTCAATTCCTGGGTTTGGGCGGCACAAAGGTTGTTGTGCCCGCCGCGATGCCGGATGCGGATCTGTATGTGTACCGAGGGCTTGCGGCGAACCGGGAGCTTCGTCTGGTTCAGCCCCAAACGGGTGCAGTTGGGCTTCTTGACGGGGACGCTCGATTCGTCCGCGTGCGGACATCGGCCCAGCCACTCGCGATGGTTTTTGCCGCTGTCATCGAAGACACCAACGGACACAAGTGGGACCTTCATCTTAACGGTTCATGGTCGGTTGTTGACTGCCGGCTTTTCTTGAACGCATACGGTCTAGAGGCGGCGATGCCGAGTTCGAGCTTGGCAGCCGAGCTAGCCGAGTCCTGGATCGCCAATTTGCTGGGCACGCATGTAAGAGATGCCGTTCGAGGCCAATCCATCGACGATCTGCGAGACAAGGACGCTCTTCCGGCGCGATGGTGGGAAGCTCAGATGTCCCAATGGCTTACCGATTCTGGCATAGCCGTGAAGATCAAGAATGAAGCACGATGGGAGAGCGCACAGGCGGCCAGTTTGGAGGCGGAGCAGGCCAGGCTGAGAGACCTGACGCGAATAGAGGAGGAACGTGAGCGGCAGCGCCAGGCGGAGCTTCGAGAAGCCGCCGCAGGGGCGGCCTACGACGACGAGAAAGCCAGGATCGAATCCGACCTTGCCCTGTCGGCCAAGGAGCGGGAACATCAGTTGCAGGTTCTTGAGCTGCATCACCGGAGAGACGTGATTCAGGCCGAGAAGGAGATCGAAGACGCCAGGAGGGCCGCGGAGAAGGCGGCGGCGGAGCACATGATTGTCATCAGGCGGCTTCGGCAGGACGCTGAGGCCGTCAAGACGGCCAAGGCTAGGGAAGAAGAAGCCGAGCAACGTCATACGGAGATGGTCGAGCGACTGGCCAGTATCGAGAGCGTATTGGAGAAGCTTGCTGCGCTGCCGGACAACCTGCTGGCTCGCCTAGCTGATCGCGATGCCAGCAAGGCCAATGCCACTGCGGAGCGTCTCGTATCGCCCGAATTCGGGATCCCGGCGTCCGCACTGGCCGGCCTCGGGTTCCGCGTGGAGCGGCAGCGCCTTATTGAGGGCTTGCGACAGAAAGCTGTCGCTGATGGCGACAAGGTGACTATCCGTAAGACAGAGCTCGTGACACGGGACATCGGCACGGCCAAGGTGAAGGGGCTACCGATCAACACCTCGCTGCAGTTCGAATTCTCTACCGAAAGAGGTGGGTATGTTACGCTGCTCAACATCGGCACGAGCGGCGCCAAGTACGTTCACGTGCCCAACGCCTATGTCACTCTGGAACGGGCCAAGGTTGACGGCGGCTGGTCTTACGGGATTCCTGGGGCCGAGTTGCTGCCATGGGAGCGGCTGAGGCAAATGGGCCTCGACTATGTCGAAGTCGGTCCACCGGGCTGGGAGCACATTGCCGTTCTGATTTCCGACAAGCCGCTGGTGAGTGTTCGCATGCTGGCGAAAGCCAGTCCTGAGGCCCCGTTCGTGAAACTGAGCAGCAACGATATCACCGAGTTGTGCGAGACGCTCACCGCGGAGCCCGCGGACGAGTGGTCAGCTGGTGTGTTGTCTTTTCTTGTCGGATAGCGCCAGCGCCCCACCTGTCCCCCCGAAAAACCCCATCTGGCTCTTTGGATGAGGCGAACAGCCCATTCCGGACCGACGTTCGCGAGCAGAGTCGGCAAGTTCCGGGGCTGAAGCTTGATCGTTTTCGGCCAGATGTGGCCTTGCAGTGAAGGACGGGTGCCGGGAGCGCAGACTGGTCGAGTCGGCCCAGAGCAGAATGGCCCAGCCCCCCTACTGCTACGCCGCGACTCGCTGATACCGATGGTGCATCCGCCGAGAATCGGCGTGGAGATCAACTTGGTGGGCCCTGTGATCGGAGCATCAGCCTTCGGCTGCGTGTCGCCAGCCAGGCCCTGATGGTGTCAGCGGGGCGACATGGTAGTATTCCTCGATGAACTCCCGCAGCAGCCGCTCCAGGTGGCCTTGGCCCAGAACGATCACATGGTCCAGAAGCTCTCGGCGAAGGGTGCCCCGAATCTTTCGACGAACGGATTCTGCCAAGGAGACCGGTACGCAATCCGCACCTCCTCGATGCCGCAGGAGTCCAGGAACTCCCTAACGCCACTGCCATAGATGCCGTCGTTGTCGAGGCAGAGATATTGAGGCTGCTGGCGTACGGCATGGCTTCTCGCAGTTGCTGAACCACCCAACGCATGGACGGGTTTGGTGTGATCGCCAAATGAACGACCTTCCGGCGGCCGTGGTCCAAGATGATGAAAACGTACAGCGTTGCGAACCGAATCGTGTTGACGGTGAAGAAGTCGATCGCCCAGGACACGTCCATGTGGTTCCGCAGGAACGGCAGCCAGGTAGTGGACTTGCCTCGCGGGTTCTTGGGTTTGACCATGTACTTCCGGATCGTGTCCTCGCAGGGCGGGTCGTACTGCAGTTTCACCAACGTGAGACGAATGACCTCCGGGCCCCAAAGAGGATTATCGCGGCTGAGCTTTCGGATCAGATCGCGCATCTCCTGGGTGATTGGAGGACGGCCTGGCTTGCGTCGCGACTTCCATCGCCAGTAGATCTTGAATGCGCGGGTATGCCGGGCTTTGACCGTCGCCGGCTGCATCAACTGGGCGGCAGCCTGCCAGGGCGACCAGAACTTGGACAAGACGACCCAAAGGACGCGAAAGCCTGAGGTGAATCTGGGCTTGGGTCGCGCCTTCTGCTCGATCCGCCTGGTGCATATGCCCAACTGGCTCTCTGCGGCCACAAGCCGGGCCGCCAGGAATGCGCGGGTCTGGAAGAACGCGCTGACGAAACGCAAGACGTAACCGAGGAGTTCGCCGATGCATCCCAGGGTATTCCTCAGGTTCTGGAACAGGTCGATGATGGTATTCATGCGGCCCTGATAGCAAAAGACGCCTCCGATGGCAACTTGGCGTAAGTCCTTATGGCACGGCCATGACCGAATTATTCGGGGGGACACCAGGTCCACAACAGTAGGGACAACGTCATCACCTGGAAGACGTTAAATCATTTTTCCGCAAGGACTTGACTGGAGTCTTTCGCTGCCTTTCGGCCTTGTCTTTCTGCGTCAAGTCCACAATCGGATGCCCGCTCTTGACCTGTCGCTTCCGGGCGTCTTCCACCATCGCGCGGATGTTGAAGCCGAACTTCGCTGCCCGCGCCTCCCGGTGCTTCCTGACCTCTTCTACAATATAATCTCGGTTCATAGCCATCGTCATTCCTCTCGGTTGCCCACACCCATCAGCTCATTGGGCGTGCAAATCGCCGGAGGTTCATACCCGACGCTCCGCAAGAACCGCCCGACCGGAATATGCACGTCCGCGTTTGCCAAGTGCCGACAATTCCATGTGAGCAGCACGTCCACACGGTTGATCGTCGCAATCGCCAAATGCACAGCGTCCGCCGACGCCCGTGCCGGAAGGAGCCGCCGCCGAACCATCTCCTCGGCTAAAGCTATTGCGGCATCGGGCACATCAAGCAGTGGAAGCCCTGTCAAGGCATCCAACCGCCGCCGAGCCGCCTCGGGATCGCCATCACCCGCTTCATCCAGCACGAACTGCGAGGTATAGAGTTCATACCGATGCCGTCGGCCCTCCCACCACTGGCGTGTCAACTCCTGCTGGGCCGCCATGATCAAGTCCCGGCTGGGCTTGGCCGTCAGGTAGCTCACAATCGTCGTCTCGATGTACACGCGTTTCTTCAACCGTCACCTCGCCACGTCTATTATACCCCCCGCTCCCGTCCTATGGCCAAGGAGAACTTCGATGCCTTCCCCGAAGCCGACGCTCCCGGCGCGATGTCGCTGCCGCAGGCCAAGCGGCCAGCCGTCAAGTCCGCCGTCTTGCACGTCTCGGTCGCTCAGCCTTCGGCTGTTGGCGGATTGTCGCCCAAGTGCGTCACGGACGCAAGCCTGCCCCGTTTGACAGCCTGCCCCGGTTGTGCCCCGGTTGTGCTCTTGGTCGGTTTCTCTTCCACCCGGAAGCCCCTGACGGTAGAATGCCCCAATGCCTTGGAGACATCGAGTCTTGCCCCTGCCGGCCTTTGCCCGCCGGTGGAACCGGCCCCGGCCGGGAAAGGCAGCCTTGGTATCCGGAAGCCGGCTGCCAAAGGGTCCACATTACGCCTCGGATGAAACTTGTAGCCCCACTGGAACGAGACAAGAGTTTTTGCGCCGCGAAGCCGGCGCAAAAACTTGGTTGGACTGAACCGCGGATGGGTCGCACTTGGGGATTTCACTTTGGCCAGGCTATGGCGAGGCAGTGACGAGGGTCGGTGGCTGGGCGGGCGTGGGGATGAAATGGCTGGGATGGCAGACGTCCAGACGGCAGAGAATGCCCCCGAGGGGTTGGGATGTAGGCATAACGTGTCACAGGACATGGGCAATGACAGGGATTCTCCGGAACTTCGGTGCGGGGCGTCTGCGCCGAAGAGTCGCTGACCATGCCGACAAGATCCAAGACGACGGGGGCGATCATGGGGGCGCCCTCGGCTGCCGCTGCAAGCGACGTTGCCAGACCAGGCTCCCCTGCCGACAGCAAGGACAGGGCCTGCCTTCCCAGCAGTGCTCGCCGGAAGATGTCGCCGGCTTGGGTTGGACCGGGGCGGGCATAGGGGCGGATGTTTCAAGAGCCAAGGCAAGCCGTCGACCTCCTGGTAGCGGAAAGTTACGTTGCCGTCTTCGATGGAGACGATCCGGCTGTTGGGGATGGCGATCCGGTGGACGTAGCGTCCCAGATAGGCCAGGACTTGATCGGCTCCTTGCACGGTCGGCTTGCAATAGACGACCCAGTTCTTCCGCCAGACATTCGAGGGTACGTTTGCCTGCGGCAGCATCTGGGCCAGGCCGTCCCGGAAGATGCCTCGGAAGATCTTCGATAATGCCTTGACCGGGACGAGGTAATCCTTCCGGGCGGGCCGCCATTCATTCTGCTGGGAGACTCCGCCGCCGGGCACCAGGCAATGGACGTGGGGATGATAGACCAGCGTGCGGGTCCAGGTGTGCAGGACGGCCAGGATGCCGATCAGTCCGCCCACGTAGTGCGGATCGCCGGCCAGCTTGATGAGGGACTCGGCGGCCGACTTCATCAGCAGGCCGTAGAGAACCTTCTGATGGCTTCGCACCAGGGTACGAAGTTCCTCGGGCAATGTGAAGACCACGTGGAAGTACGGGATGGCCAACAGGTCCTTCCGCCGGACGGCCAACCACTGCTCCGTGTCGTGGGCATGGCACTTGGGGCAGCTTCGGTTGCGGCAGGAGTGATAGGAGTACTCCAAATGCCCGCACTGGTCGCACGTATAGACCTGGCCGCCCAGAGCGGGCGTGCGACAGTTCTGAATATCCTCCAGGGCTCGGCGATGACTGGGCAGCAAGTCCGAACCAAACCGTTGGAGATACTCCGGGCCGTAGCGGCCGAAGATGTCGGCGACCTCGGGCATGGGCGAAAGCGTGGGGACTTACAGGTCGGCCATCCGCTTGTTGATCAAGGCCTGGACGTTCTTGAGGGTGCCGCTGGTCAGGTGGGCATAGCCGACGGTGCTGCGGATGCTGTGATGGCCCAAAAGTCCCTGGATGAGGCGGATGTCCATACCGTCTTCCAGCAGGCCGGTGGCGTAGGAGTGCCGCAGCGTGTGGCAGGAGACGTGCTTGGTGAGGCGGGCCTCATGGGCCGCCGGGACGATGGCCTTCAGTACGGCCTCGCGGCGGATGGGCCGTGTCCCAGAATGGTCCGGCAAGAGCCAATGGGCCGGATGACGCTCCCGCCAGTAGGCCCGCAGGAGTTCCAGGGTCCGCTGGGGCAGGGGCACATACTGCTGCTGGCCTGCCTTGCCGTGGCGGACGCATAGGACCATGCGTCGGCTGTCGACGTCGGCGATCTTCAGATGGATGGCCTGCGAGACCCGCAGGCCGCAGGAGTACATCAGCAGGGCAGCTGTCCGGGCCTCCGGCCGGCGGATGTGGGCCAGAAGCTGCCGAACCTCGTCGTGGCTCAGGACGGCCGGGAGCTTCTTGTCCCGCTTGACGCGAATGAGATCCAGGGTTGCCGAGGGCCGCCGGAGGGTGTACCGATAGAGGAACCTGATGGCGAACAGGTGCACTCGAACCGTGCTCTTGGCCCTCCGGCGGGTCAGGGAGACGAAGAACCGTCGAAGTTCTTCCTCGGTCACTTGGTCCGGGGACCGTTTGAAGTAGCGGGCCAGGTTGGCCACAGCATCCACGTACGCCCGCTGAGTGGCCTCCTTCAGGGCGTGCAGGCGCATGTCTTCGATCATCCGTCGTCGCAGTGGGGTCATAGGCATCTCCTTCTCTTGTGCTGCTGACACGGACTTCCACCGTGGAAGTCGCTCAGAAGGAGAATACGCCGACTGGGACTTACAAACCCCTGAACTCACGAAACAGGACATGCTCTCACTGTTCCCTCGACTCCGGATGACCTACCGCGAAGCGGTTTAGTCCAACCCGGAGGTCGCAGGCATGGTGGCGCGAGGTCCGACGGCTGGTTGACAGCCGGCAGGACCTGGTGGAGCGGCAGACGGCCGTCAAGAACTGGATCTCGCACTTCCTGCACCACGAGACGTGGTATGACCGAGCCGGCCTGTGGACGCAGAAAGGCATGAAGCGATTGCGTGCCCTCAGGCTCTCGCCCAGCGATCGAATGCTGCTGAACCTCAAGATCCAGGAGTTGGAGCAGCTTGAGGATCGGCGTGAGCAGATGGAGACGGCCATGCAGGCGGTCTACGACCAGTGGCCGCAGGCCCAGTGGGTGGACGAGGTCCGAGGCATCGGAATGGTCACGGCCGTGTCGATCCTGGCGCACATCGGGGCGATAGAACGGTTCCAGACAGCCGAGGACCTGATCTCGTACGCCGGG
>Ga0315279_10006454_pt1 | contig 14807 bp, 12 predicted proteins | sample YL17G06_20_MG_FD_203694 | JGI IMG/M metagenome (GOLD analysis project Ga0315279, IMG submission 203694) | Sediment microbial communities from Yellowstone Lake, YNP, Wyoming, USA - YL17G06_20 | ecosystem: Environmental > Aquatic > Freshwater > Lake > Sediment | place: USA: Wyoming | collected... | reverse complement strand
TGCTTTATATCCATGTCACACTCCTGCCTTACCTTAACTCTACCCGAGAGCTAAAGACCAAGCCAACCCAGCACAGCGTTAATGAGCTGAGGCGCATTGGCGTCCAGCCTGATATAATAGTGTGCCGCAGTGATTACCCTATGTCAGAAGAGGTGCGCAACAAAATATCCCTGTTCTGTGATGTGGAGCGAAAAGCGGTCATACCTCTACTAACGGTATCGACCATCTATGAGGTGCCACTCGTTTTGGAGGCGGAAGGATTGGGGCAGCTAGTTGTGAGCAAGCTCAGCCTCAACGCTAATAAGCCAGACATAAGCGAGTGGCAGGAAATGGTTAACCGACTTAAGACGCCTCATGAGCCGGTCAACATTGCCCTGGTGGGCAAGTATGTGGAGCTACGGGATGCTTATTACTCGGTTCGGGAAGCCCTTCACCACGCTGCCCTATATCATGAGCGAGACGTCAATCTGGTCTGGGTTCACGCCGAGGACTTGGAGAGGAATAGCAGTGAGGCTCTACTGCGCTCAGTCCAGGGTATCATTGTCCCCGGTGGCTTCGGCATCCGGGGCATCGAGGGCATGGTAAAGGCGGCTGGCTACGCCCGAACTAATGGTATACCATACCTGGGGCTGTGCTTGGGAATGCAAGTTATGGTTATTGAATTTGCTCGCCACGTGCTGGGACTAACCAAGGCTAACTCTACCGAGTTTGATGCCGACACCCCCTACCCTGTCATCGACATTCTTCCCGAACAGAAAGGTGTACAAAACAAGGGGGGCACGATGCGGCTGGGCAATTATCCCTGTAGTCTGGTTCCAGACAGCCGCGCGGCTAAAGCCTACGGGCAAAGCCTGGTCTATGAGCGTCACCGGCACCGCTACGAGTTTAACAGTGTGTTTCGTACTCAATTTCAAGAGGCAGGAATGGTCTGTAGCGGGCTATCCCCTGATGACAGGCTGGTTGAGGTCTGCGAGATAGCCGAGCACCCGTGGATGGTGAGTTGCCAGTTCCATCCCGAGTTTGTCTCACGGCCGAATCGTCCTCACCCTTTGTTCCGCGATTTTGTCGGCGTAGCTAAGAGCGTATTGCGCGAAGGGGCTCAACCCCCGTTACCACTGGCCGCGTAGTTTATGGTAAAATACCGCAACTAGACAGAGAAACCAATGCGCATCTTCCTGGATACAGCCAACATCGAGCAAATCCGAAAGGCGGCTAAGCTGGGGATTGTCAGTGGTGTCACGACTAACCCCACCCTGCTGGCCAAAGAAGGTATGGCTGACTATCAAGCCGCAATTAAGGAAATCTGCTCTATTATTCCGGGACCGATTTCAGCCGAGGTCTTAACCGAAGAAGCTCAAGCGATGGTTGAGCAGGCACGGGACATCTCCACCTGGGCACCCAATGTCGTAATCAAAATCCCGGCTACCGCGGCCGGACTCGAGGCAATCTCGGTACTGGCTAAAGAGAACATAAAAGTAAACATGACCTTATGCTTCTCGCTCAATCAGGCCCTCCTGGGCGCGCTAGCCGGCGCTACCTATGTTAGTGTCTTTGTTGGCCGGTTGGATGATGTCGGACATGATGGTATGCAGGTGGTAGAAGACGTGGTCAAGGTATTCGACCACTACAAGCTACCCACTCAGGTTATTGCGGCTAGCATTCGTCATCCTCAGCACTGCGTGGCTGCAGCCAAGGCCGGGGCTCATATCGCTACTGTGCCCTATAGCGTGCTGATGCAAATGATACAGCACCCGCTTACTGATGCAGGCGTCACTCGCTTCCTTACCGACTGGCGGCGGGTATCATCGCCTTAGCCTAGCGAAGACAAGGGCTGGAGATATAACGGCTTTGATATTTCGGTGGTGACAGCGCTTCACGTGTACTATTTATCTCTTTTACCTAAGAGTGATTAGTGGCTTCCCAAAACATACTTGGCTGGGGTAACCCAAGGGGGTGAGGTTAAAATGATAAATGATAGCATTAACATCGGTCAACTGGCAACCAAGAGTCGAGACGAGTTGGTTGAACTCGCCAAGGAAATGGGTGTTTCTGGCTATGCCAGCCTGAAGAAGCAAGAAGTCATCATGCGCCTGCTTCAAGCGTATACCGAGCGACAGGGCAATATCTTCTGCAGCGGCATACTGGAGATTGTGGATGATGGCTATGGCTTCCTGAGGCAGAGCAGTTTGCTGCCCAGTCCCACTGATGTCTATCTCTCCCAATCCCAGATTCGCCGCTTCGGTCTGCGCAACGGTGACATGGTCGTGGGCCAGGGACGTACGCCCAAAAACGGTGAGAAGTACTACAGCTTGCTCCGGATAGAAGCCGTTAACGACGTTGACCCTGAGCTGGCTAAGAACCGACCCCATTTCGCCTCACTCACCCCCACCTTCCCCAACAAGCTGATTAACCTCGAGAATTCGCCCGAAGACCTGTCCACCCGGCTACTTAACCTCATTGCTCCTATCGGTCGAGGTCAACGCGGCCTGATTGTATCACCACCAAAGGCCGGCAAAACAATACTGCTTAAATCAATAGCTAATGCCACTACAGTTAACTATAATGACATTCACATTATGGTGTGTCTTATCGGCGAGCGTCCTGAGGAAGTTACCGATATGAAGCGCTCAGTGAGGGGCGAGGTCATAAGCGCTACCTTCGATGAGCCACCCGAGAATCAAACGCGTGTCGCTGAGCTAGCTTTGGAGAGAGCCAAGCGACTGGTTGAAACGGGTGAGGACGTTATTATCCTCCTCGACGGCATTACCCGCCTCACCAGGTCATATAACCTGGCTATACCTCCGAGCGGTCGTACCCTGTCCGGCGGGATTGACCCGGCGGCCCTCTACCCACCCAAACACTTCTTCGGTGCTGCCCGCAATACCGATGAAGGTGGTAGCCTCACCATCATCGCCACCTGCCTGATAGATACCGGCAGCCGCATGGATGAACTCATCTATGAGGAATTCAAGGGGACGGGCAATATGGAGGTTCACCTCGACCGCCGGTTGTCGGAGCGTCGCATCTACCCGGCTATAGACATCCCGCGCAGCGGCACCAGGCGAGAGGAGCTGCTGCTGGACGAGAATACCCTCAGCAAGGTTTGGCTGCTGCGGCGCATGGTGTCCATGATTGCCTCCGACTCCACAAACTTCAGCGAAACCACCGAGCGAGTCATCGACCGCATGCGCCGAACCAAGACCAATGCCGATTTCCTGGCTACCCTGACCAAAGAGATGTAGTCTACAGCGGCAATTACGCCGGTGGTACTGTTTTCGCCGGTAACTCCGACGCTGCTGGTCTCGCTGCTCAGGTTTACAGCTGCGCTAACCCGACCGCGGCTGCGGGCTGGGTATGGCTCGGCGCGACCAAGGCACCGACGGGCACCACTGCTGGCGCCGCTCCCATTGTTTCGCTGGCGTTAGCCCCTGACTTCGCTACCAGCAACAAGATATTCGCCGGAACGAGCGGTGTGGAAAGCGCCTTTTCCTACACCATTGATGGTGGTAGCACCTGGCATCAGCTCAGCCTGATTGATACACAAATCAGTAATATCCTTGACCTGGCACTGTCGCCTAACTACGAGCAAGATAGCACCTGTTTTATGGTTACCTGGGGCGGCGAGCACAGCCTGTGGCGTAGCCGTGATGGCGGGGCACAATGGGAAAGAGTCGGTTGCAGTACCCTGGCGAATATGGGCAGTATCAGGCGGGTTAGCCTTTCTCCACAGTACGGCAATGGTAGTCAGGCGGTGTTTATTGCCGGCAGTAGTGGCGGCAATCCAGCGATATGGCACTCAACAGACGGCGGTCAAAGCTTTAGTGAGCCGTGGGTCACCCACGACCCCACCACTGGTGCCACCTTCCCCATCGATGCCTGGGCAGTGGCTGATGATAATACCCTGCTGGTTGGTAGCTATGACGGCAGCAACGGCCTGGTTTACCGCTCTAACAACGGTGGCTGGACTTACTCTACGGCGGCCGTGGCTGGCAACCAATCGTTATACTTCATGGCGCTATCGCCAGCCTATAACCAGGATAAGACTATTCTGGTCGGCAATACTAATGGCTGGGTCTACTGGTCGAACGATAATGGAGCCACCTTTGAGCCTCTACTAGGCGAGGCTACGTCACCACCGTTCACGGGCAGCGCAAGCATCGCCTTTGACCCTAACTTCAGCAATAATCATACTGTCTATGCTACCAGTGATAAGGAAAACGAGGGTATCCACCGCTTTGTCATTGGCAGTAGCACGGAATGGGTGAGTATAGACAGCACGCTACCAAATAATAGCAAAATCGGCCAACTCGCGGTGTCGGCTGATGGCACATTGTATGCTAGCAACTTCAATGGTGACGGTGGCCTGGAGCGCTGTCTCAACCCGACATATTCCTTGGGGCCAAACTTCGAGACGGTAACTCGCGGGCTGGCTGACGGTGCCACCTTAACCGGGCTATGGCTGAATGGCCACAGGCTATGGTCTATCGATACCACCAATACCCGGCTGATGACTTTCAACGATAGCCTAACCTCACCGATTAGCCTGACCTCACCATCTGACGGGACATCGGGCATCGGCACTATTATTAATCATGAGATTAACGATGTTACCCTCGACTGGGAAGTGCTACCGGGGGCTACTCACTACAGGTGGCAACTTGACTATGACAACGACTTCTCCAGTCTGCCGCCTGAATTTGAGGATGATAGCGGAGCCACCTCATCCCGATTGCCACCTCTGAAACCAACCACCGAATACTATTGGCGGGTGAGGGCTACTGAGCCGGTATTAAGCCCGTGGTCACCCAAGTGGTCATTCACCACCTGCCTTGGTGCCGACAGCATGGCTCCCGAACTTATCAGCCCCAACGCTGGTGCCAGTGATAGCAAGATAAAGCCGATATTCCAGTGGAGTGCCGTAGTCGGGGCGCAGAAGTATGAGTTGCTGGTAGCCACCGATGCCTTATTTACTGCTCCCGTAATAGCGAAGGTTGGTGACTCTGCACTGCCCGCTACCGCCTGGCAGTGCGATATAAAGCTAGACCACGATACCACTTACTACTGGAAGGTTAGAGCCATCGGGTCTGGTACTTACAGTGCCTGGAGCGCAGTGAGCGCCTTCGGCACTGACCCACTACAGGTTCAAGCTAATCCATCGCCAGCACCAGAGCCATTGCCGACAGTACCTCAATCGTCCCCGTCACCACCGCCGTCTCAGTCCAATACACCCGAGTGGCCAATATGGCTAATGTATCTCGGTGCTGCACTACTATTTACTACCATAGCCACACTGATTACCCTCATTATACTTACGGTGAGAGTATGGAGGCTCTAGAGATTGTCTGGTAACCTATCCCCCTGCCCCCTTCCCTTCACGAGTGAAACACAATAGAGACAATCCCACAACACGGCTGACCATTAAAGCGGCAAAAATGGGCATCTTTTTTCCGCCAGAAGTGACTCCCGCGGGGTTACGGTAGTCATTAAAAAATACCACTGAACTTGCGGCCAAAGGGATATTGACAAAGTCGATGAGGGATGGTAAAATGACGGTACATGGCAACCGACTACCGCCTACCGCCTTAAAGGACGATTTATGCCGATGAAGAGGATTTACGTTAACGAGCACGCTTGCATGGGGTGTCACCTCTGTGAGGTGTACTGTCGTGTAGCACACTCGCGATGGAAGGACTTGGTCAAGGCGTTCAAGAAGGAAATTCCCTCACCGCTACCACGTTTGTCGGTGGACGAGAGGAAGCCTGTTTGCTTTGCCGTGCAATGTCGTCATTGCGCCGACCCCACCTGCGTCCATGCCTGCCTTACTGGAGCCCTGCGAAGGGACCCTGACGGTGGCGTGGTCACTGTGGACAAGGAGAAGTGTATCGGCTGCTGGACCTGCATATTAGCTTGTCCCTGTGGTGCTATCAGGCAAGACACATATCAGGGAAAGATTGTAAAATGTGACTTATGCACGGGAGGGGACATCCCAGTATGTGTCACAAACTGTCCCAACGAGGCACTGGTATATGTGGAGGTGCAAGATGGGAGTACTGGCGTAGAAAGCAAGGTAATTGCCGCGACTCAATAAATTTAAAGGAGGTGTATCATGGCGTACAATTGGGGGCCACATTATATCGTTCCTTCGGAGACTCTGAAAAGCTACTCTGGCGGTGTTCTGCTGCGGGAGGAATTTGACGAAGGCCTGTTGTGTAAGGAGTTAGAAGAGCTAGGCCTATCGGGATCTGTTGTGAGGGTAACCAATCCATGGTACTATCGCAAGAAAAATACTGGTAGCTGGATTAGGATCGGGGAGTCCGACGATAGGCGACAAAATTTCCCGGTGAGGTGGGACACAACCAATTTGGAAAACGGGCAATATGAAGTAATGGGGTTAATGCATATCTTCGTTAGAAAGGGCGGTGAGGAAAAGGCTATCGCCCGAGAAAACATAGTGGAAGTCACTGTTGAGAATTAAACCTCCGAAAGTGAACAAGGGAAAGGAATCTGGATGATTGCTGTCGTTGACTACGGTGCCGGTAATCTGCGCAGTGTAGTTAATGCTCTCACGAGGCTAGGCTACCAGCCAAAGATAACCAGTCGCCCGAGAGATTTGCTTGATGCCCAAGCAGTTATCCTGCCTGGCGTTGGTGCTGCCGCTGATACCATGGAGAATCTTCAGACGCTAGGTATGGCTGACCCCATTTGCCAGTTGATTCGTGAGGGTCGGCCCTTCTTGGGTATTTGTATTGGGCTGCAGATTTTGTTTATGGGCACTGAAGAAGGTGGCTGGCACAAGTGCCTGGGTATCATTCCGGGGAGGGTGAGGAGACTTCCTTCGGGGCTAAAGATTCCCCACATGGGGTGGAACCAGGTAAGGCAGGTAGGCTCGCACCCAATATTTGATGGCATACCAGACGGAGCCAACTTTTACTTCGTTCACAGCTATTACGCAGAGCCCGATGATAAATCGCTGGTTGCGGGTGAGACAGAATATGGTATTCCAATATGCAGCGTGATAGCGAGGGGCAATCTGATAGCGACTCAATTCCATCCGGAAAAGAGCGGGGAACTTGGTTTGAAAATGTACGACAATTTCATGAAACTGGCTATGCAACAAAGCTAAGCCGTAAATAAAGATGGCAGGGCAGAATGGCAACAAGCATAGTGAAAGCAAAATACCTGATTATCGGTAACTCAGCCGGGGGCATTGCAGCTGCCGAAGCCATACGCGAGGTGGATAAGGCAGGAGAAATCGCCATAGTCTCAGATGAGCCCTACCCTGCCTATTCACGGCCGCTTATTTCAGAATACTTGGCCAGCAGGCGCCCTTTGGAGAAGATGTTGTTTCGTCCGGCTGATTTCTATGAGAGGAACAATATCCGCACTTTCCTAGGTAAAAAGGCACAATGCCTTGATACCGATGAGCACGTTATTCAGTTGGAGTCTGGAGAGAGAGTTATTTGGGAAAAGCTTCTACTAGCTACCGGTGGTTTGCCTATCATTCCCCCGGTAAAAGGCGTTGACCGCAGTGGCGTCTTTACCTTTACCACCCTCGACGATGCCAAGACAATTGACCAATTCCTGAGTGAATCCCCCAATCGAAGGGCTAGGGCAGTGGTCATTGGTGGCGGACTCATCGGGATAAGTGTGACTGAAGCCTTGGTGAAGCGAGGAGTTGGGGCGACCATAGTAGAAATGAAGGAGAGGATTTTAAACACTATCCTGGATGAGGAAGCATCAGCGCTGGAGGAAGCAGCACTTAGACAGGCCGGGGTTGAAATCATAACTGGCCACACCGTGGCCAGTATCGGTAGTTACTATTCGGCCGGCGATGTCACCGGCATGACCCTGGATGATGGCCAACCAAAACCCTGTGAACTGGTTATAGTCGCCATCGGCGTCCGACCGTGCACCGACCTTGCGATTGGCACAGGGATAAAAGTCAATCGCGGCATAGTAGTTGACCGCCATATGGCTACATCTAGCCCTGATATCTACGCCTGTGGCGATGTGGCTGAGGCTTATGACCTTGTTTACCATGACAACCGGCTCAACCCTACCTGGCCCAATGCCTACATTGGGGGGAGAGTCGCCGGATTCAATATGGCTGGTGTGCCTACTGAATATGAGGGTGGGACAGCCATGAACTCCTTGAAATATTTCGGGCTAGCTGTTGCCTCTGCCGGAATCGTGAACCCTCCTGATAATAGTTATGAGGTACTCAGCAATAAGTATGACCATACCTATAAGAAGGTCGCACTGAAAGATGGGGTCATAGCTGGCATGGTCTTTACTGGTGACATTGAGAAATCGGGCATCATTTTCAGCCTAATAAAGGAGCGGGTAAAGGCTGACAGCTTCAAGCAAACGTTAGTTGCTGAGGATTTCGGTCTCGCTTCTCTCCCTGAAAAGCTATGGCGAGCGCGTTTAGGCATGCCAACATCGGGTTTCATTTCTCCGGCGACCATCCGAGAGCAGCCTAAGGAATTGGTCTTGGGAGAGTAAATTTTATTCCAGGAGATACAACGATGAAAAAGATTAACCGAATAAATAACCCTTACGATGACGATAAGATAATTGACGCCTGCTCTCTATTCGGAGCAATGGATACCTCGGGGAGGAGGTTCTCCGGGGAAGGCGTCATTAGGGCTATCGCCAATATGCATGTCCGGGGCAATGGCTTGGGAGGAGGATTTGCCATCTACGGGTTATATCCGAACTACGCTGACCTCTATGCCTTCCACATAATGTATTTGAGCCGAGAGGGGCAACGGGAGACTGAAGCCTTCCTTAAAGACAAATTTGACCTTGTTTATAACGAAGAGGTACCAACGCGACCGACACCGGGGATTGTGAAGCCCCCACTGGTATGGCGCTACTTTCTTAAGGTAGGTCAGCACAAGCCTGAAGAACAATCAGAGGACGACTATGTGGTGGACCGGGTGATGGAGATAAATACCAAGCTTGAAGATACCTTTGTCTTTTCCAGTGGCAAGGATATGGGTGTGTTCAAAGGCGTGGGTTATCCTGAGGAAATTGCTGAATACTTCTGTCTGGAGCGATATGAGGGTTACCTCTGGACGGCTCATGGCAGATTTCCGACCAATACCCCTGGATGGTGGGGTGGAGCTCACCCATTTTGTGTCCTGGACTGGACAGTAGTTCACAACGGCGAGATTTCGTCCTACGGAATAAACCAGCGTTATCTGGAGCAGTTCGGCTATTACTGCACTATGCAGACCGACACTGAAGTAGTGGCTTACGCTATTGACCTGCTAATGAGGAAGCACAGGCTTCCTATCGAGATTATAGCTCGTATCCTGGCGCCACCCTTCTGGACTGATATTGAGCGCTGCTCTGCAAGCGAGCAGAGGTTGCTAACAACTCTGCGTCAGGTATATGGCAGCTTGCTCTTAAATGGGCCATTCACAGTAATTATTGCCCATCAGGGCGAGATGATTGGGCTTACCGACCGCATCAGACTGCGCCCACTTACCGTCGGGGTCAAGGGCAATATGCTCTACCTATCGTCCGAGGAGTCGGCTATTCGTCTGATTTGCCCTGACCTGGATAGGGCATGGATTCCAATGGGTGGCGAGCCTATCGTGGGAAGACTCGGTAGGCCACTCCAACAAAAGGAGATGGTTGCTGTTAGGGGGAGGGTGTAGATGCTAACTAAACGGATTATTCCCTGTCTTGATGTGAAAAGTGGACGTGTAGTAAAGGGGACAAGCTTTACCCAGTTGCGCGATGCCGGCGACCCGGTAGAGCTGGCTAGCTTCTACTACCAAGAGGGCGCCGACGAGCTGGTCTTTCTGGACATAACGGCGACTCCTGAGGGGCGTGACACTATGGTTGATGTTGTTGAGCGTATATCCAGAGAAGTGTTTATACCCCTGACCGTAGGTGGGGGACTGCGCAATATTAGTGATATCCGGCGCATTTTGAGGGCAGGAGCGGATAAGGTGTCTATAAATACCGCCGCTGTGCTTAATCCTTCTTTGATTAGAGAAGGGGCTAATAAATTTGGCAGTCAATGCATCGTGGTCGCTATAGATGCCAAGAGAGTAGAGAGCAACAAGGAGCCCTGGTGGGAGGTCTATATCTATAGCGGTCAAAAAACAACCGGGATTGACGCCCTGGCCTGGGCAAAGCAGACGGTAGAGCTTGGGGCTGGGGAAATCTTGCTTACCAGCATTGATTCTGATGGTCATCGGGCCGGGTATGACATTGAACTTACCCGCGCTGTCTCCGAGGCAGTAACGGTACCAGTTATTGCCAGTGGTGGTGCTGGCACTCTGGAAGACCTCTATCAAGCTCTGGTCAGCGGGAAGGCGGACGCAGTGCTGGCAGCCAGTATTTTCCATTATGGCACCTATTCCATTGCCGAGACCAAGAGATATTTAGCCAAAAAAGGAATACCGATACGAATTTAGGGAAAAGACAGTGAAGACCTATCTTCCAGCCAAATTCTTAATAGAACGAGACCCTGAGCAATGCATCCGGTGCCAGGTGTGTGTCAACCAGTGCACCTTCGACGCTTATTACTATGATGCTGAGGATGATGAGGTAAGGAGCCGTGAAGAGAACTGTGTTGGCTGCCATCGCTGCGTCGTTTTTTGCCCGACCCGAGCCTTAACTATTAGAAGAAACCCGCTGGACTACCGTGAGAACTATAACTGGCGCCCCGAGGTTATTGAGGACATAATCAAGCAAGCCGAGACCGGCGGCGTGCTCCTCACCGGGATGGGCGATGATAAGGGTCACCGTATCTACTGGGACCATCTGGTTCTCAACGCTAGCCAGGTGACCAACCCGTCTATTGACCCGCTGCGCGAGCCTATGGAGCTTGTCACTTATCTGGGACGAAAGCCTGACCGGGTAGAACTTGACCGGAATAACACAAGCCTGAAAATGGAGCTAGCTCCGCAGGTCAAACTCGAAGTCCCCGTCATGTTCGCTGCCATGTCCTACGGGGCAGTAAGTCTCAATGTGCACGAATCCCTAGCCAGGGCGGCTACTGAGATGGGAACCCTGTGGAATACTGGGGAAGGGGGGCTCCACCCCAAGCTATATAAGTACGGCAAAAACACTATTGTCCAGATAGCATCAGGACGCTTTGGTGTCCATCGTAAGTATCTTAGTAAGTATCTTAATGCTGCGCAGGTAATCGAGATTAAGATTGGGCAAGGGGCCAAGCCTGGTATTGGTGGTCACCTTCCGGGAGAAAAAGTGAGCGCTGAAATCTCTATGACCCGAATGATTCCCCAAGGGACAGATGCCCTGTCCCCAGCACCTCAGCATGACATTTACTCGATTGAAGACTTAGCTCAACTAATCTATGCCCTGAAGGAAGCGACAAACTATACCAAGCCGGTATCGGTCAAGATAGCCGCGGTCCATAACTCAGCAGCTATTGCCAGTGGTATGGTGCGGGCAGGAGCCGATATCATAGTTCTCGATGGACTAAGAGGAGCTACTGGAGCCGCACCCAAGGTAATCCGTGACAATGTGGGTATCCCCATCGAGATGGCTCTAGCCTCGGTGGATAGCCGCCTGAGACAAGAGGGTATTCGCAACCAGGCCTCTATTGTCGTCTCAGGCGGAATAAGAAATAGCGGTGATGTGGCTAAGGCGATTGCTCTTGGTGCCGATGCCGTTTACATCGGGACGGCGGCTCTTATTGCCCTGGGCTGCACCGTGTGTCAGCAATGCCATACCGGTAAATGTGCCTGGGGTATCTGCACCACTGACCTTTTCCTCACTAAGAGGGTTAACCCGGATATTGGTGCACAGCGATTGGCTAACCTCATTCGCGGTTGGAGCTTGGAGCTTAAGGATATACTGGGGGGTCTTGGCGTTAACGCAATAGAGAGCCTGCGGGGGAATCGCCTCCACTTGAGAGGCATTGGACTTACTGACACAGAACTCGAAATCCTCGGAGTAAGGATGGTGGGCAACTAATATGGAAAGGGAAGCTAATTCGGTAGTGAAGATCGATGCCAGTGGCATTTTCTATCGCGAGCTCAATGCCAGACTCAGGGATGCGGTTTCAAAAGGTGCTCACCGGATCGAGCTTCAAAATGTCTGTGGTCAGAGGTACATCGGCACGGATCTAGATAGCCCAGTGGAAATCGAAATCTTCGGTACACCGGGCAATGACCTTGGGGCGTTCATGGATGGGCCGAGGATTATTGTACGCGGCAACGCTCAGGATGGCTGCGGCAACACCGTGAACGAAGGCGAGATAATAGTTCACGGTCACGCTGGCGATATCCTTGGTCTGTCGGCCCGCGGAGGCAATATCTTTGTCCGAGACGACGTTGGCTATCGGGCTGGTATCCATATGAAGGAATATCAAAATAAGAGACCGGTGTTAGTCATCGGTGGCACTGCCCAAGACTTCCTTGGCGAGTATATGGCGGGGGGTATCCTGATTCTACTAGGCTTAAATTTGAGTGAAGGAGAGCGTCATAAAGCGAGATTTATTGGTACCGGAATGCACGGCGGTATTATCTACCTGAGGGGGAGTGTTGAGAGCTACCAGTTGGGTAAGGAGGTAGGCCTCGCCGAACTGGAAGAGAAGGACTACCAGATTCTCCACAAGTTCGTTGGTGAGTTTTCCACCCACTTTGGCTATGAGGCGGCTGAGATACTGAGGCACAAGTTTACCAAGCTCTTCCCTCGGTGGCTTCGACCTTATGGCCGCCTTTATACCTACTAAGGGGGAACGCTGCGATGAAGCAGATAGAAGCGATTATCTGGGAGGAAAAGTTGGATACCGTAGAAAAAGGAGGAAAACATGACGGACAAGAAAAGTAGAGAAGAAGCGAAGCAGTATGTCCTGAAGATGGCAAAGGAGCATGATGTAAAGTTTGTCAGATTGTGGTTTACTGACATACTGGGGTTTCTGAAAAGCTTTGCCATACCCGTACAGGAGTTAGACGGCGCCCTGGAGGAAGGAGTGGGGTTTGATGGTTCGTCAATTGAAGGATTTGTCCGTATTGATGAGAGCGATATGATAGCCATGCCTGACCCGAATACTTTCCAGCTCCTTCCCTGGAGACCTAAGGAGCATGCGGCAGTAGCCCGGATGTTCTGTGATATCTTCACCCCAAGCAAAGAGCCTTTCGAGGGTGACCCGAGATATGTGCTGAAAAAGAACCTGAAAAGGACAGCGGAGATGGGTTATACCTACTATGTTGGTCCGGAGCTGGAATACTTCTACTTCAGGGATAATAAAGCAACCGAGCCTCTAGATGCTGGTGGATATTTTGACATGGACCCTCACGATGCTGCGACTGACCTACGGAGAGATACGGTTCTCACCCTGCAGGAGATGGGCATCACCATTGATAAATCCCATCACGAGGTTGCTGCCAGTCAGCATGAGATAGATATGCAATACACCGATGCCCTGTCCATGGCGGATAATGTGATGACCTACCGCTTGGTAGTCAAAGAAATAGCGCTAAAGTATGGGGTTTATGCTACTTTTATGCCTAAACCTGTCTTTGGAATTAATGGGAGCGGCATGCATGTCCACCAGTCATTATTTAAGGGTGACACCAATGCCTTTTTTGACCCGCACGGTAAGTACTATCTTTCTAAAGTCGGCTTGAGCTTTGTTGCCGGACTCCTAAAATACGCCCCTGAAATTACTGCAATTACCAGTCAGTGGGTCAATTCTTATAAGCGGTTGGTGCCAGGTTACGAGGCACCGGTCTATATTTCTTGGGCACAGCGTAACCGCTCCGACCTCATCCGTCTCCCGGTATATAAGGTCGGAAAAGAGAAGGAAACAAGATTTGAACTTCGCTCCCCTGACCCTGCTTGCAATCCTTACCTTTGCTTCAGTGTGATGCTGGCCGCCGGGCTAGCAGGAATTGAGGAGGGGCTGGAACCGCCCGCGCCTGTAGAAGAAAATGTCTACCATATGACAGACGAGGAAAGAAAGAAGCGGGGCATAGGTCAGTTGCCAGGCAGCCTCTTGGAGGCCATTCAACTCACTGAGAAGAGCGAACTAGTGCGGAAAGCCCTTGGCGACCACGTCTTTAACGCTTTTATTAACAATAAGAAGACCGAATGGAATCGATATCGTATCCATGTTACCGATTACGAGCTTAACAGATACTTGCCAATCCTGTGAGCCGAATCTAGCCGTGTTGGGACGGGCACGCAGTGGTTTTACTTATAACTTGGACAAGATTTTGAAATCTGTCGTTGAACGGACGATTGCTAGGGGAAATCCTTAGCCTGAAACCAGACGGTATTCTCCTCTCCCCCGGACCCGGCAACCCGGCACTGCTGGATTACATTGTGGAGACAATTTAAAAACTTGTGGGCAAAAAGACAATTATGGGTATCTGCCCAAGTAATCAACTTAGCAATATATTCGTGCTAGGATGACGGCTGTTAGCGAAGCTGCCATGACCGGGAACAGCAAAATACCAGCTCCAGCAAGGATGATTTTTGAGGAAAATGCTGCTAAACTTAAGGAAGCTGGTATTGGTATGGTCAAGGAGCTACCAGTGAGTCAAGGCATCCAATTGAGCAATGACCTTGGATTGGCCCGTATCGGCGCTGCCGTCCCTGTGCTCCGTGTGGCCGACGTTGATTTTAACGTTGGCACCATTATCGATGTCATGAGAAAAGCCAGGAACGAGGGTGTACAGGTACTGACATTCCCGGAGATGTCTATAACCGGCTATACTATTGGAGACCTAGTCCAGCATCAAGTACTGTTGTTAAAAGCGGAAAAAGGGCTACAAGATGTCCTAAACGAAAGCGCCGGGAGCGCCATGGTC
>Ga0315279_10006453_pt1 | contig 14808 bp, 14 predicted proteins | sample YL17G06_20_MG_FD_203694 | JGI IMG/M metagenome (GOLD analysis project Ga0315279, IMG submission 203694) | Sediment microbial communities from Yellowstone Lake, YNP, Wyoming, USA - YL17G06_20 | ecosystem: Environmental > Aquatic > Freshwater > Lake > Sediment | place: USA: Wyoming | collected... | reverse complement strand
TCTCGCCACCGAGGCCGACGGGGCGCAGCCGGTCGCCGGGGCAGCGGCTGCGCACGGTGAGGGCCGACCCGAGGGCGTCCAGGTCGAGGAACGCCTCGTACGGATCGGCGGCGGGGGTGGCGGCTTCTGCCGGGAGGACCGCGGCTTCGACCTGCCAGCCGGGCACTTCCGTGCGGCCGGGCAGGGCGAGGGGCGTTTCGGGTATGGGCTGAGCGGGAGCCTCCTCGCCCACCGTCAGGCGCACCGACTGGCCTTCTATGGCAAAGCCGAGGCCGGCCGGCAGGGAGAGATGGCGACTGCCGCGGCGAGCGAGAGCGCCCTGCATCGCCTGGAGGTGGACGGCCTCGACCTGAGGCGTGTCGCCGAGCAGGTGCCGAGCCGCCGCCAGCAAAAGGCGGCTCTGCAACGCCGGCGAGAGGGCAGCCAGCTCCAGGCGCGGGAATTCGACGGAGCGCTGGGAGCGCTGGGCCAGGGCTTGCCAGAAGAGATTGGCGGTCTCATCCAGGTAGGCGGCGTCGGCCGCGGCGGCGCTGGCTAGGCGCAGGAGGGCTTGTTCCACCCGCGGGTTGTAGCGCCGCAGCAGGGGTAGAAGCTCGTGCCGCACGCGGTTGCGCAGCGGTTCCAGCAGGAGGTTGGTGACGTCGAGACAGGGCGAGAGGCCCTCCTCCTGACAGTAGCGCTCGCTGTGGCGACGGCTGACGGCCAGCAGGGGCCGCAGCAGGGCCAGGCCGGGGTGGTCGGGGAACGGCCAGGGCGAGCGGGGCCGCATGCCGGCGATGCCGGCCAGGCCGCTGCCGCGGATGATGTGCATGAGCACCGTCTCCGCCTGGTCGCTGGCGGTGTGGCCGGTGGCGACGCTGTCTGTGCCCAGGCGCTCAGCCTGGCTGGCGAGGAAGGCGTAGCGCAGGGCGCGGGCCGCCTCCTCCAGCGATAGACGGTGTTGGCGGGCGTGGGTCCGCGTGTCGCCCTGGCCGAAGAGGAAGGGCAGGCCCAGCTGTTCGGCCAGGTGCGAAACGAAGGCGCGCTCGGCCTCTCGCTGGGTGCGGCGGCGCAGGCCGTGGTCGAAGTGGGCTACCCACAGCTCGAGGCCGAGGGCCTCTCGCAGGTGGGCCAGGATGAGCAGGAGAGCGGCGGAGTCGGGCCCGCCGGAGACAGCAAGCAAGGCCCGTTTGTCGCCGGCGAAGAGTCCGTGCTCCTGGACGAAGCGCAGAACCAGCCGCTCCAGCCGCTGGCCGAAGCGACTGGTGGCTGCTGTTCCGCTGGGTCTGGGCGTCTTCGTCGTCACGGCTGTTTCCCGCCAGAAGTGCAAGCGGCGGCGCCCAACTCGGCGACCGCCACCCCAAGACCTGCCGTTACGGCACTCGCGAGGCTACTCGCCGATGAGGGCCTCCCACCAGCGCTGCGGCTGTTCCGTGGGCGGCGCCCCCTCGGCTGGGGGCGTCACGGTAGCCGACGATAGCACGATGATGCCCAGCTCGCCGGGGCGCACCAGACCCAGCTCGCGGCGGGCCACCCACTCGATATACTCGTCAGACTCCAGGTATTGGCGGAGGGCGGTGAGCTGGCCGTAGCGTTCCTCCAGGCCCGCCACGTCCTGGCGGAGACGCGATTCGTCCTGGCCGATCTGGATGGCTTGGAGGGTGTTGCTGGCGGCGGTGAAGACGAGATAGACAACCACCACGGCGGTGGCCAGGATCACCCACCGTCTGGGCGAGAGCCAAGGGCTACGAGTCAGCGGCACGCCTCCCCGGGGCGGCGAGACCTTACCATCAGTCAGCAACTGTAGCACAACCTCTCGAATCTCACAATACCTTCAGGGGCCTTTAGCGCGCAGTTTCCAAATGGCAGGTGTCGTTTAGGCTGAGCACCATCATCTGGCCGTCGTGCACGTTCAGGACGCTCACAGCGGCGACGCTGTGCCGCAGGCGACGGAACTCGGTCAGCTCCAGGCCCAAGACGCGGCAAAGGATGGTGAGGAGGACGAAGTTGTGGGCCACGACCACTACCGTCTCCCGGTGCCCGCTCGCGCAGATGCGCTCCAGCGCCCGCCAGGCCCGCTCCTGCACGTCCAGCAGGCTTTCACCCCCGGGCATCGGCTGGTAGGCGGCGCCACTGCCGAGCCACACCTGGAAGAACTGTGGGTAGCGCTCCCGCACCTGCTGGAAGGTGAGGCCTTCCATCTCGCCGATGTCCATCTCGATGAGGCCTTCGTCCACCTCTACCGCCAAGTCGTGGCGTTCGGCGATGGCGCGGGCGGTGTCCAGAGCACGACGCGAGGGGCTGGAGTAGACGGCAGCGATGGCCTCGGCCTGGAGGGCCTCGGCGAGGCGCTGGGCCTGCCAGCGGCCGGTCTCGTTCAGTTCGATGTCGGCGCGGCCCAGGGCAAGGCCGGCCTTGTTGGAGTCCGTCTCGCCGTGGCGAACCAGGATCAGGCGCATGGCTGGATACGTGCCATTCTACTCCGGCTGGCCGTGGCGCCGCCAGGACTGTACCGCGGGCGACACCTCCTCCAGGATGAGGCGGCGACGGTGGATACGGGTGGGCGCCGGCAAGCCCAGGGCGGCCACCACCTGCTCGGCGCGGCCGGAGGCCTGGCTATCGGTGCGCAGGCGCATGCCCAGGGTGCAGAGGCCGTCCTCTAGGGCCTCGACCCGGACGTCCTGCACGAGGGGGCGGAGGTCGTAGCGGCGCACCTCCCGCTCGCGCTGGTGCTGCCAGGGGATGGACGGAGAGGCCAGGAAATCCGCCACCGCCCGCCGCACATCATCGACTGAACGGTCGGTGAGTGCGTCCACCTGATACTCGGACCAGCGCACCTGCGACTGGAGTGACGGCAGACCTAACCCCACCTCGCGCACCTCCAGCACGGCGATGCCGGGCGTGACCTGGCGGCTCACCGCCTTGATGAAGTGCTGGGGGGTGATGCGCTGCGCCAGGTAGACGTCCATGAGCTCGCCGGAGCTGGTGACGCCGACGGGTAGTGGTACCGCCAGCGCCAGGCGCGGGCTGGGGCTGAACCCTTGGGAATACGCGAGAGGGATAGCAGCCCGCCGCAAGGCCCGCTCCCAGAAGCGCATAAGGTCGAGGTGGGTGATGTACTTGACCTCCTCGCCGCGCGCGAAGGTGACCCTGAGACGCTGAACCTTCATCGGGACGGCGCCGTGTGACGGCACCGCAGCCTGAGGGTCATTGACTAAATAGTGCGACAGTGCTGATTGCCCTCTGCAGGCAGACCTAAAGGTCTGCAGCTACGAAAAACGGAGAGCATCCAGGGTCGTAGCTGCAGGGCTTCAGCCCTGCCTGGTTCGTAGCTGCAGGGCCTGCCTGGTGTCGAATTATCTTGTTCATGGCTATAAACCCGCAGCTTCCGTCCAAGCCGCGGCCTGCCTGCCGGTAGGCAGGATTGAAATCCGCGGGTAGGTCTACTCTCCTGATGACCTCCAAGCACCGTGGGGAAAGCATTCATGAAACCGATTGTGCTTTTCATCTACAGCCGCTGCACCAGAACGCGTTCGATCTTACGCCCGTGCATCTCGGTGACCACCAGGCGCAAGCTGGGGCCAGAGGCGCGCCCGCCTTCAGCGGGATTATAGACGACCTGCTCCCCCTCCTGGGGGATGTGCCCCAGGAGGCTGAGGACGAAGCCGGCCGCCGTCTCGTACTCGCCCTCGGGGAGGCCCAGATCCAGTTGCTCATTGGCGTCGTGGATGCTCATGCCGCCATCAACCTGGATGGTGCGCTCGTCCACCGCCTCGAACTCGCGCTCGCGGGGGCGAAGCTCGTCGCCCAGTTCCCCCACGATCTCTTCCAGCAGGAGCTCGATAGTAACGATGCCAGCGGTGCCGCCGTATTCGTCCACCACGACGGCCATCTGCTGGCCCTCGCGCTGCATCTCCCCAAAAAGAGAGCCTATCCGTTTGGTCTCCGGCACGAACAGGGCAGGACGCATGCAAGACTCGATGGGGCTGTTGTCGTCCACCTCGTCGCGCGATACGGCGCGCAGCACATCCTTGATGCCCACCACGCCGGTCACATTGTCGATGCTCTCGTTGAACACGGGGAAGCGGGAATGGGGGTGCTGGCCGTAGAGAGCGTAGAAGTCGTTGACAGTGGTGCCCGTCTCCAACCAGACGACCTCCGTGCGGGGCACCATGATCTCGTTCACCCGCCGGTCGCGGAACTGAAAGACGCGCTCAAGAAGCTCCGCCTCCCGCTCGGCGACCGCCCCTTCGGCGGCGCCGATATCGATGAGCATGCGCAGCTCGGCTTCGGTGACGGTCGGCGAAGCGATGAGCCTCTGCCCAAAGAACAGGCGGGAGAAGAGGTTGGGGACAACGATGAGGGCGGCCACCACGGGGCGCATGAGCAGCGTCAGCGCCTCGACGGGGCGGGCCACGATAAGGGCGTATCGCTCCGCCGCCCTGGCCGCCAGCACTTTGGGGGCAAGCTCGCCGAAGATGGCGATAACGACGGTGACGCCGACAGCCGAGATCAACAAGCCGTAGCCGCCGGCCGCCTCCACTGCCAGGACTCCACCGATGGACGATGCCAGCACTACGAACAGGTTTTGCAGCAGGACGATGGCGGCGAAGAACCGGTCCTGGTTGCTGCGCAGCCGCTCCAGGGCCTGAGCACTCTTGCTACCCCCCTCGGCCAGGTGGCGCACACGGATGCGGTTGGCCGCCACCACCGCGATCTCGATGCTGTTGACCAACGAGTAGGCGACCACGCTGACGATGAGGACGACGATCAGCAGGGTGAGGTTGTGGGAGACGAAAGGAATGGATTCCTGACGAGGAAAGTCCAGGGCCGCCCGAAACGGCCCATCGATATACATGCCTAAGGTTCAGCCCCCTTCGCTGGGGCGCCGGCAGCGGCCTGCGGAAAGAACAAATCGGCGATCCCTCGCCGACGACCCAGGCCGATCATAGCACAACGCCGAAGGGATTCAAGAGGGCCACGTTGGGCACCGCCAAGGGATGGACATGAGCAAGCAACTCGACATAACACAGGACTAAAGGTCATTAAGAAAATAGGGCCTCACCGCGGATTGAAATCCGCGGCTTGGACGGAAGCTGCGGGTTTCAACCCGCAGAGTTCAACTAAATTGTTGATGACCATAGGCCCTGCAGCTGCTGGTCTACTTGCGCCGGCGGCGTTAGTTGTGGCGAGGGTGGACGTTGGCCTGCACCCACTCCACGATGTCGCTGGTGGACGCGCCGGGCCCGAAGACAGCCTGGAAGCCCAAGTCCCTGAGGGCGGGGATGTCCTCCTGCGGGATGATGCCGCCGGCTAAGAGGATCACATCGTCCAGGCCGCGCTTCTTCAGTTCCTCCACCACGCGGGGGAAGAGCTCCATGTGGGCGCCCGACAGGATGGAGAGACCCACGAGGTCCACGTCCTCTTGGAGGGCGGACTCGGCGATCATCTCCGGCGTCTGGCGGATGCCGGTGTAGATCACTTCCAGGCCAGCGTCGCGCAGGGCGCGGGCCACCACCTTCGCCCCGCGGTCATGGCCGTCGAGGCCGGGCTTGGCCACCAGGACTTTGATCTTGCCCTGGCTCATTCGGCCGCCTCCAGCGCCTGCTGGAGCCGCGCCATCTCCTCGGCCAGGTGCTTCTCCAGGTCGGCGCGAGATACGGCCACCCTCTCCATCAGGAAGAGCATGGCAGGGCCGACGATCGGCCACGGGGGCCCGTACTGGAGGGTCTGGGTGATCTCGGTGCCGCCGTCGGGCAGGGGGCGATAGCGGTACGAGCCGCCCATCAGCGGCAGAGGGATCATCTTCCAGGCGAAGCCGCCAGGCTCCATCTTGGTGATGACGCCCCGCGTGGACGTCTTGCGGCCCTTGATGGTCTGGACAAGGCGGAAGTTCGTCCCCACCTGCGGCGCCCCCTCGGAGAGCATCTGGTAGTCCTGATGGGCCTCCGGCCACATCTCCACGTAGTGGTCGCCGAAGTTGGCGAACCAGTCTAGGACGCGGACTGGCGGGGCCTTGGTCTGGATGGTCTTGCTGATCTCGATCATGCTCCCCCCCTTATGGAGTGCTGAACTAAGGCGATAGGCACGCCATGCGTGAAGGCGGCGTCGACAAGGGCGAAGATGACGCCCGGCCGCGCGCCCTCCTGCGGTTCGGAGACCTGAGCGCCTCGCGCTCGCAGGTGGGCGATGGCGCCCGCCAGGTCGTCCACCTCGATGGCCACGAGAGACACGCCTTCCCCCTGCTGGCGCAGCCACTCGCCGTAGGACCCTTCGCCCTCTGGCTGGGCCAGTTCCAGGTAGGCGTCCCCCACCGGCAGGCAAGACAGCCGGGCACCGGCAAAGGCCCGCGGTACGTCCCCTTTCAGGCCGAGAGTGGTCTCCCAGACCTGGGCGGCCGCCGCCAGGTCATCCGTCGTTATCGTCAGGTGGTCGATGCGCTTGAACATGGCCTTGCCCTCAGTCCAGCGGCTCTGCCAGTTCGACCAGCACGCCCTTCATGGCCCGCGGGTGGAGGAAGCAGATGCGGCCTGCCAGGCCCAGACGCGGCTGCTGGTCGATGAGCTCTACGCCCTTCGCCTTGAGGCCCGCCAGTTCCTGGTCGATGCCGTCGGTCTGGAAGCAGACGTGGTGCAGGCCCTCGCCGCGGCGCTCCACGAAGCGGCCCACGGGCGTCTCGGGGCTCAGGGGCTCCAGCAGCTCGATCTCACTCTCGCCGATGGTGAGGAGGGCGGCCTTCACCCCCTGCTGCTCCACCGTCGCCTGCTTGTGGACGGTGAGGCCCAGGGTCTCGTGGTAGAAGCGCAGGGCCTCGTCCAGGCTCCGGACGGCGATGCCGATGTGGTGGATCTTCTGGATCATAGCACTTATTCCTCTAGCCGGTTGATCTCTGCGGGTTGTCCGCCTTGCGGACTCCGCCTCCGGCGGAGAAACCCGCAGCTACCATCCAAAGCTGCGGATTTCAATCCGCAGGGATGTTTCATCTAGCCCATCCTAGAACACCATGAACTCGCGCTGCTCGCCGAAGACGTTCCGGAGCACGGAACAGATCTCGCCGAGGGTCACGTAGTTCTCCACACACTCGATGAACACGGGGATCAGGTTGGCGTCCGAGCGAGCCGTCTCCTCCAGGCGGGCCAGCAGCGCCTGCACGCGAGGGCCGTCGCGCTGGGCACGCACCCGGCTCAGCCGGTCGATCTGGCGCTGGGCCACCGCCGCATCCAGGCGGAAGATGCCCTCCGCCGGCGGCTCCTCGGTCTGGAACTTGTTCACCCCCACCACGGTGCGGCGGCCGGCCTCCATCTGCTTCTGGAGGCGATAGGAGTTCTCCTGGATCTCCCGCTGCTGGAACCCCTGCTCGATGGCCGCCAGGGCGCCGCCCAGGTCCTCGATGCGCTCAATGTAGCGGCGGGCCTCCTCCTCGATGCGGTCGGTGAGCGCCTCCAGGTAGTAGGAGCCGCCCAGGGGGTCTACCACGTCGGTGGCGCCGCTCTCGTAGGCGATGACCTGCTGGGTGCGCAAGGCGATCTGCACCGCCTTCTCGCTGGGCAGGGAGAGGGCCTCGTCCATGGAGTTGGTGTGCAGCGATTGGGTGCCGCCGAGGACGGCGGCCAGGGCCTGGATGGCGGTGCGCACGATGTTGTTCTCCGGCTGCTGGGCGGTGAGGGTGACGCCGCCGGTCTGGGTGTGGAAGCGCAGCATCATGGAGCGGGGGTCCTTGGCGCCGAAGCGGTCGCGCATGATGGCCGCCCACAGACGGCGGGTGGCGCGGAACTTGGCCACCTCCTCCAGGAGGTTGGTGTAGGAGCCGAAGAAGAAGGAGACCCGCGGGGCGAAGTCGTCGATGGCCAGGTCGGCGTCCAGGGCGGCCTGGACGTAGGCGATGGCGTCGGCGAGAGTGAACGCCACCTCTTGTACTGCCGTGCAGCCGGCCTCGCGCATGTGGTAGCCGCTGACGCTGATGGTGTTCCACGACGGCAGGTTGTCCTTGCACCAGGCAAAGACGTTGGTGATCAGGCGCATGGAGGGACGCGGCGGGAAGATGTGGGTGCCGCGGGCGATATACTCCTTCAGGATGTCATTCTGGATGGTCCCGCCGAGCTTCTTGAGGTCAGCGCCCTGCTTCTTGGCCAGGGCCACGTACATGGCGAGGAGGATGGCCGCCGTGGCGTTGATGGTCATGGAGGTGGTGACCTTATCCAGCGGTATCTCCTGGAAAAGGATCTCCATGTCTGCCAGGCTGGCAATGGCCACCCCCACCTTCCCCACCTCAGCGATGGCCTTGGGGTCGTCGGAGTCGTAGCCGATCTGCGTGGGCAGGTCGAAGGCCACAGAGAGGCCGGTCTGCCCCTGCGATAGCAGATAGCGATAGCGGCGGTTGGACTCCTCGGCGTCGCCGAAGCCGGCGTACTGGCGCATGGTCCATAGGCGGCCGCGGTACATGTTGGGCTGGACGCCGCGAGTGAAGGGGAACTCGCCGGGGTAGCTCACCTTCTGGTGGTAGTCCCAGTGGTCCAGGTCTTCGGGGGTGTAGAGGGTATCTACGGCCTGGCCGACGCTGGTCTCGAAGGGGTCGTCGCGTTCGGGCAGGCGCTCCAGGGTTCGGGAGAGAGTCGTATCCTGCCACTGTTTCTTGCTTTGGCTAGGCACCTTACGCTCCTCAGCGGCTCTTGGGAAAGGCCGAATCTGGTCTTGCGGGCTGAAGTGTATCGCAGGCCTCAGGGGGTGTCAATTGAGATGGTGGCGTGCTAAACTAGGCCCGACCGATGACGCAAGCAGAAAAGAGGGTCACGGGCCAGGGAGCGCCTTACCCCGCGCTCTGGAGCGTGGCCCTCCGCGATCCATAAGCTGTGGCCCGCCCCACCGTCGCTGGATAGCTCCGTGAAGAACGCCTCTGCCCTGAAGAGCTGGCTGCTGATACTGGGCCTGGCCGCCCTCTCCGCGCCCGCCATCGTCTTCCGCGGCCTGGATGACCTCGCCGGCGTGGTGGTCGTCGAGGGGAACGTGGAGCGGGTGCTGATCTTCGGCGGGGCCATTGTGGCTGCCGCCTTCCTCCTCACCTGGGCGTCGGAGACGGCGGAGAAGGACGTCTCCCAGGGGTTGGCGTTGGCGGCCATCGCCCTGATCGCCGTCCTGCCGGAATACGCCGTTGACCTGTACTTCGCCTGGACCGCGCCAGACGTTCCCGCGCATGCCCACTACGCCACCGCCAACATGACGGGGGCCAATCGCCTGTTGGTGGGCCTCGGCTGGCCTATGGTCTTCTTCCTGTTCTGGCGGCGCTCCAGAAAGAACACGCTACAGGTGGGTGGTCACGATACGTCGCTGGGCCTCGTCTTCCTGGCGGCAGCCACGCTCTACAGCTTCGTCATCCCCCTGAAGGGGAACATCTCGCTCGTCGATACGGGCGTGCTCGTCAGCCTGTTCGTCGGCTACGTCTATATGGTGTCGCGGGCGCCGGCGGAGGAGCCGGAGCTGGTGGGCCCGGCCCAGACTATTGGTGCGTTGCCGAATCTGCCCCGACGGATCGTGGTCATCGCGATGTTCCTCTACTCCGCCGCCGCCATCTTCGCCTCCGCCGAGCCCTTCGCCAACGGCCTGGTGGACATGGGCAAGGAGTTGGGCATCGACGAGTACCTGCTGGTGCAGTGGCTGGCCCCCCTGGCTTCGGAGGCGCCCGAGTTCACGGTGGCCGCCATCCTGGCGCTGCGAGGGCGGGCGCTGGCGGCCATGGCCATGCTCATCTCGTCCAAGGTCAACCAGTGGACGCTGCTCATCGGCACGCTGCCCCTGGCCTACAGCATATCCGGCGCGACCCTGTCTCCCCTGCCCATGGACTCGCGTCAGGTGGAGGAGGTGTTCCTGACGGCGGCGCAGTCGGCCTTCGCCATCTCAGTCTTCGCCAGCATGAGCATCTCTTTCCGTGAGGCGGCACTGCTGGTGGGGCTGTTCAGCACGCAGCTCCTGAGCCCGCTGCTGTTCACCAGCGAAGACGTCAACATCGCGGTGCGCTACGGCTACGGCGCGACCTACCTGCTGCTGGCCCTCCTGACCCTGTTTCAGGACCGGCGGACGATACCCGTCGTCTTCCGCGAGGCGAGGCACCTGGGTGGCGGAAGGCGCACCCTACCCGTGAACCCCCGCGGCAGCTCGCGAGCCGGCGGGCGGAGCAAGAAGCCAGGCTGAGCCCGGGCCCTTGGCCGCGCGGCGGTTGCTGGTGGGCGATAGAGGATTCGAACCTCTGACCTTCTCTGTGTAAGAGAGACGCTCTTCCAGCTGAGCTAATCGCCCCTACATACCAGCAAGATGGTATCCTTGATGGGCAGGCCGGTCAAGCCACGGCCATCGGGAGGAGCGTTTGCATGAGCCTGGAGATCCGCGAGCCGCAGGGCGACGAGCTGGACGGGGTGGCCTACACGGTGGCCTACTCCTTCGAAGGCGACTGCTCCCCCGAGGTCCTGGAGGGCACCCGTCGGCTGTTCAGCGTGCTGACGCCCCTGGCTGCTTTCCAGGACGGGCGGGTGGTGGCCAGCCTGGGCCTGTTGCCCCTGGCCATGGCCGTGAACGGCGGCGCTCAGCCCTTCACCGGCGTGACCACGGTGGCCTGCCTGCCGGAGCATCGCCGCAAGGGCTACGCGGGCCAGCTCCTGACCCGCGCCCTGGACATGATGCGCGACCGGGGACAAGTCCTCTCCGGGTTGTACACACCCCACTTCGCCCTCTACCGGCGCTACGGCTGGATGCTCGCCGGTCGGGCGCTGCATTACTCCTTCCGCCCCAGGGACATCGCTCTGCTGGCGCCAGGCCCACCGGGCCAAGCACTACGGGTCTCCCATGACCAGTGGGCTGCTCTGGACACCGTCTACCGGATGTTCATTGCCCACCGCAACGGCTACCTGCACCGCAACGAGCACTGGTGGCGGGCGGCGGTGCTGCGCAGCTTCTACGGGCGGCGCCGCGGCGATCTGGACGTGGCGGTCTGGGCCCGCGAGGACAACGTGTGGCGGGGCTACGTGGTCTACGACATCTCGCGGCAGCCGGACGCCGCACCGCGCCTGCGCGTCCGGGACTTCGCGGCTCTGGACGGAGACGCCTACATCGGTCTGGTGCACTACCTCCTCCGCCACGACATCGTCAGCCAGGTCCAGTGGTGGGCACCCCTCGACGACCCGTTCCTGAGCCTGGTGGACGACCCTGACCGGGTGGAGGTGGCCTACGAGCCGTGGATTCTGCTGCGGGTGGTGGACGTGGCCGGCGCCTTCGCCAGTCGCCCCTGTCTGGTCGAGGCGTCCGGCCAGCGTCTCACCCTGGAGCTGACCGATGAGGCCGCCCCCTGGAACGCCGGCGTGTGGCGGCTGGAAGCCGAGGGCGGCCGCACACAGGCCCGGAAGTGCGAGAAGACGCCCGGCGTGTCCCTCGACGTCTCGGTGCTGGCAGCCCTGTTCAACGGCTTCCTCAGCCCCAGCGAGGCCGCTCGCGGTGGGCTACTGAAGGTGCACAGCGAGGCGGCCCTGGCCGCCGCCGACCGCATCTTCGCCGTGCGCTGCCCGCCCTTCACGGCGGACCACTTCTAGTCTGGTGGCGGCTCGAGGCCTGCCTGCTGGGGCCGCCAAGTCGGCCGACCTTCGGGCTCAGGCAGGCGCACCTCTCGGCCGCTCTCCGCTGAGCGGTAGACGGCGTCCAGCAGCTCGTGGGCGCGCAGGGCCAGCCCGAAGTCGGGATGGGCCGGCTTCCCCTCCTGCACCGCCTTCAGGAAGAAGTGATCGGCCAGGCTGTACAGCTCCGGCGCCTCCTTGAAGATAGGGTCGGTCAGGCCGATGAGGGCCAGGTAGCGCTCCCGCACCTCCTTCTCGGGGAGCACCTCCGCCGGAGTATCGTCCAGCTCGTAGTGGATGGGCCCGAAGAAATCGTGGTCGACGGCGAAGTAGCCGTTCTCGAAGAAGAGCTCCAGCCGGCGGGTGGAAGGCCGCCGCAGGATGTTGTGCCAGATGGAGAACAGCGTGCCCAGAGCGCCGCTCTGGAACTCCAGGTGCACCGTCCCCAGGTCCTCCACCATCTCGCGGCCGGAGAAGAAGCGGGTCTCCGCCCGCAGGAGCGCGGGCTCGCCACAGAGCCAGCGCAGCAGGTCCATGTCGTGGATGCTGTGCTCCAGCAGCGTCCCGCGCCCGGCCAGGCGATGGTCGGCGCGCCAGGTGGAGGCGTAGTGGCCGCCCACGGGGAAGAACTGGTCGTCGCGGAAGATGACGGCCATGGGCCGACCCAAGGCTGGGTCTTCGGTCAGGGACTTGAGCACGGTGAAGATGGGCGAGTGGCGGAGAACGAGCCCTACCTGATGCACGACGCCCGCCCGCTGCACCGCCGCGCACATCTCCCGCACGTCGGCCAGCTCGGCGGCCAGCGGCTTCTCGCAGAAGATGTGCTTGCCGGCGGCGACCGTGGCCAGCACCAGCTCCTTGTGATAGACGGTGGGCGTGCAGACGTAGACGGTGTTGATCTCGGGCGAGGCGATGATCTGCTGGGGGTCGGTGGTGATGAACGGCGCGCCGACAACGTTGGCGAACTCGCGGGCTCGCTCCTCCTGCACGTCGCACACGCCGACGAACTCGGCGTCCACCAGGCCCAGCTTGATGGCGCCGCGGATGGCCCAGGAGTGGAAGCGGCCGATGAAGCCGCAGCCGATGAGCCCTACCCTGACCGTGGCCATGATTCGCCCTTCAGCCTACAGGCGGGTCAGGGCAGGTTCAAGAGGGGGAGGAGATGACAATGGCGCGCTCGGCGGGACTCGAACCCGCGGCCTCAGCCTCCGCAGGGCTGCGCTCTATCCAGACTGAGCTACGAGCGCGCGACCAAGAGGGTCACGGCCCCGTGACCCTTGCTCTTTGTGCGGTTGGTGCCGAAGGTGGGACTTGAACCCACACGCCCTTGCGGGCACTACGCCCTGAACGTAGCGCGTCTGCCGTTCCGCCACTTCGGCGCGCTGCTTAGCTGGTGGGCGGTGCAGGGCTTGAACCTGCGACCTCTTGCGTGTGAAGTATACCCCTGGGTGCGCTGCGCCGTCAATTTGGGGGATGCCAGCGAAAACGGGCCAGTTATGGGGTCACGAGTGAGATGATAACTGGACACTTTTGGCCGGCGCTAGGACGCGGTTCTGAACCTGGCGGCGGGGCCAGGGGAAGGATATGTCACACCCCAACGCTCAATGCAAGCGCTCTCTAGCCTCCCCACCGCCTCCCGGTGTACTAGGCGCCCTATTTCCACAGGCAGCCGACGGCGCCCTCGCTGGCCTCCTTCTCCATAGTCAGGAAGCGGACCCGGTATATGCCGTCCTCGGGCCAGGCCTTGGCCAACCCCTCGCTGATGAGCACGGCTTCTATCGACACGCCGTCTTCATTGAAAACGTAGCGCAGCAGGCGGCCATGCTCGTCCTGATCGCGGACGTCGGGCTCCAGTCGCACGGTGGTACTCAGGAGCTCGCTGTTCCTCGCTTTGGCCTCCTCGAAGCACTTCTTGCCTTTGTCCGGCGCGTCGATCCCGTAATAGCGGACACGGCGCTGTTCGCCGTCTATCGTGACGTCAATGGTGTCACCGTCGACGACCCTTACCACCGTTGCCTGCTGGAGGGAGACCACGTTGGGGCGCATAAAGGGCGGCGGCGTGGGTGTGGCGGTAGCTGGTGATGGCGTGGGCGTGGCCGTGGGCAGATCGTGTTCGCTTGGCCATCTTGGCCTCTGCTCTGCCCCTGGGACACGTCCCAGGATGTTCTCTTCTGGTATCGGGCCGATAACCCGCGAGTCAGAACTATTAGGCCGGTTGTCGCCCAGCACGAAGTATTTCCCCGGTTCCACCACCCAGAAGCCGCAGGGACAGACGGTGCGACCAGTGATGTACGGCTCAACCACCGGCTCGCCGTTTATGTAGACGACGTCCTCACGGATCTCCACGTGGTCGCCGGGCACACCAATAACCCGCTTGATGAAGTAGACGTCCGGGTTGGTGGGCGACCGAAAGACTATCACGTCGCCTCGCTGGGGCTTGTCGGCCCCGTACTCTACTGCATCCACCATGGTGCCATCAGGGAGCGATGGTAGCATCGCATCACCCTGCACCTGCTACGTCGTCGGAGGTGCTGTCTCCTTTTCGCTCCCAGTGCACGGCCACCAGTCGGATGGCCAACGGTCGTAGACGATGAAACTGGCCAGGCTCAGAGCGACGACGGCGAAAACAATGGCGATGATGCTCGCTTTCATTGCCGCACCTCCTGACGGGATCATACACCAGTGGGGTTTGAACAGTTGCTCCTCCCTGCACAGTCGTAAGGCCCTATCTGAGGGGAGCGTACTAACTGCACAATTCCGATGGGCACCCTTTATCCCCTCTTTCAAACCTGGCGCCCTTTCTGGAGGTGGCGTAGTAACGGCTGAGAACTGTATGAGGGCCGCCGAATGGGAACCGTAGCCAGGGCGGCCGGCGCTATCTCCCAGTGAAGGGCTCAGAGGCGCGGGGCCTGTCCTATGACCGACAGAACTACGCCCAAAAAGAGGTGCGGGGGGGGGGCCTATTGGCGATGGTGACACACCTACGTGCGAGCGTGCGCCGGGACCTCGCCGAAAACGGTCGAACATTCGGCACTTCTCAGGTTCGTTTACGTGTCACGTTCGTCACCTCACGCGGCCTTCCGCGTTGCCATTGCGCCTGGCAGCCGTCATCCGCTAACCTTCCTCGGCGTCGCTCTCGTACTTCTCCCAGGCCCGCTCAACCTTGGCCCAGGAATTGCTCCGCAATGCGGTCACGACGCGCCGGAAGCGGCGCGCATCAATGAAGTGTCGGAGT
>Ga0315279_10006452_pt1 | contig 14809 bp, 5 predicted proteins | sample YL17G06_20_MG_FD_203694 | JGI IMG/M metagenome (GOLD analysis project Ga0315279, IMG submission 203694) | Sediment microbial communities from Yellowstone Lake, YNP, Wyoming, USA - YL17G06_20 | ecosystem: Environmental > Aquatic > Freshwater > Lake > Sediment | place: USA: Wyoming | collected... | reverse complement strand
CACGGCCTACACGTTGCCGGTCTACTATCGCGGGCAGAACACCCAGACCGACGTCCGCGCCCGCGTCATCACCGCCGATGACACCACTGCGATCGACGACTGGTCGGCCATCGAAGCAGGCGTCCGCTTCGCCGGCCTGACCGACCAGCAGTGGAGCCCCTTCTGGGCCAACATCCGCACGCGCATTCCCAGCACGTGGGGCGCGTACGTGACCTTCCTCAACCGCGTGGCCGACATGGTCTGCGAACCGGGCCACCCGGTTCGCGACGCCAGGGAGCTGTTCGAACTGCTCTACGCGGCGGATTCGAACTTCCACGCGTCCTCGAGCCTGTCGGGCCGACTGCTCGACTCCGGGACTGGCCAAGCGATCGCGAATGCGGAAATCGCCGTTTACCAGGTGGTCGGCAACACCCAGGTCCTCGGCGGCTTCGTCCAAACCGGCGCCGATGGGTCATTCAGCATCAACTACCTCCCCCCCGCCAGCTACCAGTTCGTTCTCACGAGTTACGCCTTCGACATGGACCGCGACGGCACGGCCGACGAGAACGGTCCCACCCAACAGGTGACGTCCGCGGCGGATATCACGGGATTGGCGCTTTATGCGATGCGGACGGCGGATGCCCCGATCGTCTCGCAGTCCTCCGGGCCCGCGTTGGCGACCGATAATCTTGGCGTGGCACACCTAATCTATGAGCACGGCGACGGGGTCTGGTATGCCCGAAACGATGGCCAGGGGTGGACTGACGCCCACTCGATCGCGCAGGCGTCTGGGCTCGATCTGTCCCTCGAGTTCGCCGGGGCGGTGCCTGATGGGCGGCAAGTGCTGGTCGCCACGTGGGAGAATGGTGCCGGTAACGACGCCGAGATTTACATGGCCGTTGGCGTGTTTTCGCCGGCCGCTGGAACGACTTGGTCGCAGCCGGTCCAACTGACGGACGACTCGGTTCGCGACTCCTCTCCGGCGATCGTGGGCCTGGCCGACGGCAGCATCTTGGTCACGTTCCTGAAGAAGGACGTTTCGATCCAGGACGACACGGACGTCTACTACTTGGTGGTCGACCCCACCGACTACGCCGCATTCGTTGCGTCGACCGGCGGTGAATCGGATCAAACCCAGCAGATGGAGCCACAGGACCAGAGTCACCACTTCGGGTTCGTCTTCGATCTCCCCGATGCTGAAGTCCTCGGCATTGGCATTCGGGACGTGGGACTGGACCTCGGCTTGGATTTTGCGCAGGAGGGTTGTGAAGCCTCCGCGTCGGGCGGCGGCGAGTTGAGCGGAGAGGTCCGCCTGCCGGGATTCGGGTCCTTGGCGCTGGCCGGTGGCGGATCCGTCGCGGCCAATTACAAGGCCGACAAGAAGACCTGTGAGTGGGTCTTCGACGAGGCCACCATCGACGCCTCGGGATCGGTGACCGTGAAGTGGAAAGACGGCCTCATGCAAATCCTCCATGCCATCCCGCTGCCGCAGGCACAAGCGGCCTACTACGGGATTCGCGGAGCAGTGGGATTTATCGAGGCCGTCACTCCCATCCGGATCGGAAACGGCGTCCAAGGCGAACTGGAGGTCGAGGTGTCGGACCTCCGATGGTTCGGAACGAAGATCCCGCTGGCCTTCTGGGGCGTGCCGCCAACCTCGGTCGGGGAGGTGTCGGTCAGCATCTCTTTGGGCCCGTACATCTCAATTGAAGCCGGCGAGTGGCTGGATATCGAGGTCTCGGGTTCGATTGGGGGCAAGGCGGAGATCTACCCGACATTTAAGCCGCAGTTTACCTTTGGGTTGAGCTTCTCGGCTCAGTTGGGCTGGTTCTCCTATGAAGGAAGCTGGTCGGGCAGTTGGCCCAAGTACAATTCTGTCGACGAGCCGTTCGCCGTGTCGGAGACCGACGGCCTGCCGGAGGGCATCGAGTTCAGGTATAACCCCGCGGGCGCGGTCGGCACGGACAATGTTTACGGGAACAACAGCCTGCTCCACGACGTCGCGTCGAACCTGTTCAATGACGGATCGCCGGCCCTGGCTCACAGCGCGACCGGACAAACGTTTGCAGCCTGGACCCGCGATGCCGATTCCGCGGGCACCGTCGCGGGCAGCCAACTCGTCGTCGCCGATTTCAGCGGCGGCGCTTGGGCCGACCCGGTCAACATCTCCGGTGCGTTCGGCTTGATTGGTTCTGTGGATGCGACCTTCGACCCGGCCAGCAGGCCCATGGTCGTCTGGTCGATGGCCGACACCAGCGGCCTGACGCCAGCCAGCACGGCGAACGACCTGCACGCTGTGATGACCTCGGCGGACCTCTACTACTCTGTCCATGCCAACGGCGCGTGGACAGCGCCGTCACGGATTGTCTCCACGGCCGGCAAAGACAGCGAATTGTCTCTGGCCGGGAATGCCGAAGGCGGCATCACCGCGGCATGGACCTGGGCGGACGAGTCCGGGAACACTCATCTGGTCACGGCTGTCTGGGACGGCAGCGCGTGGAGCGCGTCCGTCGAGGTGGACAGTGGCAACGTGTCCCATCCGAGCGTGGCGGTCGTCGGAGGCAAGACGACGGTCATGTGGACGCAGGACGTCGATCCATCCGAGCAGCAGCAACTGGCGATCTACTCGAGCATCTGGTCTGCCGGTGCGTGGTCCTCGCCGCAGGCGTTCGCGCCGGAGTTGGCGGCGGTCACAGCAGCCACGGGGGGAACGACCGGCGAGTTGAATCTGTCCGGCTGGATTCCTCCATTTGACGTACCCGACGACTGCTGCAAGTGCCAGGATTGGACCGAGCAGACGAAGGGTTCGGGCGACTGCTTCGTGGGGATTGAGTTGGACGAAGATAACTGCATCGAGTACTCCGTCTACCGCCCCTGCGACTCCGGCTCGAAGGATCCCAATGATATCCTCGGCCCCACGGGCTACGGCGACGCGCGATGGGTGGCGCCCGACGGGGCGTTCAGCTACACGGTCCGGTTCGAGAATCAGGCCGAGGCGGAAGCGTCGGCCCAGCTCATCACGATCACGCACCAGTTGGATGCCGGGCTCGACTGGAACACTTTCCAGTTCAGGTCCCTGCTGTTCGGCAATCACATGATCGACGTGCCCGGCGGGCTGACCGACTACCACACCCAGGTGGACCTGCGGCCGGGGGGCAACAACCTGATCGTGGACATCCTGGCCCACTTCGACGAGCAGACCGGGCTGGCCACCTGGACGTTCACCGGCATCGACCCTCAGACCGGCGAACTGACCGAAGACCCGCTGGCAGGCTTCCTGCCGCCCAATGATCCCACGACGGGCGCCGGCGAGGGCTTCGTGTCCTACTCCGTCCGGCCGAAGGACGACCTGGCCAGCGGCGACGAGTTGACAAGCGAGGCGACGATCATCTTCGACTGGAACGAGCCGATCGACACGCCGATTTGGCAAAACACGATCGATGTCGGCACGCCGACCAGCGCGGTGGACCCGCTGCCCGCCGCCGCCGCCGGGCCGGAGTTCCAGGTGTCCTGGACCGGCACGGACGATACCGACGGCGTGGGCATCTGGCTCTATGACGTCTTTGTCTCCACTGACGGCAGCGGGTACGTGCCATGGCTGCTGGACCGCGAGAACACCTCGGCGGTCTTCGCCGGAGCCCCGGGCCACACCTATGCCTTCTATAGTCTGGCCCGCGATTACGTCGGCCACCTGGAGGCCGCCCCGGCGACGGCTGATGCCACAACCAGGACCCCGCCAGGCCCTGCGATCATCGGCGACCGCGTTTGGCTCGACTGGGACGCCGACGGCGTGCAGGACGCTGGCGAGGCCGGCGTCGGCAACGTAACCGTGAACCTTTACACCGGTGACGGCCAGTCGGCCGGCACCACCACGACCGATGCCACCGGCTTCTACCGCTTCGCCGGACTGGACTCCGAGCAGCAGTACTACCTGGCGGTCATCGCGCCAGACGGGATGATCTTCAGCCCAGCCGACCAGGGCTCGGACGACACGCTGGACAGCGACGTGGAACCGGCCACCGGCCGGACGGTCGCGTTCGCGGTCTCCTCGGGCGAGAACGCCCATTGGGACATCGGCTTGTACGAGCCGGCCGAGATTTGCGGCGTGGTGTGGAACGACGCCAACACCAACGGCCAGCAGGACGCCGGGGAGGCCGGCCTGCCCGGCCGGACGGTGTTCATCGACGACGACCAGAACGGCGTGCCCGATTCGCCGGCGCTGACCACGACCACGGACGCGGACGGCAACTACCGCTTCTCGGGCCTCACCCCCGGCCAACACGTGGTCGCCGAGGTCTCGGGCAGCGGCTGGAGACAGGTGCATCCCGGCCCGACCGGATCCAACGACCGCAGGGCAGGAACCGATCCGCTTGGGTTCGGCGAGGTCGAGTACATCCAGGCCGGCGGCTCGAACATCCAGGTCCTGGGCTACTCGACCCCATCGATGGTCGATTGGAATGACGACGGCCTGGCCGACCTGGTGGTCGGCGAGAAGGTCGGGGACTTCGGCAAGGTCCGCGTCTACCTCAACCACGGGCAAGTCGGCGCCCCGGTCTTCGATTCGTGCTTCTTCGTCCAGGCTGGCGGCCAGGATCTGATGGTGTCCGCGACTGGTTGCCTGGGCGTCTTCCCACGCGTCGCCGACTGGAATGGCGACGGCGCGAAGGACCTCCTGCTGGGGCTGGCCAACGGCAGCCTACTGGTGTATCCCAACATCGGCGCCGACGCCGATCCGGTGTTCGACGCGGGCTACCCGCTCCAAGTTGGCCAGCCGGGCGCCAAGGTGAACATCAACGTGGGTGCCCGGGCGACGCCGGAGGTGGCGGATTGGAATCACGACGGGTGGCTTGACTTGGTCGTCGGCGCCCTCGACGGGCGGGTGCGGGTCTACCTCAACGAGGGGACGCCCGCCCAGCCCGATCTGCGGGCCGAGTGGGTCGTTCAGCAGACCGACGGTGATCTGGTCGTTCCGAGCGGCCGGTCCAGTCCGGTGGTAGCTGACATCGATGGCGACGGCCTCCGCGACCTGGTGCTGGGGAACACCGATGGCGAGGTCTACTTCTACCGCAACACCGGATCCAACGTCGCCCCGGCGTTCGAGGCCGGCCAGCCGCTTCAGTCCGCGGGCACTGCCATCCAACTGGGAACTTCGCGGTCCAGGCCGTTCGTCTTTGATGTGGACAACGACGGACTGTCCGACCTGGTGGTCGGAGGCGCCGACGGGCTGATTCGCCTCTACCGGCGAGAAGTCCAGACCCACGCCGCCTACACGACCGACGGCTCCCGGGAGGAACTGTTCGCGCCCGGGGTCGTGAGCATCGGGCAGGCCGGCTCTTCCGCGGGCGATCTGATCGGCCTCGACCAGTTCCACGCCGACCCTCGGTACGCGGGCATTGACGGCAGCGGGCTGGCCGTGGTGATCATCGACACAGGCATCGACCTGGACCACCCGTTCTTCGGCTCCGATGCCAATGCCGACGGCGTCGCCGACCGCATCGTCTACCAGTACGACTTCGCCGATGGCGACAGCGACGCCGGCGACAGGATCGGGCACGGCTCGAACGTGACCAGCATCGTGGCCTCCAGCGACGCGGACCATCTCGGTGTCGCGCCGGGAGTCAATATCATCCATCTGAAAGTGTTCGGCGATGACGGCCGCGGGCAGTTCTCTTACGCCGAACAGGCATTGCAGTGGGTGATCCAGAATGCGACTGCCTACCATGTCGCGGCGGTCAACCTGTCCTTCGGCGACCAGGGCAACTGGGGCCAGTCGACAGGGTTGTTCGGAATCTCCGACGAGCTGGCGACGTTGGCGGCGATGGACGTAATCGTTGTCGCGTCGGCCGGGAACGGCTTCGCCACCTTCTACAGCCAGCCGGGCGTTGCCTATCCCGCGGCCGACCCGAACGTCATCGCGGTGGGTGCCGTCTGGGATGCCGACCACGGCGGGCCGTGGACCTTCTCCGGCACCGACTACACGACCGACGCCGATCGGATCGCGGCCTTCTCGCAGCGGCACGGCGACCTGCTGGATGTGTTCGCGCCGGGAGTCATCGTCGAGGGTGCCGACGCTCACGGCGGCACCGTGACCATGACCGGCACGAGCCAGGCGGCGCCGTTCGTAACCGGTGCGGCCGCGCTTGTCCAGCAGTTCGCTTTGGAGCGGCTGGGCCGGAGCGTGACGCCGTACGAGTTTGCTTCCATGTTACAGTCCACCGGACGGACCATCGTGGATGGCGACGACGAAAACGACAGCGTCGTGAACACGAACCTGAGCTTCAGTCGGCTGGACGTGCTGGCCATGGTCGACGGCGTGACCCGACTGGATCCGGACCATCCGGATTGGGGCGACGATGGCTCAGGCGGCTGGGACGGTGGCGTCAACACGGGTGGAGCTGGTGCCATCTCCGAACTGCATTCGCGGCCGTACGCCCACACGCTGGTGCTTCATTCCGGCGAGGTCCGCGAGAACATTAGCTTCGGCAACGAGCAGGTGAACACGGCTCCGACCGCCGAGGCCGGCGGGCCCTACTCCGTCACCGAGGGCGGCACCGTGACCCTCGCCGGATCAGGCAGCGATCTTGAACAGGACGCTGCCAGCTTGACGTACGAATGGGACTTGGACGGCGACGGGATCTTCGGGGAGACGGGAGAAGCGGCGCGGCAGGGCGACGAGGTCGGGACGGCCCCAGCGTTCAACGCCGCGGGCCTCGACGGTCCGTCGTCGTACACCGTGACCCTTCGCGTCACCGACGATCACGGGGCGGAACGAGCGGACACGGCTGTGGTTAACGTGCTCAACGCCCCGCCGGTCATCGGCACGACCAGCGTGCCGGCGTCGGCCCTACAGGGGGCCACGATCAACCTGAGCGCCGCGGCGGCCGACCCGGCCGGCCCGGCAGACCCGCTGACGTTCGCCTGGGACTTCGGCGACAGCACACCGGCCGTCCTCGGCTCGAGTGTGACGCACGCGTTCGCCGCCGCCGGCAGTTACACTGTCACCTTGACCGTCACCGACGGCGATGGCGGTCAGGACTCGCGGACCTTCCAAGTAAGTGTGCAAGCGCTGGTGCAGGTGCAGGATGTGCTGATCAACAACGGCGCCGCTCAGCGGTCGAACATCGAGACGCTGGCAATTCGGTTCAGCGGCGCGAGCAATATCCAGGCGTTGATCGATGCCGGGACGATCTCGCAGGCGGTTCAGGTGTGGAACGGCGCGCAGGTGATTTTGGCTGCTAATCGGTTCCGCTATGACGCATCCACCTTCAGGCTGACGGTGGACCTGACTGTCGATGGCTTCGGCGGCAGCGCCGCCACAATGTTGACCGACTGCAATTACCAGTTGAGGATGAATGCCGGGCTGATTTCAGCCGCCGGCGACCCGAATAGCCACCTTGTGGATGATGACGGGACGGCTGACGGCATCCGCCGCTACGACTTCTTCCGGCTCCAGGGCGACTTTGACGGCAACCGTGTGGTGGATATGGCCGACCGGACCAGGCTGATGGCCTGCATGAACACCAGGGTCGGCAGTGCCACATATGACCGAGCATACGACCTCAATGGTGACGGCGTCATCAACATCAGCGATTACATGCTGTGGACCAAGCTGGTCGGGCGGCGGATATGATGCTTTGGCCGATTGGCGGAAGGCCATGTCGGCATGGAAAATATGTCAGGAGTATCTGGAGTCTCCCCCGATTCGTGTTGCGCGCATGAAGCCTCCGATGCAGTGATTGGGAAGTCATCTGCTCGGAGGCTGAACTATGGACGTCAAAGCCGTCTACCAGGACATGTCGGCACTGTTGGGCGATTATCTTGAGTCGTTGGGGATGCGGCCGCCGCGAGGGCCGCTACGGGCGATGGGCGAATTGGTGCGGGGGGTTGTATGGACCAGTTCGGTGCAACTGACCAACGCAGCGCGTCTGCGGGCAACAACACCCGCTCGGCTGGCCCGGATCGTCAAGCAGTACAGCCACCACCTGGCCAGTCGCAAATGGGATCATCACGACTGGGCGGCGACGGTCTTGGCGCGGCAAGTTTGCGATCTGGGGCCGGACTCGCAGAACATGCCGGGCTTTCGCAGTGAGAACGACTGTTGGGAGCGGATTGCTTACGGGCCAGGATCGATTACACTGGATCACCTGGCTCATGCGGGAGAGCGTCTGTTGCGGATTGCTTACGGGCCAGGATCGATTACACTCAAACGGAACGGCTCGTCGTAGGGATACCCGTTGCGGATTGCTTACGGGCCAGGATCGATTACACTTGGCGGTATACGAGCGGATCTATCCGAATCCGTTGCGGATTGCTTACGGGCCAGGATCGATTACACTCGATGACGCACATCCCGGCGCCGCACTGGGTTGCGGATTGCTTACGGGCCAGGATCGATTACACTCCTCGGCACCCTCGCCCAGTCCGGCATGGAGTTGCGGATTGCTTACGGGCCAGGATCGATTACACTGAATGCCTTTTCCGCCGTCCTCGTGATTGGTTGCGGATTGCTTACGGGCCAGGATCGATTACACTCTCATCGTTCTCTCCCGTCGTTTGTTCCCGGTTGCGGATTGCTTACGGGCCAGGATCGATTACACTCACACCGGCACCGGCAAGACGATGAAGGCGGTTGCGGATTGCTTACGGGCCAGGATCGATTACACTGGAACGAACCGCGTGCTACGGCACAGAGCAGTTGCGGATTGCTTACGGGCCAGGATCGATTACACTCTCCACCTGTTGGCCGACGTGGTTGGCTCGGTTGCGGATTGCTTACGGGCCAGGATCGATTACACTCGCACTGCCAGGCGCCCCACGCGAGGATCCGTTGCGGATTGCTTACGGGCCAGGATCGATTACACTTGCGCCCTGGCTGTGAAGCACCGCCTGCTGGTTGCGGATTGCTTACGGGCCAGGATCGATTACACTCCGTTCCAGGTTCCGCCGTTTCCCCCTTGCGTTGCGGATTGCTTACGGGCCAGGATCGATTACACTCGAGCGCGCAGGATGGTGCGAGGCCAGTTGGTTGCGGATTGCTTACGGGCCAGGATCGATTACACTCGTAAACGTGTGTGGGTTTCCCTGTCCTGTGTTGCGGATTGCTTACGGGCCAGGATCGATTACACTACTCCATGTTCGTGCACCGCTCCGCCATTGGTTGCGGATTGCTTACGGGCCAGGATCGATTACACTAACAGATAGACGGCCTGGGCGGTGAAGTGGGTTGCGGATTGCTTACGGGCCAGGATCGATTACACTAGCCTGGTGCAACGTGGCGATGATGTTTTCGTTGCGGATTGCTTACGGGCCAGGATCGATTACACTCGATTTCAGGCCCGCCGTTGCCTCGATCAGTTGCGGATTGCTTACGGGCCAGGATCGATTACACTAGCGTCATCACGCTGCCGGCAACCGCCATCGTTGCGGATTGCTTACGGGCCAGGATCGATTACACTCGTCTCGATCACCCAGCGCCAGGCGGATGCGTTGCGGATTGCTTACGGGCCAGGATCGATTACACTCGTGGGTCGTGACCTCACCCTTGTCCGTGAGTTGCGGATTGCTTACGGGCCAGGATCGATTACACTCGTCGGGCGAGCCGACCGCCGCGACGGGGTGTTGCGGATTGCTTACGGGCCAGGATCGATTACACTGTATCCGCCCGGCAGCCGCCGGGTGTTTCGTTGCGGATTGCTTACGGGCCAGGATCGATTACACTCCCAGCCAGCGACTCGTGGTCCTGGATGCCGTTGCGGATTGCTTACGGGCCAGGATCGATTACACTGAAATCGTGAAGTTCGCCGCACGGGAGGCGTTGCGGATTGCTTACGGGCCAGGATCGATTACACTGGCCGGCCTGACCGGCAACGTCATATTCACGTTGCGGATTGCTTACGGGCCAGGATCGATTACACTTCAGTATGGCGACGCTGTTGAACATGTTTAGTTGCGGATTGCTTACGGGCCAGGATCGATTACACTGATGTTGGTCACCCCGGCACGGTCCTCCTTGTTGCGGATTGCTTACGGGCCAGGATCGATTACACTCGATTTCGAGGCCGGCCGCGACGTGCTCAGGTTGCGGATTGCTTACGGGCCAGGATCGATTACACTATCCTCGATATGACCGTCTGCCTGGACGAGTTGCGGATTGCTTACGGGCCAGGATCGATTACACTTGGACCACTGCTCATCACTCGTCACCACTGTTGCGGATTGCTTACGGGCCAGGATCGATTACACTGGCGCAGTATGGCAATCAGCTTTACGCACAGTTGCGGATTGCTTACGGGCCAGGATCGATTACACTGACTAACCCCCTGCCCGCGGACGTGCTCTCGTTGCGGATTGCTTACGGGCCAGGATCGATTACACTACCGGGCCTGGAAGTGCCGTGCGGATAGAGGCTTAGGCGGCAAGGGCCTCTAGAAAAGTTCGAGTTGGGCAGGCGGATCTTCGGGCGGCTTGCGTTTTCTTCCCCAGAAAACGCGCATTCGCTCGTATTGCTTGTCCGTGATTTTGAGGACGCGGACCTCTCCTTCGGGAGGCACGCATGCTTCGATGCGCGCGGTATGAACGTCGGCGTTCTCCTCGCTGGCGCAATGCCGGCGGTAGACGGAGAATTGCATCTTGACGAATCCATCCTTGAGCAGGCTCTTGCGGAACTGCGCATATTGTTTCTTTGCCTTCTTGGAGTCTACCGGCAGGTCGAACATCACGATGACCCACATGAATCTATATCCGCTGATTTCCATGGTTTAGGGATCAGCAGCATCTTGGATTGGCCTTCGAGGCAATGCACCAGGGATGCGGCCATGCGTTCCAGCGCGACCGTCAGCGGCCCGGCCGCGCCGTCGATTGAGACCGTTTCGGTAAGTACGCCGAGCAGTTCTCTGCGGGTTTCCTTTTCAAGTTGAGGTTCCCCGGAGGCTCCGATAGCTTTGACCCTGCGGTCCACCATGGGCCGAAGCGGTTCCATCAAATCGTCTGCCAGGCAGAACGAGTTTGACCTGTTGTGATGGTGCAGGCCCAGGCTTGGGTGCAGCCCCGCCCCCGCCAGCGCCCTTGCCACCGCCGCCCGGAGGACCGTGTAGCCGTAGTTTAGGCGGCTGTTGGGCGGCAGGCCGTCGGCGTCCCTGCGGAAGTCCGGCCCCAGGAAGGCTTGCCAGTACCGGCGGGCTGCCTGTGCTTCCAGGTTTTCCGGGTCGCCTGATCGCACGCGGGCGGCCATCGCCCGCAGGGCGGACTGGACGCTTGGCGTATGGTCCAGCAATTCGGCCTGGTTGGTTATCTTCGCCTTGATAAGCTGGCGCCAAAGCTGTTTAAGAAGTGGTTTGCCAGCCTTCACTTGCGCGGTCAGGCGTTGGACTTGTAGGGAGTTGTCTTGCGGCAGCAGCAGCCCGCAGGGCAGGAAATGGTCATCACAGGCGACGATGACGGCCCCCGCCGCCAGGAGTCGAGCGATAACGGCATGGGTGTAGGTAACGCCCGTGCTGGCGACGATGAGCACACCCATGTCCTCGATGGGGATGCGATCAAGCACCTGCCCATCCTGGCTAAGGACCAGTTGCCCCAGGTCCACGGACAGGGATATGCCCCGCGTGGAGATTTCGACGGTTCGCTTAATCATTTGCCCACCGGATGCGCCCAAGGGTATCGATCGTGACCTTCCTGGCTCGTAGCGTGTTGGCGCTGAAGCTGAAATCCTCCTTCTTCGCGCTCTGGCGAGCGTCCAGAGGGTCAACGAGGTGAATTTGTCCGGTTGTTGACGCAGCCGTGTTGTACTGGAGTAGCCTTTCCTGGCCTTTCCAATCAGCCAGGACGAGTTCGCCCGCGCTGAGCGACATGATGAAACGGGCGTCGGGGATCGAGGGGTGTATCCTGTTGATGAGCGGTTCGCCCCTGGCCGCCCGCCGGGCGGCTTCGATCATCGTGACAAAGACGGCCTCGCGTTTGCCGGCGGGCAGTTCGAAGATGCACAGGTGGTGCGTGTTGCCAGGCTTGACATACGCGGTCCCGCCGCGAATCGGCTGAATCGTCTTTTCGGGCTTGGTCACGCGGACTTTCAGGATGAGGATTTGTTTTTCCTCGTTCATCCAGAGCGGGCGAGCCCAGACTTCGGCAGGAATGGGCTTCTTGTCTTCGCCTTTCTTCTTTCGGCCCGGCTCTATCCCGAATTCCCGCAGGCGCTCTATTACCTTGCCCCGCACGGCGTGGTCGCGGATTCGTTCAACTTCCGCGGCCGTCAGAGTGCTGAGCGGTTTTCGGCAGGCGAATTCGCCGTCTTTGCCCGTCCTGGCGTAAACGGTTTCATCGTGCAGGGCGCCCGCCACCTTGCGCTGGACCCTGTGGGAAACGTGTATGGCGTTGATGGCCGCCTCAACCTCCTGGCGGAAGTGCTCCCGAGGGGGCAAGACGACGTTTTCCCGGGCCAAGGCCTGCAAACGGGAGCGATCCGTAAGGGCGATGACAATGGCGTCAATGGCGTGATGGCGATGGTCCTCTCGCGCCTTGAGGTTCAGACCGTCATCCCTGAGGATGGTGTTGAGCCCCCAGTCGTGGCGCAGCTCGGCCGTGAGTTGACCCTTGGTGCAAAGGATGTCTTTCAGCGGGTCGGGCACGAGGGGTTGCAGATACTGCCTGACGGCCCGGCTGATGTAGGCCGTGTCGGTCAATTGGCGATGGATGAAATCGTCGAGCTTCAATTCCTTCAGGAGGAACTTTTTGTACTTGCCGTACATGCCGTGGAACGTCTTTCGCGCCCGCAGACAAATCTGCTCGTATCGCGTGGGATCGGTCTGTGCCAGCCATTCATAGGGCGTGCGGTTGCCCTTTTCCGCGTTTGCCGACCGGAAACAGACGACCTTGTTCATCATGGAGTCGTCGAGGCTTCGCGGCTTGGGCAGGATGTGATCGACGTCCACTTCGCCGCCGAGGAGTTGGGCCAGGCTGATGGGCTTTCCCGTGTAGGCGCATTCTCCACCCTGTTCCTCCCAAAGGAGGTATCGGTTTATGGTTTCCCGCGTGGGGGCGACGCCGTGCTGTCGGATGGCGTCGGCAGCCTTGTTGCGCTGGTCCTCCCGCTCGCGGGTCCGCCAGAGGTACTCCATCCGCTGCTCGAGTGAGCCTTTGACCTCGCGTGCAAGTTCGATGTGAATCTGGTCGATCGCGCCGTATTCGCGCAGGATGGCATTGACGACCTTGCGCACCTCATGGAGGGCCTGGCGGACAATCGGGTTTGGCAGGTCCGGGGGCAACGGGAGCTTGTCGCGTTTTTCAATGTGGCGCTGATCCGGGCGCAGGTATCCAGCCTCTGAAATAGCGCACGGGGTGCCGTCGTCCGCCATCAGGGCAAGCCCCCGCTCCATGTGCGGAAGAAGCCTTGCAATGGCCTCGCGCGAAAAAGCCATGTACCCCGCCGGCAGATCGGCCTCCAGCACGCTTTGCGCTTGCTCGGCGCTCAGGCCCCAGTCCGTCTCGGCCAGGCGGAGGACCGTGTCTTCTTCCTCATCCAGGATAGTGCGGACTATGCTATTCCTGCGTTCCTCGTCCATGGTCCCCCATCCCGCCCCGAAGCGGGACTTGTGGCTCATGGCTTTGTCGGTCTGCATTCCCAGCAGATTCTTGCGCTTACCTCTCTCAAGGTTGAATCGGACGGCCTGGTCGAACCGCAGGATTTTCCGAATGTCGTCGAAGCTTCTCTTGTCGGCTGCGGCAAGGTAGTCCAGGAGGATGGTGCGTTCCTCGGGGGACAACGGGCGTTCCTCGCCGTGTTCGTCTATAAGCAGGAGATTGTTGACCTCTTGGAGCATGCGGAATCGCTGGGCGCGGCGGTCGGCACGCGGGCACCGTCGGCGGTTGGGCTCCAATTCACAAGTACCGATCACGCTCTTTGGCACGCGGATAGGCCGCTGATGGAAAAGAACGTGGTGCAGCTTCTGCCGCAAATCTTCCGTCAGGGCCGCTTGGTGGTATGGCTGCTGGGCAGCCCATATCGCGTCGAATTCGTGATCATACATATCCCTGCGCGTGTGACGGCCCCGCAGTCGAGCAAGCGGGTTCGACGAAGTCAGCCCCGCCAGATGCTCCCCAAGCGTGCCGGCCCCGGATGCCTTGATCTGAGATTCCAATTGGCTGATTTCAGCCAGCATCTTGGAAGCCTCTTTCTTGTTTTCCCGGTCAGCCTTGCGGTTAGAGAGAAAGCCGCGTCGCTGGCAAAGGTGAAGAAACGCTCGTCCAAGTTCGTGACTATCGAGGGACCGGCTTAGCGCTCTGCGCCGCAAGACGTACGGGTCGCTTGCATAGAATGCCTGGCGTTCCCACTCGACTCGCTCCGCCGAACCTGCCGGTAGAACGGCGCACGGCGGAAGGAGCCCCGCGTCGACCAACAGCCTCCGAAAGCGACGTTTCCGCTTTGCTCTCCGCGTAACCTGGCGGCGCATGCCGCGAGCAATGCGGCGTGTCTCGTTTTTCGACAGTTCCCCGCCCTTCTTGTCGCGGTCAACCCCTTCAGGGAATACTCGAACTCCGGTGGCGAGGATTCTGGCAGACTCGTCCAGAAGTGCCCATCCAATTGAATTCGATCCCAAGTCCAACCCGAGCCGTCTTGTTGTCATGTTGCGACCCCGCATAACGAGAAGAAGGTTCCTTGCCGGCAGTAAGCCAAGCATCCGCCCAAATGCATTAAATATCCGGATTATACTTGACGCGGGGAAGAATGTTAAATATAAAGATAACCAGTGTAATCGATCCTGGCTCGTGGCTTTTCGCAACAAGACGAATTCAAGTCGCGGGCCAACGCTCTACGGAGCGCCCCGGCTGTCATGCACGT
>Ga0315279_10006451_pt1 | contig 14810 bp, 8 predicted proteins | sample YL17G06_20_MG_FD_203694 | JGI IMG/M metagenome (GOLD analysis project Ga0315279, IMG submission 203694) | Sediment microbial communities from Yellowstone Lake, YNP, Wyoming, USA - YL17G06_20 | ecosystem: Environmental > Aquatic > Freshwater > Lake > Sediment | place: USA: Wyoming | collected... | reverse complement strand
CCTCAGTATCTTCTTTGCCTTCGGAAGGATGAGGTATCTCAGATTGTAGACAGGCAATATGAAGCCATCCCAGACGGGATTATAGATTGCCTCTGTTCGATTGCAGACGTCGGTAGGATGAAGTTTGGAGAGTTTCTCCCAATAGAAGGGATCGAAGGCACTCTTTTGGTTCGTCTCTTCCTGCATTCTCTTTATTTCCGGGAGCCTATGTAAATAATTCCGATTGATGAATCGGGAGCGATTTACGGATGGTGGAGCTGAACGGGATCGAACTCGGTGCGAGTCGATTCCGACCGTCGGCCTGTCGATCCGACCGCTCTCCCCCTCTAACCATAAAGTGGAAGAGCTACAATATTCCTCTTGCTTTCAGCTCGAACCTGCCTCCAACAGATTTAAAATACCTTTCCCTTGAGACAGCCTCGGACCGCGTTGTATATTCTTCTTTATGAACAAGCCTCCAAGGTCTTTTGCCTCTTGTTGATAAGTTTTTACCATTGTTATGTTCAATAAGTCTTTTCTCAAGATTGGAAGTGTGACCTACATAAGAAGAACCAGTTGATTCACTCTTGAGGACATAAATAAAGTAAGACATAGGAAATTAGAAGATTGATTGGTGGAGCTGAACGGGATCGAACCGTCGGCCTCCTGAATGCCATTCAGGCGCTCTCCCAGCTGAGCTACAGCCCCACTTTAACAATCAATTCTTAACATGAAGGAGAGAGGATTGTCAAAATCTTTGGTGCCGGAGGTCGGAATCGAACCGACATGAGCTTGCGGCTCGCGGGATTTTGAGTCCCGTGCGTCTACCAGTTTCACCACTCCGGCACAAGTAACAATATAAGAAAAATTGCCTTTTGTGTCAAATGAAATGGACAGGCTGGGGTGGTAACAGTTTCAAAGAAGGTCTTTGCTCAACCATCTCTCGGCAGAGCGCATAATGTAGTCTTAGCACAATCTCTTCCTGCCTCCCACAGGCCCACAAAGTTAAAGGCCCGAAAGCCGGTGTGGGATGTCCGGCCTTATTGGGAGCGACCCTATCGAGCCCTCAGTTCTCGAACTATCCTACCACGGTTATTTCATGTTTCCAAGAGGTGAAGAACGGGAGAGGGGTTTCAACTCGGTGGCAAATTCGTGGGTGGTTTCACGGGGTATCCTCGCGGTAGACGCTTCCGTAAATTGGGAAACTCCTCCGGGTGCTTCTGGCGGTAGAGTGCTTTCAACTTTTCTACTTTCTCCCGGTTGGCCGCTGGGGAAGAATAGCCTCTTTTCGGGACATTCGAGACATCCTGAAATTCTTCTGGATGGTTCTTTTTGTAAAGTTCCACTAACCGGTTTACCTCGTCTTCTCTGATTTTCGGTGGTGAATAACCCCGCTTAGGTTTTTTTGCCATGCTTCCTCCGCAATATCGCAAACCCCTATTCATACCCAAAGGGGGGGAGGGGGAGCAGTCGTCAAGACCCCCTTCTCTTATGCTGGGTAGGGGGGATACGGTGTTTCTCTCGCATACATAGCCTTCTCAGTTTTTCAAAATTTTTTTGCACCGGTTTTTGAAAAATCCCACCCCTATCCGTGTCATGTCCTCAGGTGTCTCTCTTCCCGGCCTAGGCTGCCAGCAAAGCATGTCCGCTCGCACTGCGCTGCCACACGTATTCATACACCCGATTCGCGACTTCTTCGGTTTCAGCGTCGCTGAATAGGGGCCGCGGCAGCGCTTCCCAGAGATTGTCGAGGATAAACATCTTAACATCGGCCTGGGTGGTAGTGTTCTGCGTCCAGTCGTGCATGGGCCGGAGCCGCTCTCGCAGGGAAGCAAGGAGCGCTTTGCTCGCCTGCTTCAACCGCTCCCGGTCGACCTTGTTGATGTTCTCCTTAAAGAGGAGGTCGAACAAGGCCAGCTCGTCGTCGCTCAGCCCCTCTTCCGCAGCACGCCTTTGTTCGGCGTCGAGGCTCTTGGCGAGGTCGACCAGCCTTGCGAAGGTCTCTTCGACCGTGACGCGGTCCTTCTCGCGGTTGTAGTCCGCAATGATCTCCTGGTACTTCTTATAGTAGTCCATGCGCATCGGGTTGCATGCGAGCATTTGCGCCAGCTTTTTCTCGACGACCTCCCGGATGTCCTGCAGGGCGGCATGTTTCCGCCGCACCTTTCTGGCGAACTCATCGCGCAGCTTCTCGAAGTCGATCTGGCTCAAGTCCACCTTCAGCCCCTCGGCGTGGTCTTCGCCAGGTGCCTGCGCCCGGATCGCTTCGTTGACGATCCTGTGCAGAGCCTTGAGCACCTCGGTGACGTCTGCGGTATCGCGTTTCTCCTCAAGCTTCTTGTAGATGGCCTCGATGTTGTCGTGGCGCTCTACATAGACGAATGAGCTCGGCTCCATCAGCAACGCTTTGAAGCGGATGAACACCTGCCGCGCCATGATCTCGAACCGGCGTTTCGCCTCATCCGAGGTGTAGAGAGCGTCCACGGCGTCTCGTAGCGCTTCGATTCGTACAAACCCTTTCGCGCCGCGGAGCCGGTCGGGATCGAATCCAAGACCCCGGAGATGATTCTCGGCCGCCTCGATGGCTTGCACGAGGGCCGCCACCAGTTCCTCGATAGGCGCCACGATACCGCTACCCCCGCCGCCTTCCTCCTCGTCCCCAAGGGCGTACTGCGCCAACGCCTCGCGCATGCTCTTGAGCATGCCGTTGTAATCGACGATGACCCCGCAGTCCTTGCCCGGGTAGACGCGGTTGGCGCGGGCGATGGCCTGCATCAGGTTGTGGGCCTTCATCGGTTTGTCGATGTAGAGCGTCGCCAGGCACTCCACGTCGAAGCCAGTCAGCCACATGGCACACACGATGGCGATACGGAAAGGATGCTGCGGGTCCTTGAAGGCGTCCTCCACGGCCACCCGCTTGCCGTCGGGCGTCTGGAAACCGGTCTTCATCACCACTCGGTGCGGAATGATGTCGACCCCCCAGCGCCGAAAGTCGCGGACCTCGTTCTGCGCTTCGCTGATGACGATCTCGATGATGGTGCTTTCCATCCACTGCTCCTGCCCGCGCAGGAATTCAAGCTCCTTTCCGAGGCGCTCCCGCATGTCCGGGTCGGTGGTGGAGGCCAACTCCGCTTCTTTCACCGGGATGAGTGCTTTCACTTGGGCGAGCTTGGACTGCCACCGCGGCTCGATGCGATGGAACATCCGGCCGCAGGTGATCCTGTCGATGCACACGAGCATCGACTTCCCGGTCTGCCAGCGAGTGGAGCAGTGCTCCACAAAGTCGTCGGCCAGCTTGTCGAGGCGATCATCGGCCGTGAATACCTCATAGTCCTTGCCGAGGAGGTTCTCCAGCAGGGCGGTTTGATCAGGGTTGAGATCGGCCTTCTCGACCGCCTCGGCGATCCGGTCGTTCAGGTCGAGGCGGGCGATCCCCAGTTTCTCGCCCCGGTTCTCATAAATCAGCTTAACGGTGGACTGGTCCTGCTCGGACCGCTTGAAGTCGTAGCGCGAGATGTAGTCGCCGAAGATGCGCCGCGTCAGTTCATCGTCTTTGAAGAGCGGCGTTCCAGTGAACCCGATGAAGGCAGCATTGGGCAGCGCGAGGCGCATGTTCCGCGCGAATTTGCCGGCCTGGGTCCGGTGCGCCTCATCCGAGATCACGATGATGTCGTCGCGCTCGCTGTAAGGCTCTGCGATCGGCCGATTGAACTTGTGGATGAGGCTGAAGACGAAGCGGTGATTCCCGCGCAGGATAAACTGAAGCTCCTTGCCCGAGCTTGCCCGCGGGGTCTTTTCATCCGTCACGCCGCAACCGATAAACGTACGCCAGATCTGGTCATCCAGGTCCTCCCGGTCGGTCATTACCAGGAACGTAAAGTTGCCGGGCACGATTCGGCGCACCTTCTCGGCGAAAAACGCCATGGAATATGACTTGCCGCTGCCCTGGGTGTGCCAGAACACTCCCAACCTGCCGAGATCCGGGTGGGCGCGCTTCACCAGTGGCAGGTGATCCTTCCCATTGACCTTTGCGGGGACTGGTGCGCCGTAGGCTGAATCCCGCGACGGTCCATCGGCGGCTAAGAGCAGTGCCGGTTTTGAGACGTATTCGACCAACCGTTCTCCCGGCGGGAACCGGTGTTTCAATTCTTCCTGCCGCAGGACGGATGCAATCGCGTTGTTCACACCGAGCACCTGATGGTTGCGTGCCACAATCTTGCGCGTGCCCCCGGCCCGGCTGTCGTCAAACAGGATAAAGTTCTCGATGAAGTCGAGCAGCCGGTCCTTGGCCAGCATGCCGTCCAGCAGCGCCTCGGCATCCACGCGTCCCTTCTCCTTCTCGGAGTTGCGCTTCCACTCGACGAAGTGCTCCCACTTGCTCGTGATCGAGCCGTAGCGGGCCTGGTCGCCATTGCTCACCACAAGCAAGGCATTGTGGTGAAAGGCATGGGCGATGCTGTGCTCGTTCAGGTAGTCGGTGAGGTTGTTGTCAAAGCCGGCACGGATGTTCCGGTAGACGGCCTTCAGTTCGATGAAGACCAGCGGCAGGCCGTTGACGAAACAGACCAGGTCCGCACGCCGGTTGTAGTGGGGTACTCGTACGCCCTGGACCTTCAGCTCCCGCACTGCCAGGAAGCGATTGTTTGGCTTGCCGTCCGGACCCGTGCCGTTACTGAAGTCTATCACACGCGCCAGCGCGTGCCGCGTCTCGCCGGCATCATCGCGCCACTCGACCGGCACGCCCCCGCGGATGAAGCCGTAGTACTCCCGGTTGTGCTGAAGCAGCGAGCGAGCGAGGTCGTTTCTCGTCAGCTTCTCGATGGCCTGTTCGAGCGCCGATACAGGCAGGTCAGGATTGAGCCGCTTCAGCGCCGTCCATAGATCCCGCACCAATACGGCATCCCGTTCGGATAAGCGCCCCAGCATCCCCTGCGGGCCGAACGTTTCGTCGTTGTAGGCGTAAACGCTCTCCCATCCGAGCCCCTTCTCCAGATGCTCGGCGAAGGTTCGCTGTACCAGCCGGTCTTCACTGTTGATGTCGGTGATCATGGCTGTTCACCAGACCATGCCCGCCACGGTGTCCACGGTGACACGTTGCCGGTCCACACCGTGCGCCGCTTGCGAATCTGTAGGTGGGCGAGCATCTGCGTTTCCTGTTGGTCCTGCTTTGTTTTAATGGGTGTATTATATTTCTTCCGGATGGTTTGTCAAAGCATCGGCGCAAAATTGAATACCCTTTAATTTATGCCACAATCTGTCCACTCATCAGTCGTGGCAGCAAAAGACTGACACCGGTCCAGCGTTCCGTTCCCTCCAAAAGGTCTCCGTGTTGTAGGCATAGACGCTCTCTCATCGGAGTACCTGCTCCTGATGCTCCACGAAAGCCTGTTGGACCAGCGGTTCTTCGCTGTTGGTGTCGGTAAGGTCCATTGCACAGAGCAATTCCACCTCTCTTTAATGGACTAACTTAGAGACTGCTTAAACATCTCGATCGGGATACGTCCTTCGTTCGAGATGAAATGCAAGATATCACGAGCCAACTTTAGGGTCCGGTCACCAAACAAATCGGCAACTTCTCCAGCTGACTTGGAATAGGTCGGTAAAATCCTTTGCCGCGTGAGGTGATCCAGGCAGCGAACCGCTTGGGATGCTGGAGCACTTGCATTGATAAAGCGAGCTACCACTTCACACAGTCCCGGCAGAAATGGTGGCTCAACAGAGAGTCCTGCATTCGGTGCAATTTTGGCCATGGCATCAAAAATTGCCTCACGATCCCTCCGTTCACGGGTCCCTCCGTAAATTCGATTACGTACACCAGTTTCAATATCGGTGTTGTCAAACCGCATTACGTCGAGCGTGAGATGTGTAATCGCGACGGCGAGATTGTTAGCAATCAGATGACACAACACGATGTCGTTGTGCTCTCCCGGATTAAGCTTGTCCGCAAGGAGGTTTGCGTGGCGGAGGAGATTTATAATGTTTCGGTAAGCTGGCAGAGTCCAAAAGTCGTAACGTAGGTATTCATGAGCTTTCTGGTGCTCCGCCTTTAGCTTTTTTGAGATTCGCTCTTTCTCCAGGTAGAGTTCCCTCTCGGCCACGACATCGACATCCTCCTTTACGTCCAACCCTTTTAACAAGGCAGCCAGATTGCCGTCGTCTAGGCACCAGATCCCCATGTCGCGGGCAACCTCGCGCGCATTCACGTCTATGCGCTTTTGCACAAGGTATGCCTTGTCAGCGTGGAAGAACTCCTTCAATCCTTTCAACTTTAGGAGTACCTCCATCGCTTTTTCCTCAATAGTCTTGCACTCGGCTACGGCCGTCGTGATGCCGAAGTCAGGTTCTACTAGGAGACCAAGGACATCGAAATCCGAAACCTGCTTCCGCTGGTATTTGGGCTGGTAGCTAAAGGTCGAAAGGTCGACCTCCTGAAAAACGGTGTAGCCCATTTTTCGAAATGCTGCAGACACTTTGAGCTTGTAGCCCAGATCTTGATTGTCAGAAGTCACTGGAGCCTCCTATGAGGAGATGGTTGAGCTGGTTAATGCTCCGCTCTGACATCTCCGTCGTCTTCACGTCGCGTAGAGACATTCTAGTGTTTGTATGTGAACCGTAGATACCTGGAAGAAGGAGTTGTCGCGCCTCATCAGTCTTTGGGTCTGCCTTGGTCACTTCTTTCACAGTTAGATATTGAACAGCCAAATCCAAGGCGCGGAGGTTTTCCTCGGTATCGATCAGATCAAAGTTGTAGCGGTTAGGAAAGAAACGATCTTTCGTTATTCGCCCAACCCCAAGCTTATGGAGCACTGAATACTGCCTCAAAATCTCGGAGTGTGCACCGAGCCGTTTGTTTGTGCGGAGCCTCTCCAGAATTAGCAGAGGGTATTTGATCCGGGTCACCCCAGCAAAATGTTGACCGTAACGAACACACGCGACTAGTGCGCGCGCTTTTTCGAGGAGAGACTTCTCAAGCTTTCCAACACCTTGGACGGGGGTGAAAGCAAAGTACTTCTTGCCTCCCGTCGAATTAACACTTGGTGTCGGGATACAACCTGTCTTGATAGCTTCGCGAAGAATTGGGTCTGAAATCGCGTCTATTGGTTTACCCTGATAATCACGGATTGAGCGGAGGATCTTGCTTACGTCCGAATTGGGAAACTTATCGAACAACCTCAAGAACGCTTCTGGATTCTCATCATGGTAAAGCGGCGAAAAGGCCACGGTGCTTCCATCAATGGGGCTGGTGTAAGTCTTGTAGAACGCCCCGGTTTTACCAAAGTCTGTAATGATTTTGAAAGCAGCGGGATCGAGATTGTGCTTCTTCTGTACATCCCGCTCTCGCTGAGGTGCCATCAGCAGATCATCCAGGAGGGCAACGGCGGCTTGCTCAATTTGACTCGGTTTGCTCTCAAGCCACTTTTGGCCTATCAATTCATAGCGGTCTGACAAGAGCGGGATTCGCTCCTCGACCTTCTTGATTTCACCGCCCGATTTGTGGAGTGTAACATAACCGATTTCCTCAAGTTCTGATAGAGCTCTATCAAGCGTGTCCGCTGAGATGCCAAGTTCGCCAGCCGCCGCCGCGAGCATTTCGTAGTTGTCGAGGACGTCCTGTCCTCTGAGCACATTGCACAACCTCGCCGCAGCCCCCAACCGCTTGCTCTTGCGGAAATGGGCTTCAACGAGCCCCCCCGATTGGCTCACTAACCCCTCGTTAATCTCCTGAAGGCGGCCAGCTATTAGTTTTTTATCCATTCGCGAGTTCTCCGATTCTCAAACCGCAATCTCGCCGCTCATCAGGCGCGGCAGCAGCAGGTCGCGGACGGCGCGAAGCTTCCGGTTGGCGAAGCTCAACGTCTTCAGTTGGTCGACGAGAGGCTGAATCACCTTCTCGAAGCTGTTCAGCAGCCCATCGGGTGGCAGTAGTACTAAGTACTGCTGCATTTGTTTCCAATCGGCGCGTGGCATCTTGGATCCTTCTCTCATGGTCTGAGCGGTCACGGCGACGAACTCGTCACTCGAAACCGTCATCAAAACGAGTACGCGCAGCTTGTCTTCCAGCGTGCGGATAACGATGGCGTCGGATGACGCAACGCCATCAACAAAGGCAACCCCCACCTTATGGAAGTAAGGGCGGATTTTTCCGAACAGAAGCTCGCCAACCCTGAACCGGTGTTTGCTACTGGTCACCTGCTGGGCCTTGCCCCAATCGTTGAGGGAGATGGATCGGCGTGGCATGTGTTCGAGGCCAATATAAGGGGTATCCGGTTCCAGCACGTCGGGCGATACCGATTCAAGGATCTCCTCGCAAAAATCGGCGAGGGTCTTCCGCTCCCATCCATCCGGCACCCCATTGGTGATGCGGGTGTGCTCGTGGCCGGGGAAACGGAGGCGGACGAACCACTCGCGATAGAGCTGCCGCGCTGCCTCCTCCAGCAACGCCATCCGCCGCCGGTTGTTCTCGATCAGGTCATCGTAGGCGGAGAAGATATCGGCGATTCGCTTTTGTTCACGCCTCAATGGTAGCCGGAACTGAAAGCTACCAAGCACCTGCGCGTTGGCATTCGGCTGGGCCGCGCCACCGACGCGGGACTTGACGAAGTCCTTGTAGATGAATGACTCAACTAGACGACCGACAAACCCTGGGTCGGCCTGTTTTCCATCCACTCGGAAACGTACCAAGTAGGAAGCGAATACCGCGTCGACCGAATCTCGGATCAGTTTTGCATACCCAACCGTTGCGCCCGTCCGGGCTACGACAATGTCCCCGGCCTCTAAAGCGAATCTCTCTTTGTCAGAGTCGTCGATCTCGCAGAACGGAACAGAGTCCCAGTCGATCGAGTCGGAAACGATGTCCGTGATTCTCAGGAACCGGGGGCCCACCTCCTGTTCGCTTGCCGAGGCGGTGTATCCGTAACGGACAGACTCGCAGATTTTGGCAAATGCGACTAACGGCACCCGGCTCATATCAACTCCTCAGAGTTCTCTTGAATCTTTGCCGCAAACTCCGCCGCCTCGTTCATTCCCCATCTTCCAAAAGTTTGGCGATCTCCTCCGGCCCCGGCAACTGCCCTTTGAGTTCTTTGGGCAGGCGCTTGACAATGCGGTAGGTGGCCACGCCGATGGGCTTGGTTGCATCATGAAGAGCGTATTCGACAATGGTGCGGCGCTTCTCCTTGCACAGGATGATGCCGATAGAAGGGTTCTCGCCCTTCTCCCGCACCTGCCGGTCGAGCGCAGCCAGATAGAACTGCATCTTGCCGACGAACTCCGGCTGGAACTCCCCTACTTTAAGCTCGATCGCAACAAGGCACTGCAACCGTCGATGGAAAAGCAAAAGGTCGATGAAGAACTCCCGGCCGTCCACCTCCAGCCGGTATTGGCTGCCGACGAAGGCGAAGAGGCCACCCATGGCGCGCAGGAACTGTTCAATACGGCCCACCAGTGCGCGCTCCAGCTCACGCTCGGCGTGTTCCTCCCCTAGTTCGAGAAAGTCGAAGGTGTACTCGTCCTTAACGGCCAGCTTCGCCTGCGCGCGCAGCTTGGGCGTCAGGGCCTTGTCGAAGTTGGTCTGGCCGAGCAGCGTTTTTTCATAGCTCTGGTTTTCGATCTGGTGGATAAGGACATTCTTGGTCCAACCGAACTTCTTCGTCATGCGGATGTAGAACTCACGTTCGAGGGGATCCTTGCACTTGCCGAGAATAACCAGGTGCTTGGCCCAACTGATTTCTCCAACCAGCGGTTGGAGTTTTTCGTGGCCGTGATAGGCGAGATAAAACTGCCGCATATACCAGAGGTTCTGAGCCGAAAATCCCTGGATACCCGGGAACTCGACACGCAGATCGGCCGCCAGCCGCTCCACTACCGCCTTGCCCCAACCGGTCCCGTCAGCCTGACGTTCGCAGATGACCCGGCCAAGGTCCCAATAGAGCCCCACCAGTTCCTTGTTGACGGCGCGCAGAGCCTCGTACTGCGCAGAACGGACGCGCTCTTTGATTTCCGCCAAAAGGGATGAGTAGTCATCCGGGATCAGTCGGTTGTCCGCGCTCATATCCCCAGTTCCTCGAAGTTCTCTTGAATCTTTGCCGCCAGCACCACTGCCTCCTTGTTGAGGTCGGCTAGCTCAGTGTGGATGTCACGTATCGTTTGCTCGAAATCGAAATCCTCGTCTTCCTCCGGCGGGGCCACGCCGACATAACGGCCGGGGGTGAGACTCCAGTCGGCCCCTTCGATCTCCTTGCGGTCCACCAGCTTGACCAGCCCAGGCACTGCCTGCAACTCGGCCTTGGGGAAGCGGTCCTGCAGCCACGCCACCTGTCGATGGAAATAAGCGGCGTGCTTGAGTTGCTCCACAGCAGCCTTGTGCTCCTCATCGAGCTGTTTCAAGTGTCTAGCGGTGGCGCGGCGGTCGTAAGTCTCGGAGATGACGTCGTCGGCTGCCAGATCGGCGCCCAGGTCTGTCATGCGGGCAGCAAGCTTGTAGAGCAGGTCCACCTGCTTGATCAGGCCGCGGATAGCCTCGGCAATGGGGTCGAAGGCCTTTCGCGCGGCGCGCTGTGCAGTGTTTTCGCCGGGCAGCGCCTTGGCGTACTTCTGGCCGAAGGCGCGTAGATTCGCGAGGAGCTTCTCTCGATCGATCTCATAAAGGGCGGCGGCCTCGTGTAGTTCGCTTGCAACATCCGCGAGCGTTTGTTTCTTCTCAGCCTCAAGCTTGGTGTGCTTCGCAACTGCTTCGGCGAGACGGCCAAAACGTCCGCGCAGGTCCGCGAGCGTCGTCTCAAAAGTGGCAAGCGTCGCCGGGACTACGTCGCTCTCCGTGCAGATACGCCCGATGTAGTCCTTCACCAGCGAGAGAAAACTCTCTCGCTGGCCGCGATAGAGCCAGACAATCGCGGCAAGGTTGCGCATCTGCTCAGGCGAAAAATCATAAATCTTCCGGGTCACTTTCCGGTAGATATTCCGGGCATCAATCATGAGGACCTTGTCCTTGCGTTCGGCGGGCTTGGCCCGGTCGAAGTGCCACAACTCGCACGGCACCGTCCGCGTGTAGAAGAAGTTCGGGCGGATGGAAATCATTACATCCACGTCGCCCGTCTCGACGATCTTTTGGCGTACCTCCTTCTCGCCATGCCCAGCGCTCGACGCCTGGGAGGACATGACGAACCCGGCGCGTCCCTTCTCGCTCAGGTAACTCCAGAAGTAGGAGATCCAGAGGTAGTTGCCGTTCGAGACTTTCTTTGCCTTGTTCACACCTGGCAGGCCAAAGGGCAGGCGCGGGTCGCCCTTGATGCGCTCGGCGTCGACGAGGTCGACGTTGAAGGGGGGATTGGCCATCACGAAGTCGCACTTGCCCACCAGGGTGTGCTCGTCCTGGTAGTAGGTGATGGCCTCTGCGATCTTTCCCTCCAGCCCGTGGACCGCGAGGTTCATCTTGGCGATACGGATGGTGTCGCGGTTCTTCTCCTGACCGTAGAAGACCACCTTCTTCGCCGTGTCGCCGCCCTCGTGCTCGATGAAGTGACTGGACTGGACGAACATGCCCGCCGAACCGGTTGCCGGATCGAGGACGATGCCGTGGTCGGGCTCGATGACGTTGACAATGGTCTGAACGAGTGAGGACGGCGTGAAGAACTCGCCGTTGTCGTGCGCCTTCTGGATGGAGAACTTGGCGAGAAAGTACTCGTAGATACGGCCAAAGACATCTCCCGTAGCCTGCCGGATCTGCTCGCTGTTGAAGAGGCGCAGCAGGTCTTCGAGCACCTTCGTTTCGAAGATCCCGTAGTCCTTCGGCAGCACCCCTTGAAGCGGCTCGAACTCGGCTTCAATGGCTGTCATCGCCTCGGTGACGAGCTTGGGCAGATCGGTGCCGCTGGTGGCGGCCTGTTGCATGATCCAGTCGTAGCGAGCGTTCTCCGGGAGCCACAGCGCACGGCGCCTAAGATAGTCGGCAGGCTGTACCTTGCGCTTCGGCATCTTGCCGGTCGCCCGATCCTCCTGGATCTGAGTTGTAGCCACTTCAAAGCGATTGGCCGCGTGGCGGAGGAAAATCACCCCCAGGACAGGCATGAAGTAGTCGCTGGACGTAAGCTTCGAGTTTGCGCGGAGGTTGTCCGCTGCTTCCCATAGGTCGGATTCAAGTTTGTGCATATCATTGAAGGTCTCGTTGGTCATGCGTCAAGCCCCAGAGAGTACATGTATGGGGTTCGCCTTTCCAAAAGATCCCGGCGTAGTCGGAATGAACCGTGCCCCTGGCCACGCGCTCGCCGAGCGGTGCCCCCGGCAGGGAAGTTGGATTGGGCTGGAGCAGAGGCTCCAGCCAGAGATCTCCCCCTGAAAAGTAGCTCTATTGCAAAACTGTTTGTAGTTGGATCGGCAATCCTGATGAAGCTCGTTACATAGGAACGATACTCGTCGATGAGATGATCACGGAATTTAAAGATGTTCATAGGGTCACCATAGATCTAAGGGCTTGTGGTTATAGGTTCGACTTGGATTTTGGGACTAAGGCTGAGTAGGGGTAGAGGAGGTATACTTTGGCACATTTAAAGGATAAAATCCCAATGTCCAAGCCAGCCTTATGGATTTCCAAGACGATACCAAATTATGAAGAAAAAATCAATTTACCTGGGGGAAGGAAAAATAAGGAATGAGAAAGGGAACGAGGAGATAGGGATTGAAAATGTGGGGACAGAGAACTTAAAGCATTAAGGGAATGCCGAAGGCAAGACCTGGGTCCCGGCGGTCTGGCCCTGGCTTCCTTTAGGTTCCTGGGTCAAATTGTACCTTCCATTTCGGGTGCAGGTTTCGGGCCTTCACGTCAAGAGGGAGGGGGGAGAAGGAAAGAGGAGGAGGGGGTAGATAAAGAGGGGGAAGGAGGAGCAAGGGAAGAGAGGGGCGGGAGTGCTGAGGGGTTTCAAAGGGAAGATGAATTTTGATTTCCCTTTCTCTCGGTTTCGATCAGCAAGACCGGCGTATCCGGTGCAAGTCCGGTCGTGACCAGCTTCAGAGCCGATACTGAAGGGAAAAGAACCGGTAATTGGAGGTCTTTGTTTCGAGTCTCTATTCCTGGGGTTTCCAATCTTTTCAAGAGGTTGGAATTTGTGAGGGGTGTAAAAGAGGTCAATCATGCATAAAGAGACCGGTTTCTCCAAAATCTAGGTCGCGTATGTTCGAGGTTCTGCTCCCGATGGTTGTGATCCATTTTGGGGATTCCTCCCACACATTCCTCTTACCCCTTTTACCCCTTTCTCTTTATCCCTTTCCCCTTCCTAAAATATTTTGGCAGATAAAATAAATTAGTTCTCCCTGTAATCAAGTTTTGATAAAATTCTGCCAAAAGGTGTAGATTTCTTTCATAAATAAACAATTGACTTTTGGAGGAAGTCGGCCACAAAATAATATTGTTGTTGGCACACGGAGACGGAAAATATGACTCTCCTGATAGGCACCGTTTCTGACAAGCACGCAGTTATCACGGCAGATGGGCTGTCACGGGTGAACCCGGTAACAGGTGCAGGCGTGGGATCAGACACATTCCGGAAGGTCTTCCCGGTTGCAAGCCTCCCGATCGCATTTGTCCACCACGGTCTTAACATTCTCGGGGGCAAGCCGATAGATGAGTTCATTGAAGGTTACATTTCAGCTCATGCAACGGCACTCCTGGCCTCCGGCATCAAGGATATAGCGGAACACCTCCGTTCCTACGCGGAGCAGAATACTCAAGATGCCCTTGCCCATCCGACCAATAAGGGAGTTGTCGGATTCTGGATTGCTGGGTTTGGCGCGGGGAAAGGAAAACCAGAGTTGTACGAGATTTGCTGGCCAGACAAACCAGCCCCCTACAAACACGAAGGCATCGTTCTCGGCGGGGACGCCAAGGAGTTCATCGAATTGTATCTGTCACAGCCACTGGGCCCATTCCGGCCAGAGAATATACCGAAGTCCTCGGTCAGTTTCATCCTACAGTACCACCAAGCACTCTACAAACAGGCCGAGTCGAAGCAAGCCAAAACGGGGCAAACGATATTTGGTGGACACCAGCACCAGCTTGTCCTAAAGAAAACCGGATGGGAGTGGACGAGGCCCCCAAAGTGAGCAAGGCGTCGCTCTACCAGGTGCTTGGAGTGCCAACAATTATCTTCAAAGAGGATGCTGGTCCGCTGGCGCTCCGGTCGTACCGCTGAGTCCGCTCTTTCAATTCGAAATCGCCGGTCATTCTCCTCATTCCGGCACGACGATTAGGTGAAAGTTTCAAATCGGCATTCTGACTGGCGGCTTTTTAGGAAAATGAGGATAACTTCCTGTAAGTATCGCTTGACAAATTGTGCTTATGTGTGTAGATTTCTTCTCGAAAACTTCAATTGACAGTTTCCAATAAAAGTGTCGTTCTAATCAAAGCTGGCAAACCTTTCTCAGGTCTTGTTTTAGTAATGAAAATGAAGTTGGTAGACTTTGTTATCTTTTTTCTTAGATAGTGGAGGCCGTTATGAACAATGAAATACACGAGATTCCGATAGATGAAATTGCTGTCTCTAATTCGAATGTTCGCCGCAGTGACCAGGATAAAGATCTTGAAGAGTTGGCGGCCAGTATCGCAAAACACGGTTTGCTTCAACCCGTTGTGCTAATAGGCGAATATGGAAGTCCACCGTATCAGCTTATTATTGGCCAGAGAAGATTTCTTGCACACAGAGATATCCTTCATAAAAAGAAGATCCGCGCTGTCTTTGCCGGAAGATTAAACCGAGTACAAGCTTCCATCCGCTCTTTAGTAGAAAATATGACGCGTACAGACCTTAATCATGCTGATGCTGCTGAGGCTATTACTTACT
>Ga0315279_10006450_pt1 | contig 14810 bp, 28 predicted proteins | sample YL17G06_20_MG_FD_203694 | JGI IMG/M metagenome (GOLD analysis project Ga0315279, IMG submission 203694) | Sediment microbial communities from Yellowstone Lake, YNP, Wyoming, USA - YL17G06_20 | ecosystem: Environmental > Aquatic > Freshwater > Lake > Sediment | place: USA: Wyoming | collected... | reverse complement strand
TGAAGCCCAATTGATACGCAGTTAAGATACCTGCGCGTCCGTCTTCGACAAACACACATGGCATTATGCCCCACGACAGTAGCGCATCGCCGATGCAAGGTGCCCCTGCGTGTGCGGTAATGACACACATCCTCATGAAATGGCACTCCTCGATTGCAAATTGTCGGTTGGATTGTGCAAAACGGAAGCTCCTCTCTGCTTAGCGTCATCACTTATCGCACAAACATAAAAGAATTACAAATACTTTCTTCTGGATTTTTTCAGATTTCTGTTCTATGCTGTTCTCGCTTGCCCATAGGGATGTGTCGCTGCCACCATCAACAGAAGGACTCTCCCTATGACTGAAGGAATCATCGCTGGTGCCATTTTCCTGTTGGGTTTGGCGTTTTACTCTGGTGGCGTGGTGCAGAGAATTCGCAACGGGAACACTTCCAATGCCAAGCAAAGTCAATCCTCAGCTGTCGATCATAGCCGCCTCATGACGATGGAAAGAGCACAAGGCGGTTTTATGACGACAAAACTGTGCGAAGCTTACCGCGATAAACAGGCCGCCAATTTGGAAACACTGGACGTCAAAATAGATCTGCTGCTATTGCATTTCGGGATTGATGGAGGTAGCAGAAAATGAACTTCCGTGATTTCGAGACTTCACTCCTGGCTCTTGTCGTCTGGCGGGAGGCTCGCGGAGAAGGCTATCCAGCCATGCTCGCGGTCGCATGTTCGATCCGGAACCGTGTTGAACGGACTTCCTGGTGGGGCCACACGTTCGCCGAGGTGATCGGCAAGAAGTGGCAGTACTCGAGCATGGCGGCGCCGGGGGATCCCCAGCTACTCAAGTACCCGTTGAGCGAGTCGGATCAGAACTTCTCCGACGCCATGAAGGCAGCCACGGACACGATCAGTGGGCTTGCCATCTCTCCAGTTCCCGGAGCCGACAGCTACTACGATACCTCGATCCCGCCGCCGAAGTGGGCAACTCCTGAAACGTTCGTCGGTGCAATCGGGGCTCTCAGGTTTCACAATCTTGACAAGGATGTCGAACTGCCGGAGTTGGACAAACAGATATGGCCGTAGGGTTGCCTTAACATACAAGGAGAAGATCATGTTAGGAAAATCGTGGAAAACAACGTTAGTCGGATTTGTTGTGGGACTTATCCCGCTTGGGCAGGGGATCTTGCAAGGGATCGGCGAGGGGCAGCATTTCGATTGGGCAAAGATCGGCCTTGGCATTGGGATCTCATTCCTGGGATACGTCGCCAAAGATAAAAATGTCACCGGGGGAACGGTGCAACAGTGAGGTGAATCATGCAGGTCTCTGACTTCGTGACGAATTATTGGAAAAAGACACGCCGTAGCGGCGCTCCATGGACTCCCCAAGCGATTGCAGATGACTCTGGGCTCAGCATTGACGACGTGAATATGTTTCTGAGCTGGTGCGGTGCGCAATCGGTGATCACGGATCAAGGGCTGATCGAGCTGTTCAATTCGACCATGAGCATCATCCGGACTCCGATGGGGAACTACCTTGGCCCGAAAGGTGCCGTTGGCACTCCAGGCACAATCGGTTCGATGCCTGCCGATGCCTATTGGGCACAGCTTCAGAAGGTTGTCAGCAAATAACTATGAAAGTGGGGTTTCACGTGAAACGTTTCTATCTCGTATTGTGTCTGATTCTTTTTGCAATCTACGCGCAGGCGGCGACTGTCACACTGGCTTGGGATGCAATGCCCGCTGGCGAATCTTGGACCTCCGTTCGGATTTACGAACGCACCGGAATCGTAGCCCCCTATACTTACGCGCAAGTCGCCTCCGTCGCCTGTCCCGGTTGCACAACAGCCGTGGTGACCGTGACAGCGGTCGGCAATCACACGTATGTGGCAAGGTCGTATAACGGAACGATTGAATCAGCCGATAGCAATAGCGTACTGGTGAATGTTCCTGCGCCTCCCGTAAATCTGAAGATTACGAGTCTAACAGCCTCGGTGAATTTCTTTGGGACTACGTTCCGTGCACAGACATCGGTGCCAGCAAAAACCACTTTGACTGTCAACGGTAAGACTTACACGGTCGACACGCGGCTCGTCACCTCACATACGAAATCTCTGTTCGGTCGGCTGACGAAGGGCACGCCCTACACTTGGACTGCAACGGACGCTCAGGGGAACAAGGCGACTGCAACTGGCACTGTATGAACCAGTGGGAAGACTTCAAAGCCTTATCGGGATAGAAGGCGCAACAAATCACTTCGTCTTGAGGGTTCTGAGGGCGGGCACAAGCACGGGGGCGGGGTGAGTGAGTAGGCGTCGTAGGCGTTCGTTCTGTTCCCTGAGTTCCTTCAATTCGCGTCGCAGCGCTTCAATTTCGGACGTCTGGACCTCGTTTCGGATCCGCTCAAGGCTTTCGTAGCGACGATCATCCAAACTGATTCTCATTAAAATAGCCTCCCTGTTTTCATCCTCCTGCAAGTCTCTGCGATCAGTATAGCATCGGCCAGTTGAAGCGTGATCGACTCGCGCGGGAAGAGTTCCTGGGCCTTCTTCCGTAGCCGTCCTTTCCATTCACTCTGGCTCTCAGGCGGTTTCTTGTGCCGCGGCGCAATGCCGAGCGCCTTTTGCCAGTCGCGCGGTCTGATCGTCTCACGGGGGATCCGGAAGGATGCCAGGACTCCCCTGATGATCCCGTAGCCACACGCGAAGGTCCAGGTCGACGTGACGCCCTGCACCATGATCGTTTTGCCTGGGTTCTCGGGGTCGGCCATGTGCGCCGGTCGCGCATGCTGCTCTTCGAGCAGGCAAGACTCAATTTCAAGCGAGACATTCAATTCCTCGATGAGGCGTGCAAGGTCGCTCTCGTCGGCGGGCATCTTGAAAGTGACGACCTCGCCGTTCTCTGCGATCGCTGCGATGGCTCCGGAGGCACCGGGGTCTATGCCAACGAACCAAGGCATCATATACCTCGCGTGATTCCCGGTTGTTTCATGCGCTCGGGATGGTCACGTTTGAAGGCCATGAAAGCCCGGATAACGCGCGCCATCCCGCTCAGGTGATAATCGGTGCAGTGATCGTCGTTCGAAATGTTCGAATAATGTTGGAGGGTGTCGATAGCCAAGCTGTCGCGCGCGCGTAGGATGAATACGGGCTCGTCTTCTGGAACAGCCTCCCCATTGCTGATTTTGATCAGTCCAAATCTGAATTTCAAATCTTGACGCATCTTATCTCCAAAGAAAAGAGGCGGGCGCGGCGAGGGGACGGGTTATGACTCCCGCGCGCTGGTGTCGGTCAGCGCCACCGCGCCCGCAGGGGCAACTCAGTATTTCCCGCCGTGTGTTATGGCCGAGTTGCAATCCATCCTCGCTTCCCGGATCTTGCGGATTGCGACCGTGCGGTCGGGTGCTGGCGGAACATTGTCGATGATCACAGACACGGCATTTTCGAGAGCGTATCGGACAGTCTTACTGCGCGCAGTTTTTTCCTCGTCCCACGGGAGGTACGCAAACATCTCACTGATGGTTTCCTTCACGTCCTCTGTGGCCCTCGTTGCCCGGTTCAGTTCAACTTCCATTTTCTCTTCTCCTTGTTGTTAGGCGGGCTGCTATCAGTTCAGCGGTGATTAGCCGGCTCAGCCGCCTCTTACCTCCAGCAGCCCACAAACTCACTGATAATTCGCTTCGATCCACATCTTGAGCTTCGTCCACTGCGCTACTGTGCACTCGCGCAGCATCTTCGCCCCGTGTGCGTGGATTTGCTCACGGAACTTCTTCGTGTCGACCTTCTTGTCCTGGATGGATGCCAGGATCTCTTCGAGCTGTTTCTGATCGATCACGGCGTCCATGGGATCTTTGGGCGCGGTGGCCTTCCTGGTAGTCGGCTTCGGTGCCTCTGGCACTGGCGTCGGGGCTTCAGCGGCAGGAGCGGGTGCCTCTGCCTGAGCCTGCACTCCCTCTGCGGCCGCTTTCTCGTGCATCACCTCTTTCGCGTGTTCCATGGCCGGCGACGTCGGCGCGTTCGCCGCAAGACTCGCAAGGTCGGGGTCATCTTCGAGCGGGACTGTCGCCGCTGGCGCTGCGGCTGGCGGTGTCGCCGCTGTCGTCTTCGCCGCCGTAAGACGCTTCTTCAGGTCTTCCTTGGCCGCGACCGTCTTTTCGTCCACGCTCATGCTCAGGAAATCGAGGGACACGCCTTCGCCGGTTTCCACCACTCCCGTGATTCCCTGATCGAGCCGGTCCTCGTGCGCGAGAGTCACCGCGAGTTCTGCGCTGATCTTCATTTGCTTGCAGAGGTGTCGTAGTGGGGTCTTGGCGTACATCTCCTCTTCCCAGTCCACCCACGGGCCAGCATCCTTCGCCTTGCTGACCTTGCGGCGCTTCTCGATTGCCTCTTCATCCATCCAGTGAAACTTTACGTTGCCGTCCCGCAGTTTCGCGTAGGCGTAGGCACCGATCAAACCTCCCCTCGATCCCGTTGTAAGAGGTTTGTGGATGATGTGCGCGTTCGTGCCGTACTCGATATCGAGGTAGTCGTTTCTGTAAACCGGCTGCGCTTCGGCGTAGGAAGTCGTTCCCCCGCGCATCAGGAGTTCAACGTACCCCTGGTACTGCACGATAAGAGTGGCCTCTTTCAGTCCGGTGCGCGTGTTCTTGAAGGGCACAAGGACTGCGTGGTGCAAAGCGCTGTGGAGCTCGAGTCCGAGGATGCTGCATTGGATGATTCCAGCCAGCACAGAGCGGGCGTCACACGTCAGAAGCTCGGGCGCGCGCGTGAGTGCCGTCTGTGCGATCAGGATGACCCGCTCCGGACTGACGTGCTTGGGGATCAACTGCTGGATGTCGGCCTTGTACTTCTCCAGGATGTTCTTAAACGACGCCAGTGCGCCGGGTTCAGCTTTTACGATGTCTGCCATGAAGAATTGCCCTTTCCTTTTTCGTGAGTCGTTTTACATAGAAACCTTTGCCGCAATGATAGCAATAGTAGTGATCGCGACACGAAGTCCGGTCGATCAAATCCACCTGTTCACTCTTGCATTTCGGACAGAGCATGGTTCACCCCGAAAAGCCCACGTCTTGAAACACGCGGACGCCAGGTACGTTGAACTTGTCTTTTTGCTCCCGCACTTCGCGGTCGATCCTCTTTGAGTCCAGCACAAAGTATTCGTCCGGGATCTTCAAGGGGTCGGCAACCTCCCACTTCCAGGGTCGACGGATTTCCGCGCCCTCGACCTTCGCGGTGATGGGCTCCGCTTTCACCGTGGGCACCAGTGCGGGCATCTGTTCGAGGATCGCGACTTCTTCTGTCGCCTCGTTCAGTTCGGCCTCCAGAAGCGCCATTTGGCGGGCCCGCTCGGCCTTCTCGGTTTCTTCCTGCTGCTTCTGCCGGCGTTCTGCGTCTGCCGCTTCTGCCTTCTTCCTGACAAACGGCCGCATGATCGCCTCGATGATCGACTCGGCTTGGTCGTAGGGCAGTAGGAGTTTCGTCCGGAGGTCGCACGCCTGCTTGTGCAGTTTGTGCAGCATCTCAATCTGTGGCGTGAGGTCTCGGTTTATGTCGGCCTGCACTTCCTTCTTGCGGGCTTTCACGAAGGCGAAGAACTTCATGCACAGTTGTAGGCTGCCTTCGTCCGTGCAAGAGTGCTCGCGGGCCGCTGTGATCAGCTCCGTGCCTTCCTTCATCAGGTGGGTCTTGTCGGGGAGCGTCAGAGATTCGGTCATCCCAGCCTCCTGACGTATACGCTTCCCAATTCCGCACCGATGCTCACGAGATCAACATCCTTTAGATGGGGAACGTCTTGATCTTTCAATTCCCCATTCTCCCCGAGGTAGAATCTCGCCCACGGCACAACCTCATTCGATGGAGTTTCGTCGGGTAAATTCACAACAAATTCAATCCGATATCTCATATCCTAAATACCCTCAATGTTCGCTTTGGTTTCTTCGTCCTGAACTTCTCAAAAACGGTCTTGGTGCTGGGCGTCAGCTTCGCAAACCACTGGTTCAAAGCTTCCGTGTCCCAGCGGTTCTCGATGGTCTCGTACCAGTTCGCACCGCCGCCCCTGACGAGCACCTTCTTGGGATTCACGAGGGCCGTGCGCAGCTTCTCCCGCGCCGTCTCTGCGAGCGCTGTTGCTTCGTCCTCGATGTCCTGCAGCTCGTTCACTTCATCGACAAGTCCCTGTAGCTCGGGCGAGTCGATGTAATACTGCTCCTGCTCCGGAATGATGTAGTTCTCCAGGAGATTCAGCCCGTGGCACCGGCGCCGATATTCGCACTTCCTGCAACGGGGATCAGTCGGGGGGAAGGGATCCGGCGCCGGCCCGTTCTCCACTCGCGGCCAGAATTCAAGGCACTTGTCCAGGATGAGTTGCTGTAGCTCCGGATCTGCCTCCACGTCGAAATGGATCAGCTTCCAATTCGGGATGTCCATAACGGCGTAGGCACCGCCAGCGATTCCATGGGTTGCCCCCGACACCATGACACCCTCTTGGACCTGAAGCACCCAGCCATCCAGGAGTCCTTCATTCTTTACTTTCCTGAAGACTCCGTAGCCAGGAGCCTTGCACTCAAGGTATCTCGGTCCCCTTGCGGGGTCGTGAGTGATACGGTCCATGTGCACCATGATGAACTCGTAACCGGGCATGCGAACCATTTCGGGCGGCTCAGGATCAACGTCTCTCCCCGTTACCAATCCGTACTCTTCCGCGATCAATGATTCCAGTTTTATCCCCCGGCGCATGGCCCTTCTCTGCGGCTCCGTGGGCTCGTAGTCGGGCGCAATGCCTCGTTTCTCGTACCAGCAACGGAGACTGCAGCCGTATGGCTCAAGGTTGAAGATGTCGGCTACGTCCGAGCCGCCGATTCCGCTACGCCTCTCTTCTTGGAACCTTTCTTCTTCGGTCACGGATTCAAAAGTCCTTTCGGCCTCTTCCACCAATCTGGATCTTCTCCCAAAACGTAACCCATATAACGCGGCTTTCCTGTGAGTGTTGCGCTCGCGATGTGCCCTAGCATCTCGTCCCAACAAAGATGCTCGCTGATCCGTCCGTCGATGATCACGGTGTAGTCGCCATTACAAAAGATCTTTATCTCTCTGGGCATGGTTCTCTTTCCAGTGGATCGTCAGGCACAAATCGAACGCTGATGAACTTCGCCCGAGGATACCAATGCGCAAGGTGCCTCTTCATACCTTCTTCGGTATCCTCGCCGATAATGCAGCCCACTCCCCACTCGTGAATCTTGCCGTCCTGCTCGTAGGTTATGTAGGCGGTGCCAGAACATTTCATCGCGATTCTTCTCCGAGCAATCGCCTTATCGAATCTCCCAAACTAGCCACTCGCGGCAAGGTCCGCGCAATGAAGGTGACGGTCTCGCTCGGGATCACTTCGTACACCTTCTTTATCGGGTCGTAGAACCAGACGCCGATTCGGATCTTCACAAGATTGTTTTTCTTCAGGATGCCCTCGATCCGATCAAGCTTTTCGCTGCGCTTCGGTATCACTTCGATGTCTGGGAGTTTTTTCTTGCTCATAGTGACACCTTTATTATTACAGCATCGTTTCAATGTCAAGAACTATTTTGCAAAGTTTTGATGATACCTTTATTATTGTGTCTCTTCTAAAACGGCAGCCTCATCTTTATCGGGCAGTGCATTATCGTTTCGTCCAATGTTCATCGGCGTTACAAGGGATATATGGGGCAGGATCGAGGTCTAAGGCTAGGCTTATCTCTATCTCTGCTCGGTTTCAAGTTTTTTGCATGGCGGGGCTTTTCGCCTATTTCCGGGTGTGTTCACCCTTTTTGCAAATCTGCAGTCTGTAAACCATTGAATCTATTGCGACGATATGTGGTATGGAAGTTGCTAGCATATTTTGCAAGTTCACAAGGGGGCTCAAATGATCAAAAGTTACAAGCACGCGGCCTTTCCAGCGGTGGCGGTCGAGACGGCTGAGGAAGACCGTTTCAAGGCGGCTCTGATCGCGGAGCTGAACGGCGCCACAAAGGTTTACTCGATTGCGGCCGTGGGTGGTCTTCGGGATTGTAAAGGGGGCGGGGTTGTCGACGCCGCGGCGCAATATCCGAAGGCGTTCGCGTTCTGCGCTTCTCATCCTGGCTCGGTTCTGCTCGTGTTCGATCTGCAAACGCTCGTAAAAAATGCTGGCATATACCGCTCGCTGAAGGATTGCTTTCCAGCGCTCAAGGCAAACGGGTCAATGGTGGTCTTGGTGGCGCCGGTTTGGTCTCTGCCGGCCGAATTGGCTCATGACCTTCCGGTGCTGCAGTTCGCCTTGCCCACGCGCGAAGAGCTGGGCGCGGCGGTGGGTGTCGTGGTGAAGTCTCTCGGCGACAAGGCTGGGGAATTTGACGCAGCGGCGCTTCTTGATGCAGGCGCGGGGCTCACCCTGCAGGAAGCAGAGAACAGTTTTGCGCTGGCTCGGATCGAGTCGGGGCGCTTGGACCCGGCGATGGTCGAGCGGGAGAAAATGAGGCTCGTGAGGTCCAGCGGTTTCCTCGAAGTCTCCCAGGCTGCGGACCCAGCCGACGTGGGCGGTCTGCAAGCGCTCAAGGATTACATCACTCAAGAGGTCATCCCGAGCAAGGGTGACGATAAGCTAAGGGTGCGCGGTCTGCTGCTCGTGGGTGTTCCGGGCACTGGTAAAAGCCTTGCGTCGAGGGCGGCCGGCTCTTTGCTCGGATGGCCCGTTGTGCGGCTGGATTTCGGGGCTCTCAAAGCTGGGCTCGTGGGACAGTCCGAAAGCAATCTGCGCGGAGCGCTCAAGCTGGCCGACGCCATAGCACCTTGCGTGCTGTGGATTGATGAGATAGAAAAAGGTGTCGGCGGCTTTGCGTCTTCGGCACAGTCGGACGGGGGCACGACGTTGGCGATGGTCGGCGCGTTGCTCGTTTGGATGGCTGAGCACACCTCGGCGGTCATAGTCGTGGCGACCTGTAACGATTATCGGAAGCTGCCGGCTGAGCTGACCCGGGCCGGTCGGTTTGATGAGCGGTTTTTCGTTGATCTTCCCAGCGGTGCGGAGCGATTCGAGATTGCCGATGTGCATTTGCGCAAGTATGCGGACATGCTTAATCACGCGCTCTGCTCTCTGATAGCAGACATCTCCGATGGTTGGACGGGGGCGGAGATTGAACAGTTAATCAAGAGTGCTGCGCGCCGGGGAGGCAAGGCTATCACTCCGGATCTAATTCCACTGTGCGCGCGGGACATAAAGCCGATTTCCAGAGTCCGTGCCGACGAAATCACGGCGCTTCGGGACTGGGCGCGGGAATCGCTGAGGATCGCAAACACTGTCGAGGTCCAGGCGGAAGGGCGCAAGGTGACGATATGAAGGTAACAACAGAAGAGGCAAGGGCTGAAGTGCTCTCAAGCTTCGGTGCCGGCGTTCCGGTGACGCTGGAAATTGAAGATAAACAGGGTGTGATTGTGTACTCGGTGCAAGTGTCTTCGCTGTCTGATGTTGACGAGTATTTCCGACAGGTGGCGTTGTTGGAGGGGTAAATGAGCGAGACGCGAGACGTGAGAGTTGAATTTCGGGACCTTGACCTTTTGGCCGAGGTCGTCAAAGCCATGGGCGGGAAGGTGCTCGGCGAAGGCACTCATGATCTGTATGCTACGGCTGAGCAAGGGTGGGGATTCACTCTTCCTAGTTGGACCTTTCCGCTTGTTCTTCGTGCCGATGGCAATCTGCGATATGACGATTACCATGGCAAGTGGGGGGACATCCTTGACCTTGACAGGATCGGCAGCGAGTACGCCATGCGCAAAGCCGAACGGACGGCGCAAGGCCTCGGCTACTACTGCGAGCGGGTGAGTACGGCTCTCAAGGTTTTGCACCCTGGCGGTCAAGAAATTTGGGTCTTTCCGGACGGTCGGGTCGAGGCTGTCGGGTTTAACGGCGTGGGGTGTGACGAGGCATGCGCGACGTTCGCGAATGCTCTGGGCGGAACGGTGGAGACTCGTCACAAGGCGGAATTCTACAATGCACAACAGAACATCATATTAAATGAATAGGGGGGGGCGGTCATGGTGCAAACAAGCCTTCAAGAAACGGGGACCGGCGTGCAGCAAGGCAATATCCTGGATAAAGCGGTCTTGCTCTCGCTGAGCATTCACCGATTCGGGATTTCCAAAAAGGTCAAAAGCTCTGAAGTCACAACCGACGCAAGCCCGGAAATGATCAAGGTGAGCAAGCGGATCCTGGCCAGTGGGGAATATGACGCAATCGTGAAAGCCGATCAGGGATTCACTGGGGGAATATCTGACCTTGCTCTGCCCAGTCTCTTCCGGGCCGGCGTCTACGCGGTTCCCCTCGCTCTGGTCGAGCGGGTGGACGGTATTATCCAGCGTCACATCGTCGCGCGCAAGCTTCTGATCGATGCGTTCCTTCGTGTCTACCAGTCGGCAATCCAGGAAGCGGAAATAAGCCTGGGGTCTCTGTATGACGCGGCGAACTATCCAAGCGCCGAGTCCGTGCGCAGCAAGTTCGGGATTGGTTACAAGTACGTTGCGACGTCGACGCCGGAGCGCTTGAAAGAAATACGCGCGGACATCTACCAGAGAGAATCGGAAAAGGCTAGGATGGAAGTCCAAAGCCTTGCTGAGAACGTCAAGGCGGTGCTGCGCGAAGCGGTGCGTGATCTCCTGGCGCACGCAGTCGACCGGCTCCAGCCGAAAGCCGATGGCACGGCTAAGATCTTCCGGGATTCCCTGATTGGAAACGTCAAGGATTTTTTGTCAACGTTTGCGGACAGAAACATTGCTTCGGATTCCGAACTTGAGTTGATCTGCAAGCAAATTTCCGATCTCGTCTCCGGGATCTCTCCGGATACCCTGCGCGCTGATGCTAACCTGCGGGCCGAGGTCGCGTCGACGTTCGATTCGATCAAAGTCACTCTGGACGGCATGCTGACCGATCAGGCGGCGCGCAAGTTCACCTTTGACGAGTAAAAGGGTTCCTCCCCGGTCGGGGATATGCTTTGAACAATCTTTCAAATGGGAGGTCGGAGCATTGTGTTCACGAGCGATGTTATCTGCACAAGAAGGGTCTCCGGCCGAGGAGGTCTCATGAGATGCGATTTCTGCTACAGGATCTTAAGGGAGCGGTTCCGTACTCTCTTCGGGCCGAGGTTCTTGATAGCCTCGGCTGATGTAAGCGCGGGCCTTCTCTACGATGAGAAGTGGGCAGCCTGTGACGAGTGTTTCCGGCTTCTTACCGCGGGCGACGTCCAAACGATCGCGGACAGCGTTGTGCAACGTCCAGAGTTCGAGGATATGCCCGAGAATGAAAAGCAAAACTGCGTGGCGCTCCTGCGCTACGTCTACTCACAATTGCAGGTCGTCCAATAAAGAGGGGGTGAGTCGTGCGCAACAATCGTATGGATGTCGAGCGGAATCTTCGAGCGGTCAATTACGATTATCCGGCAGATCCAGCCAGAAAGGGTGAGGGCTGGATCTGTCTGGGTGTGGTTGCTATCCTTATAGGATACTGCGCGTATTGGTTCCTGGGCGCCTGGCTCATCGTGAGTGCTCTACAGTTCTTTTGGACTCATCCCCTATAAACCGTCGATTTCGGCTAGCAGTCTGTTGCGCGCTTTCTCTTCGCGGGCCTTCTGTAGGTTCCTTCTCAGTGCCGCGCGCTTCTCTTCGCTGATCGGCCGGCCGCGCTGGCAGCTGGCTATGTCTGATGCAATCTCCGAGCTAAGCTTCTCGAGGTGTGCCACTGCGCAGCCCAGCTGCGTCTCTGCGACTCTCTCTTGCTCTTCTTTTGATGCCCACGGCCGATCGCTGAAGCCTTCGGCAATTTCAGCCTGCAGGTTATGGATGAACATTCTGATTCTCTCGCGCTCGCGCGCAGCTTTCTGTCTCTTGTTCATTTGGCGGGCCCCTCCCAAAGCTCTTTCAAAAGCTTCCGATACTCCACAAAGTCAGGGTGATTCACGTAGTCGTCCGGATTGCGCCGGCGCCATTCGGGAGCGCTGTACTTCTCGAGCAAGTACTCCAAACGCCGGCGGATCTCGTACTCCCGGTTTCCGTTCGTTCGCTTCATTAGAATAATCCCCTCTCTTCGAACAATGGAGCGCTCTTCTGGGCCTTGCGCTTCCTGTCCAGCCCCAGCTGCGCGCGCCGGCTGACACTGCCAGTATCCGGAATCTTAAAGAACTTCGCCATAAACTCGGCTTGTACTCTTGCGCGCTCTTCATCGGCGGCCGTGACCATTTCCTCGTGGTACCGCTCTACAGTCTTCATCATGACATGGACTCCTCTCTTTTGACCTTGCTGTGACGTGCCAGTGCTGCGTTCCTGGCTATCTCCGATCTTCTCTCAGCCGTCAAGCTTCGAGCTCGAGCATTGCCTCCCGTCCGTCCGAGTCTCTGCTGGAATTGCTCAGCTTGCCGAAATGCGACCTCAAGCAAGTCATTTACTTGTGCCTGCAGTCTGGTATTCTCTTCCCTCAGCTGTAGGTTCTCATGCGACAGGATATCAACTATCCTATCCTCTTCCCCATGCTCATTGACGTTCACCGGATCCTGCAGGAAGGCCAGCAACTCATTCTCCGTGCTCAAGCGCCAATACGCCGGCAGCATGCTTGCGCATTTGTCTGGGTCAAGTACGCTGTCTCTCCGGAATATGCGCGTCCTAACCCAGCCTGGCAATTCCTGCCATTCCGTGCTCGCATGCTCTGGATTGATGCCACCACACTCTATGATCGCTGAGAATATCGTTTCGCTGGCCATGGTGTTCACTCCTCTGCTTACTTCCAAGCAACTATCATACCATTCGCGTATAGACGTAAGTGTAATAGTATCAATACTACCTCAGCCGTACCATAACACCTTGTGGGGCATTATACACGGTTTTGGGGTATTTGACCAGTTCATCGGCTAAATTGCTGCGTGTGAGCGTATTCGGTCTGTATTCGTCTGTGTCATTTCACGTACTCGCATTTCTCACACTTTGCCGCTTTCTTATGATTCTCCCGAATCTCCCGTTTCTCACATTTCTCATGTTTCCGGCTGCGTGGGCGAAAGCTCGTCAAATGATCGCCCATTATCGGAGAGTGTAGGAGTTTCCTACACAGTGTAGGGATTTCCTACACTTCGGTAAAAAGCTTGCTTGCCTGCATGCTGAGAGCACCGCGCGGCCGCCCGAGCGCTGATCGGCGTCGACGTCCAGCTGTATAAAAGCCTGCATAATCCGCTTGATAATTCTCTGTCGCTGCAAGTACTTTGTTTGCAGCAAGAGCTACTTCCGATATGAGGTATTATGTCAACTAGATGTGCGAAGCTCTTCGTATATCGGCCGGCGCTGGACGTCAGCGAGTTGTCCGGCACCCCGCCCCGCCCCGCTGTCACTGACGACTTTTCCCCTCTTTTACCGGACAAAAATTAACAATTGGGGACTTTCAAAAGAAAGCCAAAAAAAAGACTTGACAAGAAACGGCCAGGTGATTAAGGTATAGGGGATCACTGCCAAAGCCTGATCCGGCCAGATTGGGCTCACAGAACCTTCGGGTAAGGGGTGGGGACCTGATGACCCTACCCCGGCCCCTTTCATCAGGGGAGGTTTATCCTGTACCGGACAATCGAAACTGGCACATGGGATGACGACAAGGTAAAGCTGCTGGACTGCGAGCAGAAACTCTTCTTCATCTATTTATTCACCAACAGACATTCTCACGTAAGTGGAATTTACTATTTACCTGACTGTGTAATTGATCACGAGGTGAAGCCGAAGAGATACGGTATCGATACCCTATGGCATACGGTATCAGAGCTTGGATTGGCATGGAGAGACGAGAAATTAGAGCTTGTTTTCGTAAAATCGATGCTCAGGCACCAAGCACACGGTGATAAAGCGATGAGATCGGCTGCTGCTCAGATCAAAACGTTGCACAACTCTGTACTAATAAACAAATTTATTGATTTCTACCCTGAGATTTTAGGATACGGTATCGATAGGGTATCTGAGTTTGGCAATCCTAAACAGGAACAGGAACAGGAGCACGTATCAGAAACGCCTCCTTCGGAGGCTCTACAGACTATTCTACATACTAATATATTATATAATAGTAAAGAAGAGAGGGAATTGTTCGCGCTATTTTGGGAGGCGTATCCGAGGAAAGAGGGTAAGAAGCCAGCGTGGGAATCATTCCACAGACTACATTGTGACGAGTTGACGGTGGAATTGATGATTTACTGGTTGGGTCGGGCGGTGAAGTCGGAGCAGTGGGGGGAGAAGAAGTTCGTGCCGCATGCGTCGACGTGGTTAAATCAGAGGCGCTGGGAGGGGGATGTGCCGCCGCTCCGGGAGGAAAAAGAAGCGGAGCACAAGAAACCGGAGTGGCTTTACGGATCAGAGGGGGTAGAAGATGGCAAAGACGTTGACCGAAGCTGAGAGGTTCTGCAAAAACCTGCGGGCGAGCGTCGGCAAGTGGAAGATGGACCAGGAGACTTACGATTTCTATTTGGATCGGCTTTCGAAGAGGCATCACCCGCATGAGCAGTGGTGTCGTGCGCTGAGCAAGATTATCGCAGACAACGTGAAAGGGGAAGTGCTGCCGCTCGCGCAGGTTTTTGAATATCTGGATGCTGCTGAGATTTTGCAAAGGAAATCAACGGGGCTCGGGTGGATGTCTTTCGACCTCGATGGAAAGCGCTGTTCGGTCCGGATAATCAGCAAAGACAACGCCTGGGTGTTTGCGCCGTGTATCACGCACGACAGAGAAAACCGCGAAGAGATTCTACAGAGACACCCGTGGGAGCCCGCAGTTCCGCCGAGCGGGGCAACGAACATTCGGTTCACTGC
>Ga0315279_10006449_pt1 | contig 14810 bp, 10 predicted proteins | sample YL17G06_20_MG_FD_203694 | JGI IMG/M metagenome (GOLD analysis project Ga0315279, IMG submission 203694) | Sediment microbial communities from Yellowstone Lake, YNP, Wyoming, USA - YL17G06_20 | ecosystem: Environmental > Aquatic > Freshwater > Lake > Sediment | place: USA: Wyoming | collected... | reverse complement strand
GAGTGTCTCAACCTTTATGACCTCAGCACCCAGCGCGGCCAGCATACGTGTCGCCAGAGGCAACGCTAAGTAAAGCCCGAACTCTATGACTCTAACACCTTCGAGAGCTTTCTTGGCCATCGCCTTATCCTTCCTTTCCTCGCATTCTATTATGTTCTAGATTGTACCCGTGGCACGCAGCACTGCCAGGTCTTCCTTGGTGTATCCCAGCTCTTTGCAGTAGATTCGCTCGTTGTCCTCGCCCAGCAGTGGCGCTGCCTTCGAAGGTGCTCCGATTGCGTCGCTATACAGCGCGCCCTTGGGATACTTTAGCTTGCCTACCACAGGGTGGTCTAGCTCCACCCAGAAGCCGCGTGAGTTAAGCTGGTTATCTTTGAGAAGGGAGGGGACATCATTCACAGGCATGACCACCAGTTTTCGCTTCTGGCCCTCCAGGAAGATGTCACGTCCGTTGAGCTTCTCAGTGAAGTTTATCACCATTACATTCACCATATCGCGCACCGGCATGCGGTCGATGAGCCCTCCCTTGTATTGGTCTTTGAGGACTTCGTCATCGCCTGTAACCTCGTGTATCCACTGCGCCAGCGTATCCCATTCCTGCGGGGTCACCACGCACAGCGAGATCCAGCCGTCTTTGCAGGGATAGAGACCGCAGGGTGTGACCATGGCGTCCATCGCCCCCACACGCGTATTATTCTCTTTTGTCTTCTGCCACATGGGAACGGGCGTCTGCTCCTGCCAGTAGCTTATCATGGCCTCCTGCATGGGCACATCCACGTACTGTCCCTTTCCTGATACGGAATCCCGATAGAAAAGGGCAGCCATGGTGCCCACCGCAGCGAACTGCGAGCCAGGATAGAACGACTGCTCACCGCCCAGCACCAGAGGGGCCTGGTCGGGCTCGCCCACAAGCTGCATGTAGCCGCTCATGGCCATGACGTTGATGTCCTCGGCTTTATAGCCGCTCAGTGGCCCTTTCTGTCCGTAGGGGGTGATGGAGGCCATCACCAGCTTGGGATTGACCTTCTTTAGTTTGGGATAATCGAGCCCCAGCTTGGCAAGATAGCCCACGGGGAAGCTTTCCACCATCACGTCTGCCTTCTTGACCAGCTTCTTGAAAATCTCCTGGCCCACGCCATTCTCAAGGTTCAGGGTTATCGAACCCTTGCTGGTGTTGAAATAGAGGAAGAACAGGCTCTTCTCTGGGTGAACCTCGTTCTTAAAAAAAGGACCTCGGAACCTTGTCTTGTCCCCGTACGGGGGCTCTATCTTTATCACTTCGGCTCCGAGGTCTCCGAGAAGTTTGCCGCAATAGGCACCCTTCTCGTCAGCCAGATCCAGCACTCGATACTTAGGTAGGAATCCTTCCAGTTTCTTCTTTTCTGGCATACTCTACCCCTTTAAAGAATATTTAGTTGTATGAGATGTGGTTTGTGGCTATTTGTTGATAGAGGTTTCCCTTTCCGCGCCTCGCTCAGTCTACCAATTATCCCTGCTAAAGTCAACTTTCGGAGGAGTGGGGGCAACTGTAGTGCCTTTGCGCTTCTTGTGGTATACTCTTAAGCACAAAAATTTCCCGAGTTTGCTTTTGAGGCGATGTATCATCTCGGTGTGGATATAGTTGAGATAGAGCGCATCCAGCGCTCTATAGCTCGCTATGGGGAGAGATTCCTCAGCCGCGTGTATACTGAGGCTGAGCTTGAATTATGCCGCAATCGGATGCCCGAGCTTGCCGTTAGGTTTGCAGGCAAGGAGGCGGTGATGAAGGCGCTGGGTACAGGCAGGAGGGGTGTTTCCTGGCGAGATATAGAAATCCTGCGCAATAAACGCAACGCGCCCCTGGTCTACCTCCACGGCAGAGCTCGTTCCCGCGCCAAAAAGCTGGGCATAACTGAGATCGCCGTCAGTCTTTCCCATTCCCGGGACTATGCCATCGCCTCTGTAATAGGAGGAGCACCTTGAAGTTGGTCACCAGTGAGCAGATGCGCATGTTGGAGCAAAAGTCTGTCGAGGCTGGCATATCCCTGGATATGCTGATGGAGAACGCCGGCCTGGCTGTGGCCGAGGAGGTGAGAAAGCTGCGTGGGGGCAGCGTCGCTGGCTGTCCTATCTTGATTCTGGTAGGTCCGGGCAACAACGGCGGCGACGGGCTGGTCGCAGCCCGCCACCTCTACGACTGGGACGCCGATGTAAGCCTGTATTTCTATAAGCGCCGCACCGAGGGGGACAAGAACTTCAAGCTCCTCGAGGAGCGGGGCCTCAAGTACACCGATGCCGATTCCGATAAAGGCTTAATCGCTCTAAACGATGCTCTTTCCACTTCTGAAATAGTAATCGATGCGCTGTTCGGCACTGGCAAACTTCGCCCTCTTCAGGGCACTATCAAGGATGTGTTGGAGTTCGTTAATAGGTTTAAACAGAGCTGTCCTCAGCTAACAGTAGTCGCAGTTGACCTGCCTTCGGGTCTGGATGCTGATAGCGGAGCTGTGGACCCTGCGTGTCTTTCCGCCGATGTAACCATCACCCTGGGTTACCCCAAGGTTGGGCTTTTCAGTTTCCCTGGTGCGGAGAGGGTGGGCAAGCTCATTGTGGCCGATATCGGGATATCGCCGAAGCTGGCCGATAATATCGCAACAGAGCTTATCACTGCCGATTGGGTAAAATCTGTGCTGCCTAAACGCCCTCTGGGCGCCAATAAGGGGACTTTTGGCAAGGTCATGGTGGCTGCAGGCTCGATAAATTACATCGGGGCTGCCTATCTCGCCTGCGCCGCTGCCACCAGAGTCGGAGCTGGTCTGGTGACCCTTGCCACGCCTCGCAGTATTCAGTCGATTCTGGCGGCAAAGCTGACCGAGGTTACCTATGTTATTCTTCCTGATGCCGACCCGGGCGTTATCCATGCCAAGGGAGCCTCTGTTCTTTTAGACGAACTCAGGAACTACGATGTGTTGCTCATGGGCTGTGGTCTGGGGCAGCATCATTCGACCATGGATTTCGTTAAGGCCTCTCTTTTCTCCACGTCCACACCGCCCCGCGCGGTTGTCCTCGATGCCGATGCGCTGAACACGCTGGCGAAGACTCCCGACTGGTGGCATTTGCTCGATGCTCCCACGGTGCTTACCCCTCACCCTGGCGAGATGGCGAGGTTGACCGACGTCCCTGTCGCTGAGATCCAGGCGAACCGGCTGGCTATAGCACAGCAGAAGGCAGTTGAGTGGCAGAAGGTAGTTGTGCTCAAGGGGGCATACACTGTCATCGCAGCGCCCGATGGCAGGGCGAAGCTCAATCCTTCGGCAAACCCCGGTCTGGCCTCGGCTGGCACCGGTGATGTGCTCTCCGGCGCTATCGCCGGGCTGCTTGCTCAGGGATTATCTCCTTTCCATGCAGCCTGTTGCGGCGTGTATCTACACAGCGCGGCTGGCGAAATGGTGAAAGATGAGCTGGGCGATGCAGGCATGGTTGCCGGCGATCTGCTACCGATTCTACCCAAGGTGATTAAGAAGCTGAAGGCGCCGCAAATTTAAAATGCAAAATGCAAAGGGTAGGGGCTAAAAAATTTGAGCCCCTACTTAAAATTATGCCTAGGGATGTGCGAAACTCCCCTGAAGCTATTTCGTAGCTAGATTTCAAGCTATCTGACATTATTCAAAAATCGTTCACCCCAAGGTGACCTAATTATGTGCAAAAATCCAGAATGTTAAAACGAAAGTACAATGTTGACACAGTACAAATTTCCTATTATTATCTAAGCCAATTTATAGGAGAATAAAAAGGTGGGAGGAAACGATAACCCCCCTAATTGGAAAAACTATTTGAACAGTGGTATAATATCCAACTGATTATGGATGTGGGAGGGGGTTGTGGTTAAACAGGAAACAAAAAATATGGGGAGGGCCAACGCAAAGATGAGCACAGAATCAAGGGCCAACCCTAGTGGCAATCGACCAAAGGCTAACCTGTCTACGCAGAAGCCTGAGCCGGAGAGTGGACTCAAGGCCTCTCAAACCACTGACAGGCGTCACCCAAAGAGTGGAAAAGGGCTATAGGCAACTGCCGACAAGTCCTTCGCCCGCCCTTTGAGAAGAGAGAAATAGTCTCGTTATCCCTTGCAACGCTGTTGGTGGTGTACTTGTACTCCTGTGTATCTTCCTAAAGAATATCTCAGGAGAAAAGGCGTGCTACGTTACGAGATTGCTACACTTGTCTTGGCTATAATTTCCTTTATTGAATCATGCATCCTATTGTGGCCAAGACTCATAAAGAATCGCGGCCCGAGCATTGAATTCCTGTTGGCATTTTGCCGTGATAAATGGAGACACGGTTTTGACTCCGCGTGGGCAAAACTTATTAGCCGAACAAAAAGCCGTTCTGACGCCCTGATTGTCTTGGGAAAGTTTATTGAGACCTATGATTCTGAGCAACGCAGCAGTATTGAACAAGAGAACATGGTTACGACTTTTGAAGCGTACAGTGCTTTTGTCAGCGCAACTATCGAGAAGGTCCGGGAAATAGCCCCTAAATCTAGCAGGGTTTATGGAATCACCACCTTAGCGTTGCCCATTGTTCAGTGGCAGAATTTTGGTAGAATTGGATATGCGGAGCGCTTATCCTTCTTCGAAGGCAAGCATACTGGTCTACCATACCACTTCAACAAGGCAAACCAAAAGTGGAACACATATCTTGATTTCTTGGCTGATTTATTTTGGGAGCCAGAAGACCCGTCTAAACCTCAAACAACATATGTTAGGAAACAAACCCCTTTGTCGCTCTTCCGATATATCATATCAATTTCTCCAAGTGTAATCGAGTTTTTGGAGCGAAATAATTTTCCATGGGCCAAAGAAATTTATGGACAAAGGAGTTCAGAAGAAGCTAAGACGCAATTATGCAGTTGGATTCTGTGCTCTAGAGCCAACAGACCATTATGTATACCGTCAGATAGCATCAGGAGTATATTCGACTTGTTGACTTTTGATCCAGGGTATAATAGGAGTGAAATCATCGATTTCTATGCGACGAACCATGAACAAAACGGGAGTTCATATATTATTGTGCCTCCTGGAGCCGTAGTTCAACCTTCGTTCAAAAATGCGCTAAATTTGTGCTGGAGAAGGCTGGGGGACGTGTTCGCTGAGTTATACCAAGACCGAAGTCAAAACCTTTTCCTGACTACAATAGACGATATAGCTTATAAAGAGTATTATATTCCTGAGTCAAAGAAGCCACTGCCTCAGGATTTTTTTCTTATTGGTATTGGTCCGCCTCGGCTGGAAAAGGATGAAGACATCTTTGACGTGCAAAAAGTCAACTGGGTGTTTGGTCTTTCAGCACATGATATGGACAGAGAGTTAAGTAAATTGAAGCTTAGTTTTTTTGTTCGCGAATGGCGTACGGGTAGATCTCAATTGGATAACATACTAGAATTTGGTCGCAAAGTGCTTGCACCCCCAAAGGGGACAGTTCACGAAAGGCCACAGTTAGGCTCTGTATGTGTTCAAAATCTAGTGATGTCCGCTGAGTGTGCAGTGAAACCAAAGGAGTCTCACATCAGTGAGAGCAAGTAGACAAACAAAGATATGCCTGCTCTTTCCACCTGGGTGGAGTCTGGCAGTTGGCTCGCCTCACTTAGCGTTGCCTCTTCTGCAAGGTGTCCTACGAGCAGCCGGGGTCAGCGTTCTCACGAGGGACTTGAACATTGAAGTCGCTGATTTTTACGGAGCGAGAATAACCAAAACGCAAGCTGTAGAGTCATGCAATAGCCTAGATCTCAATTCGATGAACGTGCCTTATTTTCAAGCGGAAGAACTGCTAGACGGGATAGCGCACCAGTTTGATGGCTCATGGGATATTCTATCGGGCTTCAAATACAGGACTATGTCCAGCGAATCCTCTCGTGATGTGTGGAACGCCTCTGCGATGTCCTCGCCATTCACCGCCTTTTATCAAGAAAGAATTCTCCCATGGCTAGTTGCCGAAAACCCCGAATGTGTGGGGGTAAGTATAGCTACCCCAAGCCAACTCATTCCAACATTCCAACTACTTAGAATGTTGAGGACATCTGGGTACGACGGAACAATTGTCCTCGGTGGAAACACAGTAACGCGACTCTTGGCGGAGCTTCGTCAAACAAAGTGGCTCTTCGAGCTTGTCGATGTTGTAGTTGCGTTTCAGGGGGAAATTCCGTTGTTGCTCTTGTCGGAAGCTTTGAAGGATCACGACTCTTTCGAAAAAGTCCCTGGAGCGGTGTGGAAAGATGATAACGGTATTCGGCAGAATAAACCACTCGCTCATCAAAATCCAAATGAGATTCCCACACCCGATTTCAGTGGGCTACCAGTAGGCGAGTATTGGGGTGTTAACTATCTACCCCTCGTAGCCATGCGTGGTTGCTACTACGGGAAGTGCAGTTTTTGTTCCATTTCATATGGCTGGGGTGGAAAGGGGGCTGCTGGCGCACGTGATGTGAGGTTGGTCTTTGATGACATAGTCAAGTTATATCAGTGTCATAATATCAGAAGATTCAAGTTTGTCGATGAAGCTGTCACACCGAAGATGATCGAGGCTCTTGCCCAGCATATCCTAGCTGAGGGTGTTCAATTAGAATGGGAGGCATATGCTCGCTTTGAGAGGCAGTTACTCAATGCGAAGTACACGAGATTGCTTGGGCAAGGTGGTCTAAAAAAGCTGTACCTTGGCTTGGAGACTATGGCCGGCTCTGTACGAAGTGGACTGAGAAAGAATGACTGCGCGGATCTCATCGAAACGGTTCTAGCGAACTGTAGGGAGGCAGGCATCAAGGTTCATCTCTTCTGTATGTTCGGTTTCCCTGGAACAACTAAAGACGACGCCCTTAGAACTGTCGAGTTTATTCTTCGAAATGTCGATCTTATTGACACTGTGGATATTAATAGTTTTTCATATGCGAAGCATACTTCTGTGCCAAGAGTGCAGCCGAAAATCAATCCTGAGCATGATTGGGCACTCGAGTTTGACTACAAGGCTACGGCTGATTCGCTTTCAGAGCAAGAAGCAGTCAAACTCGCCACAGAATGTGAGGAGACAATCTGGGACACTTGCCCCCGGCTAGTGCATCCTACCTATCGTCTACTAGGTGCCTGGACTCTACACGACGATAAGTGTGATAACGCGTCATTATCCCCAAACCATCTTCGAAGTCTTTCCGGATCTGGAAAGCATGGCTAAATTTTGACTGTGCTGAAACCCTATGAAACTGAACTTGTGATGCAATTACCTTATAGTGCCGCGAAATCAGAGCGACTCAAATATGCTTGGTCTGGAAAGCGTAGCGCTCGAATCGATGATAGGTATAGGCTTATTTATAAAGTGTGCGAAGAGTGCCAAAAAAGAGGAGACCAAGAATCTAATCATATGACAAATTGTATGCCGTGTGAAGGAGTACCAAAAACAACTGTCAATTTTCTAGATATAACGGCCCATTACCTATAAATTACCCGCTGTATTGATGTATCGAATAGAATTGTTCGCCTATCACTAGGAGAGGAAAATTGCCTAGAGAATATCTCATTGATTTTACAGAGCGTGCACAAGTCGCTTATGACCGTCACCCGAAAGCTATCCAGCTGAGGATTGATCAGTTATTGCATCGAATCCAGCAGATGGGTCCTAGGCAGCCATACACTGTAAGGCTCAGGAGTCCTGACAAAGTTTATCTTGCGCGTGTTACCAATGAGCTAAGGATTGTCTTTCAAATAGAAGACGATGTGATGACAATACTGGACATAGTGACGCGCGATCAACTTCATCACTTATCGCGTTTTTATATTTAGGGATCATAGTATGAAGAGACTTAGACCTATCTCCTTCAACCCGAAGATAGCCCGCCAGGAGTTGGAATCATTTCGATGCCTGCTATCTGATAAAACTGAGCTCTCTAGGGAACGAGACCTCTTGGACTTTTTCAGGGCACATAAACAGTTAATTGCTCTGATAGGGTTCTTTCATGAGATACCCATCAATATAGATAGAATCAGCTGGGAGTATGACCTATTCGGTGATTTCAAATCTGATTTCGTTGCTGGCGATTACGAACGCCACAAATATTGTTTTGCCGAATTTCAGGATGCAACTAAAGATAGTATTTTTAAAAAGGGGAAGCGATCCAATTCGGAATGGGCGGATAGTTTTGAAGAGGGTTTCAGCCAAATTGTCGATTGGGCTTACAAATTAGCAGACAATGAAAAATTGGACGAATTTGAAAATAGATTTGGTGCCCGAACAATTGATGCACAGTATGTTATCATTGTTGGCCGATCAGCTTTCCTCGATCCTTCTGAGTCCAAAAGATTTCAATGGAGGCGCAGGCGCATAGCATTAGAATCAAGGCCAATCAGATGCTTGACCTATGATGAACTTTTTGCCGATATGAATATTTTCTTGAATATCTTACCAACTGCGGCACAGGCAGATGCCCGGCTCACAATGGAGGGGAAACAGGAATTGGCAGAACTTGGCTTCGAAAATAGTTTCGCACATCCCTAATGCCAGAAAACTCTTGCCAACTGTAAAATAAGGTGTTATCATAGCAGAAAATAGGTTGGGCCTTTAATTCAGTCCCGAGAGACTGGAAAGGGAGGGGCAATGGTAGCCCGCAACTTGGTCGAATCTAATAAGGAGTGCAATCCTCTACCTTTTTGAAGGTGGAGGTTTTTTTATGCCCGAAAAAGTGATAATGACAGAGGACGAGATACGAAGGGCGCTGGTTCGTATTTCCCATGAGGTACTGGAGAGCAACGGCGGCTGCGATAACCTGGTCTTAATCGGCGTGCATACCCGCGGCGTACCTCTGGCTCGCCGCATTGCCCTGGTGATAAAGAAAGCAGAGGGTGCGGATGTCCCCGTGGGCAACCTGGACATCGGACTGCACCGCGATGACCTTCAATACCTGGAGACACCTCCGGTGATTCGTCCCACCGACATACCTACAGATATCACAGGCAAAAACGTGGTTCTGGTCGACGATGTGCTGTTCACCGGCAGAAGCATCCGTGCTGCCATGGATGCCCTCATCGACTTCGGGCGTCCTCAGCGTATCCAGTTGGCGGTGCTCATAGACCGGGGACATCGTGAGCTTCCTATCAGGGCTAACTTCGTGGGCAGGAATATACCTTCCTCGAAGGATGAGCGCATTCAACTGCGGCTGAAAGAGACCGATGGCAAGGACGAGGTGGTAATCACTAATAATACGGCCAAACAGGGAGCGATGCAGGCCCAGTGAGGTGGTGATATGGTTATAAGCCTGGCGAAGAGGGACCTGATAACGATAGAAGACCTCTCGAATCAGGAAATCGAAGGGGTTTTCGCCCTGGCAGATGACATGGCTGAGGGACTCAGGGAGCAGTCTAATGTGTGCCGGGGCATGATTATGGCGAGCCTGTTCTTCGAGCCGAGCACCAGGACACGTATGTCGTTTGAAACCGCGATGAACAGACTGGGTGGCAGGGTCATCTCTGTGATGGAGATGGGGAATACCTCTCTGGCTAAAGGCGAGAGCATCGCCGACATGGCGAGGGTGGTGGGAAGCTATGCGGATATCATCGTCATCAGGCATCCCTGGGAGGGCGCAGCCAAGGTGGTTGCCGACTATGCGGACGTGCCTGTGATAAACGCCGGCGATGGCGGACATGAGCATCCCAGCCAGACCTTGCTGGACCTCTACACCATCAAGAAGGAGAGAAAAACTCTCGAGGGGTTGAAGATCGCCCTGTGGGGCGACCTGAAGTACGGGCGTACGGTGCATTCTCTGGCATACGCTCTGGCCAGGTTCGGGGCAACCATGCACTTCCGCCCCAGCCCTGGCTTTGAGATGCCGGAGCATGTCATAAGGAAGCTGACCACGGAATATGCAGGCAGGCTGGAGCGATACAACGGGCCCAAAGATGAAGAAGGAAAGGGGCTTATCCCGGTGGATGCTATATACGTAACGCCGAGCGGCCCGCATCAGCTTGCAAATATACCTGCCGTCGGTATCCAGATCGAGCTGGAGAAGGGCGTGGATGCCCTCTATGTCACCAGGCTGCAGAAGGAGAGGCTGGAGCCGTCGCCGGAGGCTTTGGAGAAGGCGTACCCTGTAGTAGATAGAAAACTTTTTAAAGAGAAGGGATTCAAGGAAACAATAGTTATGCATCCCTTGCCTCGTGTCGGCGAGCTTGCCTACGAGATGGATGCCGACCCGCGAAGCGCGTACTTCAAACAGGCGGCGCGCGGTGTGCCGATCAGGATGGCTCTGCTCTCACTTCTTCTGGGGTGCAAGGCGGTTGATATCCCTGAGAAAAAGGTGCCGTCTTTCGCACAGCAGAGAGAGTACCCTGTTTATAAACGCGAAACTGGCGTCAGATGCCAGAACAAGAAATGCGTTTCGATACAGGAGACCGAAAGGGAGTACATGAAGCACGAGTTTCAGATAGTATCGAACGAGCCCTTAACGCTGAGATGTGTTTACTGTGAACACGAGATGCACCCTCCATATATAGCCAGTTCCAAATGGCATCAGGGTATTGTGGAGAAAAAGAGGTATTACAAAGCGGACAGCTTTATGCTGGGTCGAATAAGGCCGGAGAATCTCATCGTCTTCGACTCGGAGGACGAAGCTCGGCGTCAGGGGTTCAAGCTGGGCAAGAGGGCTATTTAGTTTAAGGGATATAGCAGTGAAGACTAAGCGTCAATCTGAGAATCTGCTTATTCGCGGTGGCCGTATCATCGACCCCTCACAGGGCATTGATGCTGTGGGAGACCTGTTTATCTCCGGCGGCAAAATTGCCTGGCTGGGTGTGCAGCGAGCCGGTTCTCTGTCTGAAAACCATAAGGTGATCGAGGCCCGGGGCATGGTGATCTGCCCTGGCTTCATAGACTTGCACTGCCACCTGCGCCAGCCGGGATTCGAGAAGAAGGAGACTATAGCTACAGGTACGCGCGCTGCGGCTAAGGGTGGCTTCACCACGGTCTGTTGCATGCCTAATACCGAACCTCCTGTGGATAAGGCGGAAGTGGTGAGGTATGTCAAGAGCGTAGCTGCCAAAGAAGGCGCTGTGCGGGTCTTGCCGATAGGTTGTATTACGGAAGGTCGAAAAGGCGGAAAGCTCGCCGAATTCGGCGAGCTTTCCGCCCCGGGCGCTGTTGCCTTCAGCGACGATGGCAGCCCGGTGATGGACTCAACCGTTATGCGTAGCGCTCTGGAATACAGTCAAGAATCGGGTTTACCCCTCATAGACCACTGCGAAGACCTCGCCTTCAGTCAGGACGGGGTGATGAACGAGGGCTCGTTGGCAACTAGACTGGGACTGAAGGGGATACCTGCTTGTGCCGAGGAAAGCATGGTGGCCCGGGACATACGGCTTGCCCGAATCGTAGGGGGCAGGCTGCATATCGCCCACGTTAGTACTGCGGGCTCGGTAGAACTCATCCGCTCTGCTAAAGAGGAGGGCATTTCGATTACCGCCGAGGCAACACCGCATCACCTGACGTTAACCGAGGAAGCAGTTGTGGGCTACAACACCAATGCCAAGGTGAACCCGCCTTTGCGTACGGCAGAAGACGTTGAGGCGCTTATCTCAGGTTTGAGGGATGGTGTACTCGATGCCATAGCTACTGATCATGCACCTCATACTGCCAAGGACAAGGACTGCGATTTCAATACAGCAGCCTTCGGCATCAGCGGCTTCGAGACGGCTCTGGGCACCCTGATGACACTGGTGCATCAGGGCAAGCTCGACCTGGTGACGCTCATCTCAAAGCTCACTTATGAACCTGTGTCCATTCTGCGCCGGACTGACCTGGGTACGCTTAAGCCTGGCGCAGTGGCGGATGTCGTAATCTTCGACCCAAATAGAGAATGGGTGGTGAACCCCGAGGAGTTCGTGTCAAAAGGCAAGAACACGCCCCTCGCTGGATGTGTGCTCAAGGGCAGGGTTATGGCCACGGTTTACGGTGGGGAGGCTGTGTATATGGATAAGGCAATATCTCTCAAGTAGAGTGACAGAAATATTCAGGAGGTGATTTGAGCTTGGGAAGTTTTAGCAAAGGAGACCTGAATGCCCAGACGTAAAGACATCAAAAAGGTAATGATTATCGGTTCCGGCCCCATTATCATCGGCCAGGCCTGTGAGTTCGATTACTCGGGCACACAGGCCTGCAAGGCGCTGCGAAAGCTGGGCTATGAGATCGTGCTGGTAAATTCCAATCCTGCCACCATTATGACCGACCCGGGGATGGCAGATGAGACCTATATTGAGCCTCTCAATCTCGAGACCATGACCAGAATCATCGAGAAGGAGCGTCCTGATGCTTTGCTGCCCAACCTTGGCGGGCAGACCGGCCTGAACCTTTCTTCCGAGCTGCACAAAGCGGGAGTGCTGGCGAAATATGGCGTCAAGGTAATCGGCGTAAATGTCGACGCTATCGAGCGCGGTGAGGACCGCCAGGTGTTCAAGCAGACCATGCAGCGCCTCGGTATCGCCTTACCTAAAAGCGAGATTTCCTACTCTGTCGAGGAGATGGAAAAAATCGCTGAGAAACTGGGATACCCGGTGGTGTTGCGCCCTGCCTACACCATGGGCGGCACGGGGGGCGGTCTGGTATACAACGTAGAAGAATTACGCACGGTAGGCAGCCGCGGCCTGCAAGCTAGCCTGGTCAAGCAGGTGCTGGTAGAGGAGTCGGTACTGGGATGGGAGGAATTGGAGTTGGAGGTGGTGCGGGACGCCAAGGGCCAGAAGATTACTGTGTGTTTCATCGAGAACGTGGACGCCATGGGCGTGCACACAGGCGATTCTTATTGCGTGGCGCCTATGTTGACCATTGACCCGAAATTGCAGCAACTTCTTCAGAAATACTCCTACGATATCGTTGATGCCATCGAGGTCATCGGCGGCACCAACATCCAGTTTGCTCACGACCCGGAGACCGGACGGGTGGTGGCGATAGAGATTAATCCTCGCACCTCTCGTTCCTCCGCGCTGGCATCTAAAGCAACAGGATTCCCCATCGCGATGGTGTCTGCTCTGCTGGCAGGCGGCCTGACACTGGACGAGATACCCTACTGGCGTGACGGGACATTGGAGAAATACACGCCCTCCGGCGACTATGTGGTCGTCAAGTTCTCCCGCTGGGCGTTCGAGAAATTCAAGGGCGTGGAAGACAAGCTGGGCACCCAGATGCGCGCTGTGGGCGAGGTTATGAGCATCGGGAAGAACTATAAAGAGGCGTTTCAGAAGGCGATACGGTCGCTGGAGAACCGAAGATACGGCCTGGGCTTCGCCAAGGACTTTCATAAAAAGGCGCTCGAAGAGTTGATGCGCCTCCTCAACGAGCCCAGCAGCGAGCGCCAGTTCATTATGTACGAAGCCCTGCGCAAGGGCGCCAGTGTCAACGACCTCTATCGCAAAACATATATCAAACCCTGGTTCATACAGCAGATGAAGGAACTGGTGGAGTTAGAGCAGCAGCTTTTGAAATACAAAGGCAAGCTGCCGCCGGACAAACTCCTGGTACAGGCCAAGAAGGACGGTTTTGCTGACAAATACCTTTCCCAGATCCTGGAGGTACCCGAGCCTCAAGTGAGAGTCAAACGTAGCGCTCTCGGCGTTGTTGAGTCATGGGATGCCGTGCCTGTGAGCGGTGTGGAGAATGCGGCCTATTATTACTCTACCTACAATGCGCCGGACAAGGTGCCTGTGAGCAAGGCGCGCAAGGTCATGGTTCTGGGCGGCGGACCCAACCGCATCGGTCAGGGGATTGAGTTCGACTACTGCTGTGTGCACGCAGCGTTCACCCTGCGGGACGAAGGCGTTGAGTCCATCATGGTCAACTGCAACCCCGAGACCGTATCAACCGACTACGATACCTCGAATAAACTGTACTTCGAGCCGCTGACGGTGGAGGATGTGCTACAGATTTATGAGAAGGAGAAGCCGATTGGCGTCATCTGTCAGTTTGGAGGCCAGACGCCGCTGAACATAGCCGGGGAGCTTGAGGCCGCCGGGGTGAAAATTCTGGGCACCAGCGTCGAGGCCATTGACCTTGCCGAGGACCGAGACCGATTCCGCAAAGTCATGAAGGAGATGGGCATCCCGGAGCCTGAATCGGGCATGGCCAGCAACATCGATGAAGCCCTGGCCATCGCAAGGAAAATCGGCTACCCGCTAATGGTTCGTCCCTCATACGTGCTGGGCGGGCGGGCCATGGAGGTGGTTCATGACGACGAGATGCTGCGTAAATACGTCGAAGCGGCGGTAGATATATCTCCGGAGCGCCCGATTCTAATCGACAAATTCCTGGAGAATGCCATCGAAACCGAGGCTGATGCCCTCTCGGACGGAATCGATGCTCTCGTGCCGGCAATCATGGAGCATATCGAACTCGCCGGGGTTCATTCCGGTGACTCGGCATGCGTGATTCCGCCGGTGCACATTCCTCAGAAGCACATAGACACCATCGAGGAGTATACCAGGAAGATTGCGCTTCACCTGAACGTTGTGGGGCTGATAAATATCCAGTACGCGATCTGTAAGGACAAGGTATATATCTTGGAGGCGAACCCACGCGCCAGCCGCACTGTGCCGCTGGTGAGCAAGGTCTGCAATATACCGATGGCGCGCATTGCGACCCAATTGATATTGGGCAAGAAACTGAGCGAATTGGGGATTAAGCGCAGGCCGATCCCGCATTACGGTGTCAAGGAGGCCGTGTTCCCCTTCAACATGTTCCCCGAGGTAGACCCGGTGCTGGGCCCCGAAATGCGTTCAACAGGAGAAGTGCTGGGCATGGCGGATAAC
>Ga0315279_10006448_pt1 | contig 14811 bp, 27 predicted proteins | sample YL17G06_20_MG_FD_203694 | JGI IMG/M metagenome (GOLD analysis project Ga0315279, IMG submission 203694) | Sediment microbial communities from Yellowstone Lake, YNP, Wyoming, USA - YL17G06_20 | ecosystem: Environmental > Aquatic > Freshwater > Lake > Sediment | place: USA: Wyoming | collected... | reverse complement strand
CGATAAGAAATATCCTGAGGATAGCAAGCTGAGTGTATTTGAGAAGATTTCGAGTGCTAAGACTCCCGAGGAGGCTGCGAAGCTCATTGTGGAGAACAAGATACCCTATACGGTAGCTGTGGGGCTTGTGGATAAGGTCACCCCGTCAGTTCTGGTGGCGCTCATTAGTGCCATGAGCCCTCAGGAGCTGATCAACAATGTCGCATCCCTGGAAGAGAAGGGTGCGATGGACAATCCTGAGGTCAAGAAGCTGATCCAGGCGAAGCTGGGGAAGGCTGAGAAAGCAAAGGGTGTCGCTACCCTGAAGTCTAAAACGGCGGCGGCTACGGGTCGGGTGAAGGATGTGGAGGTCCTGAAGCAGCTCGATAAGGTGGCTGATGAGCAGGTCAAGAAGTCTGGTACGATCAAAATCCCGACTGCAATTTTCGTGGATCAGTCAGGGTCTATGCACGAGGCTATCGAGATCGGTAAGCGGTGTGCGGCGCTGGTATCAGGGGTTACTACCGCGGATCTCCATGTGGTATGCTTTAACACGGCAGCTACTCCGCTCGTGACGGCTGACAAGACACTGACCGGGTGGGAGAAGGCGTTTGCTCCTGTGCATGCCAATGGCGGTACGTCGGTAGGGTGTGCTCTGGATTATCTGATGCGTCGTGATCACGTGGTGGAGCAGATCGTGATAATCACGGATGAAGGTGAGAACCAGGCTCCGTATTTCACGGATGTGTTTGCTCAGTACAAGGAAAAGACCAAGGTGACGCCTCATGTGGTGATCATCAATGTCCGTGGTACGGCTACGAGTTTGAGTGACCGGACTCTGCATGTGAGTCTGGACTCAGCGCGGATCACCTATGACATGTACAAACCGACGAACTCGGATTATTACGGGCTGCCGGGACTGGTGACCCTGCTGTCTCGTAAATCCAAACTCGATTTGGTCTATGAGATCCTTGATACGCCTCTACTGGTCCGCAAGGATTTCCACTGAGTATCGTGGGGCTCAGAGCTGTTGACGTAAAGTCATGCAATATTATACAAACGTATACGGTATGAATAATTAATCGCTCTTGAAAAATGATATACAATAGATCTATAAACATATCTTTTGATAAAAAGTATCAGTATATTTTAGACGGGCAGTCTAAAATATGTAATTGGCTCTATAATCAGCTACTAGACCTCAGCATAAAAGACTACAAAGAAAATAATAATGACAATAAATATTTGACCGGGAGAAACCTAAGAGATCAAGTACCTAAGTTTAAAGTTGATAGTCCGTTTTTAGAGACAGTACACTCCTCTCCTCTTAAAAACTCTGCCATCAGACTAAAGGAATCTTTTAATAGATTCTTTAAAGGTAACGCTAAATATCCTAATTTTAGACCTTGGAAAAAGAAATGGTTCTCACTCCTGTACGATGAGCCGAGTAAAGGTTTCAAAATAAACGGGAGAGAAATAGAAATAAGTCTAGGTAAAAACGAGTCAAATAAACACCTCCATGTCATAGGGGCACTGTGTGAACCCCTAAAAATTAATGATGGAGAAAAGATAAACACATTCAGGCTTTGTAAGAGGCAAAGCACTTTCTACGGAGTATTTACTATAGAGAAAGAGGATATAAAGACACCTAGAGCTAAACCTAAAAAATGGGTAGCGATCGATCCGAATCATAAAAATTTCTTTATGAGTATAGACAACGAAGGCGTTTCTGTAGAGTTTGGTAAACTAGAGCTGATAAAATACTGGGATAAAGTAATTGATGATTTAAAATCTCAAAGAGATGTTTGCAAAAGGAAAGCAAAAAGAAAGGAGACTCCTCACGGTAAAACGTACTATGTGCCGAGCGCTCGATGGGTGAGAATTAATAGAGCTTTAGAGAGGGTTTATAACAGCAGGCGAGAACAAATTAAGCAGGCATGTTATACGATAGCTCATTTATTAGCTAAAGATTATGAGAGAGTTGTCATAGGAGATTATGCTCCCTCCACGAATACAGCAATTTGTAATAGTATGCATCGGAGTATGCTTAACGAAGAAGTAATAGGTACTTTTAGGAAAACAGTAGAGTGGGTGTGCTACAAAAGTAAAAGACAATATAAAACTCAGGATGAAAAGCACACTACTTCAGATTGCTGCATTTGTAAAGATAGGGAATATAAGAATCCTAGTGTGAGAGAGTTTATCTGTAAGAAATGCGGGAGAAGAATCTCCCGCGATATTAACAGTTGTGTTAATATCGCAGTAAAAGCTAAATTATTGTCTAGCTCAGACTATGTGGGTTGGGATTTATCTAAACCCACGTATACAGCTTATTGGAATCCTATGTTATGTAGGGTGAAGGTAGCTGGCACACTTTCTCAAAAGGAGAGTGTGAACGAATTAAATCAAACAGGTAGTTCTGTTTGGGCAAAACTTATTTGAGTAAGATTGAGTAGGTTTTGTAGAGCGGCAATCGTGGTGTCTGCTATTTCTGGCGCAAGCACTCATTAAAGGATCTTTTTCGGTCAAAGCTTGATCATGAGATATTTTTTGTTTGCGACATGTTTGATAATCGCCTGCGCGGCTCCTGCTCCTAAGAATCAGGAGCCGCGTAGAGTCATTGTCTATAAAGATATTGTCACAGACGTACAGAGAGAAAAGAAACTCTTCGGAGAGAAAGTCTATGTGAGCTCAAACGGTCGCGTGGGTGAGATAGATGGTCCAGGTAAGCTGTTTGTGACGGTGGGTGACATCATCATCACTCGAAAGATCATCGAGAGTAACGGGACTGAGTATTGGGACTTTAGCAAGCATCAGAAAACCGGCGAAGATATCACTTGGCAATAAAGGAGTGTGACATGAAATCGCAGACAGACCAAAAACTTGATGACGCTGAGCAAAAACTGTGTGGTGCTGAAAAGAACTTCAAAGAAGCTATGGTAAAAATAAAAGAAGTAGTTGAAGACATAGAAAGTGTAAAGCAGCTTGTCAAAGACGTAAAAGAAGAGCTCTTGAAAGAATGAGCTAAGACGTCCTCGATCTCATAAAGATATATAAGGAGCAGGAAACAATGGACCAAGATTTTATAAATAGCCTCATAGTCCATAGTAATCAGTTATCCACAGGGTTTACAGGTACTTGCCCTCCTAGTGTAAAAGACCTTTTTGAAATAATAGTCAAAAACGGGTCCTACGGGGGTAGAGGGAATCTTTTAGCTGCGAGTTTATATGTTGGAAAATCACATGGCTGTGAAGAGGCATATCGTAGTGCATACTATAAATTTTTAGAAGAGCTATCAGAACTAACATCAGTCCCAGTGCCTGAGGTCGCTTTTAAGATACACAGTTGGGACCCACAATCCTACAAGGGTCACGGTAAATGTCCAGACTGTGCATGGGATGGTGATCCTGAGGGATGTAACGTGGATCGAGATTCAAAACAGTGCTCGCTGAACAGAAAACCGAAATTTTTATGAGTGCTTCTGTACTCGATCTCATCAAGAAAATGGGAGTCAAGGAGACTGCGCTCACTGAGCGCACGTTCGTTTCTCCTATTTTCTCCGCCCGAGAGGTGGCTACCCGGGTAGAGGGTATCGCTTACACATTCACGATCCCTAAAGCTGAGCCTGGCTGGTATATTGCCCGCCCTATCGATACGAAACGGGCGAAACTGGCGGGTAAAGCTAGTCTTCAGGATATAGAAGCCTACCTGAAATGCCTCGATAAGGTGCGCCTTGTTTTGGTAATGAAAAAGGACGATGTCTACATGGCGGTGCCTGACAAGACCAACAAGTGGGGATTATTGCCTCAGGAGTTGGTGCCGGTTTTTCTGACGGATGACACTGTGCTGGATTTCGATCGGATCATAGCTCGTTATGACGGTGCGAATCTATGGTTCGAGAGCGTGGACATGGGGAATGATCCTCAAAAGGCAGAGCATCTCCGTACGAGTCTGGAGACCCTCGTAGAGCCCTCTAAGGTCAAATGTGCGGGGCTCACGTTTGAGGAGCGTATGGCGTACACCCTACGGCTCACCCTCGATCAGAAGTTGGTAGAAGACCGCAAAAAGAAAACTATTGAAGGGCACGTAGAGCATGCCGGTGGGAAGCTCCTGCGGTTTGCCGAGAAGAAGGATCACATCAGTGTGACCTACACGGTGGATGGAGAGCAGTTCACCAGTCATGTCTCTAAGGACCCTGCGCACCAGGTAATCGCCGCGGGGATATGTTTGGCTGGTAATGACAAGCGGTTTGACCTGAAGAGCCTGATTACGGTAGTGCGTGAGGCTCGGAAACGTCGTGTCGTGCATCGGTTCAACATTGAGGATCCTGGGTTCAGGGACCCCTATGCGAATCGACATGGGGATGATGACGATGATTATTAACCAATAGGAGAATTGCTGTGGAAATTGAAAAAGACCGATACATTGATGCATGTTCTAAAATAGGGGCTGAGATAAGTAACCTCTCTTCAGAGGTTACGCAGCTGGATGACCTTTTATATCCCTACAAAGAAACAAATTATTCGGGGATTTCCGGGATACACGGTTCCTATCGTGACTCAGAATTAGATAGGCTGTCTAAAATCATGAATATGATACGAGAGCAGGCGGACAAAATAAGAGCATTGAGACTGTCTTGTGAGAAACTGAGGAAGTCATGATGGATGAAGGTTTCGTAGAGCAATGCTGGTTCATCTACGGGCTGCGCCTGGGTAGCGTTTATTTGGGGTTCCTGAAATACCACTCCAAAGGTACTGCGGGCAGCGTAGATTTTGACTGGCATCAGGCACTCACGCCCCTACTCATCGGGTGGTACCACTCCCATCCTGGGAGGAAATTTTTGACTCCTAGCTCTATAGACGATCGCACTATGCGCTCGTGGATCAAGGCGACTAACAAGAAACTCCTTTGTGGGATATTCTGTCAGGATGAGCAGCGGTGCTACTGTTATTACAAAGATGGTATGGATGATGATAGGGAGTCGATCATTTGTCGTAAGCTTGTGAGAGCTACTTTTTCAGGACCTGTATTCCTGGGTGTATGTTCAGATAAAGCTGTCCTTATACAAGTGTAGAAAGTATTGCTCTATGGATACAGAAAGCATTTGTCTATTTGATATGGACGGAGTTTTATGTGCGTACGAAGAGGCCTTGTCGAGTAGTATGGCTTTTCTGAAATCTCCGGAAGAGCCGGAGTTTGTTGGAGTACCCAAGGACGACGCACCGGTTTATCTGAGAGCTCGTGCTAATCTCATACGATCTTCTGTAGAATGGTGGGCGGGACTCCCTAAGTTACAGTTAGGATTCGACGTGTGGGAAATAGCAGAGGATCTTGGATATAGGCGCATGATCCTTACTCAGGGACCTAAGCGTAATCCTAATGCCTGGTCCGGTAAAAAGATCTGGATCGACAACAATCTCGGTCAGGATGTCGATATCACGATTACCAGAGATAAAGGTCTTGTCTACGGTAAAGTGCTCGTGGATGACTGGCCTGAGTATGTTTTGAGATGGTTGAAGTGGCGTCCTCGCGGCCTGGTTATCATGCCAGCCAGTAGGACTAATGCTGATTTCCAGCATAAACAGGTCATACGGTATGATGGGAGCAATCTGGAGCAGGTACGGGATAGTATGGCTAAAGCGCTGCTGAATAAGAAAAACGTCTGATTTTATTGGCCCGAAAAAGTATATTCATCGAGCACAGAGCGCCCTTCATTGGTTGAAGGTGACGTCAGGCATCCAGACCACAACGCCTCGGGAACGAAAGCGGTTGGGGTAATGTGGTTTCCCCGCGCGTGTGGGGATTGAATTAGCATATACGTCGTTGGATACTGTGAGGGGCGCTTTTTTACTGTTTTACAAAGGAGTGAGTATGTCGAAGAGAGAAGTTGAGGTCGTGGAGAGCGTAGTCCGTGGTTTTATTAAAGGGGGAGTGACCCCTAAAGAGCTGTTTGTCGGGATTCACAATGCTTTTTTTAAAGGTGAGCTCCTTGAAGAGTGCAACATCGGTTGCACAGATAAGCAGTTTACGGAGATGTTCGGGCATTTCGAGGCCTTGACCAAAATCGCTAAGAAACTGAACTGACAGGTACAGAAAGGATATTATTTATGAAAAAACTTGGGCTGCTGATGCTGTTTCTGTCCGTTTTTGCGTTTGCTGCGATTCTGTTTCAGGGATGCGCCGAGCTGCAGCAGACCGGTAGCCATTTTGTTTCCAGCATGGTAGGGCTGCCCCGTGTGATCACGCTGTATGCTGGGGATGGTAAAATAATACAGCAGTGGGACGGAAACTACAACGTGGAAGTAAGCGGGAATACGGCACGGTTTATGGAAAACAACAAGGCGATTACTATTTCAGGTACGTTCACTATCATCGAGAAATAGTGACATGTATATCACAGAAACCCGCAAAGTCAGTGACACAGTCTGGTGGAACCCACTTACATGGGGAAAGTCACACCAGGAGCAGCGGCGTGTGTGGGATATGGACGGACATGTTGGAGACAACTTGAAATTATTTTTGCATGACGATCCGAACTACATGTCTGGTGAAAGCAAGTGGGAAATAGTGCAATAGTCATCATATTCACTAACAGGAGTTAAAATGGTCAAGAAAGAAGAGAAAAAGGTAGTCAAAGTAGTCAAAACAACCATAGTTACTTTGCGTACAGGGTGGGGCTACGCCGATGTGTCACGGATTGAGCGGGACGGTGGATGGCCCACAATCACGGATAAAACAGAGAGTGCCGTGGAGTGGCTCAAAGCAAAGGGCTACAAGGTGACTGATGTCGATCTCATCGGAGAGAAACCTGCTAACTGGGACACGGTGTGGGAGATCGCTCCTGTGGAGCCAGTGGTTGTTGTTCCCGAAGCGCCGAGTGCCCCTGAGGAGCAGCCTGCACTGATTGCTCCTATTGCTGACCCGGCGGATGCTACGGCAAACATCACAGAGGTTATTCAATAGACAAATAGGGGGCCCTATGTCAGATGGCGATGATTATTGGTCCAGAGGCATGCCCAGGCACATGTAGATCCTGTGGTGGGTCAGGGACAGGATTTTTTGGGAACGTGTGTGGTAAATGCGGCGGATCAGGTAGTGAGGGATCCTCTTCTTCTGAAACGTACAGCTCCGATGAGCGTAAATGCTCGTGGGGCTCTGAGCCTGATAACACGTAGAGAGAGTGGACAATGAACACGCTCATCCATGAAGAGAAATATCGGGGCGATAAACTCTTGAAAAATATCGCAGAATGTGAACTCATTCTTTGTGGCTCGGGCGCTATTGGCTCAAATTTTGCGGACAACGCATGCCGTACAGGATTCAAGAAAATTACTGTGATCGATTTTGATAGAGTGACTGATCATAACAGGGGCACTCAGATATGGGGCCGTCGAGATGTGGGTCAGCTTAAGGTAGCGGCTTTAAAAACCGCTATGTTCAATAACATGGGCGTAACGGTTACGGACGTATCCCGTAAGCTGGAGGTTTCGAACGTCGACAAGTACCTGAAGAAAGGTTCCCTGGTGATCGATGGGTTCGATAACCCTGAGAGTAGAGCCCTGGTACATGAGCACTGCCAGAAGAACAAGATCACCTGCCTCCATGTGGGGTTGGCCAAGGATTGCGCGGAAATCACCTGGAACGATGCCTATAGAGTTCCAAAGGCTGTAACTGGATTAGATGTGTGCGAGTACCCCTTGGCAAGAAATATTGTTATGCTGGCCGTTGTGGTAGGCGTAGAGTCTGTCATACGCTATCTCGACACCGGGGCACAAGAGAGCTATTTTATCACCCTGGGCGATTTGAAAATCCTGCCCAGATAAAGGACTGGTAAATGGATTTCGAGAGTTCGGTAAAGCTCGACCCAGAGCTGACCTATAAAGATATGGCTCTGATGGTGTATCAAGGGGTACAAGAAGGGAAGCTTGACCAGGAAGACATTATAGAGCTCATGGACGTGTATGCCCGGGAGATTTACGAGCCGAGGTCTGTACGCATACTGGCTAAGGCTGTAGGATTTTTGTTGGATCGCAAAGATAAAGAGGGCATCTTTGTAGAGATAGATGGTAAGCAGTGGATTGTGTACATAAAAGATCACAAGATTGTAATTAACGGACCTACTAACTATGATGCTCCTGACGGTAATACCGTAGTTATTCATAATGATGAGGCTGACGGAAAGATAGAAGCATACTTAAAGGGTGAGAAATTCATAGACGAGCTGACAGTGGGCCCGTAATTTTCTTTTAATAAATTCGTGACAGTACACACAAAGGAGTACTGTCATGAAGTATCTTGTAATTGCATTGTTCGTGTTGAGCTGTGCCGTATACGCTAAGCAGCGTACGGAGTTGACGAAGGTTGTTAAGGTGGAGTCCACGATCACCGCGACGCCTGATTCTGCTAAAATTGCGTGGGATGATACACTTAAAATTACTACTGTATATCGTGATACGGAAATAGTGGTAAGCGTAGATACACTACGTCCAATATCACATTCGGCTACTCGTATTGTACCGAAAGTAGTTGCTAAGAAGTAAACATAGTTCTCTTGCTCTTTGAAAATTATGGGGCTGATCTGGTTTTCGACGCGTTGTGTGAAGTGTGAGACGCATGTCGAGGATGATCGTTGGCCTCGATAAACATCGATTAAATCATTAACTGCCAAAAACACAGTTAATCCGGGCATTGCCTTTTGCATGGGCTTCACGGCCATGTGCGAGCTGGCGACCCCGGTCGCAATCGCTGCCTGATTAAACAGGTAGCGTGAATTTCGAGCGAGGCAGCATAGTTTGAGATTCCATTTATGCTGATCGGGTCCCGAAGTGCATAGGAGAGAAGGGATTTTTAAATTACATTCTATGCCTCTCATATGTGAACCTTGCTGATTCTCAGTAGCAGAATGAGAGTGATCTCGGAATCAGATAAACATGTAGTGTCTTGCATGAATCGTTTCGCGGACAGGGGTTCGATCAAAGGTCGACTTGATTGGTAACAATCAATGCTAAATCAGGTGAATTCAGGGAAAGCTAATCCGAGAGGTATGCTAATCCTGAGCCAAGCTCTCGGTACACCGAGAGAAGGTGCAGAGACTACTGGAGAGGTAGAGTCCTCTTAATAACCAGCAAGAGCGCCTGACATCCGTAGGGATGAAGAGATAGTCCATGCCACTGTGAAAGCAGTGGGTACCATGTCCCCTCAGCTCCATTATTTTCAACGAGTTACATAGATCCAAATAATATGTTCACCAAAGGTACCCTCAAAGACGATGGTATTGACATCACCATCAAAAACAACCCGGATCATGTACTATCCCCAAATGATTGGGACATGGTTGTGAAAGCTCGCTGTGGTAAGATCACCGCGGCTGAGTATAGGAGATGGTACCTGAACCTCATAAAGGAACGATGGGCGACCCGTAGGGAAGAGTTCAAGGCGCTCGCTCAAGAGGGAATGACCAAGGATATCAAATTACTCTGCTACTGCCCCAAAACCTCCCCGTTTTGCCACGCTAAAATAGCCGCTGAGTTCATGAACGCCCTCGTTAAAAAGATGCAGGTAGCTCCAGTATCTGCTTGATCGTATCAATTTAAAATAGTATATTAATGGCATGAGCACTACCATACTATGTGCCCTCTGTGAGCGTACTGTGCCCGATGAGCGCTATTTGGAAAAGCACCATCTGGTACCGCGGGCGAAAGGTGGCAAAGAGACTGAGCGCGTATGTACCGATTGTGGAAACCAGGTACACCTGTTGTTCTCGAACAATGAGCTGCGGGACAAATATAACACGATAGAGGCTTTGAAGACGGACGAGCGTGTCTGGCGGTGGATAAAGTGGGTCAGGAAGCACGGGCGTTTCGGAGTGTGCATGAAAGAGAAAAAGAGAAAACTATAATGGACTACCCTTTCGAAAAAAGTGAATACAACTACTATGCTACCGCTCTGATATTCGGTAGTCGTAGCCCACACATGAAGAACTTTAGCGCGTTCTCTTTAGATATATTCAGGAGTAGGAATCTTTCGTTTTCTGAGATGAGTGGGCTCACGCCCAAGGGGACCATGGGGATAGTGCGGCATCTGAGAATAGACCAGGATAGGCTTTTTGAGACCAGTCATACGGACATGAGGAGTGAGACCAACAGGATCATAACTTACATAGACAGCGGCATGGGATTTCATATATCGGACTCCTTGTTTTCTGACAGTGAGTTTGAATATTTTCAGCGAGACTGGAACACTACGATAGAGAACAAGGTACGTACCCTGGGGATGCTCATTAAATCCCTACAGGTGAGGGATATTAAAACGATGCCTTTGATGGTGAACGAATACCTCAACATCTCAAAGACTATGCTGGATCACGCAGACTTTTTCTTAGTAGGCAAGAATGCTCGACCTAAATGACTTCCTAAATCATCCTCTGGTGAATAAAAACGAGTGGGATCTCGTCATATTCACATATTCCAGGGAGTGTCAGTACGATCGAAAATGGGATGAGGTTACTCGAGCTGCCCGCGGTATCATCTTTCTTTATGACCAATAAAATAGAAAATTATAGAAAATAATACATAATAGTCTATTAATAATTTTTTGCATAGTGTGGGACAAAAAACTTTCTACACTCCAAAAGAACTCAGACTATTACTAGGAGTAACGTACAGAACCATTTGGAATTGGATAAAAGCAGGTAAGATATCTACTGTAAAAACTAGTACAAACAGACACCTCATACCTGCCTCAGAGCTAGAAAAACTGAAAATCATAAAACCAGTACTCACTCCTAAATATAATATAATTTATGCGAGAGTGTCTAATACAAAACAAAAAGAAGATCTAAACAGACAAATAGAGAGGCTCTCAAACTACGCGCTGATAAATGGCATAGAAATACACCGTATTTTATTTGATATTGGCTCAGGAATGAATTTTAATAGAAAGCAATTCGTAAAACTTTTTAACCTAATACTTAATAGTCAAATTTCTCATATCATAATTGAAAATAAAGATCGTTTATGCCGATTTGCCTTTGAGATTTTCGAGAATCTTTCAACCGTATTCAATTTTAAAATAACAATAACTTGCCAAGTTCCTTTGGAAAACGAGTCTTTTGAGCAAGAGCTAACAAACGATCTTATAGCTATTATACATCATTTTAGTATGAAACTCTATTCCAATAGGCGGTTTAAATTTAAAAATATCATAAAAGCATTAGAAAAATGATAACTATAAAGCTCCCCTACACATCCTCAAAAAGCAATAAAGAAATTATTCTAAAACTCATGAAGCAACAGAGTAACTGTACACATCATATATTCAACAAAATAAAAGATAGTAAAAACAGTCTAGAGCAAAAAGACTTGACAATAACAGTAAACAGCATGAACAACATAGACGATATAGATAGTTGGTTTAAACAATCTGCAATTTTTACAGCGAACGCTAAATACAGGGCTTTCAAAGAGAACGTAAAACAAGTAGAGGACTACAACAAAAAAAATCCCGGCAATAAAAAAAGAACGCCAAACTCTGTTGTATTCGGTGGAAAGAAATTATTCATAAGTAGAGCCTTGAGAAAGATAAAAAGAAAAGATTTCAAGTTAATGCGACTAGACCCTTTAGTTTCTGTAGGAGAAGCAAGTAAAGAAGGTAACAGAAAATACGTGCTTGATGTAATAGAAAACAATTTAATCATGTTTTATCCCGATAGGCACACTGAGATAGAAATCAGACTTCCCAAACTAAGGAAAAACTATAAAAATGATCTTTACAGAATACAAAATCTAGTAGAAAACAAAAAGATCCCTATACAAATAGGAATAGATCTTTCGCACATATACATATCCTATGATGAGAGTAATTTAAGCGAAACTATTTGTTGCCCGATAGATAGAAGATTTATGGCGATAGATATGAATCCGAATGAGATCGGATACTCTATAATAGATTGGGTAGATGATAATAACTTCAACGTCATAGCTACTGGTATCCTATCTATTAAAGAGATAAATGATAGGCAGTTAAAATTAAAGGTACCATCAGATGGTCCAAAAAATATTTACTTGAATAACAAAAGAGAGCATGAAATATTTGAGGTATCCAAAGAGCTTATCGAGATAGCAAAACATTATCGTGTCAGTGCTTTCGGTTTAGAGAACTTAGATTTATTTTCTAGAGATTATACCAAAGGTAAAAAGTGCAATAGGCTGATAGATAATTTTTGGGCCTATAGTAGATTTTCAAAGAACTTGACTAAAAGGCTAATCCTAAACAATTTAAAATATTATGAGGTACCCGCTGCGTACAGCTCATTCATAGGTAACTTAACATATAGTAATTATCCAGATCCCGTGGCAGCTTCTATAGAAATAAGTCGCAGAGTTTATTTATCCTTTTTGAAAGATGCCTCAATAAAACCGAAAGCTAAATATCACGGACTAAGAAAAAGCAAAATAAAATCTCATCCTGTAAAAATTGCTATATTTCCTGAGTTTAAGGAAGTCAAGGATGCTCTTATTCATACGTTGGAAGTAATGAATAAGAGGCCTCTGAAATTCTTAACAGACTCGGACTCATGGAAAAATTTATATAGCAAAGTAAAAAACTCTAAATTGAGATATAGGGTTTCCTTGGATTTATTCAAGTCCAAGGTTTTTAGCTTAGGTAATAGAAAGTCCTTGGTTCAAAACTTGGAATGTTTTTCTATTATTTAGGTATCTTATCATCAGGCGATCTATACCTGCATCCACAACCGGGACTATCAAATAGGAAAGGGCAACGTGGTTTTCGAGCAGCTTGCTTTGGAGTGGACCGTAGATTCCACGATAGGGCATGGGTGCAATCACGCCACCGGATAAATTTAGAGTGGGTCATCCATTTTAAAATAGACCACGGCATACGAATCCAGATATTGAATGGGAGGAATGCGGGGCTTACTTTATACACGGTTTTTGACATAGGCTATTCCTGGCGTGACATCTCTTCTCGCTTTGCACTCGCTGCATCATCTAACGCAGATGAGATTTCTTCTAAAAAGTCACAGTATTCCTCATCGCCCATATCCCTGGTCGCGTCCATGATCTCAGTGATAAAATCATCGGCTTTTTTCATGTTGTGCCTTTCTTATTAATGGTTGGTTTTGCAATAGTCATCAACGTTTATGAAACGATCGTAAATCTACGCCCTATAAAATGGGTATAATCGCCCGCATTCGTTCCAGAACAATCTCTACATGGTGAATGCTTTTTGTTTACACAATAATCACACACATTTTCTGATTCCACAATATCAGCACAAATTTTGCCTTTGCGTTGCACGGGGCGTTCATAAAGTTTTGCCCGAAGATTCCATCGAGAAATAGCAGGGTATCTCATAGACGCGCCGCATCCGGAGCATCGAACTATTTGCTCGTTCCCGACATCATCGAAAATACTTTCCCAAGCTATGTAGGCGTGGGATCCGCAGAAAGGGCAAGGTAGAAGTTCTATTTCTCCGGACATTAGACCCCCTTGTCATCGCTAACCGCTTTTTTCAATAAACTTCGGTCGCAATTAGCCTTATGCCATTTAATAAAATCTTTCCTACGTTTATATCTTTTACCACCACACGATGTCAACCCAGGATATTTGCATGAGCACTTTTTCCACTCAGTAGGAGTAGCTTGATGAGTGCACCCATAACAATATTTAATATCCACAAAATCTCCTATTGCGCTCGGCTATGACATTAACCACGAAATTACTGTAGCTAACGCGCACCGTTGCGTTGTTCGAATCCAACAACGGTCTGACCGGAGTGCAGATCTGAGACCTCTCGCTCAAGCATTTTAACCCGTGCCTGTAAATCAGCAATGGAGGTATTTTCGCTGCTGGGTGATGCGGAGTCAGCCTCAATCAATTTGGCTCGAATGATTTGCCACGCTTCGGCAAACGATCCCGACGCACCTACTGTTGCACGGTCATACACGGCTATTGCTTCATTCATCGTCATCTGCGCCATACAAATTCTCCTCGGTGATTGTAGTTTTGCACAACGTCCTGTGCATGTTGACGTTTTGTTTCAAAATGTGGCTTTAGCCTTTACAACATGCACCTGTTGTAAGATGTGCTCACCATTTCCTTACTGTTCCGTGGGCGCACTCTGAATTTTCTTAAATTTCATCATTGGAGGAGGGCCACAAAACCCTTCACCATTATCAAGTATAACAGCTCGTACAGGACTATTAACTCTGGAATCGTATCGTATCTCAATTGTACCCACTGTTCCTGCTGGATAGGAATACATAGGTTCTATTAATTCTATTTTATCCCCATCAATTAAACCGTCTGTATATAGTTCACACCACTTTTTAATATTTTCTGGGGTATTCATTTTTTCAGCACGCTTTCTTGCGGCAAGAGATGAACTCATGGTCTTCCTTTTTTTTGCGCCCACCTATAATTTCAAAAATGGTGAGCATTTCTTACAACGTTCCCGGCAACCCGCCCGACGTGTACTCATGTTGGGCTTGCCGTGTTATGCGATTTGTAAAGGGCCTCCACAAGTTTGGCGCGATCCGTGGGGTATCACTGCGTCCATCCCCTACAGTCGAGCGCCCATTGCGCAGCCTGTTCACTCGTTACTGATTTCCCGCGCCTCACAACATGGAAGCCCTTTACATTTCGCATAACGTCTTAGCAACGTGCGCCGGGCTCACGGATAATACGATTCGTGGCACGATGCACAATAACCACCATGAGTCACGCGACCACCACACCGCTTGCAGCCTGGCGCACTTGCTTTGTTGGTGGATGTAAACCGCGCCTCCGCTGCTTTCGTGGCCGCTTTCCACAC
>Ga0315279_10006447_pt1 | contig 14811 bp, 9 predicted proteins | sample YL17G06_20_MG_FD_203694 | JGI IMG/M metagenome (GOLD analysis project Ga0315279, IMG submission 203694) | Sediment microbial communities from Yellowstone Lake, YNP, Wyoming, USA - YL17G06_20 | ecosystem: Environmental > Aquatic > Freshwater > Lake > Sediment | place: USA: Wyoming | collected... | reverse complement strand
GCTTGGGAGGAAGGAGCCACTGTTATTATTAACCAGGAAATCAGAGCATCAATTTATGATACAAATGGAAATCGTTTAGTTTTTGATAATTTGGTGTATCAAGATTCAACTCTGTATTATAGAAATGAGAATCCATCAATTGACTATGGTGGTGGAAAATATTTTGTTGCCTGGGAACATTATGGTACTGGTCCTGGTAGTGTTACTGACCCATCTACTGAGGATATCAAAGGTAGGACTGTAGTGAGAAATGGCAACAGTTTACAACTAGGCAATGTCATTAATGTCTGCAGTGCAGCAGATTGCCAGGCTGATGCAAATGTTCAATATGATTCGGTAAACAACCGGTTCTGTGTGGTCTGGGAAGACGCACGGGGTGGGGAGACGAACTACAACATCTATGGTCGGCTGTACGACACCAGTGGTAATCCAGTCGGTGGTGAAAAAAATATTTGTACCGCAGCAAATAGCCAGTGTGAGCCTTGGGTTGCTTTTGATCCGATTCACGGGCATTATATGATCGTGTGGGAGGACGGAATAACAGCGAATAATGGTCCATTCAGTTTAAAGGCTGGATTGTTTGATGCAAATCTGAATCAAATTGGTAGTACTATCACTATTGCTACTGGTAGCGATTCTGTTGATTATAACTTCCCTTGTGTTGAGTTTTCTGAGGAGACCCAGCGTTTTCTTGTGACATGGAATAATGATGATATCAGTGCTGGTGATTGGTGGGGTAATGTCTGGGGTAAGATATTTGATGATTCAGGAAATGTTGTTGTCGATAATTTCATAATTAAGTCTGGTGAGTTTGTTCGAACCGATATAGTACCGTATCTCTCTTCATCATTCTTTGTTTCGTTTAACAGTAAAGGTGCTAGTAGCGGCTCAGGACTAATCTGGGGCAAACTGGTATCTTCATATGGAGATGTATTCACTGGAGAAGTTCAATTGTCAGCAAGTACTTCTGCACAAGCTGATTGGGCAAATTTGGCTGTTGGTGAAGGGAAAATTTTTGCTACGTGGGAAGATGAAAGAATTATAACATATACTTACCCTGATGCCTACGGCAACATTTGGAATTTAAATATACCCAGTGGTTCGGAGGTCACCTACAATATGGGAGCAGAAAAAACACTTGTCCTTGAAGCCCAACTCACTTCAATAGCTATCGACCCTGAAAATCTCTTGGCATGGCATGACTTCAATGCGATTTCTGAAGGAACGATTACCTTTGATATACTAAATGGAGTGGGCGATACCGTACTTATCCAAGGGGTAAATCCAGAACAATCCCTGCAAACATTAGATCCCATCGCAATACGTCTTAGAGCGCACTTCGGTAGAAGCAACCCCTCCTATACACCAAGCCTTGATAGCTGGAAGGTACGCTATATTGGGGAAGATAAAGTGGCACCAGTAACAGAGCTTGATCATATTATGGGTATCGAGGGTCTTAATGGCTGGTATACTAGCGAAGGAGTAACGGTTTGGTTAAACTCCTATGATTTACCAGAAGGTACTGGCAGCGGTGTCAACTATACCAATTACACCTTAAATAATGGACCAAATCAGACATACATCGTAGAAAGTGGTATCCCTCTGGTGGTGACTCAAGAAATGCAGTGGACGGGTAACTGGGCTGTTAATTTCTGGTCTGTTGACCGCTCGGGAAACATAGAAGATAAAACACAACCGGATAATACCATTCAGATAAAAATCGATGCAGAAAGACCCTATGTGGAGATAACAGAGCCTGTAGATGAGCAGCAAGTCAAAGTGCCATTCTGGGTTAGAGCAAACGCCTCAGACAATGCGGTTATTGATTACGTTGAATTTGATATCGAACCATTTGGAGAGAACCCAGGGTTGCCATATAGGGATGATGACTTTCCATATGAATGGCAATGTAATATTAGTTTTGGCGGCAGTTCCTATAATATACAAACAATTTCAAATGGAGATGCTCAACCTCTCGGTAATGTTAACAAAATGATACGCGCCAGGGTGTATGACGAATCAGGACAAGTCTGGACCGACGAGAATTGGATAAACATTAAGACTTCAATCGATAGCAGTAATGATGTTAGCATTTCTGCATCTTCTCAAGGCAATCAAATACCCGGTTCGCAACAACAAGGTTCAACTCATATTGGCTCAATTAATATGGGGTATACGTTGCTAAGACAATTACTGGGACTGAGATAAAAATAGCGAGATTCGCGTTTGAAAAGAAGTTCCAATACTTTGCTTATACTTTGGGGAACTATTGTCGGATTACTATTTATCTAATGGAGAATATATTTCTGTTGGTTTACAGATTACGTCTTCTCCACAACAATATTAGTATTATTGGGATAATGACTGTTATAAGCTCAAAATCAGGGGTCTTATTTTTCTCACCATTATCAGTTGCCTGTGCACTAACATTTGCATAGGTTGTATCTGTATCATTTTTTCCACCATTATCAGTTACTGTTAGTTTCACCGTGTAATTTTTCGTTTCTGTATATATATGTGTTGGAGATTTGCCAATTATGGTTGTCCAATCGCCGAAATCCCACTTATAGTAAACTATCGTACCATCATCAGTACTTCCTGACCCATTAAATGATATTAACGCGTTTACGTATCCTGAATACGGACCACCAGTATCGGCAGTTGGCGCTTGATTTTCAGAAGGTAAATATTCTTTTACAGTTACCGTCTCCGCATAGGTATCTGTTTCGTACTCGTTATCATAAACCCTTAACGTGACAACATAATATCCCTGATTAGAGTATACATGCGAAGGGGAGGACCCTAAGTCAATCTGCCAATTTTCTTCGTTAGACCATTTCCAATCGTATTGAATGATATCATCTATGGCAGATGCGTCAAACGAAATAATTTCTCCCACATGTGGATTAAATGGACTATAAGTGAAATGGAGTGTTGACGAGACGTTGGTTATTGTCACCGTGGCAATATCTGTATCTGTTGCTTCGTCATTGTCTTTTACCTGAAGTTTAACCGCATAGATCCCTTCGATAGTGTAGCCGTGGGTTGCGTAGGGTGACGTTGACCAACTTGTATCCCAAGATCCATCATTTGTCCAATCCCATTGATAACCAACGATAGTCCCATCTAAATCATCGCTTCCTGAAGCATCGAACTGTATTAATTGATCTTTGTATCCCGAGTAAGATTCACCGGCATCAGCAGTTGGCGCTTGATTTTCAGAAGGTGATCCGTCTTTAAAATAACCTAAAGGGCACAAATCCTGATTTTCACCTCCACCAGGAATATCATAAGGCGTATCACCAATACCATCATTGTTGCTATCATAATCGTTGTAATCATCCCAATAATTTCCTTGAGAAGCATAGCTCCAATAATTTGTATGTGGATCCTCTGCATTCTTAACATTGTTTTTTAAATCATTAAGATAAAAATAATTACCTGAAGACTGCATTTCCTGAGCGATATGAATACCATAGTTGTTTCCAGTAATTGTATTACTATATATTTGATTATTATTGGAAGAATAATAAATATAGATGCCTTGGTAATTACTTTGAATCATATTATCATGAATAATATTGTTCTCTGAGAGTGTTAAACTTATTCCCGCACCTGCGTTATTATTTATTAAATTATTACTAATGGTGACCCCGCTGCAGTGATCCATTTGAATTCCATCACTTAAAACACTATTTAATATTTGATTGCCATCTATTTCACCAGCATTCACAAAAGAAAGAGCAATACAATCATTTCCAGTTCCACCAGCATTTCTTATTGTAAACCCTGAAATATAAAACTCAATTTCACTGAATCTTTCACCATTTACATCAATTGCATGACCATTTTCCCCACCATCCACAACCGTAGTGTCTTTGTTTTCACCGGTGAGAGTCAAAATCTTATTTATTTCCACATTTTCAGTGTATGTTCCACTGTAAACATATATTATATCACCACTACTAGCAGCATTTACTGCATCTTGAATACTAGTATAATCAGCACCAACATCATCGTTGACATATAATGTATTCCCAGCCGCATCACATGTTTCAAAATGGCAGAAAACAGTAACAAAACTAAGAAAAATAATGCCTGCTAATAGCATGACAAAAACATTTTTCATATCTCACCATCCACTATAGACAATGTTTGTAGATATTAATATTTATACTTAGTGTGTAAAAATATCAAAAATGAATAATAACTAGCGCCCCGGCTGGGATTTGAACCCAAGTCGAAGCCTCGACAGGGCTTCATGATAGGCCACTACACTACCGGGGCACAATTTTGTAAAGTGGTAAATAAATCCCTCTCTTTAATCTTTTCCTTAAAGATTCATATATTTGTTTTAGAATTTTACAGATATGCGTTCCCAAAATTACAATTTGTAAAAATTACACAAAGTATTTAAATAGTTAAAACTACAGGCATACGTCTGTGGATGAGTAAAGAGGGATAAATTATTCGTGAGGTGTGGTGAGATTTATGGCTAGAGAATTTACAAAAAATATGCTTATTATGCTAGTGGCAATAATGATCGGCGTTTTTGTCATAACCTATTTTGCTGCAGATATAATAAATCGTTCAAAAATAGAAACGTTAACAACGGGATATGTTACTGAAATCAAAGACATTAACAGTATGAATGAAAATTTCACTAATTATTTTTTGCAAGGTTCTGTAAAGATGGATTCAGCTCGTGAAATAAGAGAAGTTGGAAACTATTATTTTGATTTAGCAGCACGGATATGGTACCCACAAGGAGAATACCAAAAAGTAATAGGTAATTGTACAAATGCTATGAGTCAATATCTTATATCTAATCTAAAATTTGCAGAATCAAAACCTTATTTTATAGCGGCAAAAACATTTACGGAAAATCCTTCTTATAAAGGAGCACTAGACTATTATGTTGCCTTTGCAAATTCAGGTGAAAACATTACTCTACTAAGATATGAAGCTGCTAAGTATTTGCTGTATGCTTCTGAGAATTTATCTCTCGGGAATGTTGAAAATGCAACATTTTTACTAGAAAATTTTAGTATACTTGAGTCACATTATGATGAAATGCTTGGGGAATATAATGAGTATAAAGATCTAATTGACCATTACATATTTTTTGAAGAGGATCGAACAAAGCCTGAGGGTTAAAAATCTCAGGTTATTTCCCTAGGTTATATTATAGTGAGTCCTATCGTATGTTCATCCCAGAAGAATAATGGACAGGCAACTGGTTCTTTTGTACTCTCCCATTTTAAACTTGTAAGAGTGGAAAAAGGAGCGTCTAGCTGTCCACTTGTTCCAGAAGCAACCAGCCCAATGTCCGTTTTATTTAATGAATATTCTAGATTGCCTAAATCGTTTTCTTCTATTCTAAGTTTATACCAGCCATTGTTTAGGTAATTCCCTACTAAGATATCAGATTGTAAAATAGTCCATTCCTGGTCATCATTATCCCAATAATACAATTGTAAAAGCCAATCCATTGGTTGATAAGCGCCAGCTTGAACATAATCAAACTTCATCCTAGCTACGATTCCACCACTATCATTTTTAAAGTTAAGGATGAGGTTATATGATTCGCTAGCGTTTCCACATGCAAACCATGTTTCCCACCATTTGATCTTACAATAAAGACCTGACAGAGTATAATTCCAATATTGTGGGCTAGAAGATGATCTTATTTTTGTTTTGAAGGACTGTAATGTGTCGTAATAATAATCAGAAGCAACTTCAAAGTTTCCTTTTCCTGATGTTTCACTTGTTTCAAACCAGGTAAATCCTTCATATGACTGGGTTGCTTTTCCACCGGGTAGATCATCGGTGAAATCCTCGGTGACAAAATCTGGAGGTACAAATAAGGTAATGTTTGTCGGATCATCGTCATTGGTATAGCCGTCTCCATCTTGGTCTATTCCATCATCGGTATTAGGATCATCTGTAAGTTCAATTGTGTCATTTTCATTTATTCCATCGTCGCTGTTATCCCAGTTTACAATTCCTTGATTAGATATAACCGTGCCCGCTGGCGTATCAGGGTTAATTGTTACACTAAATTTTATACGAACAGTACTGCCTGAAGGTGTCTCGCCATTCCAAGTTATTTTATCATCACCACTATTATAAATAGGTGGATCTGGTGTATAAAGCGGACAATATGCAGAAAGAGAGCCTACAACAAAAGTTGTATAGTCCGGAATATAATCAACAAACTCATCGCTATTATCAATATTATTTTGATCAATATTTCCGGTATTACTAATGTAAATATTATATTCTAAAGTATCTCCAGATTTTACTATGCCGCCATCTAAATCTTTCACAGTTTTTTCCGCGGATATATTTGCTTTTAATTCCGGAGAAAATTTGACATAATAAATTAATGCAGCGCTATCAAGTTGATTATCTCCTGCATCTTTGATATTAATAGTCATTGTAATAGTTTCTCCAGGTGATACAGGTGATGATGGATCAGCTGGATGGGTTGCGCCTGCATCCGATCCGGGGTTTCCAGGTGTTGTAGATAACCAGTCAACGTCATCTGGACTGGTAGGTGTTGAAGTACCAAGAATTTTAGCGAAGAGATCAAAACCAGTGCCAGTTAAGTCATATGAATCTAAAACAAGATCTCCACCATGTTCATCCACATCTGTAAAATGAGTCGTTGTTCCTTTTGATGGGGAATAAACAGTAACTGTTAATTTATCATTATACCCTTCATCTATCCATTCTGGAGCTTCAGTAGAAAAGAATTGACTTTTATGACACAGATAATGCATACCAGGTGGTACTTTAAGTCGAAGTGTTAAAGTTGCTTGGTCGAATGTGCCCCCTGGGCTTGGATATTGTGGACCAAACCATGTACCTCTTTCGCTCCCAGTTTCCCCTCCACCTGAGGTTGCTATGGCCCCGGCCACCCCCGTACTTAAAATGATAAAAGTTGTCTTATCAGGTGGTGGCATTATATTTCCAAGAGAATTAAGAATCTTTACTTGCAGGTTGTTGGGGGCAGTATCAGAATAATTTGAACTCACAAGTGTTGATGGATCAGCTAGAATGGCATATGCAAGCTGATCACTAAATGAATCAGCTTTTACATTCTCTGAAGGAAATATAACAAACATGGCAGACAGTAAAAATCCTATTGCAACAATTATTCCAACATTTTTACTCAATCTTTTGCCCATTTTATCATTTACCTCCGCTATATCTTTTAATTTGTAAAGAATTAGATATTACTACATCATCATCCTGAGCGTTATCGTTTGGAGTTACTATGCAAATCCAAGTTTCGTCAAGGTTAGTTTCTTCAGATACTACCACACTTATATCCGAAAAACCATTTTTCATGCAGAGATAGTTTTGATAAATTTGTTCCGGTGAAAGCGTACGATTATAAATACGGAATTCATCAATAAAACCGCTGAAATTACTGATTTCCATATTCCCTGCTGTTGCGTTAACATAGATCTGATCTATATAGACATCATCGTTATCATCTGAAGCATCACATCGGAATCTAATCTTCATGTTCGTAGGGAAGGTATAACTTGTTTCGTTAATGTAGACAGTTTCATGATACCATGTACCTTTGGAATAGCCACTTGGATAATAATAATCTCTATCTAACACTATGTTCCATGAGCTTCCATTATAGTATTCTACAAACCAATCTTCGCCATTCGACCACCCATTATCTCTCCACATCCACCAAAAATCAACCTTTATCGAGGTATATCCTAGCGTATGAACATCTATACCATCCGTGAGATAAAATGATGAACCAATCTCGCTGTTATCTTGAATATGTGCCGAGTAGTAAGAACCCTGATGTTGATAACTGTTTGTTCTACTACAATCTGCCCCATGACCGCTGCTTCCAGGAGTATAATTTCCCCATCCCGCTTCAAAATCGTCATATGTGAGTACTTTCCATGACCCCGGAATAACGCCTTCAATGCTCTGTCCTATAAAACCATTAGAATCGGAACCTGTACCAAGTTTTTCTAAAGGATTGTGCCCATTTTCTTTTTTATCCAATTCTCCATCAACATAAATGCTGCATTCTCCAGACGAAGAATCATATGTTGCAGCAACATGATGCCAGTTCCCATCTATTAGGCTAGTAACTCCCATTGTATCAGTTGAACCATCATTTGCGTTTGTGCTCCATCTAGCTACTCCATTTGTAATACCTAAATCCCAGAAAATATTTCTATCAAAAGATGCAATGGCTATCGAATCGTTGTTGGTCTTAATCCAGGTCTCAGCAGTAATTTCATCTATAAAGTTATCTTCATCAAAACAATAAGGTAAAGAAATATAATCATCTATTCCATCAAACTGATATGCCCCTCCAACAATTCCATCACTATTCCATTTAGGTCCAGTAACATTACCATGATTTCCATTACCAGAATAATCCTTTGCAGTGCTTAGGTTGTTGGTATCAAAAGGCATTATCAGATTTGCTATTGGTGTTCCATTGACTACCCAGTTGTAGATATATGTAAGAGCATCAATTTGCGGATCAATTCCATGGTTATGACATATTAAATCTTCATCAGTTGTATTTGTCATAAGACTGGATAACAACCTAGGTAGATCAAACATGATAGGTTGAATAACTTCTCTCTTTCCCTTTAAAATACCAGTAAATACTTGATGTTCACTTCCATCATCATATATTTCATAAACGTCGATGTTTACCTTGTCATTCTCAGTGAGTAGTGGCGTATTTGTAGGCGGATAATTGCATTTGCCTATCGCCCAAGGATCATTTTTATTTTGATACGTAGTTGTATCGATAAGCGTACCATCTATTTGTCTTACAACAATCCTATAAGCTGATAGAGATTCTCCACCCATGTGTTCCAACACCGCAGTTCCATCGTCAGTTACATAACCTTTTAGTTTAACAGTGGGTTCTGGTGCGGGTAAGGGGAGAGGAAACACATACAAGTAAATTGCCGCGAAAGCAATAATAGCAATCAAAACTAGGAGCATTGCACCAACAACTTCGGATACTGCAAACTCATCAATAAACGAAACGTTCTTTTTCATCTCTCCCAATCCACAGATAACTCTCTCTTTATTCTCCTATTTATATCCTTTGTGTCATTTTTACATAATGATGAAATTTTTAGAACATAAATTTGAAGACGAAAAATGATACTAAAACAAGTATAAAACCAAATCTAACGCCTGATGAAAGCTTTCCATCCATCATGAAACCACCCAGCAAACCTCCACCTAGGCTTTGAACGAGAACAAAAGAAAAAAAAGTATTTTTTAACATGCCCTGATCTATTTGCGGAATCTGCATATTGCCTATTGATTTTCCGTGCATCTTGCCAGAAATATCAAACATTGCAGCAAATATTGTTTTATCAATTATCAAAATCACTGCCAAAAACACAAAAAAACTAATGAAAATCACTATTGCGTACATAGACATCTCTGCTCTCCTCTGTTGTTCCACGCGTTTAGCTTGATCAATTTCCCTTGCAGCAGCGTTAAAAACAGCTGCGGTATTTCCACCGATTTCTAGTGCCTTGTTTACTGTTATAGCCATTCGTTTTACAGAGTCCGTGCCGACTCTCTTTGCAAAATTATCCAAAGCGTCTTTGACTGGTATGCCCCATGAAAGCTGGGCGGCCATCATTTGCAACTCTGGCGTTAATCTTCCATGATCCCCTTTGGCAGCAGATTTTATTGCATCAAAAATAGTCATACCTGATGATGTTGAGCTGCTTATTTCGCGTAGGAAATCAGGTAGTTGTTCTTCCGTCTCTCTTTTCTTTGTTGCCTTCAAGTGGTTATAAAATCCAATGGGTCCAATAGCAGATAATAGACCAAAGACTAGAAAATCAATTCCAGATATTATATTATTGAAAAATCCGATAACTCCTATGAGAGTAAAAAAGCCCAACAAAAACAGTAATATTGAAAAACTCATTGAAATAGCCAGAATAAATAGGATGGTTTTATCCTTCTCATAGATTTTTTTTGCATTGTAATTTTTCCTTCTAAAGGCAATCTTCATACCGTTTTCCCCATCCCGGAGCTCATCATAAAATAAAACCCAAAGTAGGCCATAGGAAGTATTAAGAAAGCCAAGACAAACATGAAACTAAATGATATTCCTTGGCTGCTGGTCATACCCATTACTGAGATAATAATAACCAGAAAGAGAGGAAACGCAATGACTGTCGTGACAAAAGTTTCTGCCATGATAGCTAGTGACTCTAAGTTTCTTTTTCTGTCTATCAAATCATTTGTCATAAATTTGTCAACGCATCTGTCAAAGTAAGGTCCAAGTTGACTTCCAGATTGTATAACACCTAGCATGCCTTGGACGAATTCTTTGAACTTTCCAGATGGAGATATGGCTATTGAATTTTTCAGAGCAGTAACCGTATCAATTCCCATCATGTTGATTTCTATCGCAATTTTCTTTGCCTCTTTTTGTATTTCACCGTATAGCTCTACTGTAGACAATGTTTCAAATATTTCTGCTGGTGATATGCCCGCAACAGACATGGTGTTGATAAAATTTGTAGCGTATGGTAGATATTGATCTATTTTTTTGCCACGGGTTTTTGCTTTAGATCTTGGTAAGTTCAGATAGTACAATCCAGCAAATATTGGCACTATAGAAGATACGACAAGAATGAACAATGCCGTAATATTGTTGGGAACCAGTAGATATAGTAATAACGTAGAAATAAAAGATGCAATGTAGCCTACAATAATATTCATTAAAACCATCGAGTAGTATTCCTGGTAAACCATACTAATATCTGCTTTTTCAAGTAACCTGTTTTTACTGGTTTCGCTTATGTTGAATCGCTCAAATATTCTTGCGAAGAGACGTCGACAGAATCTCGTGTATTTTGTGGATTTCACTTCTTCATCTCCTCTTTGACTTTCTTTAACAAAACATCAGAATATTTATGATAATCTGCTATGATTTTTCCTACATCTTTGTAGTTTCCAATGCCTTTCTTTCTCATCCATTCAAGCATTAATTTCCTGTTCTCGAGTTCTTGTCTTAGCCGTTCATCAGTCCAGTCATTTTGTAGTTTTATATTGTTTAATATCTTACTTGTGCCGGTGCTTTCAAATCTGTCATCTGTTTTTGAAACCCAGCTAAATGGTTCCATGAAGATAAGCTGGTTCGTATCAGGATCCAACTTAATAACTTCAGTTACGCTTGTTATCCGTCTTGCTGTCTTTCCACCTATGTCGATCGCGTTCTGGAATACGATGATGTCAAGGGATGTGAGTAAAGCCCTTGGTAGCGATATGGGTGGATTCTCTAATCTTTGAATTAGTGTGTGTATGGTGCTTGCGTGGACCGTTGCATAGGATGTGTGACCTGTTGCCATGGCTTGGAACAAGCTATAGGCTTCTTTTCCTCTGACCTCTCCAACTATAACGACTCTTGGTCTTTGCCTTAATGCGGCTCTAATTAGATCAAACATGTCTATGTCTTTACCTGTTTTGCTTTCATCAGAAGATGAAAAACCTTGCCTTGTTGTGCCTGCTATCCAGTTTTTATGAGGTAGGCTAACCTCTCGCGTATCTTCAATTGATACAATTTTGTGTGAGGCTGGTATAAACAGCGATAGTGCGTTCAACGCAGATGTTTTTCCGCTAGCCGTTCCTCCACAGAACAGAATAGAGGCGCCGTTTTCGATAGCCATCCAGAAATATGCTGCCATATCAACAGACATGGAACCAAAGTTAATTAGATCAACAGGAGTAAGCGGATTTTCTCTGAATCTCCTAATTGTAAACGTTGAGCCGTTGGTAACAGTTTTTGCAAGGGTGGTCTGAAGCCTTGAGCCATCAGGGAGTTTACCATCAACGATGGGAGAATAGATGGATATCTGCTTACCACTTATCTGCGAAAGACGTACGACAAAAGAATCTAGTTCATCTGCATCTTGAAAATGAATATTTGTTGAAATCGCATCGTATTTTTTGTGATAAATAAATATTGGTACATGATGGCCATCGCACGAAATGTCTTCGATGCCTTCGTCTCCCATCAAAATATCTATCCTGCCATATCCTATAAACTCCCTAAAAATATGATAAAAAATTTTATCCTTTGATCCAGCTTTAAATTTAAAGTCGTTATCTATTACTATCTGGTTCAATGTCTCTTCAAGATATTTTTTTTTCTCTTCTTTCTCTATATCGAAAACGTTGATATTGGCAAGCATTTTAAACAAACGAACGAGTTCGTTCTTTGTTTTTAGTTCATTTTCATCTAAGCTGGGCTCTGAAACTTCGTATATGTATTCATTTATGCTGTTGTCAAAGGCGATTCTTCTACTGCCAAGCCCTTTCCATCCAAATCCCTTTCTTTCATCCAATAAATCTTTCTGCAATTCCCTTTCAATTTTTATCTTCGGATGGACTCCTTTCTTTGATTTTATTTCCTCCGGCAACTCTTTCAATATACTTATTTCTGAATCCCTTGGTTTTTCAAATACGTCTTGCTTTCTTTGCTGTGCTTTTTCTAATAGCCCCATATTATCACTTTATCTTATATTTACTAATAACCTTCTCATACAATGTAAAATCTTCAGACTGAACGAATTCATCTATAACTTCATTTGGTAACTTTTCTAAAAGATTGTCGGTTATCCTAAGAACCTGTATTATATCCTCATCTAAAATTGGATTTTCCTCTGCCGTTTCTCGTTTACCAAGAATAAAATGGTGCAAACCTGTTGTAGAGCTCTTGCTTTTTTCTTTCTTTTTTAGATCATCTGTTTTTCTGGCTTTCAAAACACTTGCTGGTTCTTTTTCTGGTTTGCCAATCTTCTTCTTTTTAGACTCGAGTTTTCTTTTAAGTTTTTCTTCTTTTAAGATCATTTTCGCTTCTAATTTTTCCTTCTTTGCTTCGATCTTGGTCTTTTCCCTTAATTTTTTCTCTCTTTCCTTTGCTTCTATCTTTGCTTTTTTTAATTCCAGTTTTTTTAATTTTTTTCCTTCTTTTTCTTTTTCCAGTTTTTCTTTCCTTTTTTCCTTTAATTCCTCTGCTTCTTCCGTTGCTCTTTTTTCAGCCAATTCAAGTTCCTTTTTCTTTTCTTCGATTTCCTTTTTTGTTTCTTCTAATTCTTCCGTTACCAATGTAAATCCATTAACTTTCTTAGTTTCTTTCTTTTCTCTTACGTTTTTTATATTTTGGGATGAAGACGTTTGCCTAGGTTTATTTTCAGCGTCTTTAAGCTTTGTTCTTTCCTCTTTATTTCTAATTTTTATGCGGGCAAAACCCATGGCAGTTTTTTGATTTGTTTTATCCAAACCACCCAACATTTTGCTATGGAAATCATCATTTTTTTCAAGGTGATCCAAATCTCTTATGTATACGATGTCTTTTGGTTCTTCGAGATTTCTAACAAATTTAAAACCAGGGTCAGCCCTGCCAGAAAGTTCTACTTCAAATGGCTCGTTTTCAAAATTTAAGTAGTTGGAAATATTTTCCGCTCGAATGTCTGTTTTAAAATTTGATGCCTCTAACTTTCTCTTACGAGGTTCTCTTATTTCCACTATTCCTTCTAAAGAGTCTTCTGATTCTTCTTGGGATGTTGTTTCTTTTTCATGCTCTGCGATTAAAGCGTCTATCTTCTTTACAATTTCCCAATGAAAATCAATGGAGTTTTTCTTTGTTTTGTCTTGTTTTTTCTTTTTAGAAAATTGTTTAGGATTGGATTTTGTCTTTTTTCCACTAAGCTTTTTGAACGTTTCCATCTCTTTTGTTAGAATGATATTTGATTCTGATTTAACTGACTTCTTATCTTTATGCTTTTTTACATGAGGCATTCTTCCAAATCTCCAAAGATTTAGTAGATGCACTATAACAATTATTCTTGTGGCATCCCATTTCTTTTTTTATTTTTACAATACTGTAAGCTTATTTACTTTTAATAAACGTTTCGTTGTTATATTCTACATTATAATTTTTGATTATTCAAGAGTTTATTATCTTAAAGTTTTCGTCACGCCCAGAGGTAAATCAAAGTAGAAGTCAAAAAGTATATATACCATGTGAGTTATCTACTGTCAAATGCTATATTAATTGAAATATGGCTAGGAGAGAATGGGAAAAATGAAGGCAAATAGAAAGTTTATAGAAGCAGATGAACGCGCAGTATCTGCTGTTATCGGTGTAATTTTAATGGTTGCAATAACCGTAGCGATAGCAGCGACAGTGTATGTCTATGTTAGTGGAATGTTACCGTCAAGTTCCAGCACTACCCCAACCGTAAGTATGACTGCGGATCCAGTCGGTCACAATTGTATGATTAGCATAGCAACTACGACTCCTAGTTCTGTACAGTGGTCGAGCGTTTGGTATACATTGACAGATATAACGAATACAAAACAGATATCTAATGGCACTGTGGCAGGTACATCTACTGCAACTATTATTGTACCACGAACTGGCCAAGTTCAGGGTGGACAAATAATTACGATAAAACCCGCTGGTACATGGGCTTCAGGTAATCCTCTAGACACCAATACCATGTATAGACTTACACTTGTCTACAATGTAACCAAAGGAAGTATGGGTACAGTTACTTGGACACAACCATAATAAAAAATAATTCTAAAAAATTTAAATAAAATATAGCTAGGAGAGAATGGGAAAGATGAAAGCAAATAGAAAGTTTATAGAAGCAGATGAACGCGCAGTATCTGCTGTTATCGGTGTAATTTTAATGGTTGCAATAACCGTAGCGATAGCAGCGACAGTGTATGTCTATGTTAGTGGAATGTTACCGT
>Ga0315279_10006445_pt1 | contig 14814 bp, 13 predicted proteins | sample YL17G06_20_MG_FD_203694 | JGI IMG/M metagenome (GOLD analysis project Ga0315279, IMG submission 203694) | Sediment microbial communities from Yellowstone Lake, YNP, Wyoming, USA - YL17G06_20 | ecosystem: Environmental > Aquatic > Freshwater > Lake > Sediment | place: USA: Wyoming | collected... | reverse complement strand
TACGGCCCGGATCAGGGGTATGATTTTCTGCGCGAGGCCATTGCCCGGTCCGATTATCAGGCGCGCGGCGCGGACATCGCGGCGGACGAGATATTCATTTCCGACGGCGCCAAATGCGATACCGCGAACATCCAGGAACTCTTCGCCAACGACATCGTCATCGCGGTTCCCGACCCGGTCTATCCGGTGTATGTCGACACCAATGTCATGGCCGGCCGCACCGGCGCGTTTGAAAACGGGCGCTATCAGGGCCTGGTATATCTGGAATCCACCCTCGCCAACGGCTTCATGCCTGATTTACCGAAAGGCAAAGTGGACCTGATCTATCTCTGTTTCCCGAACAATCCGACGGGCGCCACGGTAACGCGCGATCAGCTGGCACAATGGGTGGCGTATGCGCATGACAATCGCGCGCTTATTCTGTACGACGCCGCGTACCACGCGTTCATTCGCGACGATTCGCTGCCGCAGAGCATTTATGAAATCCCCGGCGCGCGCGATGTTGCCATTGAATTCCGCAGCTTTTCAAAAACCGCGGGGTTCACCGGCGCCCGCTGCGCCTATGCCGTTGTGCCGAAAACCTGCGCCGCATGGGATGCCAGGGGAAACCGCCATGAACTGCATGGCATGTGGAACCGGCGGCACACCACAAAATTCAACGGCGTCTCGTATCCTGTCCAGCGCGCTGCCGAGGCGGTGTTTTCGGACGAGGGGCAGCGGCAGATCCGCGAAATCAACGACTATTACCTGCGCAATGCGCGGCTTATCAGCGACACCATGACCGCGCTGGGCTATCGCTGTTCGGGCGGCGCCAATGCGCCCTATATCTGGATCGAAACGCGTATGGATTCGTGGCAATTCTTCGATATGCTGCTTGAAAAAGCCAATGTGGTCTGCACGCCCGGCGCCGGATTCGGCCGCTGCGGCGAAGGCTTCATCCGCATCAGCGCGTTCAACAGCTATGAGAATATGCAGGCGGGGCTGAAGAGGATCAGGGCGATTCGGAGTTCAAAGGTTCATGAGTTCACGAGTTCAAAGGTTCGAAGAGCCGGACGCAACCTTCAATCCTTGATCTGATCCAGCGACGCGGCGACGCTGAATACCGAATACAGGTTCGTCAGATCGAAAAGCCGCGCGATGTAATTCTGAGGATTGGGGTTGGCGTTGACGACGATCAGCTTGCGCTTCGCCCGCTGCATCATCGTATGGTAATAGACGATAATGCCCAGGCCATGGCTGTCGATGAAATTGGTTTTGCTCAGATCTATGATGATTGCCGCATAATCCTTCTTGAATAAAAACTCCAGCCGTTTGGAAAACCGCCTGGCGTCCACATCCACTACTCTGCCGGTCAGCTCCAACACCGGCATTTCCTGGTATTTAGAAATGTTGATTTCAAGGGCCATATTTGATTTCCTGAAATGTTCAATTAGAGTGTATATTTATTCCAGGCATTTTTCAATGAAAAGCATTGTTGATTTATGAAATCCGCCGCATCTAAGACCGGGCTTGTCGCAGGCGATATATATCGAAGGCATGTCATAAGCCCGACGCATCCCGAATCGCCGCGGCGATTGGCCGCCATCGATCGTAAACTCGCCGATACCGGATTGATCAGCGCCGTTACGGCGCTCAAGCCGATTTCAGATCGTGCGATCATCGATGCCGCGGTGGCGGCCAACCACTCGATGCCGCATATACGATCGGTCGTCGGCAGCAGTGTGACCGGCGCTGTTGCGCTGGCAGCGGCGGGCGGCGCGCTTGCGGCGGTCGATGCGGTCATGGCAGGGATCGTGCGCAATGCATTCTGCGCTGTGCGGCCGCCCGGACATCACGCGCATAACAATGGCGCCGATTACGATGGACCAGGGGAAGGCCAGGGGTTCTGCTTCTTTAATAACATCGCCATTGCCGCGCGCTATGCGCAGAAACGGCACGGGTGCAAAAACATCCTGATCCTCGATTGGGACTATCACCACGGCAACGGCACTGAATGGTCGTTTTATGAGGACCCGACGGTTTTTTTCTTTTCAACTCACGCTTGGAATACCTATCCCGGCACGGGCAGTCCGGACCGTTTGGGCGCCGGCGCCGGCCTTGGTTATAACCTGAATGTGCCGCTGGACCCGTATGCGAACGATTCGGACATTATTGCCGCATGGGAACGCCGGCTCATTCCTGCTATTGACAAAAAGGGCTTCAAGCCCGATCTGGTGCTTGTTTCCGCGGGTTTCGACAGCAGGATGGAAGACTATCTGGGCAATTTCCGTATTACCGACGCCGGTTTTGCGCGGCTTACGGAAATAGCCATGGATCTGGCCGCGCAGCACTGCAGCGGCAGGCTGATATCACTCCTTGAAGGCGGGTATAATCCCGAAGGATTGGCCGATGCCGTGGCGGAACATGCCCGGGCATTGCTGGAATTTCGTGCATAAACGATTTTAATCATTTATTATACACCGGAGTATATCGACGGATCGCGGGTCCGCCATCTCCGCTATCGCATCAGAGGAGAAAATCCCATGAAGTTCAAGATCACCTATTGCGGCATGTGAGATTATCGTCCTCGCGCCGCCGGTCTGGCGGAAGAGCTGAAGAAAAAATTCGGCGCAGATGTCGAGCTTATCGAATCGAGCGGAGGAGTATTTGAAGTCGAAAAAGACGGCGCCTATATCTTTTCTAAAAAGAAACTCGGCAGGTTCCCGGATGGCGGCGAAATTGTGAAACTGGCTTTGGGATCATGATCCGATTATGCCGGGAAACCGGCCTGTAGCCAACACGGCTGGTTTGGTGGTATAATCCGGAATATTGGCTTTTCTCCCTTGATTGCACATCATGACGGATGATGCGATGCAGTATTGCCTTCATTTTAAGCGCTTGACGCACTCTCGTGGCGGTTCCATCCTGGCCCGCGCGGCGGCGATGCTGTTTCTCTTTTCCGCAATTGTCTTTTCCGCGGGTTCGGAAAGCAAAAAGCCGTATCTGGCCAAAGAATATGTCGATACGATGATACAGCGCGCCGTGTATGAGCTGACGGCCGCATCATCGATGACCAGCTTCGGCGTAAAACAGGAGGATGGCGTCAACAAAGCAAAGCTCATTGCCGAACAGCTCAAATTGCAGGCGAAAAACGATCCCAACCGGAGGTACGTGTTCTGGCGCGTAGGAGAGCTCGAACAACAGATCTACTATGAAGAAATGGAGATCTTTGAAAAAAAGAAAAAAGAGCGGCAGATAATGATCAACCATCTGGTGGAGCGGTTCAACACGGAAACCGCCGTCAAGCGCCCGGATTTCTCCATGCTGTCCGCGACCCTTGATGAAATGGAATCCGTCGACCCCCGCAAAGCGGCGGAGATCGAAAAACTGGTCATCGAGCGCAGGAGCGGGATCGCGCGCGAGGTGGTCCCGTCCATCCAGGAGGCGCTGGAAAAAGATGATATCGACCGCGCCCGCCGGGAGCTCGATTACTGTCTGGCCAACCGCGAATATCTGGGCGTCCCGCAGGCCCGGTACGATGCGCTTTCGGCAAAGCTGCAGGCGCGGTTGACCATCGAAGACGAAAAATCGTTCATCACGTCGGACATCCGGCAGGCCGAACAATTCCTGAAGAACAGCCACCTCGGCGAGGCGGGCGCCGCCCTTGACCGCGCCGGGAAACGCCTTGATAAATGCAAGGCTTCCATGCCGGCTTTTGAGGCGGCAACGCGCAAAAAAATACCCGCTCTGGCCGACGCCATCGGCCGGCAGGAGGATTCGCTGGTGTCCATTAATATGGTGGTATTGCAGGAAAAAGGGGTGGACAGCGCGCTTACCTACATGAATTACCTGCACAGCCGCTACCAGGTTTCGCGGGAAAAAATAATGGTGGTGGACCAGCAGATCCTTCTCTGGCTTATTGCCATGCGTGAGGAAGGCGACACGGCCATTCATCACGAGGTTGAAGCGCTGTCGTCCGGCGACGACAACGGCTTTTCGCTGGACGCGCTGCGCGAAACGGCGAAGAAGAAGGCGCAGGCCCGCGCCGACAGCATCCATGCGTCCGAAGAGAAGCAACGGATCGCAGCGACACTGGAAAAACGGCCGTCGTACTTTGAACGCCTGCGTATGGCGCGGGAAGAACGGCTCAAGCAGCGCGACGCCGAGCGTGCCGTTCAGGCGGGCCGGAAAAACCAGCCTCCAAGGGCGCTCTCGGCCGCCGACGCCACGAACTTCCCGGTTTCCATGAACGATTCCCCGGAAAAAAAACCGGCCGAGATGCGCGAGGCGCAGCAATCCATGGGTGACGAGGGAGAAAGTGAAAAAGAGGTCGCCGACCGGCGCATGGCCGATATTTATTCGCTGCTGGAACAGAAAAAGGTCAAAATAGCGCAGACGGAATTCTCCCGCTACCGGTCGTCCATGGAGAAATACATCACCCGCGAGGCGATTGAAATGCTCGAAGTGTCAATCAATCAGGCGGCCGCGGACCTGCTTAAATAGGCGCGACCGGGACCAGCAGCAGCGGCGCCTTGCACATCCCGCATATCCGCGACGCAACGCTCTCGCTCCAGAACGCATCAACGCCGCTTTTTCCATGGGTGCCCAGCACGATCAGGTCCGCGCGCGTTTCGCGCGATGCGCGCCGCACCGTTGTTGCCGGATCGCCCCGCTTGACGCCGGAAACAACCCGGATGCCCTGCCCGCGCAATGCCTGCCCGGTCCTGCGCAGGTACGCATCCGCCTCGTCTGCCTCGTCATCCAGCACACGCGCCGTGGCCCCGGGCAGCAGAAGACGCACCGCCGCCCATTTGCCGGCAACCGTGCCGGCGGTGCGGACGACCATCAGCAGGTGCAGCGTCGCGCCGGCCGCCTGCGCCAGCCCGGACGCCATTACAAGCCCCGATTCATGCTCTTTCTGTCCGTCAACCGGCGCCAGAATGGTCCGGCAGGCAAAAGAAGATTCATCCCCCGGCCTGCCGGCATGCATGATGAAGACCGGCGCCGATCCCAGGCCGACCACCTGCTGGGCAATACTCCCCCACATCAAACGCCGGCCGCCGCCGCTGCCGTGGGTACACAGGAAAATCAGGTCGCTTTCGAATTCCGACGCATGCTGCACAATGCTCCGGGGAAGATCGTTCACTGCCGCTTCGTGAACATGTATCTCCACGCCGGAGACATCAGGGAACCAGCGCGATGCGATGCCGCGCAGGTATCCGTCCGCCGCCCGTGGATCGCGCAAATGGGTCTCGTGGTGCACAACGCCGGGTGCGTTCTTTTCGATCACATGCACCAGCCGGACCGATGCGCCGCTCAACCTGGCAAAGAACTTTGCGGCCGGGAGAACGGATTCGGCCATGCGGGACCCATCGAGCGCTATAAGAAGGTGCTTGAACATGGTTCATCTCCCGGCAAATATCTGAATCAGCAGATAGATATTCAACAGCACGACCAGCCCGGCGACCGTCGACGCGACGATCGTCGTTGCCGGACGGTTCACCATGCTTCCCATGATCCGTTTGCTTCCGGTAAACATGACCAGCGGAACAATGGCGAACGGCAGGCCGAATGAGAGCACCACCTGGCTGATGACCATGGTGCGCGTGGGATCAAGTCCCGCCCATATGACCGCAAGCGACGGCGCCATGGTTACCATGCGCCGCACCCATACGGGAATATGCCGTTTAAGAAAGCCCTGCATCACAACCTGCCCCGCGCTGGTGCCCACGATTGACGAAGAGAGACCAGACGCCAGCAGCGACAGCGCGAAAATGACGCCTGCCGCGGGGCCCAGCAGCGGCCGCAGCGTGAGATGCGCGTCTTCGATGCTTGCAACCGTTGTCATGCCATGGTGATGGAACGTGGCCGCGGCCATGATGAGTATCGCCGCATTCACAACGCCCGCAACGCTCATTGCGGCGACCACGTCTATCAATTCAAAACGGTAAAGCCGGCGCTGCTTTGCGGGATCGGTGACGCGCACGCGATCCTGCATGAGCGCCGAATGGAGAAAGATGGCATGCGGCATGACCGTTGCGCCCAGAATGCCGGCGGCCAGCACCACACTCTCGCTCCCGTCAAAGCCCGGAACGAAGGCCCCCGCAAACACCCGGCCCCACTGCGGTTTGTCAAGAAGCGTCTCCACGACATAGCAGATCGCTATCACCCCCACGAACGAGGTGATCGCCGCTTCCATGGGACGGAAACCATAGCGTTCAAGCCCCAGGATGACGAACGTGACGGCCGCGGTGATCAGTCCGCCCACCATAAGCGGCATACCGAAGAGTAAGTGAAAACCGAGCGCCGCGCCCAGGAATTCCGCGAGGTCCGTTGCCATGGCAACGAGCTCCATGATCACCCACATGGAAATTGTCACCTGCTTTGAAAAATTATGACGGCACTGTTCCGCCAGATTGTATCCGGTCACCAGCCCTAATTTGGCGGCAAGCGACTGGATAAGCACGGCCATGAGATTGCTGACAACCACCACCCACAGCAGCAGGTAACCAAACCGCGATCCTCCCTGAATATTGGTGGCGAAATTGCCGGGATCGACATACGCGACGCTCGCGATAAAGGCAGGGCCTAAAAACGGGAGAATTCGCCGGAGACGGTTTCCCTTCCGCTGCTTTCCGTCCAGTTCGGACTGCGCGGCGGAAGCGGTGGCGCTGCTGGCGCCGGCGAGGAAGTTGGATGGTTTTCGTGATGACATAGCGTAATGAAAGATGGCCCTTCAGCACATGTCCGCTATCCTGCGCTCAGGCCATTACATGATTCGCGGCACGGAAAGCGCCGCGGCATCGATAATCCTTTTCCAGGGCTATGCTCAGCGACCGCCCGCATCAGCCTTTGAATGCTCATCCCAGATCGACCTGATCGTCTCTTCCTGATTCTGCCCTTCAGGACACGCCTCGCTTGGTGCATTGGCGAAGTACTCCGAAAAGCCGTTGATCGAGCCGGAAAGGCGCCGCATGCCGGGCATCTGGACGTAGCCGCTCGTGTCGTGCTCGCGTACCCAGCGCCAGGCGTACCAAAGCCAGCGGTTGCGCTCCTCTTCGGATTGATTTGCAAACCAGGTGATTTCGTCCCATCCCCAGATCCAGTAATCGCTGGCGATCCCGACAAGCGGGTCGATCTTTCCCACGACGCTTTCGCCCGGATGGCCCGAGTTTCCATAGTTATCGAATTCGACCAGGTAGGGAAGGCTGTCGCAGCGCCATCCGCTGGGCGTTACACCGCCCAGGCTGCGACCATACAGGGAGTCAAGATGGCCCATGGCCAGATCCGCCTTTCGCGGCTGTGAAGCGATCTCCCTGATGCGCAGCGGCAGAGCATGGACATCCAGCAGCAGCCGGTCTCCCGTGCGATACCCGCCCGGCGCGTCGGCCGCATCGCTCGATAGCCCAAAACACCCCACACCGCTTGACACATGAGCATCGTTCAGCACGAAGCGCCGCCGCGCGTGATGCGCGGCATACGCCCGCACGCGGCCCAGAAGGTCCCACCAGTTGTCCAGTTCCGGGTCGTGCCTTCCGATCAGCGCGATCTGTCCCCAGTGAATCGATTCGATGCCGATGTTCAGGTACGATACGGCCAGAAAGTAAAACCACAGGCGCGTCTCGAGGCGCGTTATGTCGGGCACCGAGCCGCCGCGCGGCCAGTGATTGACATACAGGCCATCGGGAAACAACATGTTCTCGTAGCGAAAGGTGCGCTTTTCGGGCGCCAGGGCAAAGGCCTCGAATACCCACGGCGGGATATCAATGCATGCCACATCGGGAGTGACCACCTCGAAAATGGCCGCCTGGAGCATGATGCGGGGGTGCTCGGTATGAATACGCGCGGCCAGCGTTCTGCCGCGCGCCAGGTTCTCTATAAGCGATCGCTCCCGTCCCCAATGAGAGATGGCCCGTCCGGCAAAAAGCGCCCCGATGTTCTTCAGCATGCGCAGGTTGTCGTCAAAATGCCCGCGGCCCATCAACAGGCCAGCCATGGAAATCGATCGGGCAAGGTAGCATTCAAGTACCTGCCGCGGCATGGCGCCATCAAAATCGAGATGCCCCGCAAAGGGAGCAGGGTCCGCCGGGATATTCATGTTCCTTCGCTCTCTTTCCAGAATAGTCAACCGAGGAAGCTGGATGGTTATATTGATAGGGACCTCTTAAAATTGCTGATAATGTCATTGCGAGAATCCCGCCGACGGCGGGAGACGAAGCAATCTTCATGTTCCATGCAAAAAACGCGAGATTGCCGCGCTTCGCTCGCAATGACTGACGCGTTTTTTGAATTTTTAGAGGTCCCCTGATGCTATGATGCAATGCCGACTTCAGGAGCCGCGCGCGGATGCGATCCTGGGCATACGGCCATTAAAAATGAATTGCGGCAAAGGGGGAAGGAGGGATTATTGGTTTTTGTAGACGCTGCCGGTGAGCTGAATTGCCGGGATATGAGATAATGAAAATCACTGTTATTGTTATACGCAATAAGAGGATCGCATTCTATCGGCAGGATTAATTTGCACTCAAGGCCGGAGCGAAGATTAGGCAGGAAGTCCGGCGGCAGCCCTGCTCCTCTTCAGGATTTGATCCTCGCGCAATTATTGGCTCTCGGATAGTTCGCGTTCCGAATTATTTTAAAACAAGCGGATCAAGACATTTTCCATGGAGGTAAGCAATGACCGCTAGCGTTATAATTGACGCCAAGAAGCTCATTAAGAAACCGCCCAAAGCTTCAACCCGGGATGACTTGTTGCATGAAGTTTACATACGACAAGCTATTGAGTCCGGCTTGAAAGATAGCAAAGCCGGTCGCACGTTGCCTGTATCGGAAATCCGCAATAAATATAGACTCGAATCATGGAAAACCTCATGAATTCCATATCCAAAGCTTCCCAACTTTTCCGCGACGGCTGCGCCTGTTCCCAGGCAATCCTCGTGACCTATGCGCAGCCCCTTGGCCTGTCCCGGGAAATGGCCATGCGGATTTCCGCCGGATTTGCCGGAGGCATGCGCATGGGCGCAACCTGCGGCGCGGTGACCGGCGCGCTCATGGTCCTGGGACTCCGGCATGCTTCCGAAAAGTGCGCTACGGCCGCATCACGGGCTGATGTCTATGCACGCGTCGTGGAGTTTACAAAGAAGTTTCGGCAGCGGAACGGATCGGTCATCTGCAGCGAGTTGCTCAAATGCGACATCGGCGCGCCGGCTGGAATAAAGCAGGCGCGGGAGCAGGGTCTGTTCAGGACGACCTGCGTCAAAATGGTTGAGAGCGCGGCGGGGATATTGGAGGAAATGGGGACGGAAAGCCGGGATGATGGGTTGCACGATGGTGGATGACTATATGGGAAAGCCGGAAAAGATAGAATTGCTATCGTACTATCCGGGAGGCCTTAAAGCATGAAATACTATAATTCAAAGCAAAACTCGCGGACTGACTGGGAACGTTTAACAACCATGCCTGATACGGAAATCGACATTTCCGAATCGCCGGAATTGGGTTCCTCTTTCTTTTCCAATGCTATTCTGCGCTTGCCAAAGCCAAAAAGGCCCGTTTCCGTAAGACTTGACGATGATGTGGTTCAGTGGTTCAAGGGCCAGGGAAAAGGGTATCAAACAAAAATAAGCGCGGTTCTCCGCTTATACATTCAAGCATGATCGCGTACTCTCCGCGGTTTCAGCCCGATTCGCAAAGGTAAATCAAGGACGCGCAGGCGTTTTATGCTGAGAACTTTCAAGATGGGCGCACCTAGAATTTCCCTGCAGGACAAGGACGCTTTGCGGCGCATTTGAAAAATGCGACTCTTGAGTTGCCTTATAATTCCGATTATTGATACATAAAAGAACTCGTCCATGCGGGCCGCGGGCCTTGCTGGCCCGAGTCAAGGCTGGCCATCCATTCTCTGTCTGTTAATCGTTGCGGCGTTTGGCCGCTGGTAATAATATCATAATACGACCCGACGGGACCCACGAAAATTGATTTGCATGAATCAATTTCAATGACCGCGACCATAAGGTTGACATATCCGCTTGCAGCGTGGAGCACCTGCGCAGGGCCTATCTCATCCAGGGGTTTGGTATGAACATCGGCGATGGTGGTATACGAAGATTGCTCGCCGGCTTTAGCCCACGGCCTGTCGATATCATACATAAGATCAAAATACCATCCGGCAAGAACTTTGACGAAGCCGCAACCAACGTCGACGGAAGACGGAATTACCGCCCCGCAAAGCCAATCATACTCTTCTTTCGTAGGCGCTTTTCCGCATACGGTCAACTCAGCTATCTGCCTGAGCTTTTCGGATATGTTCGATACGCGGCCAAAATAGGCGGATATTTGCGCGTCATATTTATCAAAAAAGCGTTTCCCTTTGTCGGCATAGCGGGAGACCGACGCGAAAAATTCCGGATACGGCTCAACATAGGCCATGGGATATTGGCATATAATCATTCCGGTGTAGGATTGCTTGGCATACAGAATGGTATTGTGACGCAGCTGGGCCCATGATGTTAATTGGGTATTGCGCATTTTCGCCTGCCATGCGGAAGTCCGGAAGACCGGCGATACCTTTGCATTATTTTCGGCGCCATTGAGTTTTCTGAGAGCATTAAGCCATGAAGTATATAGTGTCGATTGCCACCCCTGCGGACTTATCCGGTCATAGAGCTCTCGTTGACTGCCCAGGATGCCTGCAACGCCGTTCATCGATATATCAGGATGGTCTCGCAACGCCGAATTATCCCCCAGTACAAACGCGATATCCATTGAGGAAGGCAAAGGACGATAATTCACAAAGGGAAATACAAGTTGCGAAAAAGTATAAGAATCGATCACAAATCGCTGCGGCATAAACGAAAAAATCGACGGTAGCGCAAGAGTATCATGGGAAACCGTATCAAATGATTTCCCTTGCGACAGAATAAGTTGTATTCCATAACTATTGCGCGCAACCGTCGAATCGAATCTCGGTTCGTTAAATGATATTAGTAAGGTCGGAATGCCCGACGGACCCAGGTCATGCACCAGACTACCCATTCCTTTAATGCTCAGACCGTCGCTCTGGCCCACCATAAATTCGATTATATCATTGAACGCCAGCCATTGGGGATAGGCGCCGGAATTGACAACGCAATCCCACAGCACGAGCGCGGCTTTTTTCGTGTTGGCCGTTGCTTTATTTCCGCTGATATCAAAGGAAAGATCGGCCCGTGACAACCACATCATTGCCTGGAAATACCTGGTGAGAAGGTCGCTTTTAGTATAGTGCCCCCGTGGCTTGAATTGAGAGAAGTCAACGAGCCGGATGCCGCCAAAAAGTTCTATGTTTATCATCTCCTGTTGCGCAATGGCCGATAGATAGTTGGCGACCAGCGCCGATTTGCTGATATCGGTACGCAGAGGATTAAGCAGGAGCAGAGCGCAGCTCACATAATCTTTGACATACGTCACATACTCCGCGCCGCCATAAAACCTGTTGCAATATGCGAGGGTGGACTTAAGGATACTATCGAGCATAGCGGCAAAGCGATTCGACTCGAGCTGAATAAGGATATTATCATAACTCAAGTATATCGTCTGGAGCAGTGCGTCGGTCGTGAAAAGCAGCGGCATATCATGGGAGTGTATTATATCCAGAGCAGCATACATGCTGGGATAGCTCTTCGCGCTATAAACGGCAACGCCTGCTTGCAGCACCCGGCGGACGAATCCATTGATATAGGCGGTGTCGTTTGTATGCTTGGTGTCTTCCATACTCAGCATACGCGCCAATTGGTCTACATACGCTACTTCGGTCTCAGAATAATTCAATGGCGATCTGCTGGATTTGTCGGGATAGCGTTGCGCCAGATCCAGCGCCGACCATGCATCTTTCCGCGCGAGCACGTTTTCCCGGTAGGAAGCGTAGGCGGCGGTATCGGCCTGGTTACTGAGATATAGCGTTGGAAAACCAAGGTCCGCACCGTGCCATAATCCATTGGCCCATTGGCCATAGAGCAATGCGTCCCGCAAGTCTATGCTCCGGTCGCCATTAACATCGAGACCGGCTGAAGATGCCGTTCCCGAAGCAACGGCATGCAAAAACGTTTGTGCGTCCTGAGTATTGATAATACTATCATTTGTTAAATCCTGACCGGAAATTTCTCCTCCTGCCGAAAGAAGAAGCGCGGCGCAGAGCGCCCGCATACCCGCACATATTCTTTGCGCGTTCATAAGAGATGACTCACTTTCTTATTATACGTGAAGTTCCCGATGTGGAGCTGCAGGAAGTAGGTGCCGGAGGGAAGGATCTCTCCGGATGCATTCGTCCCATTCCATCGAATATCGTGTATTCCGGCAGGCTGCATGCCATTCATAAGCACTCGCACCATCTTTCCCTTCGCATTTATAACCGAAGCTTGGACCCGCGCTATCCGGGCCAGACGATACGAAAGAACATGCAACCGGCGGATGCAGCGATATTCAGCCGCAGGGATGCTCCGGTCTTTTGCAAAAGGCTTGGTGGAAACGAGAGACGCATTCCACGTAATGGCAGCCGAAGGGACCGGCATGCCGCCAACGGTAATCGCCTCCAGCACCCGTATAGTCGCGATAGTGCTGTCAATAACGCGGAAAAACAATGCGGTATCGCTGAATGCGAGCGTTACGGCAAAAATGGTAGCAGCAGAACTGTCGCTGCTGTAAAGGATTGTCGGCGCTATCGCATAAACCTGTATCTGGCTGCCCGTGCGCACCAGCTCCGGCCGTATTTGCGACCAGGCGCCGGAAACCGCGGGATATATGCTGATTGCAGAGATATCGGTACGCGACCGAGTATCAATCGCCACGCGAAGGCCACCTATCTGCTCTACCTGAGGTATTGATTGAAATTGGAGCGTTACCGAACCGGGAGAAGCATATGGTGTGACTTCGACGCTCATGACCGAGCCGGCCGCCAGCGCCAGCATGAATCCGCAGACTGAAAAATGAATGCCCTTCATACCAGCACCTCCAAAGGACGAAAAGGAAACTCCATTTCTATTATTATAAATGAATAGTCTCTGTACAACAAGACAGTTGGGAATAAAGTGTATTCTTGCAGAAAACAGTAATATGACCTATAAGCAATGGCAACACATAAGCAGGCGCGGGAGCAGGGTCTGTTCAGGACGACCTGCGTCAAAATGGTTGAGAGCGCGGCGGGGATATTGGAGGAAATGGGGACGGAAAGCCGGGATGCATTGTAGCCGCAAATCTTTCATGAGAAGGATAACTAGATAAGCGATTTAACGAAGGATACCGGGATTTCAAAATCGGTGTTGTGTTGCGCGAAGAACATTTTGCAGGCGCCAGCCTTCCGTAACGCCGCCTGCACAACATCAATACCCGCAATGCCCCCGGTACTATCCCAGCATTAGATCATATCTCTCTTTCTTCATCCCTTTGAATATCACATTGCTTGTCGAGAAGATATACCCTCCCCCGGGTTTGCCGTTTTCCATGGCATAGCGGCATGGGGCCGGGACCTCCTCGTCGGCGCCGGTCCGCATGAGCGCGCAATTGACATTACAGGATAACCGTTATCGCGGCGCCGCTATCGGCGCGTCCGTTCCCCGGCGGGATGCCCGCAGCAACCGCACGTTCTCCAATCCCACCACCCCGCCCGGATCGCCGTTTGTTTTGGCCGCGGCATAATACCGCTCGGCCTCGTCGATACGATCGTTTGTAAAGGCAAGGTTGCCGGCCGCCAGCGCCAGATCGGCGAATGCGGGAAAAAGCTCCAGCCCGCGTTTCGCCTCTTCGAGCGCCACCAGACCGTTGCCCATCTTTTCGAGCGTCTGTACCTGGCGCAGGCAGACCCATTTGTTGCTGCCGTCAAGTTCGAACGACGCGCGCAAAGCGTAGGACTCGCGCGCAAGGTCGCCGAGCTGCCCGTACAGGTCGGCCTTGAGAATGTTCGCATACGCCGCATTGCCGCCCGTCTCCGGATATGCCTCCGCCCACCGGACCGCCTGGGCCGGATCATCGAGTTCGCGGTAGAGCTCGATGAGCGGAATATACGGCTCCTCCATTTCCGGGTGGGCCGCAACGACCTGCTCATAGGCCGTCACCGCCTGGGGAAGGCCGCCGGCCTTGCGGTACGCTGCCGCCAGCACCAACCGGGCCCGGGCATTATCGGGTTCGATTTCAAGCGCGCGCGATGCTTCGGCGATACACGATCCCGCATCGTCAAGATTGTAATAGGCGATCGACAGGTTGAAATGGCCTCGGAAAAAATCCGGGGCATGGACCAGCGCGGCGCGGTAATAGACGATGCTCTGGGGCAGGCTGTCGAGCTGGAACCAGGCGTTGGCGCAGTTGAAATAGCAGAGCGCCGGGTTCTCGCCGGCCAGGGCGGCCCGGCGATACAGGCCGACTGCGCGGCGCGCATCATTGGCCGCATAGGCGGCATTGGCGCTGTCGAGCAGCGATGCATGCGCGGCGATCGCGGTTGCGCATACGAAAAGCAGCGCGGGCCGCGCCGCAGCCCCGCGGAAAAAAAAGCGCCGGATCGCGGACCCCGGCATATGCATTTTCATGGGCATATTCGTATTTCAATCCAAAGCAAAATCGATGACCTGCCGCATGCGCATCTTCACAGGCACGCCTTTGTTTTTCGCCGGCTTGAAGCGCCACTGCGCAATGGTTTTGCGCGCCGCGGCCGAAATGCTCGGGTGCGGCGACCTGACGATATCAATTGACGAAACGCGACCGTCCGTGTCCACGATGAAAACCACCTCCAGCGTGCCCTGCACCCCCAGCTCGCGCGCTCGGTCGGGATACGGCACCGTCGATTGAAAGAGCGGCGCGGCGTTTTCG
>Ga0315279_10006444_pt1 | contig 14814 bp, 10 predicted proteins | sample YL17G06_20_MG_FD_203694 | JGI IMG/M metagenome (GOLD analysis project Ga0315279, IMG submission 203694) | Sediment microbial communities from Yellowstone Lake, YNP, Wyoming, USA - YL17G06_20 | ecosystem: Environmental > Aquatic > Freshwater > Lake > Sediment | place: USA: Wyoming | collected... | reverse complement strand
GGATCTCATCAACCCGCTCCTCGAAAAGGCGGGTTGGAATCTCAAGGATCGGACGAAAGTAGTAGAGGAAGTGGACACCAAGCAGTCCGATTTCAAGAGAAGAGAATACAGAACCATAGATGAGACCCTACGAAATGATGCTGAGAGCGCCTATGTTGACTACTTGCTCGTTGACCGCACCGGGTCGCCTCTCGCGATTGTCGAGGCTAAACGGACCTCGAAGGATCCCGTCCTCGGTCAGCAACAGGCAGAAATGTACGTTGACGACATCAAGGACCAGACCGGTCAAGATGTCTTCATCTTCCTGACCAATGGCTATGAGATATGGTTCTGGAATAGGCCGAACGAAGCGCCCAGGATGATCAAGGGCTTCCACAGTCGCGAGGCGCTTGAGCGTATAAAGTTCCAGAACTTCTCGAAGAAGCCATTCTATGACGTGCCTATCGATCCCAAGATCATCGATAGGACCTACCAGATCGAGGCTGTGAAACGAGTTCTGGAAGGCATCGAGAAGGGCAAGAGGAAGTTCCTCATCGTCCACGCTACAGGAACAGGCAAGACCCGCGTGGCGATGGCGATAATGGACGTGCTCTTGAGAGCGAACAGAGCGCAGAAGATCCTCTTTCTAGCAGACAGGAAGGCCCTCCGAGATCAAGCCTACAATGATGGTTTCAAGGTCTTCTTCCCAAACGAGCTGAAGGAACGAATATTCACAGGCAGCCTCGACAGGAACAAACGACTCTTCGCCTCGACAATACAGACCTTCCAGGAATGCTATCAGCAGTTCTCGCCAGGTGACTTTGACATCATAATCTCCGACGAGGCGCACAGATCAATCTACAACAAGTGGCGGGATGTATTCACATACTTCGACGCCATAGAGATTGGATTGACTGCGACCCCAGCCGAGTTTGTTGAGAGGAACACCTACCGATTCTTTGAATGTGAGGAAGGCAAACCTACGGCGCTCTATGCGTACGAGGACGCGGTGGAGAACAAGTTCCTCGTACCGTTCGACATCTACAAAGCAAAGACCCGCTTCCAGATCAAGGGCATCAAACCTGAAGATGTCCCAGAATCTGTCAAGAAAGAGCTGGTAGAGAAGGGGATCGACCCCGAGTTCATCAACTTCGAAGGCACAGACATAGAACGGAAGGTCGCGGTTAGAGGTACAAACGAGGCCTGGGCAAAGGAGTTCATGGAGAACTGCATCACAGACTATGTTGGAAACCTGCCTTCCAAGTCTATCTTCTTCGCGGTCTCAAAGAAACACGCAAAGCGATTGTGGGAAGCCTTCAACAAACTCTATCCAGAATACAAGGGTGAGTTAGCCAGAATCATCGTCTCGGAGGATCCGAGAGCTCAGGAGCTCCTCAGGAAGTTCAAGCAGGATAGCATGCCTAGGGTCGCGATCTCCGTTGACATGCTCGACACGGGAGTGAACATTCCTGAAGTGTGCAATCTTGCGTTTGCGAAACCTGTCTTCTCAAGAATCAAATTCTGGCAGATGATAGGAAGAGGCACACGGGCAGATGCCACCTGCTCTCACAAGGATTGGTTGCCGAACAGGAAGAAAGAGGAATTTCTAATCTTCGACTACTGGGACGTCTTCGATTACTTCGGCATGTACCCGAAAGGCCGAGAAGCACATCCAGAGGAGGCAATGGCCGCCAGAGTCTTCTTGCTGCGCCTCAGACAACTCCAACACTTTCAGAAACTAAAGGACGTAGTGAGAGCCGAGTCAGTCAAGAAGAGAATTCACGACGACATCAACGCACTACCGAGAGATTCGGTTGCCGTGAAAGATGCTGCACGAGATGTCGAGCAGGCGCTGTCTGCGGATTTCTGGACGAGGGTCGGTGTTGATCCAATTCAGTTTCTACGAACGAGAATCGCGCCTCTGATGAGATACAGGCCTGGCGTGGATCCGAATCAAGCATCTTTTGCATTGAAGACTGAACAGCTGAGCCTTGCGCTTCTGGAGAAGAACAAGGCCGAACTCGAGAGGCTGAAGCAGAGTATCGGAGAGATCATGGACTGCCTCCCGTTCACGATTAAGGAGGTCAAAGAGAAAGAGGAGCTTATCAAGAGAGTCCAGAGCCCCGCTTTCTGGAAACAAGTCACATACGAAGATGCTCAGATGCTCCTACAAGAATTGACTCCGCTGATGAAATACAGGACGAGCGAGCCTCGCCCATCAATAGTCCTAGACATAGATGACGTCATCCAGGAGCGAAAATACATCGACTATGGTCCCGTGACTGCTCCAAAATCCATGCTCGCGAAGGCATACGTGGAGAAGATTGAGAAGAGAATCAAGAACTTAGCCGATCGGCACCCGACTTTGCAGAAGATACGTAGGAACGAAATTATCACCGACAGAGACCTTGAGGCGCTGGAGAAAACGCTCAACAGTCCAGACCTCTATGTGACCGAGGAGGTTCTTCAGAAGCTCTACAAACAGCCAAAGGGGACGTTTGTGCAGTTCATCAAGATGATACTGGGCCTCTACAAGTTCCCCAATCCCGAAGAGAAGATAGCGGAAGCCTTCAAGACCTTCGTAATCGAGAAGAACTACCTCAACGCAGACCAAGTGAACTTCATGCGAACAATCCAAACGGTCTTTACAAAGAAGCAACATATTGAATACGCTGATCTGTTTGAGCCGCCATTCACGAACTTCGGACCAAACGCTCCAGTTCCGCTCCTTCCGAGAGAAGATGTTGATGATGCTCTCGCAATGTGTGGAGGCTTAGAGACGGAGGCGTTCGCAAATGCTTGACGCGGATACGAAGTCGAAGATCAACAAGCTGTGGGGTGCCTTCTGGTCAGGAGGGCTAAGCAATCCTCTAACCGCAATCGAGCAGATGTCCTATCTCATATTCATGAAACGCCTCGATGATCTGGACACGTTCCGCAAGAACCAGGCACAAGCGAAGGGCCTACACTACTCGTCCGTCTTCGAAGGCCACGAGGACTGCAGATGGTCAAAGTGGCGCCACATGAATGCAGAAGCCATGTTCAAACATGTCAGCACAGTCGTCTTCCAATTCATCAAGGAACTACACAACGGCCAGGATGTTCTGTATTCCAAGTACATGAAAGACGCCACGTTCATGATACCCAAGCCGTCCCTCCTGCAAGAGGCTGTTACGATAATCGAGGACATGACTCAAACCACAGGTGAGAAACCCGACATTCAGGGCGATGTCTACGAGCACCTGCTCGGAGAGCTCAAGACCGCAGGCAAGAACGGCCAGTTCAGAACCCCCAGGCACATCATCCGCATGATGGTAGAACTGGTTGACCCTGAGATTGGGCAGAAGATATGCGATCCCGCCTGTGGGACGGGTGGGTTCCTCATCGCAGCCTACCAGCACATCCTGAAGAAACACACAACGCCAGAGATGGTAAAGTTAGATAAAGACGGGACACCGCACGGCCTGATCGGAGACAAGATCTCCAAGAAAGAACACTGGAACCTTCTCTGGAGAGAAACCTTCTACGGCTACGATTTCGACATCACAATGATTCGAATCGCTCTCATGAACATGGTTCTACATGGCATAGTGGAGCCGAACATAGACCAGATGGACACGCTCTCGAAGAGGTTTCCGCAGAAGCCGATCTATGATGTCGTGTTTGCCAATCCTCCCTTTGCTGGCTATGTGGACAAGTCGGACATCAGTGACAACTTCAAGCTGGACACAGCCAAGACAGAGCTACTCTTCGTTGAACTGTTCCACAATCTCCTGTCTGTTGGCGGAAGGGCTGCCGTAATTGTTCCGAACGGAGTATTATTCGGCTCCTCAAACGCTCACGTCAAAGCAAGGCAGCTGCTTCTTGAGAACTCTGATCTTCAAGCCGTCGTCTCCATGCCTTCCGGCATCTTCCAGCCCTATTCAGGCGTTGGCACGGCAGTCCTTGTCTTTGTCAAGGGCGGAAAGACCGAGAAGGTCTGGTTCTACGACATGAAAGCTGACGGCTACAGCCTAGACCAGAAGCGCGACTTCATTGACGGCAAGGGTGACATTCCTGACATCGTTCAGCAGTTCAAGGCTGGCAGAGTTCAGTCTGACAAGAGCATTCTGGTGCCGTTTTCCGAGATCGAGAAGAACGACCACAACCTCTCCATTTCCCGATACAAGCAGGTGGAGCATGACGAAATCGAGTACGAGGACCCTGAAGTTTTGATCGAGAATTTATCGCGATTGGAGGAAGAGATTGCAAAAGGATTGCAGGAATTGAAGGCGATGATTTGAATGTCGAGGTTGGACCTCCCTGATGCCTGGAATATGAGGAAACTGAACGAACTCTGTCGGAAGATTACAGATGGGACGCATGTAACTCCAACGTACGTCAATACGGGCGTTCCGTTTGTCTCTGTGAAGGACATTCGGAACGGCTATCTGGATTTCTCGGAAACCAAATTCATATCAAAACGGCAGCATGAAGAACTCACTAAGAGGACTAAGCCAGAGTTCGGTGACATACTCTATACTAAAGTTGGAACTGTCGGAATAGCTGCGCTTGTTGACACTACGAGGGGATTTAGCATCTTTGTTAGTGTTGCGCTGCTCAAACCCAACCCGGCACTCGTAGATCCAAAGTTTCTCGCTGCACAATTAAATTCTAGCTACGTCAGATCCCAAGCACAAAGAAGAGTCAAAGGAATCGGTGTGCCCGATTTACATTTGGTAGAAATCAAAGATTTCGACATAATTTTACCACCTCTCGAAACACAGCGAGAAATCGTCTCGGTTTTGGACGGAGCGAAGAGCTTGAAGCAAAAGAGAGACCAGGCAAACCAGTTCACGAACAAGATCATCCAGTCAGTCTTCGTCAAGATGTTTGGCGATCCGATTCGAACCGACAATTGGTCAATGAAGAAAATATCTGACGTGTCTGAAGCTGTCGAGAGTGGCTCCACGCCTCTCCGAACCAAAGAAGAAAACTTTGATGCAGTCACAGGTATTCCGCTCATCAAGGTCGAAAATCTAGCGCCCGCAGGGTACATTCAGCTTAAGGAGAAGCAGCTTCGCGTTTCCAAATCCGCCAACCAGAGGCAGAAGAGATCAATAGTAAGGGAAGAAGATGTGCTCATCAATATCGTGGGACCGCCACTTGGTAAGGTGGCATACGTAACTAAGGAATTTGGTGGATGTAACATCAACCAAGCCATAGCGATGATTAGGCCCGATCATTCAGTTCTCAATAGTCTGTACTTGTGGTGCCTACTACGATTTCCCACTTTCAACAAAATGATTATCGATGTTGCTCTTAGTGTTAGGCAAGCGAACATCAACCTTTCAGAAATAAGAGGTCTGATGGTGCCAGTTCCACCTTTGGCCTTGCAGAGAAGATTCGCTGCGAGTGTTCGCAAGATTGAAAGTCTGAGGTCCAGACAGGTCATATCTATGCAAGAAATCAATCAACTCTTCCAGTCTCTGATGCACAAGGCCTTCAGTGGAAGACTACCGAGTAAGATTCATGAAGCCTAGTTTTGTTTGAGGAGTTTCGTGAGCCATCCTACTGCACTGTCTTGGAGGATGTGGATGGCGCTTGCGGCGGCGGCTTGCGGGTCATTGAGTAGAGCCGCGAGTATCCAGGGATCGATGAGCAGATTGTGGAGGAGCTCGCGGTGTCTTCTTCCTAGTATTGGGTAGGGTAGGTCCATGAATTGATGAACGGGTGAGTATGGTCTACCGAGTAGTATTCTGCTCAAGCAGGCCAAACCAGAAAGCTCTGCCGTAACATGGCGCGAAGCTCTGATTTTCGAAAGTGCTTTCTACACGCAAGTTGGCTGACCTATCATGACTCAAGTATTACGCGGTGTAATCGTGGCGATGGGCGGCACGACGCAAGAAGTCAAAGATAAGATCGACGATTGGTTGTCGAAGAATCCTCAAAGGAAGAAGGATGTAATCTGCGTATTCAAACCTGAGAAGTCATGGACGGGCGACTCCTGGAATGGGGGCATCCTGATCCATGCCAAAGAGCCAGAAGAACAATTCCCAGTAATCTAGGCTTAGCCTTTCGCGGCGGGGTCGACTGCCTGGAAATCGTCAATAGTGGCAATCACAACCTGATTCCAGTGGCTGAAGGGTCAGAACTCCTGTGCATCTTGGGGCAAAACGACTCAAAGAAGCATCCATCGCAGCGTGGGTTCTTCGGGTGGCAGTGTCCTCCATCTTGGGAACGTCGCGCCATCTTCCACATTGGTTCGTCTATTCGCACGGGATACCGTGGGAAGGCCAGACGTGCAAACTGTTGGATTCTTGCGTCACCTAGCGAGCCCTCTCCGCTGTAGACGTCGCGGGAAGGGTCTACTATCCTCAGTCTTGAAGCGACACGGTACAGGTTTCTGTCCACCGGAACTCTCGAGTCTGACATGTCTACTTCTACCGCGTCTGGAACTAGTTCATGTATCCACCGAACCGCTAGTCTACTAGTTTTCACGCCCATCCACGGTATGGCGTCTATTCGCTCCTGCAAACCTGGGGCGGCCCAATCATGTGTCTTCACAATCTCTATCGCAGTTGCTCTGATGGCAGGGAATGCCGTAACGAAAGCCCGAGTCCAAGACTCGTTACCCATTTCCGAGTTTGGAGGAGCGGTTAGAAGCGGCACTTGAGAAACGCTGACCAGATCTGCTGAGAGAAGTTCATACACGGAGATTGTGTTCTCGAGAGCTTTCTCTGCGGGAATTCCAGCTTGGTCGAATCGCGCATCTGTCAGTATTGTTGCCAGTTCATGAACGTGGCCAGCGAAGGCATTCTCGCTGCGCCTCTGACTAAACCATTCCATGAAAGGATCGTGTGGCTTCTCGTAGTAGCGCTCCACAGCCTGTCTGAACTGCTCTATCCAGTCTTCACTCGAACTCAACGTTCCAGTCTCCTTTTTCTAGGAAGTGCATGAGTAGGTGGTATCCTGCAAGTCCATGTGTCAGCTCTTTTGGATCTATCTTGAGAGTTGTGTCTTGTGGGTCGACCTGTGCGAGAATCTCATGATATAGCGTCGCTAGCTGTCTCTGATAGGCACGATAGTTGCCGTATCCTACTAGCGATTCCCGAAACTGTTGAGGAAGTGCGGACGACTCTTTCTGGAGTCCGACAAAGGCAATTCTATCGGCGCTGGTGCCTTGCGTTTCTGACAAGTCGCCGTGCAGGGCGTCGAAGTAGTCTTTTGATCCTATCATCAGTAGATGATCCTGCTCCTTCATACTGTAAAGCAGTTCGTGAATCGATATCGCTGTTGAATGCTCTCTAGTCAAAGGTGGGTCGGAGATCAAATGATTCCACCACAGGCGGTTAACGTCGATTCTCTCAAGTCGTTCGTGATCGTTAGTGAAGGTGTTCGTGTTGTCAAATATCGAATCCGCCGATTCGGAAAATGAAGCACCGTAGCCGCATATGCTTTCTTCAGCGTTGAAGAAGCCCAGGCCCGCTGAGACGACCCAATGCTGAGCAGTCGTTCGTTGTGAGGCGTTCTCATAGATGATGCGAAAGAGTCGCCATAGTCTAGAGTTGTATACCTGGTAAGCTGGCGTCATGTTCGCAGCGCCAGCATTCTCTCCGACCATCGCACGCCATGTCTCATACAGTCGTCCAACGTGGATGGTATCATTACGGTTCTGGGCTGTCCGCCCCTTTGCCTGCGAAATAGATGGCCCAGTCTGGGTCTTCTGTTTCACGCAAGTTGTAATCAGGTACAGAGCCATCCTAGCATCAATTCTAGGTAGGAACTCTTGAGCGAGAATAAGCTACCTGATGACTTCCAACCACCTAAGAAAAGCAGACGTAATGCAATTGCCACTTCGTAGGCGTATGACGAATACGCGGGCACAAGCACAGGTCTAGGATTGGAGCACGGCTGACGTACTCAGATACTATCAAGAGAAAACGGGCCTCTCCGTGGACGACGTGATCAGCCTGTTCAAGCTTCAGGACTGAGCATCAGGCTACGGCGGGCCGCCCTGGGGTTATGAAAAATCACGCGTCTAGATTGAAAAATGTCACAAGGACAACCTGCGAGAAATGTCTCCCGAACCTTTGACAGAACCCACTTCTCTCTTTGTGCTGTCTGATTCATTCATAGCCGTCAACTCCACATGTCAGGGTAGGCCCTCAAACCAACACGGAAGAAGGAGACTACGCGATCACAGTCGATCTATCACAATTCACTAATGTACTTACGTCACGGTAATTTGTTGTCCGACGCCAGTTAACACCATAACGACTTTACATTATCAGACAGCAAATTATCAACACCGGGATCTCTGTCTCATGAGGCTGACATAACGCTTTGACACAGCGGGTACTTTGTGGTTCGAAGAACTTCGGGTCATTTCCATCGCTTTCTTGCGCCGTTCACAAAGTCGCTGCTACCTTGCGGAAGAGTGTAGAGGGAATTTGCGCGTCCCAGGATACTTGGTGCAGCTCTCTTGAGTCTCCCTTTCTTTAAGATACGTTGCCATTCCTCAAGTTCGCCTCTCAATGATTTGAGGAGATCTTGAGAGTCTGGTCTCGTTTCTGAGAACTTCAGACTTTTCTCAAAGTCAACTGTAACATCTGCAGCTTCCTTACTGATCCCAACCACATCGACTAACCATGACTTCAACTTCTCGGCTCGCCTAGAATCCAACCTCTCTGACATTATGGCGATCCTTGCTGGGCGCGGAAGCATCTTCCATGCATATGCAGTTTGGTAATGCATGTCAAGATCGTACTTGTCATCGAGCATGCCTATCGAGAACAAAAGCGGAATGGGGGGAAGCGGTTCCATGTCTTCTTCCGGGAGTTCAAATTTGTACTTGTGATGCAGACATTTCTGCTTGCAATGAGTTTCTGGGGAGAACCCCCTAAGACCAAGTTCCTTAGCCGTCCAAACCGCCCGGATTGTTTTCTGATCAGGACTGAATCCATCCCTCACTATCTCAAGCCGACGTAGACGTGGATAGATCAGAACAGTCTCAGCTTTGCTACGAATCAACTTTGGTGACAGTACCGGCTTTCGATCCTCAAGCCTTTCCTCAAGGAGATAAATTCCGTATTTTTCAGCGACTCCGTTATAGAACCTAGCCTGAAACATGTCTTCAGGATTTCGTCTACTCGAGTTCTTCGTCTCAACTATTACTGGCTCCTTGCTATTTGTTGGAAGAGCGATGTAATCTGGTTGAACGGTGCCACAGAGGTCTGGATTGCGACCTGTGCCCTTGCCGATGATGGCGATATCGCCGTATTCTTGGGCCAGTTCTCCTCGAATTAGTTTCACGCCACTGAGAGATTCGACCGCTATCTGTCTGAGGTAGTCTCTCACATAGAGCCTGGGTATCTTCACCAAAATCTCTCGCTCAATCTCTCTCATCGCTGTCTTAGTGGACACATCAGACAAGCCTAGTCTCACCGCAGATTCGCCAATTGAACCAATAACGGCGGGTTCGAGAACACGTCGAGTCTTGCTGACTGCGGTTTCTCCGTAAGTTTCTCTTCGAAAGGTTCTCAGAGCTTTGTACGCTTTGATGGCGACAATTTTCGGACAACGTTGAAAATCGTACATGTCCTCACGAGAGATCGTATAAATCGAGGTCAATTGTCAAATTGCCGAGAGAATTCTCTCACTACACTAGTAAAGGAACCCTCATTAAATCGCTTGTTGGTTCAATCGTGTGTTCCTTTTTGAGGCTCTCTAGCCTAGCTGCTCATAAAGAACTGAGTTCTGAGATGGGTTTGTTGGGACATACGAGGGCTTAAGTGCCGATACTGACAGACTTCACTTGCGGTTTCTCTTGTTTCCCGTCCGAAGCCTGCCGTGGGTAGGTGGGCACTGTAACCCACAACCCTACCGCTCGTCTGTTGATTTTTTGGCTTTGTGACTGAAATAGAAGAGCTGGACATGCAGAAAAGGCAAGTTCCACCACAGCCGACGCAACCATCGGCAGCAAAGGGAGAAGAGGGGGTTATGAACCCAACGCGGTCCAAAACAATGATCGGTTTTGAACCCTGATGGGTCTAGACCCCCCCCGACTATCTTGCGACCGGGCACGAGGCCTTGGCACGACCCTCTTGTTGGCGACAAGACAGTGGAATGCGTGGGCGCAGACGAAAGGGCGGACGGAGTCCACCCTAACCGATTGGAACAGAAACACGGGTTGTTCAGATTATGTTCAGACTGACGAGGTATACGAGTTCCCAAGCGACCGATAGCAACCACGAGGAGGCTCCGACCAGCAGACAATCCCGTTGTCTGCTGCTACTTCGGGTGAGCGAGGCGACCGTGTACAGTGCGATGTTCATGCATAGAAGCGACATGATAATGACGAGCATTACTAGCGACAATTGCTGTCCAAAGGGATGATTGTGGGCTGTTGCTTCGAATATCATCGTGACGCTTGCGAAATCCAAAGACAAACCGACATCTCTGATTCTGAATTCGCCTGTAATCAATAATATGAGCAAGGGCATTCCCAAGATTATGATCGGGAACACCAAGTCCCGGAAAGCTACTGGAAATGGGTCGGTCAACTGGCATTCGTATCATAGAGAGAATGTACTCGCATTTACCGTAGCTGTAGTTTGAGAAAGCAACTCTGCATCTGTCTGCCACACATTGTGTGGGTTGTCAGGCACTATGACTCTGCTATTGTAACAATGCGTTGGAACTATGTCACATAGACCTCAGGGCGGTCCACTCATGACTTGCCTGACGGGGCTTGAATTTCTAAGATTCTTTGCCGGCCGTCTCTTCTGGTAAGTGGAACAATGATTTTCCAAGTGCGTATCCACGATTGGTAAGCCTAATCGTGTGGAGCGTTTCCTCGAACAATCCAAACTTCCTAACTTGACTAAGCCGCATGCCAGCGCTTCTCAGACCCTCTGTCTCGTCACTGTGACCCTTCGGTCTCGTTTTGGAGTCGGCTGTATCTCCAAGCTTCCGTGGACGACGAGGTGGCTGCATCCATTTACTCGATTCCTTTGCGAGATCTTTCAGAAGAATTGAGGTCTTCAGGATAGACTTACCTGGCTGCTTGGTTGCCATGATCTTTTCGCATATGGTCCTGAAGAACTTCCAGTTCATGGTTCCCTCGGTGATCCACTCCTTCAGAGTAACATCTGGGCCCGAAAGGATGACTTTCTCAGGTATGAGCCCTGGGTCTTGAATTTCCTTAGGGTCTTTGAAATCCTTCGGCATCTTGATGTTGCTCGGCTTCACGTGGTAGAAAGCCACGTTGTCCTTTTCGAAGAATTCAGCAACATAGTGACACGCAAAAATCCACTCTTTTGGGGCAGAAGTCATGTCCACAAATGCTGCACTGTCCTTTCTATTGTGAAGAAAGGAAATGAGAGTGTTAAGAAGCAAAACGGTACAAGAGGTCTCATGTTCCATGTTGATCTTTTCTAGGCCTGCTGTCAAACCCTTGCATTGTTCTCTTAGCTGTGGATTGTCAGAGAAATCGCCCTTGAGTTTCTCGATCGCTTTAGCATATTCTTCCTCGCGCATCCAAGTCTCTGGCACAACCAAGATGACTCTGTACTCAGTACTGCTTGGAACACCCAAACCAAGGGCCCATTCAATGCCCTTCTTGACCCTCCCAAAATAGGCTCCAACTGGAGCTATTATCATCACTCGCTTGGGAGGATCCGAGCCTTCCTCCGCCATTCGAGAATCCTCTGCCGTGCTGGTTCCCGGATATGGTATTTAACACCTGACATAGTGAAATCGTTCTGGACTTAGTGTGGCTACGAGGCTACTAGGTGGGACTTTTGTGATACAGAGTCGAAAAAAGGACTGACCCGCGGCATAGGTGCCGTGAGCGACGTGAATCCCGGCGCGCACGGCCCCCGTTGCATTATATTCCCTCAATGACAAAGATGGGATGACCTCACTTTGCAGGAAACTGTCCTCGAAAAAGACGAAGAGATAGAGAAGTGTTTTGAGAAAACGCTCCAAGAATCCGACGAGCCTCTGACGTTGGATATGCTTCGGGAGAATTGCCATAGCTCCGGACCTCCACCGCTTGCTCAAAGTATCAGATGCGTGCTCGCTCTGCTGAGATCTGGAAGGGCTAAGCAACGCATAGTGAACAATCCGCTGAGTTTCGCACATGTTGCATACGTGAAGCCTAACTAGGGTCCAGCCCAATCCGTCGACATAGTGCCTCCGTACTCACACTGTGTGTTCCCGCGAGTGACTGTCTGGCCCCAGTTTCACATTAGGTGCAGCAAAGTTCTGCAAGGTCACGTCATCCAGCGACATCTTACTTATTTTGCGATGTGCGGAACAATCGGGTGGTGAACTAGATTGTGGCGATCTCAACGTTTCTTGTTTGACCCGAGACAAGTAACTCTGACCTCGTTCATTTTCATAGGTCAGCAATCATCGTACCGATCATCCACACAGAATGCAGAAGGGCACAGAATTGTCACACCCTGGAAGCATTGGATGAACGCGTGTGAAGACTATCTAGAAATGGATCAAGACAGGCCCTCTGGCATCTCTCTTGGAGACATACAGAGGTACATGCTGAGGGAATTCGGGCTCTCGTTTGAAAAGACTTCAAACTTGTTGCTAGACCTGAACAAAATTGGCCGGGTCAGTATGAGGGATGGAAAAGTAATTCTCCAAAGGCGTGAGGCTGATATGCCTTGACTACAACCCGTGCTGTTTCATGTCTCCACGATCCTAGTCTTGACAGCTCTTGTCTCGAAGAAACAGCGCGGGAGACAACGAAACAGAAACGTTCACCACGTACGAGTTCAAACGCTCTGAAAGTGTTGATGGCACGATATCTACTGAGGGACGTGAACGGTCGGGTAATCGAGATCCCCAGGGACATGTTTGAGAGAGTGGCAAGAGAGATAGCAGCGGTTGACTTGATATATGATGCACAAGCGGACACCACACAAACACGCGATAGATTTTATCGATTAATGGCTCACCGAGAATTCCTCCCGAATTCCCCTACGCTGATGAATGCTGGTCTGAAGAATGGCCAGCTTTCTGCATGCTTCGTGATACCTGTGAGTGACGCGCCAGATCAGATTCTCTCAGCATGCAATGCCATACTATCCATACAAAACTCCGGGGGCGGTACAGGATTCTCACTGTCAACACTCGAGCCGCGGAGGTCTCCATCCGGACCTGATGTTGGGCGCGGTTCAGGGCCAGTCCTAATGATGCGATTGATCGACTCACTGACCGAAATGGTGAAACAGAAAGGCAAGCGGAGAGGAGCCAATATTGGGGTTCTCGATGTTACCCACCCCGATATATTGGAGTTCATCACTTCCAAGGACCAAGGTCGCTCGCTCCAGAACTTCACGATCTCAGTCGCCGTGTCGGATCGTTTCATGCAAGCAGTCGAAAGAGACGAAGACTACGAGTTAGTTGACCCCACTAGCAAGACTGTCAGGAGGAGAGTTCACGCACCCGATGTTTTCGATTTGCTCGCCAAGATGGCTTGGAAGAATGGCGACCCGGGCATTCTTTTCATAGATGAAATCAATCGTCACAATGTAACTCCCGAAGTGGGGTCGATTCAGGCAACAAACCCATGCGGAGAGCAGCCTCTCCTCCCCTACGAATCTTGCATCTTGGGCTCGATCAACCTCGCCGTGATGGTGAAGGATCGACGAGTAGACTGGGAGAAACTAAGACTGGTCATCCACTCAGCAGTTCATTTCCTGGACAATTGCATCGACGCAAATGTGTACCCATCTCCAGAGATCGAGCAGGTCACGAAGTCGAACAGGAAGATAGGCCTCGGAATCATGGGATGGGCAGACATGCTGGTCCAAATAGGGGTACCCTACGGATCCGAGAAAGCTGTCAAGCTAGCTGATGAAATCGGCACGTTCCTCCAAGACGAGACGATAGAGGCCTCAATGCGACTCGCAAGCGAGAGGGGGTCCTTCCCGAACTTCAGAGGAAGTTCCTGGGACGCGAGGGGATATGCGCGCATCAGAAACGCTACCCTAACAACCATAGCCCCCACGGGGACCACCAGCATGATCGCGGGATGTTCACCGGGCATAGAGCCATTGTTTGCGATATCATTTGTGCGCAAAGCGCTAAACGGTGAGTTGTTACGTGAAACAAACCCGCTATTTGTCAAAGTGGCGAAAGAAAGATCATTCTACTCAAGGGGTCTGATGAACAGAATCGCTGAGGAAGGATCTGTGCAGAACATAGGCGAGGTTCCAGAGGACATCAGAAGAGTCTTTGTAACAGCTCGCGATATTCCGCCCGAGTCGCACGTGAAGATCATTTCCACTTTTCAGAAATACTGCGATAGCTCAGTATCCAAAACCGTCAACATGCCATATGACTCGCGAGTCTCAGACGTGAAGAGAGTTTTCATGCTAGCTTATAGGCTAAGATGCAAAGGCATCACGGTCTATCGATGGGGCAGTAAGGAAGACCAGATCATAGCGACCGTACCTCAACATACCGGATGCTCGACATGCGATGGGGGCTGATGACCTGCGCAAGTGTAAACTAGGCGGTTTTGAACCCTGATTGGTATGGAAAGATACGTGGTTTTGAACCCTGTTGGGTATGGAAACCTCCCGAGTCCTTGGATTGTTGTTGGAGATAGGTCAAACTACTGTTAACAGATCGTTTCGTCTTCCGCGTTTTGTCGAATTCTTGATGCGGACGTTTTGAGTGATTGATACAGCAGCGACCTGGAAGAATAGGAGAACGAAGAAGACAAGCAGAAGAAAGAAGACAACGAGAACAAAGGAGAAAATGAATAACAACGCGGGCAACCGCTGAAAGGGCTCGGTAGGTAGTGGCCTGATCGGAATGCCTAGT